>Ga0315334_10000199_pt1 | contig 38922 bp, 20 predicted proteins | sample M150034915metaG_FD_205555 | JGI IMG/M metagenome (GOLD analysis project Ga0315334, IMG submission 205555) | Ammonia-oxidizing marine archaeal communities from Monterey Bay, California, United States - M1 500m 34915 | ecosystem: Environmental > Aquatic > Marine > Intertidal zone | place: USA... | reverse complement strand
AGGGTGGTTGCCGGTCGCCAATCGACCAAATGAATCTCGACTTTTCTATATCCCCGAAAGTCATTGACCACTGGACGATAAGCGATTTCAATCGGTCCTTCAGTTGCATTGAGTTCATCACACCAATCACCAGCACTGAAGGCAACACCGCGGATCACTTTCTTTCCCTGACGAAGATTCACAGTCAGATGCCGTTCGCCACCACCCATCCGGCGTGCGGGTTCCTCTAGCTCAACATCTCGGCAATACAACACGGGCCTCGGATTTCCGGCACCAAACGGTGCAAGCATGTCCATCTGCTTTAAAACTTCAAGATTCAGTTGACCCAGTGTTGCTTCTGCGTCAATTACGATCTCGGGAACGATTTCCTTATCAGCCCATTGCTTGGAAACTGCCTCGTAAAAGTCTCCGCGAAAGGCCTCGATTTCCTGCTCTCGGATTGTCAAGCCAGCAGCAGCCTTGTGTCCCCCGAAACGCACCAATCGGTGGTCACACTCACAAAGCGCTTCGTACAGGTCGATATTGGTACCACCAACTCGACCCGATCCGACGGCTTCGACTTTACCCGCAGCATCCAGCGAAATAACAAAAACCGGCTTCGCATATTTGTCGGCCAAGCGGCCAGCGACGACTCCAATGACACCTTGATGCCAGCCAACGCCAGCAAGCACGAGCGCCGCATCACCCTCGGGGTCAAACTCGGATTTAGCTTGTTTGTCGGCGGCCAGATAGACACTTCGTTGCAGACTGTCGCGCGTTGTATTTAACTGATGGATGTATTCAGCCAATTGAGTTGCTCTCTCCCCGGCAGAGATGGTCAACAACTCAACGGCCAATTGCGCCTGCCCCAGACGTCCAGCTGCATTCAGTCTGGGAGCGATGTTGAAACCGATGCTCTCTGTGTTCAGGCTCGCCGCCTGATCGAGCTTGGTCACCTTCATCAGCTCAGTCAGACCAGTCAGCGGTTCCGCTCGCAGCATACGAATTCCGTGTTCGACAAGAATTCGATTTTCGTCAAGCAGGGGAACCACATCGGCCACGGTTCCGATCGCAGCCAAAGACAACGACTGCATCAAATAGCGACGCATCGGCTCAGTGACTTTCTTTGCACCACTGATCGATTGGCAAAGCGACCATGCCAACTTGAACGCGACGCCGGCGCCACAAAGTTCACCGAACGGATACGCCGTTCCCGGCAAACGCGGATGCACGATAGCATCGGCATCGGGCAATTCGCGTCCGATGGTATGGTGATCCGTGATCACCAACTTGACCCCTAATTTCTTGCACAATTCGGCGTGCGCAACACTGGTAATGCCGCAGTCAACCGAAACGATGAGCTTCTTTCCGCGTTGGGCCAGCTTTCGGATTGCCTCTTCGTTCAAACCATAACCGTCTTCCAGACGATTGGGGACGTGATAGCTCACGTCGGCTCCAAACATCCGCAATCCGTTAACGAGGATGGCTGTTCCCGTCATGCCATCACAATCGTAGTCCCCATAAATCACGATGGGGATCTTATCGCCGATCGCCTCAACAAGAATCTCGGTGGCCTTCGGGATCCCGGGCAGTTCCTGCGGATCCCTCAAACCCATCAACTTGGTGTCAAGAAACCGGGAAGCATCCTCGGCAGTGTAGATCCCGCGGCTCACAAGAAGCTGTGCCACAACGGCAGGCAAGCCTGCCGCCTGCATGAGACTCTCGACGCGACCTGCGTCATGGGGAACGATTCTCCACTCTCGCTTCATCCTTGACCCCTATGGGACCGCAAACCTATGGACCGCAAACCTGTGTACCTGAACCGTCTGGACGATGCTTCCCTGAAACAACCGACACGCGTTCTGATCGATGCTCGTATTGACACGGCGAAGTGACACGAACCAATGGGAAAGCAAAAAGGCATCTCACTCAGGCCGCCGGTGTGCGAGCGGGGACCCGAACTGGTGGGCGTTTAGCCGACTACTTTTTCTTTTCTGCGTGGAAGGTGTGCTTACGCAAACGGGCGCAATACTTCTTCACGCGGAGTTTTTCGCCACCGGGCTTTCTTTTGAGCGAGTAGTTGTAGTCACCGCATTCTTCGCACACGAGGAAAATCGTTTCAGCTTTCTTCTTACTTCTGGCCATCGGAGGGGCTCATTTTATCGGCTATTTCGGTCAATATCGGTATATTCGAGAGTCGATTATTGCAGCAGAGGCCCCATTTCGGCAAGTAGAAATGGGGCAGTTGACCGCGAATCTTGCTTCAACTGTCCCTGAAAGGAACCAGCGACACCGGTCTGGCACACTCAGCGGCTACTGCTGAAGGGAATACAGCACAAGATTTGCCACGATATTGGCGGCATCTTCGGTGCTGTAACCGGGACATTGGACTGAATTCGGGCTTTCCAGAGCACAACTCAAGTCCAACGGAGAAAAAAAGACTCCTACCAGGTCGTCCACCATGGCCGTTTCCAAAACTGGCGGCCCCTTCCTTCGGGAAAGCTGCTGTCCGCCGCTGGCCGGCGTCCGAATCGTAACTCCGCGAAGGTCGAATCCCCCTGAAGCCCGTAGTGCCGGGTGATCCGGGGCCATGATGTTGAGCGGCGCATCGGGCAGCGTCTTAGCCATTTCGCGCCGGAACGCATCGGCGAAGGCCTGACTGCCGCAAACCGCTGACCCAAGGATGATCCCGCCATTCTTCACGTATTCGCGGAGCACTTCTCGCTGGGAGTCACTCCAAGTGAAGTCCGTCCGACCATGAATCCACAGAAAAGGCACATCACGGAGTTGCTGTGAATCAAAGCCAACCGGCTGAGATATCGCCGTGAGCGAAATCGGCACGCGAGCGGCAATCAGCGCAGTTGCATTGGGAAGTGCCCGACGGGCCTCCTGTCCGCCCGCATCAAGCGATAACATCGCCACCTGAATCGTATCGCGCGGAGCATCGACTAAATGGCTGGCTGGCAGAATGGTTGGTTGCTCCAGCTTGTCCTTTAATTCACGTCCCGTGGCATAAGCAATCAGGTTCTCACCGACTCGAATCGCTGCTTGCACCTGCTGACGCAGTGGCTTACCACCACGATCCCGATGAAACAACAGATCGCCATATTCCCATCGGCAGGACAAGCTTTGGGGCACATAAAAGACAGCAGTGCGGCAACAGGCTTGAACACCATACACCCAGAAATCGGGCCCGATCAAAGCAGGATCGGTTTTGTGCTGTGCTGACCAAATGGGGTGTCCCGGGGGTAATCGCTCAAGCCCCGCTCCCTCAAACCAACTTTGACACAACTGTTTCACGCTACGTTCGAAGCCACTGGCATCCCCACATCCATCGCCCCCCTCGCCCTCAAACAGGATGCAACCACCCTGATCCACATACTGCTTCAGTCGTTCAGAAAATTCGGGTTGCAGTTGAATTGCTTCAGTCCCGCTTATCACAAGAACGGGTGTCTGAAGCAGGTCGTTCAGACTGGCAGTGCTGGCATCGATGGTTTGCCAAGTCAGGTCCCGCCCCCAGTCTTGCTCAACATGTCGCACCAGTTGTCGCAGCCCATCGGGATGCTGCTGCCACTGGGATTCCAGATCAGAGTTTCCGTACTTGAGTCGGCCAGCCACTACCTGGCGTTTCCCCTTGCTGAGAAACAACAACGCGAAAGAAGTCGCGATGTTGCCGCTTTCCATCGCACCAACGTTGGACCAGAAGCCCTGAAATTTGTCCTGAATACTAAGCAGGTACTCTGCGCCCTCACGGTACCAGTCATGTTCACCGATAAACCGTCGACCCGATAATCGACCAACACGTTCCAAGGCATACAGGTAATAGAACTTGGTCATGGAATCCCCACCGGGATTGACCTGCAGTGTGAAATTTCCGCCCAGCCATTGAATTCCCTTCTCAATGGCTTGTTCATCAGCTGTGTTCGCACCACAACATTGAATCTGATTACTTCCAACATCCGGGTCCAGGCGACTGCCTGCAATGATGACCGAAGCAATCCCAGCACAGGTCATACTGCCAGATGTCCGCCGACCACTACCATACGCCCAGCCACCATTGGATTGCTGGCGATTGACCCAGTAATCGTGAGCGCGCTTGAAAACGATGGCATCAATCGCAATCCCGCGGTCCTGAGCCGCCCCGAGTGCCAACAGCGCAAACTGTGCATTGGACGGGTCACCACTGCCACGCCGGCTGCCATAGTCCCAGCTGCCAATTCGATCAGCAGCACCAGCAAGTTTTTGACCTTTAACAAGCCACTGAACATTACGACGAATGCGGGGCAGATCACCAGCAGCCCCCAACTGGCAATAAACCAGCGTCTGTAAAGCGACCGAATAGGTCTCATTGGGCTCAAAAGTTCTCAAATATCGGATCGCTCGTACGATATCGGCGTCTTCTCGGGAAACCGATGCATTGAGCATCGCAAGAGTACACAAGGCAGAGAGGCCGCATGACTGACCACCGAATTCTTCCCAGCCACCGCGAGTATTTTGGGTTTTGCGAAGATAGGCAATCCCGCGGTCAATTGATCGTTGAACCGCCCTTGCATCCACCTCTGCCCGGGCCTGACCCTGAGGCATCAGCACCAGACAGAGGCCAAACAGGACGATCCATGAGTGGCCCCCCTTTCCCGCTATCTGCCTCAGCGGTCTAAGATAGCGGTAGCAACTAGCGAATCGGCTGACTGCCCGCGCAACACCCAGCGACCTCGATGCAACCACCAATGGCATCCGTCGTGTTTCCGCAAAGGATTGTTTCTTTTCCATCATGAGCGGTTCTCCTCCACCACCGTCCCCGAAGCAACCGTCCCCGAAGCAACCACCGGCGGGCCAATCAGCCTCGCGGAATCTCGGTGATGTCTTACGCGAATTCTCCGATCACCAGCAAACCATGCGATCAGAGTTAGCGAAAGTCATTATTGGCCAAAGTGATACCATTGAGCAACTTTTGGCTGCCATCTTCACTCGCGGCCACTGCCTTCTTGAAGGTGTACCCGGGCTGGCAAAGACCCTGATGGTCAGTACCTTGGCAGATATCCTCGACGTCTCCTTCAAGCGTGTTCAGTTTACTCCCGATTTGATGCCTTCAGATATCACAGGGACACAAATTTTAGAGGAAGACGAACAGGGTCGCCGGAGTTTTCGGTTTGTGGAAGGCCCTATTTTCGCTAATATTTTGCTGGCCGACGAAATTAATCGGACACCACCCAAAACACAAGCCGCCCTGCTTGAGGCAATGCAAGAACGGCAGGTCACGATGGGTCGCGAAACCTATCAATTACCCGCACCGTTCTTCACCATTGCCACCCAGAACCCGATTGAACAGGAAGGCACCTATCCACTGCCCGAAGCACAACTCGACCGCTTCATGTTCAACATCAAAGTGGGCTATCCATCAGCCGAAGAAGAAGAGCAAATACTGACGACAACCACACGTGGCGAGTCGATAAACGTCAACAAGGTGCTTTCCTCTCGTGCGATTCTTAACATACAGAAACTGGTCTCCAGCATCGCCGTCAACCCGTATGTCATTCGCTATGCAGCTCAACTGGTGCGAGCAACGCGTCCCAAAGATCCCTCGGCACCTGAATATGTTCAGGAACTGGTGGACTGGGGTGCTGGGCCCCGGGCGGGTCAAAATCTGATCGCAGGTGCGAAAGCCATCGCTGCCATGGACGGCCGGTTCAGCATTGACCCCGAAGACATCAGGCGGATTGCACTGCCTGTCCTGAGGCACCGTGTCGCGACCAACTTTCAGGCACAGGCCGAGGGCATGGATACCGATGCAATCGTGATGAGATTACTGGATGAGATTCAACCGCCCGAACCCGAAAAACTGGCTCGTGCGACCTGAGAACGGATCGCCCAAATATCAATCCCTGCATGACAGCACTGCTTTCACCCGAATCGCTGCAACAGATCAAACGCCTCGATTTGCGCGCACGAATGGTCGTGCGGGGTTTCTTGCAAGGTTTGCATTCCAGCCCCTTCCACGGGTTTTCTGTTCAGTTCAGTGAACATCGCCGCTACAACCGTGGTGACGATCCGAAACTGATTGACTGGTTGGTTTACGCGAAAACAGACAAATACTTTGTCAAACGGTTTGAATCCGAAACCAATCTGACAGCCTATCTGGTGATTGACCTGTCCAAATCGATGGGATTCACCGAACAGCAGACAATGACAAAATTCGAGTACTGCACATGCCTTGCAGCGTCATTGACCTACCTGATGACCATGCAGCAGGATCCAGTAGGCCTGATCACCTTTGACGAAAAAATGCAGGCCCGACTGCCGGCTCGCAGTCGCCGCGGTCATTTGGGTGAAGTCCTTGGCCAGCTTTCCAAGCTGCAACCAACCGGAAAAACCGACTTGGCTGCTTGCATTACACAGGTGGCAGCGATGCTTAAACAGCATTCGCTCGTGATTCTGTTTTCCGATCTGCTGCCGACGTCCGATGACGCAGGGGGACCAGAAGAAATCCTCGCCGCCTTGGCTCGCCTGAGACACAGTGGCAACGACGTGATCGTGTTCCATGTCATGGACGAAGCCGAAATTCATTTTCCCTATGAAGGACCGGTGCAATTCGAAGACTCGGAAAGTGGAGAAACTGTCTCAGTCGATGCAACAGGATTCCGCGATGACTACCTGCAGCAAGTAGAGACATTTCGAGAAGCCTACCGCGAAGGCTGCAACAACCTGCGAGTTGATTATGTCCCATTGGATACAAGTATGCCGTTCGACAAAGCTTTGACCGAATACCTGATTCAACGCCAAAGCCGTTTTTAAAGATTCAAACTCAGTTTCCACGATGCGCTTCGGCGGCACCCGCAACTTCCCGCAAAGCTGACAGTGGAATCGCCGTCAGGTCGACCGGGATTCGGGTTCCTCGCATCGACAAATTCCACCCCTTCGCACCGCCAGCAACTGCCACGCCCCGTGACGTTCCTGAATGCAACCTTACTGTTCGGTCTGGCGGCGATAGCCGTTCCGGTTGTGCTGCATCTAATCGCCCGGCGTGAGCCTCGAAAAGTTGTTTTTCCCTCGATCCGTTTTCTGACCAAACGCGTTGAATCAAATCGCAGCCGCCTGCGGGTACGCCGCTGGTGGTTGCTGGCCCTGCGAATCTTGGCGGTAGGCATGCTCGCGCTTGCACTCGCCCGACCGGCAATCCACCAGTCCTTATCGATCACCTGGCTGACCATCGGGTTATGTTCGCTACTGGGAATCGTTTTGCTACTGATGGCAACCGTTGCACTTTCCCGAGGGCAAGCCAAAACCACTACCTATGGACTTGCCGCTGCCGCCGCAGCGGTTCTGTTAATCTCGCTGATTTGGGGAAGCTACACCTATGCTTCAGGACCCGCGCCATCAATCGACACTACTGAACCTGTCGCGATCGCGATCATTCTGGATAATTCACCCACTTCGGCCTGGAATAGCGCGGATGACAATCGAATCAGCCGCATGAAGGATGTGGCAACGTGGATGGTGACTCGGTTACCTCGCACCAGCCGCGTTGCGATTATCGATCGGTCTTCTCAAGTGGCGTCGTTCTCCATGGACACGACGAATGCGGCTTCCAAGATTGAACAACTTCAGGCGCTCGATACAACCCAGTCGATCACGTCACGACTGGATGCTGCCGCACGTCTGGTGCGAACCAGCGAATTGCCCAATCGGCAAATTCTGTTGCTGAGCGACTTGACTGAGTCAACGTGGGCTGACGTAGTGAATGACAGCAGCATGGTCACATTGCTGGACGAAAAACCCTCGATCGCACTGACGATCTTTGACCTCGGGAATTTTGAAGGATTCAATCGGTCACTTTCGATCCCAAAGTTTGCTGATAACACACCGCCCCGAGGCTCACCCATCTCGGTATCGACTACGCTTGATTTCGATTCTTTCGACGCCACTGAAAATGATTCTGTCACCGCAGAACTTCAGATATATGACCGCGACCCGGCCCTGCCGGTGATCCGCGACGGGGCTGTCGTCCTGCCTAAATTCCAGAGTTTCGACCGAACAAGTGTTCGGGTGGCAAATGGCGGATCGAGTGAACTGCTACTGACGATTCCCGCGCTCGATACAGGTACTCACCACGGACGAATAAAACTGGTGGGTGACGACGGAATCGCGGTTGATGATTGCCGCTATTTCACCCTGCAAGTTTTGCCGCCCTCCAAGGTACTACTGGTCTGTGATGATACTGACGAGTCACGTGTCATCAGCCAAACCATGACTGCATCCACCGGGTTAGCCGATGAAGAAGATGCAGAGTTCCGGGTCGAAAGAATCGGATTTACTGACCTGTCGGCAGTACGACTCACAGACTTCAAATCCATCCTCCTGCTCAACCCCACAAACGAAGTTCTTCAAGACTCAACCATTGCTGAATACACCGCGGCCGGGGGCGGAGTCTTTGTCTCTTTAGGACCAGCGGCAACCGGTTCCAACATTGAGTCGGGATACACACCAACGCTGATGCGGCGGTGGCGAGTACCAGCACCGGGAACCTTTTTCCAAATCACGCCCACTAGAAACCCGGTCACTTCCGTACTCGCTAACAACACCCCATGGAGCGATTTTCGGGTGCAGCAGTACTGGCAGTTGAAGCCAGCCGAGAATGACGCGGTCCTGATTCAATACGCCGGTACTGATCATCCGGCCATGACATCGAGAATCGTACCCAACGAATCGGGCGGAACCTCTGGTCGTGTGCTGGTCGTGAGTACGCCGATCCCCGGTTTGTCGGCCGATTCCCGAAACTGGAACACGCTGTTCGGTACCGACCCTTGGCCGGCGTGGTTGCTGACGCGGCAGAGCATCGAATATTTAACACAACGGGGAAACAACGAATCGATGTTGCTTGTTGGCAGACCCAAAGTCATCGCCATTGAACCACTTGACCAGAACCGCAGTTCGAATGCGACAAGGAATGAATCGAACCAGACGCTGCGAATCCAAATCTTTCCACCTGACGATCAACCTCCCATTCCACTCAACGTCGCTCCCAACGCGAAACAAGTCACCTTTTACGACACGTCACGGGTCGGAATCTACTGGATTCGTGGACTACAGCCAGGCGAAGGTTTCTCCACCAATCTGCCTCCCAGTGCGATTTCGCTCGCCAGAATTGGCGGAGACGAACTGGACCAGATTTTTGCACCTGAACGATACGATCTGGTAACGGACCGTGAAGGCATCGAGTTTGCCGAAAACAAGGCTACCCAACGTGTATCGTTACACTCACCGGCGATTCTGTTCGCGTTAGCTCTGTTTCTGTTGGAGCAGATCTTGGGAAATCGTTTCTATCGCTCGCGAAATACCTCTGCTCCCTGAATATCCCGTCACCGACGGCAGCACGGGTACCAACAATGCGGGCACCGACAAAGCCAGGGCCACAAAACAATGGCTGTCACGAGAACGGTATCTTTCGAGAATAAACGGGGTTCGGGCTAGTAAAACCGACTCCTTCAGCGCTGCCACAAATCGATCCGCAACCATTTTGGTTGGGAATCAGGCCATTTGTAGCCCCAATCTGCAGGCTAACCTGATCTCTAGTGCGAGTCATTTAGCCAATTCAGGTACGATGAAGCGGATGAGTTCCGCCAGTAGGGTCAGTACGAATCGCTTTTTCCGTTGCGAGCAAGCCAAAAATGCCTGTAAACTGACCGTGATCCGAACATTCGGCAAATGGAATGCCATTGGGTGAGGCGGTGAAGCCGTTTGAAGTAGACCACTCGAGTCATCAGCGGTAATTTACCGTCTAACAACACCCCCATCGAAACCGAGTCGCTTCCGTCGGCTCATTCAACTAGCGTCCTCCATGAATCAACGTCCACTGCTTGAGCGACGTAGCCCATTGAGGATCAATTATGCGCTGCTCATTCTGGTTGCATTTTTCTTTCTCCTGCCATCGGGCTTTCGGGCTGCAAGGCTGAGCCTGAGCCAAAAAGAGAACGATGTAAAAGACTGGTTGCCCAGTGACTTTCCTGAAACTGCCGAACTGGAGTGGTTTGCCGATCACTTTGCGGGAGAGAGCTTCGTATTGGCCACTTGGCCCGGATGTGTCAGTGGCGACCAGCGACTGAAGTTGCTCGAGCAGAAATTGTTGCACGAGAGTGACACCTTTGACCCATCTGCCGATTTCCCGCTGGAACTTGCTGAAAGCTACCAACGGGCCAAGCAGGTCGGCAATGAGTTGCAACTGCTGCTCGCTGGCAGTGATTTTTACAACTGGGGTGGCGAAGAGGAAAAATGGCTCAGCACGCCGGATGGACAATGGTACTACATCAAGCCGAACGGCCATCTCTATCGCTGGGACGAAGCCAGTAATGGTCCGGCAGCCATTGGTCGCCAAATTCGAAAGTCGCTGGGCAACTACAAACTCAACGGCACCTTCGTGACTGGCTTCGGCGAACCACCCAGTGAGACGCAGTTCACGAATCCTTTCTACAACGATCCCTCAATCATTTGTGCGACCCTGTTTCACTCGGTCCAAACGGGTGATTCGATCCTCGATGAATTGGCTCGCGAGGGTGGTCCATTATGGCCCATCGATCTGACGGACCAAGACCGCAGGTCAACTGTGGCGCGGCGTCGCGCCATGGAACGACTCACTGGGACACTTTTTGCGCCTGCGATCAACGTCGATTTCGAATGGACAGCCGAAGCATTCCGCAATGCCCTTCCCGAAAGTCAACAGGAACAATTACCGGAAGCGTTTGATGACTTGGTGCAATTCCACCTCAACGAGATTCTGGCAAAGGACTTTGAAGCGTCACTGGACCAGCTGAAACAAGCACCACTGAATGTCAGAACGGACGCCTGGTACGCTATTTATGACGCGATTGAAGTCCAACCGCCTCCGCGATTGACATGCGTCCTGATCACGCTGACCGATTTGGCGAAAGACAATCTCGGGTACGCTCTGGGTCGGGGAATCATGGGCCAACCGCGTGGTCGTCTGTTGACTCTGGCAGCAGAATCAGGTGTGCAGCCTCCCGCACCGCCTTCGATGGCCCCTCCACCTTTCAATCGAGCGCCCGTCGAATCGGTTGACGGTAAACCACCCCTGCGAATTGGTGGCCCCCCGGTCGACAACACAGCAATCGATGAAGAGGGAACTGTCACGCTGGTACGGTTGGTCGGCTACAGCATCGTGCTGGGAATTGTGCTGTCTTATATCTGCTTCGGCAGCGTCAAAATCACCTTTATGGTCTTCATTGTCGGTGGTTGCTCGGCGATGCTCAGCATGGCAATGGTCTGGTGGACCTCAGGCAAAGTCGACGCGATCTTGTTGAGCATGCCTTCACTTGTGTATGTGCTCGGGATCTCGGGGGCAATTCACGTCGTCAACTATTACCGTGACGAGGTGCGGATCCGCGGAAAAGTTGGCGCTCCTGGGCGAGCATTGCGACATGCACTGCTACCTTGCACACTGGCTTCGATCACCACTGCGATCGGTCTGGCATCGCTGTTCACCAGCAACCTGGCACCGATCAGCAACTTTGGTTTCTATTCAGCGATCGGCGTGATCATGACGCTGGCCGTCCTGTTCTCTTACTTGCCGGCCGCTCTACAGGTTTTTGCACCAAATTTTGAAGGGTCAGATGAAACGGTATCGGCTTCGCCGCCCGAAAGTCGCCTGTCGGACTGGTGGGCTGCGGTTGGTCGCTGGATCACCTCACACCATGCCATGGTCAGCAGTGCGTGCCTGCTGCTGCTTGCGGTTTGCTCACTCGGACTCCTGAACATCAAGACGTCCGTTCAATTGTTGAAGTTATTCGATCCCGATTCAAGAATCATCCATGACTACGGTTGGCTCGAAGACAATTTTGGCAAACTGGTCCCAATGGAACTCATTGTTCGTGTGCCGCCCTCAATGCAAGCCGAGTATTCGGTAGACGGCACTGGAAACACCGGTAATGGCAACTCGAAAGCCAGTGAACCCTCTGTCCAGTCTTTGACAATGCTGGAACGCGTTGAAGCTATCTCGCGAATTCGAACAGTAGTGAATCGGACTCTCGGTGAGCCAGGCCGCGGCGTGGTCGGGCAGGTCACAAGTGCCAATACCGTCTTGCCACCGCTGCCCGCACCGAGCAACAGCTACAGTCCGATCCGAGCCAAGTTCAATCGTGAGTTACTGGCCGGACGACAAGACCTGCGTGACAACGACTATTTGAGGCTGGAAAAATCTGATGGACCCGCCGAAAGCGAACTCTGGAGGATCAGCCTGCGGGTCGCCGCACTTTCAGATGTGGACTACGGATACTTCATTTCGACTCTGCGAGAATCTGTCGAACCCGTTCTGCGAGCCTACGATACACGGGACGAAATCCTTCAGCGGCTCACCACCGATCAAGACGGTGAACCGAAGAAACTCGATTCGAAATCACGGATTTTAGTAGTTAGCGAGGACCGTCCGGCAACGCTTCTTAACGCTGAACTGATTTATCCCGATGGTCAGATCAATCGCAAAGCGACCTACAACGCAACGCTCGCTGAGCTGCTCAATGGTGAGAGACTCGAAGCCCCCAGTTGGCTCATTGTATCAGCGGAAAAAGCAGAGGCTCTGACCTCCAATCCGAAATGGTCTGATTCCTTGAAAAAATTCGACGCGATTGTCTGGCTCGGCAGCGACGTTTTCAAGAAAGAAGATTTTGAAGCCTCGGACAATTTCATTGACGCGACGAGCATTCGCGACAAAGTCATTACGCCAAAACTTACGTCGGAACGAATTCCCGATGTGATCGGAAGCGGTCCGATCCAGGTCATCTACACCGGGGTCGTTCCTGTTGTCTACAAGGCGCAACGAACGCTGTTGACCAGCTTGACTCACTCGATCGCGATGGCATTCGTCCTGATTGCTCTGGTGATGATTTGGCTACTCAATCCAGGACGCCTGCCCGTTGGATGGATGAAACCCAGCAATCTGGGAAATGGATTGGCAGCAGGACTCATCTCAATGATTCCAAACGTCTTTCCCGTTTTGATTGTCTTTGGCGTGATGTGCCATTTGAACATCGAAATTGACATCGGGACCATGATGACCGCATCCGTCGCGATGGGCGTTGCCGTCGATGACACCATTCACTTCCTATCGTGGTTCCGTGCCCATCTCGATGAGGGGATGAGTCGCGTGGAAGCTGTGATTCAGTCGTATCGCAGGGTCGGCCCCGCCATGACACAAACGACAATCGTCGGAGGACTGGGGCTGTTTGTATTTGCTCTGTCAACCTTCACTCCGACACAACGCTTCGGCACTTTGATGCTGGTGATGTTGTTAGCCGCCTTGGCTGGCGACCTGATCCTGCTGCCAGCGTTGTTGGCAGGTCCGGCTGGTCGCTTCTTCAAGCCACGCGATCAACGGCGTGCAAAACCAACTGACTCTGTCAAAACATCCGCTACACAGCATCACGATCCTGTTGAGATGGATGCCGTCACACCCAACACCGCCAAAATGCCGTCCAACGCACCTGCAGTCGCCGAAGAAGACGATGCTGTGCCTCACCTGCGGTCGCACTGTCCCCGCAAAGACCCGGCTCACCGGATCAAGCGCAGGCAATAAAAAACGTCCCTGGATCGGCTATTCACCAATCCAAAGACGCTGTTGTTGTCAAAGCTACCGCAGCAATCAGGAAGCAAACGGATCGTACTCGCCTGGGACCGGTACGGGGTACAAGCCGTCTTCACCTGGCAAGGTTGGGGGTGGTGTGTCCAACTTGTAGTTGTCAATTCCTGGTGCCAACTCACGGCCACGTGCCAACAAGTCGTCCCACTTCAAAACCTTGCCGCTGTAGCAGGCTTCGCGACCAAGAATCGCCGTGAAGGTCGATTTAGCACCGTACTCGCCCTCGTTGTAGATCTCACCTCTCATGAGAGCCTCGATCAGATCGTGCTGTTCCTGCTGGTGACCATTCGGGCTGTTTCCGGTGAATTTCCAGCTGGTTTCACCCTCAATCGATCCGTTTGGGTTTGCAGTACCCTTGGTACCGTGAACCGCTTCACCAACCTTGTTCCAGGCACCACGCAGGTGACGACCCTGACTGAACATCTTCGTTCCATCAGAGAAGGTGTACTCACAGAAGGTATGGTCGAAAATCTGTGATTTCGACGCATCACCACCCATTCTCATTTCACGTCCACCCATGCCGTTGCACTCAACAGGATACTCACCTTTGACCCAGCAACCGACATCGAGATTATGGATGTGCTGCTCACAGATCTGGTCACCTGACAACCAGTTGAAGTGATACCGGTTATTGGTCTGGAACTGCATTTCGCTCATATCGGCAGTCCGGTTGCGATACCAGATGCCCCCGCCATTCCAATAAACCCGTTGAGCAATGACGTCACCGATCGCTCCGTCATGAATCCGATCGATCGTCTCCATGTACCGGGGCTCGTGGCGGCGCTGCAAGCCAATGCCCACCATCAGTTTCTTCTTCTTGGATTCTTCAACCGCGTCCAGAACGCGGCGTATTCCAACGGCGTCCGCAGCAACCGGCTTTTCCATGAAAATATGGCGGCCCTTGCTGACGGCGTATTCAAACTGCTGTGGTTTGTAACCCGGAGGGGTTGCGATGATCACCAGATCACAATCAACATCGATTGCTTTCTTGTATCCGTCCAGCCCACCAAAGATCCGCTCATCGGGAACGTCAACCTTGTCCTTGTTGTCGCCTTTGCCCAGTCGGGAAAGTGCACTTTTGGCTTTTGCTTCAAATGGGTCAGCGGCAGCAACCAGCTTGACATTTCCTTTGGTGTTCATGATCTGTGCCGCAGCTCCACTACCACGCCCGCCGCAACCGATCAGCACGAAGCGAATTGTATCGCTACCAGCTGCGTGGGCGGTCTTGGCGATGGTGCTAGTCAACGCGGCACCTGCAGCAGCAGCCGTTGATGACTTCAGGAAAGTTCGCCGATTAGAATCGTTTTGCGTCATTTATATCCTCGAAGGGGTTGAGGTTGGATACAGAGGGGGAAAGGAGGAATTCGTTTGCTTTACCTGAATTGTAAACAGGGAGAGTCAAAAAATGGGGATGGGTCCGCCCGGTTTTCGGCAATTTGCCACTGATCGAACCGAAAACCATACCCTGACAAGATGCCCCACCAGCCAATCACAAACCCAAAATTCTGGTGCAAACATGCTGCATCCTCGGTAAATGGAAGGGTCCTTTCCACAAGTTACCCTTCAATGTCGAGGTCACGCGGCCGGTACGGTCAAGGTAACCAAACCATTCACCATGCTCGGAATCGGGAAAGTGCTGGTATGCCCACTGATGAATCTGTTGATGCCAATCGGCATACTTTTGATTCCCCGTGAGCCGATACGCCAGCAATGTGGCAATGATCGCCTCGCACTGGGGCCACCAGAATTTCATGTCATGCCAGTACTCCTGGACAGGATGCCCGTGCAAGTCCACGAAATAGAGGATTCCACCATACTCGGCATCCCAGCCCCGCTGCCACATCCAATCCAGCATTTGGCAACCCATATCGATCAGGGACGAATCTTTTCGGTGAGCCCCTTCCCACATCAGAAACCAAGCACCTTCGATCGCATGCCCCGGGTTCAGCGTCCGCCCATCAAAATGGTCAATCACCTGTCCCTCAAGGCCCACCGTCTCCATGACACAATTCAGCTCGGGCTTGAGATGAAATCTCTGAATCGTCTCGATACTCTTATCAATCCAATGATCTGCTTCGTCCAGCCCGATGGAATCCCTCAGCTCCTGTGCCGTGGCGATCGTAATCATCGGAAAACCAATGGATCTTGTTGGCCGGTGATCGGTGAATTTTGGAGGGGTGTCAACGGGATCGAGATTGTGCTGTACAAACTGCTGAAAAGTTCTGGAGGCACGGTCGGCGTAGTCCTGATTCCCGGTCGCCTTGGCAAGTTCTCCAAAGGCTATCGCGGCAAAACTCTCACTGAATGCATATCTGCGCTTTCGAATGGGGGTGCCATCTCGGGTGACATGGAACCACATGCGATGATCGGTAGGATCAAAGCAATGTTCAGTAAGAAACTCTGCTCCGTGACACGCCAGTTCCAGCCACTCATCACGAGCTTCCAGATTGTTGTAAAGCTCACCTAGAAGCCACGTGAAACGCCCTTGCTGCCAAACACCCTTATCAGTGTCAATCACATTTCCAGTCTGATCCAGCGCCATCATGAAACCACCATGCTGACGGTCGACACAATGATCCAGCCAAAAGGGCAGGGTGTCTTCCAACAAGCCGCCGCGGTAAACCGCGACAAGTTCTTCAGCTGTTAACCGGCTCATGCAGCTGATCCACTTGCATCACCATCTGTGCCGCCATCAAGCATTGTATAAACCGTCAGCCCTGCCAATTTTTCCTCGTTGCAGGCAGGCCTGAGAAAGCTGACCAGATAGCCGACCACGAAACAGACCCCGATGCCAATCGCAGTGTAAAGGTAACCATTAATCGCAGTCTCTTTCCAAACCAGATACATCGTCAATGCACCCACAATTGCTCCCGTCAGGGCTCCCGTACCGTTGGCACGTTTCGTCATCGCTCCCAGCACAAACAGTCCACCCAATACGCCCATGAACAGTCCGATAATTTTGAGAAACTGATCAAACAGTGATTTGATATCGGGATCAACAAACAGCAGGGCTATCAGCGTCCCCAACACACCGATCACGAAGGTCAGAATCCTTGCGACTTGCAAGTAACCTCGATCGGTACGACAGGTGTTCAGCGGTCGCAGAAAATCGGTCACCAGCGTTGTAGCAGTTGAATTCATACTGGTGGAAACCGTCGATTGGGCAGCCGCGAAGATCCCGGCAACTATCAAACCGGCAACGCCAACCGGCATCTCATGCGCAATAAAGAAAGGAAATATCTGATCGGTTGTAATGTTTGGATCAAGTTTTTCCGGATGAGATTGATAATAGGCGTGCAGTGCAGTGCCGAGGCCAAAGAACAAAAAGGTTGCCACAATTGCCAACGCAGCATTCAGCCAGATGGATCGTGCCGCCAAGCGACGGGTCTCAGTGGTCATGTATCTCTGCACCACTGCCTGATCTGCTGTGTAGGAAGAAACATTCTGCGCAATACCTCCGACCACGATGACCCACAGAGCGATCTGTGCACTCGTTGCCTCCAGGTTCATATTTACCATTTTGAATTTTTGCGAGGCTTGTGATGTTTCCTGAAAGCCTTGCCATCCTCCGTCGATCCCCGACACCAGCAACACCAAGGCGATCAAAGCTCCCACAAACAAAATCACCGTCTGCACGGTGTCGGTCCAAATCACTGCCTCGATACCGCCCATTGTGCAATAGATGATACTCATGATCCCCATTACCAGCACCGATTGAACCGGCGTAAGAGGTGTCGCAACCGCTAATGCCATTCCCGTCAGAGACATCACGACTGCCATCCGAAAAATGTGAAACAGAGTGAAGCTGGCGCTGCCAAATAAGCGTACACCGCGATTGAATCGTTTCTCCAAGTACTCATAAGCGCTGGTAGCATCAATTCTGCGGTAGAACGGCAAAGCAACATAAACGGCCAGGATCGCTACCAAGGGAATCATGAAGTTACCCACCGAATAAACCCAGTCCTGCGCATATGACTTCGAAGGCACTCCTGTGTAAGTCAGGGAACTGAGCATCGTCGCAAAGATGCTGCATCCGGCTGCCCACCAGGCAATGCTTTTTCCGCCTCGAAAAAAGTCATCTGTATTCTTGGTCCGACGAGCAAAGTAAAAACCAATCGCTACCATCCCCAGCAAGTAGCCAATCAACACGCAATTATTCACGACGCCAAACTGGTTAGTCTGCGGGATTACCGTGACCTTCCAGACATTCGGCGTCCGTACTCTGGGTCGTATCTCACCACTGGGGACAATGATTGCGTCATCCCATTTGACAGCGATAGTGGTGACCTGATTCTGCGGAGTTGCACCTGCCGAAACCCAGGTATCAGTAATCGTGTGGTACGCCCAAGCCTGCTTGGGAAAACCTGGATGATCATCACGTAATTCATCTCCTTGAAAAAATTTCGATCCGTCGGCGCCACCAAGCACCAGCAAATGACTTTGACCCCAGCCGACTCCAGTACCCGCCATCACACATTTGGGAACATCAGCTCGCGGATGCCACGTCTTTGATGCCGGCTTGTATTGCCACACATCTGTCAAAAACTGAACTTCGTCGCCTTCCTGTCTCCGGCCGCTGATCACATAGATCGATTCTTCGTAGCCATCATGCTGGGCCAAGGTCAGGTTCAGGGCGCGTGTCGGCCCCGGCAGAGAAGGTTCCTCTTTCCACTGAAAGCCAGACCCGTCGTTACGTTTGGCCAAGTCAAGAGACCACATTTTTGTGGTCGCACTCTCCAACCCCGCTCCGGACTGTCCGGCAGCAAGGTAGACAACTTCACCAATGATGGCAGCTGATCCAAAAGCGCATGGTTGCGGCAGCGAGGGGTAGTCAACAACAGTGACTTCCCCGGTCAGCGGCTTGGCCTGCATCAGAAAGACATCGCTGAATGTCTCGCGACCATCATTGCCCCCAATGCAAAGGACGCCCACTGAGGTCGAGACCGAAGCACCATAGGCGATGGGACGTGGCAATCGGCCGCCCTGCTTCCAGACATACTGGCCGTCCTCTCGCAACAGCACATGTATTTGATCGTGCCACGCTTTGTCATTATCCCAGACAGGTGGTGGAAAGTTGGCACCCCCAGCAACAATCAGCGCGTCACCGTGGACGCCAGCAAACGGACCTGCGACGCCAATGGAATCGGGCAAGGCCGGTAATTCATCACTCCAAGCCAACAAGTCCTGTTGAACAACCTGCCCAAGTGCCGGCAGACCAGTGAACACCAACAAGACCCAACCGAATAGCAACTCACGCATGTCTCACCTACTGACTTGGGAATCATGACCACACCAGTCAAAAAAGCCAATTCCGTCCAACCTGCGCCGCAAACTCTCAGTTTCCTCTGTCGAGATTGCGGTCAGCGGCAGACGGCAATGGCCGCCGGGCATTCCCAACATGGACATGATTGCTTTGAGCGCGGCGTGAAAAGCATAGGCCTTCATCACGTTGACCATCGCCACCGAATGATATTGCAACTGACGAGCCGAATCCCAATCTCCGGCTTGGATCGCTTCGATAATCCGACGGTACAACGGTGCCGCAATATTGTAGGTACTACCGATGGCAGCCGTGGCCCCACTGGCGAAAGCTGCCAACAACATTTCGTCGCAGCCCCATACCACATCGAATTTTCGCGACTGCGTGTTCTGGCACGCTTGGAATTCGTGGATAAGTGTATTGGTGTACTTGAGCCCAACGAGGTTCGGAATCACTTCACCACCACGTTCCAAAAAATCGACCACGTCAATTTGTGATCCGGTCAATGCCGGTATGTGATAGTAGTAGAAGGGAAGTTGTGGAGCTCCACTGGCGATTTTTCCCATACACTTCAGCAGCGTTGTGGTATCAGCAACCTTGAAATAGGACGGGCAGGTGGCAGAAACAACATCAGCCCCGGCACTTGCCGCATGAACGGCAAGATCACATGCATCAGCGACACTGTTGTGGCCTACCTGGACAATGACAGGAACTCGCCCAGCAGCAGCCTCGACGCTTGCTTCCACTACCAATTTTCGTTCTTGGCAGGTCAAAGACATTCCCTCGCCTGTGCTGCCGCAAACGTAGAGCCCGGTCACGCCGGATTCAATCAAACGGCTGATCATCGGACCGATCGCAGCCAAATTGATCTTGCCACTACTATGAAGCGGCGTGATGGTGGCAGCAATCAAGCCCTGCAGTGGCGGTTCAAACATGTTTCCTCGGTAAGGTCAGGGCGGGATAAATATGGGCTGCTGGTCTTTCTAGTTCTGCTGCAAATACTCTGAGTTCAACAGCGGCTTGTCCCGATTGACCAGATAAGAACGCAAGCCAAACTGCTGTTGTTCGCTTTCCAACTGCCAAACACGTACTGCCGTGGGTGAAAACTTCATCCATGACTCGGTGTTCAACAACTTTTCAAGACGCTCACGAATGTTTCGAGTCTCGCCAACATACAGCGTCGAATCTTCGTGCAAAACCACGTACACCCCTGGGCAATCGTATTTGGTCGTTAAACAATTTTCAATCGAACGGCGAGTGGGTGTTCGTTGTTGACGCCAGTGGTCTTGTTGCTCGGACGCCATATTTCGATAGCGTTTTGTACCTGCACGCTTTCGCAACGCCAGTGCTGCCCAACGGTATTCAAACGGCGTGTAACCGGGTGCCAACAGACCAGCCAATTGGTCGAACTCGTTTGCAGCCTGAGGACTGCAAAGCATTTCATCCAGCGTCATTCCATAGTCAAGGCCAATCAACCTCATCGCTGCCTCGCTGGCATCGCTGTAAGGGTCCATATCAGCATACGAAAGACGGCGTCCCGCGTTGGTTGACTTTGGCAACTTGCCCGACTTTCGAATCCGCAACAAGAATGAATTCCACATTCTCGGATCACCTGGTAACGATCGTTTGCGACAGGCTGACACAAAGCTCTGTCCCAATACGGGATCACAGAGCAGATAGTCCGTGGAGTGCCCATCCGAGGCTGCGCCGAACGCTTCAATCACCGAGGCCTCCGTCGCAGCATCCAATGAAATCACCGGTCTGCCATTCTTGAACTTCGTCCGCTTCTTCCCGCGAGATGTTTTCGGAGCACTCTTGAGTGGATCTTCTGGACCATCCAGATCCTGCCCCACCTCGCATCCCGCGATGCGATCCTCAATGCGGGCCACATACTCTTTGGACAGTTCGAACCCCATCCACTGTCGTCCCAGTTTTTTCGCCACTGCCAAAGTTGTTCCGCTGCCACCAAAAGGATCGACGACCAGATCACCCGGATTGCTCGAAACGCGAACGATACGTCCCAGAAGTTGCTCCGGCATTTGACAGCCATGAAATCCCTCACGCTCTTTGAAGGTGCCGGCGACGCGAGAGAAAAACCAGGTATCGTGGGAAGGCGAAAATCCTGGCGCTGGTGCATCTTGAGGACGCAGGATCCACGTGTTGTCTGGCAATCTGCCTTTCGTACTGGCACGACTGTCTGCGTAAACCAATTGCCGGGCAGACGCGACACGAACCGCAGGGTTCTCGCCGTTGAACGTGAAGTTGTCAGGATCTTTGACAAAATGAAACAGGTGCGTGTGTGAACGACTGAAGCCCCGGACACAATTCACGCCGAACGTGTAATACCAAATCACCCAACTGCGGGTATGAAAACCGAGGTTCTGTGACAGCACTTTCAATTCAGCGGCATATTCGTCACCAATGGCAAGCCAAAACGTACCACTGGGCTTGAGTGCCGTGTGCACTTCACGAATCCAGGCCTCACAAAATTCCAGATAGTCCGTTGTCGTCCGCTGGTCATCGTAAATGTCATACGAATAACCAATATTGAAAGGCGGATCGGCAAAGACCAAATCGACTGAACCTGACTCCAATTGACGGAGCTTTTCAATACAGTTGCCCTGATGGGTTCGATTAGGCTTGAGGTTCAATGCAGGACTCCCGTGATGAGGCACCAATGCATAAAACCAGTGGTGACATCACGAATGGGTGGATGGACTGATGATCGCTAGATCTTAACACCTCCACGATCCTTCGCGCAAGCCATGACCCGAATACCGGGACACTCAGCTACATCGTTGTGAATCACTCTGACTACCACTGGGTCGAATCGATGAAGTAAATTCACTCCACCACGAGCACTCCGTTCATCACCATCCAATGCCCCGGGAACGTACATAAATAGGGATACCGACCCGGCTCACTTGGAACACGAAAGTAAATCGTGTGTGACGCATACGGTTCCACAACATCGGTGTAGGCCAAAATGTCACTGGTTGGTGGAATGTACTGCTCCGCAGCAGCCTGCGGATCTGAGATCAGTCGATTGCACTGTTCGCCAACCTTTTTCAGAGTCCCAGGTTTCAACAAAGCCCAGTTGTGGGGAACAGCATCGGGATTTTTAAAGTTGAGTCGAACTGCTTTGCCGGCGGGCAAATGAATCTCCGTCTGGTCGAACATCAGGTTCTTTGCCGCAGTCAGCGTAATCGCCTGGGCGTCCGCGATCGCCTTGTTATGCGGATTGCGTTTGGACACCACCGGTCTGGCAAGGTCCGACAGCATGGGATGGGGTAAAACCACTTTGTCCAATGGCTCATAGGACGGAAAATCGCGAAACGCTTTATCCATGTGATTAACCGACATGAACAGGTCGTGTTCCTGCTCGTTGCCGGTTTTCACCAGCAGGTGCAACTGATTGACCGGCTGTAGATTCGGGATTTCCAAAAACAGGCTCTTGGCATCCGGCAAGACCGTGACTGATTGCAATTTGAGCACATCATGACCACGAAGCCCCAACTGTCTCGAGGAATACTCAGGCGACCCGTACGCTCCGCTGTAGCGATAGTTCCATGCCTGCGCAAAATGTGACTCGGGATTCTCGGCCAGTGCCCGATCGATGGGCTGTAAGAAGTCGATACGAATGCCGTTTTCGTGGACATGGAATCCAACCGGTAACTGGGGCTCATCGCCGCTGTAACGAACACGTTGAAAACAGCCATCATCGGTCGTGTAAGTACCCCAACCGGCCATGCCAGAAACATAAAGTTGCCCGTCGCGGGGGTTGAACTTGCCGCGATGGGCACCGGAAGCGAATTCTCCGGCAATCGGAATCACCGCCCCCTGAATCCAACCGTCAAACTCGTCACGCAGCAATAGAAAGGCCCGCCCCGCCCCAAAGGACAAATGGACCATCTGTCCTTTCACCGGGCCCCAACGATCACTTTCTACATAAATCTGTCCGCCGCTCGAGTTGTCCAGTCCACGCGGCAGATACAGCATCGGTACTTCAGGTGGTTGCTGAAGATTACCGCCAGGTCGACCAAAAAATGGCAGATTCCGGCTATCAGGTGACGCGCCTGGGAAGCGATTAAGAATCGGTCCGTCAGGCCGTACTGCCGCAATCATGGACGCAGGCGTCCAATCACCCTCGCTGTTGGGGATCGTTACCAAGCCGTCTGGGTCCAATCCCAATCCGTCCGAATTTCTCAAACCGGTCGCCAGCACTTCGGCTGTTTGACCATCAGCGGCAATGCGCATGACACCCTGTTTTCCCGACGCCGTATAGAACTGTCCTTCGGCGTCACGCCATAGATCACAAGTGAAATCATGCCCCGAAGCTGACGTTTCCAGAGCTTGGCTGAAACACTCGTAGTAGTCTGCTTCACCATCATTGTTGAGATCGTGCAATCGAGTCATTTGGTCGCGGCCCATGACAAAAATTTGGTCATCGTGCACAACTATTCCGAGCGGTTGAAAAAGTCCTGATGCAATTCGTTGCCAACGCACTTTCTGAAGACTGGTATCCAACCCACTCGCCCGCCAGACATCCCCTTGCATCGTGCACAACACCGCAGAACCATCGGACAGAAAATCATGTCCGCTGCCATAGATCAACGCTTTCCATGGATTCTCTCTTGGCAGGGGAATCGTATCGACGGCGTAAGGCGAGCTTGTTCCCAATTTTCCCTGCACCGTGATCGTCTCGGGCCACTGTGCCTCACCGCCGCTCAAATGATCACGGTCTGGATGCTGATCACGTGGTGCGACCACACTCTCAAATTTTCCATCTGCCACCTGCGGGGCATCGAGGTATTCCACACCATCAACGCGGTATGAAAACACTACCCGGTCTCCATAGCGGTAAAAACCAAGATACTTTTTATCCTTCGCAGCGTGCAAGAAATCTCTGCTCTCCTGCTTGACGTTGACCGTTTCACCTGCCTGTCGCAGACCTTGCATGAAACCGTGTCTGACAGTCGAAAAGTTGACAAACCCGCCTGACCAGACCCTTTGATAAGTCAGCGTATCGGGATCAAAGCAGGCGGACAGTTGCTGACCCGCACTGCCAACCTGTAAACAGATACCGCGTGTCACTCGGATACCGTCTCCGCTGAAGACACCGCATAGAACAGTTCCAAGGTCCGTCTCGTTCCAACGTCCATCAGCCCAGGTTGGCTCAGACTGGTTCCCCCAATGTCCATCCTTGCCACCATCAAGACCGGGAAATTCTGCCAATAGCTGGGGCTGCGGTTTCACATCCCGAAAGTGCCGGGCCTGCTTTCGGTAAAAATCATAGATGCGGTCACGATTGACTTTTGCCTGCCAACTGGGCCAACGCTCAGGCTGCAGCGGCGCCCGCAGCATTGCGAAGGACTCAGGATGGTGGCCGTGTGAATGTGAAAGCAACGCATCGATCGCGACGGGGCTGATTTCCTCGTGTTTGCCAAGATCGGCCAGGAAAGCAATCAAATCATGCTTGTCCTGCAACGACATCGTCGATAATAAACCAACCGGCATCAGGGAACCGACGGGCTGAACCGCATCGATGTCTTCCTGTTTTATCGTTACCGTTTTCCCAGTCGCACTGTCGCGGATCACCAAAACCGCACCATCTTCGCGCACCCGATATCCGCGAACGACTTGACCATCCTGATTCAGGACAGCGATTGACTTGTATTCATCCGCAACAACACGTTGTGGCCAGAACAGTGATTCGACGATATGAGCGAGTTTCTGTTTCTTTCCTACTTGACTTAAATCGGGACCAACCTCGCCACCGTTAGTGCCCACCTTGTGGCAAGACAAACAAGCACTCGTCGGGGCAGCATACATGACAGCGCCGCGGCCAGGGTTTCCCTTCTTCAGGGATTCGGCGACCAAAGTTTTCACCAAACCCGGATCGTAAGCTGGCTCATCTGCTGACGTCAGCCAGGATCCGCCAAGTTCCAGACACAAAAATCCGAGCACAAAAACCAATGATCTGAATGACATCTATCGAACCTGTACGGCGAGTAATTTGTCGGCGGCTTATCAAAAGCAAAAGTATCGAGGTCAGAGCGCGATTGCTGTTCATTGGCCTGACGTGCGACCTGATTGTCTGATCCCAAATTCCGTCTATTCATCAACGGAATCCAACACCGCTAACTCACTTTTTGCCCGTCGGGATCTCAATCAGGATAGGGCCTTTTGTCTGCTCCTTGGCTGGTTCGCTGATCGCGGCGCCTCCAAGTTTTTCATCCCAATCAACAGCCAGCAGCAGATCAAACCCGGGGTTCTGGTCTTTCACCTGACATGAACAGGGACCAACGACAAACCGCGAAGCCATCGCGACGGTATCGCGAAAAATCCCCTTGCCCACCAACGCGTAAAGAACCCGACCACGACCAATCACGGGGAATGCCATGGGTTCATCCAACGACTCCAAATCGGGTTCGCTGCCCAATAACATTTCGATAAAAAATGATTCGTTGGGATCCTCACGATCAAGGGTTATGACCGAAAAACCGAGTCGTAGTTCAATCGGATTTTCTGGTTGGAACAATTCATCCTCCTCCAATTCATCCTGGGGCGGCAGTTCCAGCATCTCTTGGTTTTTCTTGACCTCAATCTTCAATCTTTCCAATGCGGCTTTATCCTGAGCCTTGTCACCACATGGCACGAAGACCCACACAGCGGATTCCCCTGATAGCAATCGCTGCACCAATTGCTGGCGCACGGGAGAATCGATCACACGTGAAATACTCTGGTCGCTCAAGGAGTGCACGCTGACAACCCGATCGGGCACCTCTTGAGCATTCCTCGGATAAAGCGAGACTAAAAGTGGTTCACCGCTGTTGCCACGATTCTTCCAGACATCCAATAGCACACGGTCTTTAGAAGCCTTGGCCTCGATAATCCTGACATTGAAATTTGCCGATTTATCTGACCGGTCATCTGCTTGCTTCAACGCCGTTATCTGGACCAAATGCTGCGGACCCAATTCTCCGTCATGCAGCACGACCAACTCATAGGGGTCAGCTGGCCAGCGTTCCAAAGCGTATCGGAAAACAGGAACATTGCAGGCGATTGCGACCGTACCAGCCAATGTGCAGGCGATCCAGAAGACAGCAGCTGTTTTTGGATTCTTCATGGGAAACTCGAGGTGGGATAGTACGTGACGGCAGGGCAACCATTCTATTCTCTTTTGCCCGGACGCTGTCGAATCAATTCCAGCCCAGAAAGCAAAGGTTTTCCCTGTTTCGCCTCAAAGCGGATGTTCAGTTCTTCGTCCACGAGAATGTCATCAAGCACATGGATAAGCTCGTTTTGTTCTGATCTGGAGCCCTTGATCATAACATCCTGCAACACAAGCTCCTCTTCCACGTAAACATCAAACACTCGTGGACCGATTTCACCCGTATCCGGTTTGCCAAAAAACAAACGCAATCGGTAGCGATCCTGATCGGCAGGTTTCAAAGAATCGTCCTTCCCAACCGCGTCAATGATCAATCGTGCCTGGTTGCCCGCATTCTTGGAGTACGCAGATGCTGTCCGTTTCCCTTTCCCGGAAAACAAAAAAGCAATCGAATTACCTGGCTTCCAATCTCCCCGCTGAGTGACTGCCTGGATCAAGGAGGCGAGATTGGGTGTACGGTACGTGTTGCCTGAAGCCGGATTACTGGTCCACGGTTCTGGTTCCCAATTGATGGTTGACTGCGTGACCATTCGCGATGACAAATCTTGATTGGCTTTGGAAAAGCTACGAGCATTGCCACTGTCTTCGGCGGAAATGGTCAATTGCGTCGGCTCCTTTGCCGGTTCCGTACTCGCGAACTCAATGTAGGCATCTCGAATCAGGCTATCGCTATAAAGTCGGATGTCATTGAACCTGATTCCCATCAGCCGATTCCCCGAACCCTCAGTAAGTTCGAGGTCCGCACTCAGCAGATCGACTGCACCCTGCTCATCCTCTGCTGCGTCATCGTTGACATGCTTGACCGGTATGCCCTCCTGCAGTGCATATTCATCTCGAAGGTGCATGGCGACCTGCAATTCCGCAATGCCATCCAAGCCCGATGACATCACCCAGGGGTAATCGGATGTAGAAACAGCAGACGTATGGTGACGGAATTCGTTGGCACCATCGTTCCATTTAATTTTCAATGGTGGTGATGGACCCGCAGCAACGGGATACTCCAACCACAACAGCCCGTTGGAATCACGTCGGTCACCAGCAGCACCAAAATTCATTCCTACCTGATCGATTTTCTCACCATGCGTCTTAACCGATGCTGCTGTATTCACACTCCACAACTCCACCTCGGGCATGTGCACCAATGCCAAAGATGTCTGGTTTTGGTAAGCACAACTGCACGTGCGGGTGTAATCAGGAGCATTAAGAACGCCGTTGGCGACGACCAGATTGGATGTGCACCCTGATTTAAAACCACCTAGATTTCCGGTGCCGGCGTTGGTTTGCAAATCATAGTACCCAGCAGCTCCTGATCGGAACGTCAACAGGTTTTCGCTGGCAATGATATTGTTGCAACCGTAGGCCCGCGTGATCTTCCAAGGCTGCATCTGACCAGTGATCGGATTGGCAACCAGTTTCTGTTTCCCATCGTGCAAATAGAAAGCGCCTGCCGACTCCGCGTATGAATTCGTATTGGTGATGATCAGATCATTGTGCAGGATACAGGGCCCAGTGTATTTCAAAGAATCTTTTTTCCAGCGAACGGAACCATCACTGGCAGAATGAACCGCCATTCCCTGACCCGCTTCACTCGAAAGCCGATCGCTGGCAGCGGCCCCCGCCTGCAACAACAAATCATGCTCTTCGGAGTAACCCAGCCAAGTACCAAATACATCTTCGCTGATTTCCCAGTTTGTTTTCCCGGTCAAATAATCGAAAGCCAGAATACGATGGCTCGACGCATCCAATTTGCCGCGCCGCCGCAATGCTTCCTCGACTGGCGCCGGGTTTTTGTCAAGACAATAGATCTGATCGCCACCAGCTACGATCCCGTTGTGCCAAAAACTATGTTTGGCATCCGCTTGCCACAAGACTTCTCCGCTGTGTCGATCGAATGCAACAAGCCCAACACTGGCGGCTCGATCCAGACTCTTTGATCCAAACCCTGACCGATTCGCTGAAAGCTTCTTATCCGATTCAAAAGAGAGTTCCAGACGCTTGCCATAAGTCGCAAAGCCAATTCCTGCGATCAAAACATCTTTGTAAACCCCGATATAACCCCACTGCACGTCGGGTGAATCTTCAGGCTGAGGCAGTTTAATGTCCGACAGTGTCTTACCGGTCACACTGTCTAAAATGTGACAGACGGATCCCTCGACAATGTAAACACGGTCCTCTGTCACCACATAATTTGTACCGCGACCGTTTGCTCCGGGGATGTGAACCTGATTGTATTTGGTGTCTAGCGGAGTGTTTTCGTAGGTATCGTCATAGTAGACGTCGTGCGTTCCCAGATCCTTGAATTCCCGCTTCCACAGCACGCGTCCCGTGTACACGTCACGTGCGCTAAGACTATTCATTCCCTGAATGTATAACCGCCCACCTACCACCTGTTCTGGAGGGCCGTGCCCATGTCGCGGCAGCACATCCATATTGCTGCTGCCACCAAACCACAAAACTCCCAGCGGCAACTTGACGCGGCGATCATCGGATTTGATTGAGTTGGCGACATCGCCATATTGGTGCGTCCAATCAGCCGCGCCAGGCAAGGCGCCCACGCGCGTCACCGTCACACCGAAGGGCTGAACTTGCACCTTGGCCTGTTCAAGCTGCAATGTTTCAATCCGCTGGACCATCTGCTGAGATTTACCAGTTGCCAGAATATGCAACACACCTCCGTAAGGACGCACGGAGTTGTACAAATGTTGTATGACAGACGGATCGAAAGCGCCGAGTGTGGTCTGATCAACAAACACCATATTGCCGACGTAGTCTGGAGACATCGTTTCCGCCGGACGGCCGACGTGAACAGTAACCTTGCCATACAGATGTCGCTGGTCCAAAGCTCGCCGCTGCCGATCGACCGCTTCGGCATTAGCATCCACAATTGCCAATTGCTCGAATGGCGAAACGGATACGAGCGCTGCCAAATACTCGCTCTCGCAATTCCCAAACCAGAATGCGTAACCTGACGGATCGCCGCTCGCCAGTAGATCACTGATCAACTCATGGGCTGCAGTTGTACTTTTCTTGCCAGCCACCCCGCTTGTTAACGATTCAATTTGCTTTGATTTTTGTGTCGAGTCTGCTCCAGCATCGGACAAGGGTTCCCCATACGCCAGAATATCGCCACCAACTGTCACCGCAAAAATTTTGTTGTCTGCGGCAACCAACCGCTGTACCGGATCCGCTGTTGGGATCTCACAAACCACTTGTGGCGATTTCGATTCCTGAGGCAGTAAAATGACTGAGATAGCCTTCTCGCCTGCAGCGACCAGGCTGTCTCCGACCAGAATCAGATCACCCGTGCCATCCACCTCGATTTCCCAACGACGCTTTTGCTTTTCATCGTAAGCGCGGATGAAATGCTTTCCGGCATTCGTCTCAGCTGAATAAATCTGACCATCGTGTAGCACGGGTTCGCTGGGAGTGAATGCTGTTTTGACACCTGTATCGAGTTTGAACGCCCGTGTGCCTTTGTGCCGCGTGTGCACGTAGAAGTGATTTTCGTCTGCGGAAACAAACGAACCGCCATTGCCTTTTCCCGCAGCATTCATCTCGAAATAACAAAAACTTCCATCCAGGCGATTGAACACGGCGGGGACGGAACGCCCCCCCGGCACCAGCAGGTAGTCCTTTGTCGCAACTAAAGATCCCTGAGGTGCAACACCTGCAAATGACGGCGCGCCATGAGGCTGCTTGATGTATTGCGATCCCGTGCTGTCATTCACCCACGACACTTCTCCCGTCTCAGCATCCAACGCGTAAAGAAATGTTCCCATGAATGGCCAGATGCTGGCCGCAAAATAAACCGTGCCGTCTCGAATCACCGGTCCACCACGAGCGGGCCACGCTGATGTCAGTCGGCTGTTTCCAATCGCCTGTTGGCGATTCGGTGTTCCATCAAATTTCCAACGAATCTGGCCCGTCGATGGATCGACACAGTAGAGACAACCATCGTCGCTGCAGAAAAAAACGCCATGTTCGGTACCAACTGGGGGCAAGCGAACAGGCGCGTCTGCGAACGCGGACCAAAGTTCGTCGCCAGTCTCGGTGTCAAATGCTGCCACCTTGTCACGATCGTTAAAACTCAAGAACAGTCGCTTCCCCACCACAACGGGTTCAAAGACTCGATCGTAGCTCATTAAATCGAGGTTCAAGGAATCGTCCCACGCCTGCCGTCGAGGCTCGAGCTGTTTCTGCCACAGCAACTTGAATTCGGTCGGCAAGGAGCCCGAACTGGCAGCCGTGCGTTGGGCGTTGCAACGCCACATCGGCCAATCCTGAGCCTGCACTGATGTTCCCGACACCATGAGGTGAAGCAGAAATAGCAAGGATGAAAGCGGGGACCATGCTGAGCTCATCAAGTAAAATCCTGTATTCATCCGTCCGGGAAGCGAAAATTCTGATCCAATTGGCGCGGCAGCCATCGGTGCTGTCATTGTGAATGATTCTCTCATTCTAGTCAGGGACCCCCATCGGGATTGCCTTGATCACGACAGACATGCCTATCACCGTAAACAAATCATTTTGCGTGGCTGAAAGGTGCCCTGGACCATGCTTTCACCACCACCGCCCCAGTGGACATCATCGTAAAGTATTGAGTTGAAGGAGTTGGGAGCGTCTTGCCAAAGGGCGGACCAAATCTCGATCAGCTCAGTGATCAGTTATTCACGCCCAAAGCAACCAGTATTAACCCGTTCGGTCAAGCCTGATCGTGCTTTCCTGCCTCGAATCCACAGCAGGCCACAAACCAACCTTTTCCATCGCAGTCCGAGTCAAGTTAGCCATCCTAGTCGATGTCGCGAATGACGCTGATTTCGGCGAAAGCAGCGGGCCAAAAACCAATCGATCCCAACGCAACATTGGTATCTTCTAAAGGATAGGTGCTTGTCACCGTTACACTCCGGATGGCCACTGCATCTCGTTGCTACAGATCCCGCTCACGAACTTCTGTCGTTACGACTGCCAAGATAGCGATCCATTCCGGAGCAGTTTTCCATCGCGGTATTACAATGACGGCCACGGTGGTGACCGATCATTGCCGCGGTTAACGTCAAAATCGCCAAGTCGGCAGCAAAAATAAGATCGGAAATTGCTCACGCGCCATTAAATCCGTACCATGAGTCCGAAGACAACTGAACCAGTGGGAAAGGAGTAGCGATCATCTGTCCAGCACCGATGATCGATGTGATGGATTTTGCTGCGGATTTTACCGCCATCGACTTTGAAACAGCGAGTCAACGCCCCGACAGTGCCTGCCAACTAGGTGCTGTGGTCGTGCGGGATGGACAGATGGTGGACCAGTTGATGTGGATGATCCGTCCTGAACCACTTCATTTCAGCCGAGGCAATATTGGTATCCACGGCATCACGCCTGAGCGGGTCCGCAACGAACCAACCTTCGGTGAGCTCTGGCCGGACATTGCGGACAAGCTCGGCAACGATTGCTTGGTCGCCCACAACGCAAGTTTTGATATCAAAGTTCTGCTCGCCTGCCTTTGCGCTCACCGAAAATCGACGCCCGAATTAAACTTCACATGCACGCGAGCGATTGCTCGCCGAACCTGGCCCCATCATCGCCGTTATGGATTGAAACCCCTGTCGAATTGGCTTGGAATTCGCTTCCAGCACCACGATGCGCTCGAAGACTCCGTCGCCTGCGCAAAGATTCTGCTTGCCGCCGGCATTGATCGCGAAGCCAAGTCGCTACGCCATCTCGAGCAACGCCTGAAACTGAGTCGCGGCAAAGCTGGATCTTGGGGCTATCGGGGGCCGTCTGGAAAATCTTCCCGGCGTGCCGCCAGCGATGGTCCGAAGTCCAAGCAAGAGAGTCAAACTCAAGGATTACCATTTCTTTTTCCTAATCAGGTCGCCGACCGACAGAACACCTACTTGGCGGTAACCGAACCTGCAGAAGAAATCGACTTGCAGCGACTTCTTGTTCGCGCCGAATTCATTCGCCCGTTGCGTGGAAAAAAAATCGTCTTGGCTGGACACCTGAAGTGCATGAGCCGCGGCGATGCCGAGAATCTGGCCACGCGACTGGGGGGAACCTGTCAGAAAATGGTCGATGAAGGAACCGACTATCTGGTGATTAGTTCTGCCTCAAAAACGTCTGCTACCGCTGATCAGTGTGACGACGAACGGCGGGCCCAGTCATTTAAGGAAATCGGCAATCCAATCAAAATCGTGGATGAAAGTGAATTTTTAGGCTTGGTAATCACACCAAATAGCGATTCATGAGCGATTGACCTTTTTGCGGGAAACACGAATCGCCTACGATCTTCACATTTCTAGAAATACGTAGTTCATTTTGCGCAACGTTCAAATAGCTCAGGGCTCTAGTGCTCAATGCGAGTCAGTGGAACCATCAACAGGGCCTTTGCGCCATACTGCAGACTCAGAATCCATTCAGTGGGAAATCGTTCTGTGCAAGTCAATCTAGTCATTTTGCTGCCTTGGCTCGTCGCAGCATGCCTCGCAAGCCATAGCCAGCCTGTTGATGCACAAGACAGTGATCAGGATGATGCCCCTCAGAAGGCAACTCCTGTGAATGGCGACCCATCAGCAGATCAATCCACGCGAATCAACTTACCGTTTAAGACCTACGGTGGCACACAATTCTGGACCGATCACTGCCACAAGCAGGGATATCGAATTCAATCAAATTGGGCGACCAATCACTGGAGACTGCTGGATGCTTCCGACATCCGACGTGCGTGGGGGACCAGAGAACAGTGCGAAACAGTACTGAACAGATTGCTCGTCGATGCCAGTCCTGAACCCGAGAGCAAAGAATATGTCATCTTGCTGCACGGCCTGATGCGAACTCACCAATCAATGCGGTCCATGCAACGGGCGTTGCAGCAAGCCGATTGCGGTAAGGTAATCTGTTTCTCCTACGCAAGCACACGCCGAACAGTTGGTGACCATGCCGAGGCACTGCAGGAGGTACTGACAGGTTTACCGGATGATGTCCAAATCTCATTCGTTGCCCACAGTATGGGTAATATTGTCGTTCGACACTTGCTCGCAGACTTGGAACAGAACGGTGATCCCGCTGGACTGCTGGAACGGTGCCGTTGCATGGTGATGCTGGGGCCTCCCAATCAAGGTGCCGCCATTGCCCGACGTTTGTCATACATCGGCCTGTTTGGTGCGGTAGCCGGGAAAGGGGCTTTGGAACTCGGCCCCAATTGGAGTGAACTGGTCGGCAAGTTGGCGGTGCCATCTTTCCCCTTTGCAATTATCGCCGGCGATCTAAGCGCAAAAAATATGCGAAATCCAATTCTCGACGGGGCAAGCGATTTCGTGGTTCAGGTAGAGGAAACCCACCTCGAAGGGCGGGAATCATTCGCGACCGTCCCAGTACTGCACAGTACGTTGATGAAAGATGAAACCGCCCAGCGGCTGGTCATTGAATTCCTGCAGTCCCACTGAACTTTTCAGAACCAATGGTTGCCGAAATCACCGTTTTCAGTGAGTCCAAGCCAATTCACCCTGCTTGAGACGCCACGCTCGAATAGCCCCACTAGCCAGATCTACCTGGTGCGGCACACTGAAGCACGGAATTCTGAAGCACGGTGCGCTTCGTGCGAGGCTCCTCACCCGACGTCCAAATCTGGACCGCGGAAGTGGACGTATGAAATCCATCGTCCGACGAGGCCCCTCAGCCCAAAAGTGGGTCTGTGAAATAGAGAACGCAGGCATCAATTGACGCCTGCGTTCACAATAGAATGGCCGATGAATATAAAAATTGGTATAGATGAGTTCTGGACGCCCACCCGACACTCGGAACAATTATCCCTGAAGGTGTCTAAGTAATGAATGTGGCAAATCCAGACGAAGCGATTATTAGTCCAAACGCCGGGGTTGTAAAGAGTTAATTTCAATGAGTTCAACCAAGAGCTTGGAAATACCCGAACTTCTTAAGATCGGGGCGAACATCGCACTACTTCCTGTCATTCATGGCAGCGGGCAGTTTGCGGTAACAGTGCGTCGCTGGATGCTTGAACATTCGTTTGATTGCATCGCTGTTCCACTGCCAGAGTCGTTTCGCACTGCGGTCGAGGCAGCCGTTCTGGAATTGCCACGACCGTCCATCGTGGTTCAGCCACCTCACGCCAATTTCGCCTCTGAGACGGAAAATTGGGAGCAAAACGACTGGAATCCCTCGGACGCAGATCCCGATGAACTGGACTCCACCACCGTCAGTTACATCCCAATTGATCCGTGCCAGAGTGTGATCATGTCCATTCGGGCAGCCATGGGCGAACATATTGCACGCGAATACATCGATCTGGAAACCGATCCATTTCTGCCCTACGCGACTTCGATGCCTGATCCGTATGCTGTCCGTCATGTGGCACCGGAAAAATTCGCGGCAGCCGTACTGCCGACAATCATTCCTCCCACGGAGCATCAAACTCGCCAACGCATGGTTCACATGGCATGGCGACTTAGACAGTTAGAAAAACGGTACCGGCGGATCTTGCTGGTAACCAGCGTGCTGCACTGGCCATGGATTCGTGATGCTTATACGCAGTTCGAGGTAGGGTCCGCCGCACCCCCCAAGAGCGAAACCGCTGCCGCATTCGAGTTGCCTGAGCACGATGATGTTCAGGAACCAGTGCGGTATGCCGTAAAAAATCGCACGTTGATGTTTCTGTTTGGTGAATTGCCGTACATCACTGGTCTTTACGAGCGGGCAAGATCGGAGCTTGAAGAAGATGACGATCTGCAAATCGATGGGGTCAAAGAATTACTGATCGCCGCTCGCGAAGCGTATCGACGGGATCTGGGGAACCGTGCCAGACGGATTACCCCATTGCATCTGTCGAAATGTCTTCAGTACATCCGCAATCTCTCGTTGATCAACCGCCGGATGACACCTGATCTGATCACAATTGTTACAGCAGCCAAACAGATTCTAGGTGATCAATTTGCATTGCACGTCGCCGAACTCGCCAATGATTACCGGTACTCGGAAACCGAGGATGAACACGTTGAGATTGAAGAAGTCACTCTGGGGATTGATCAAGCCAGACTTCCTGACGGCGAGATCGTGTCACTTGTCAATCGTTTGCCTGGTCCGCCTTTGACTTGGTGTACCCTGCAACTAAAACGCCGGCCCAGCAAGACAGAGTCGGACCAGTGGAAGTACCGTTGGAACCCATATAGTCAATGCAGTTACCCGCCAGAAGATGATCGTATCGAAAACTTCCGGACCCGGGTTTTTGACCGCGCCCGCTCGATCATGGGGAATGATCTCGCCAAAACAGAAAAATTCACGACCAGTGTCAAGGATGGAATTGATATTCGGGACACACTGCGTCATTGGTATGAAAAACAGATCTACGTCAAAGTCATTCCCCCCAGTCGCGGCACACTCGATGCCTGCGTGATGCTGTTCGACTCACCCGCCGACCCCCGCGACTATCCCTGGCGCACGACGTGGTTCGCGGAGCACAAGAATGAATCAACTCTTTCTCTCTATGCAACGAATTTCGAAGACGAAATGGTTGGGCCTGGCATCGGCATGAGTGTGTATGGGGGAGCTTTGTTTCTTTACCCGCCGGTTGTCATCCCTGATATCTGGGCGGACTCGCGTCTGGACTACACCGAAACACTTGAGGAACGACTGATTGCCGCAGCCTGCATGCATTCCCGTGGAAAGCAGATCGCTTTGTTGTCATCACTACCCCCGGGTAATGGATTTCGAAAATTGGCACGCCGCTATCGCAAACATCTGGTACATGTCCCACTCAGTTCGTTCAGTGATGAGCAGGTGCAACAATTGCGCACAGTACATGTTTTGAACGGCAGCGAAGTACGAAGCTACGCAGAAGAATTCATCCGAAAAGTCTGAGCTTTAACCCGCTGGAACGTCAGTGACCGACTCGATGAAACTGACTGTTCCCTTGAGTCGTAGCAACCGTACAAGCTAATTCCCTGTTGCGCGGCGTTGGGCGGCCCGCTGCGCCTCTAGAACCGTGTCCTCCAGTGCCGAACTACCGGAACCATGTGGTGGCAAATTCCTGTCGGGAACCAGTGGCGGAACAGCCCCGGCATTCCGCTGACGCACCGCCGCGCTATAGACCCCGATCACACCTGACTGAAGTATCGGTCCTGGAGGAAGAAAGAAACGCCCTATCCCTCGGCCCTGAAAATTGATGTCTTCAATCACATTGGGACTCTTCCCGGTTCGATCAATGGAAACCGATTGCATCGCCCACTCATGAACCACGAACTCATAGCGTATCGCTGGCTGAATCTCGGTGATAATCTCACGAGTCACCGCATATCCTGAGGGTGTTATCACTCGATAGTGTGCAATTCGTTTTCCACCCGAATCACGTGGCAATTCAATTTTTTCTGTTGAGCCAGGCTGAATCCGCAACGCCCGACTTGCTGTGGAATTTTCGAGATCCTGAATACCGACTTGCAACTCTCGCCTGCCGTCGTTGAGCAGTTCTAACTTTGCGGGTGGGATGGATGCGTTTGGAATCATCGTTGTGCCGAGCAGGATGGACTGCGGGCGTGGCCACAAGAGAGGTGGACCCAACATGAAAAAATTTGCCTGAGGACCAATCAACTGGCCAGGGAAGATTGGAACACTTGCCAGCAAAGGCGTCCCGGCTTGTCCACCTCGAGGCCGCACTGCGGGCCGGGAACGAACTGCGCGACGGGTGTTACGGAATCGAGGTTGCGGGTCTCTCAAGCTCGCAGTTTGCATCACACCCGTACCCGAGCGAGGAAACCGCAGCACCCGATCGACGGCGTGACTGAAGTAACCAACAAATCGCCCATCGGCCGAATCATATTGTGCATCACGGCTAAAATAGACTCGTTGACCTGTCTGAGCATGAACCAGCAGCCGCCCCCATCCAAGTTGTGCCGTTGCCGTTACCTGCCCTGTCGGCTCAACGAGGTCAAAATCCTGTTGCCCTCTGGCGGTGGCAACTGCCAACATAGAGATCAGCACTCCGAGACCTAACTGCATTGCTCTTTTCATTTTCACGGCCCCCAAACAAAACGATCATCACACCCATTCGAACACGGACACCGGTCCTGAAGAGTCCGCTGCTGATTATAGGACTCGTGACCTCCGAAAGCACTAATAATCGCTTCAATTCTGGCAAGGGTACAGATGCGCTCAGCCGGCTCGAAAAAAACTTGCGCCGATGATGCAAGGACTGCTGCACCGATTACTGATTCGGCGCGGCAACATCATGCACGGTCGCACCCTTCTCATCACTGATCACGAGGATCGCGAATCGGCTTGCTCCTTGAGCATCAGCTGCACTGATACTGGCATAATCAAAGCGACCTCGCGAATCGGTATACCCGTCTTTAAAGAACTTAATCTGGCCGTTGGAATACTTGCCATACACTTTGACATAAGCCGATGGGATGGGCCGATGGGACTCTGAATCTGTAGTTTGAAGTTGTCCAAAACCCTCTGAAACGTATGTCGTAATATCACCTCCATAGTACAGTGCAGTCGATCGGGCTGCACCTGCGACAACTTCAATCAGGAGCGTTTGTCGCTGCTGATTTTCATCGAGTTCCATGCGTCCTACACCTGTCGCCGACTCAAATTTCAGGGAATCACTTCGCATCGGTTCAACCATCGCCATCCGCTGTAGATCATCCCTCACAAACGGTGCTTTACTGAACAGTAACTCGAGGTCGACACCATAGAAATTGACCACTACTTCCTTTGATCTGCGATGATCAATTCTCAGTGTGTTGCCTTCGACACGAACCACGACTTCAGGTTGCTGTTCGGATGCGCTCGCTTGCTGTAATTCGCGGTCCATCACGGCAAGATCACCCGAACCCTCGGGAATTGGTTCACGTCCTTTTCCAGCATCGACAGCTACGAGTTGCTCTGTCTGAGCCAGATTTTTCCGCTGTTTCAGTTGGGCAGCCAATTGCGAAAACCTGCCTCGCCAACGAGGGATCTGATCCTCAGCATGCTGAACTGCAATCTGCTCGGCCTTGTCGTAGTTACCCTCATGCATCGCAAGATATGCTGACAAGTAATCGTACTGCAAACGTGTATTAATCTTTGCCGGGTCTACCAGTCCGAAAGTATCGATTGCTTCCGTGATGCGATTCTGGATCAGAAGGTAATACGTCATTACGAGCCGCTGTTCATCTTCAATGCGTGAGGAGAACCCGAGTGTTCTGGAAAACTGTTCGTATTGTGTCCGGAAGGTCGAATTCAGAATCTCGTCTTGTTCACCCAAGCGATGAATACGTGCACGAACCAGAGGAGAATACTCGAGCAATTCGTGCATCCGGCGTTCAATGGGTTCGACTCGCAGGAGACTACTATCAAGTACCGGCCCGACGCGGGAGCACAGATCTTTCCGCGTCGACAAGTAGATCTGCATTGCTGCTTCGTCGCGATGAGCAAATCCATAAGCCCAAAGCAGCGGAACTGAAATTTTCTCGTCACCAAGTACAGCTGTCACGACTTCGTAGAAAGCTGGGTCCTTCATACGGTGGGCGATGAGCGACCAATCAAGGCCACGCAAGTTCGCCTCAGCCAGAAACTCTTTTACCGCAGTCGGTTCGCCATTAGCCGCGATGTTCTCCCATGTGACCTCGTTATCCTCACTGAATTCGGAGACAACGTTAAATTGCCGGGCCTCACCACGTGCCAACAGCTTGCCATCAACACCAACGGTAGCTGAATAGTGCGAAAATTCTCCTGCCTCAGGGAAATAAAACTGATAGGAAATTGCCTGTACCGCAAACGGTTCTAATTTGATAGTTCGACTGTCAGTCAATCTATTTTTGGCGAGCGGCAGGCTACCTGCAGGCAATTGCCAGAAGACCTCCACCGTCCGCTCTGCC
>Ga0315334_10000195_pt1 | contig 39443 bp, 34 predicted proteins | sample M150034915metaG_FD_205555 | JGI IMG/M metagenome (GOLD analysis project Ga0315334, IMG submission 205555) | Ammonia-oxidizing marine archaeal communities from Monterey Bay, California, United States - M1 500m 34915 | ecosystem: Environmental > Aquatic > Marine > Intertidal zone | place: USA... | reverse complement strand
TGGATTTGCGGCATCTGGTATCCTGTCGTTTTCGTCTGCCCCCTTGAGAATTTCTTTTTTGTTTGGTGCCGCTACGTGTTTATTTGGAATATCATACACGGTATTTATCACGGTACAGTACTTTCTAGGTAATACAGTTCCAGGGTGGTCTTCTTTGATGATCGTGATTCTATTTTTGGGAGGTGTACAATTATTGAGTATTGGTTTAATAGGAGAATATCTGGCTCGCGTGTTCAATGAGGTTAAGGACAGGCCTCTTTACTACGTGCGCGAGTACTTTTCAAAAGATTCTTGAATCAATCAGAAATCAGGGGCCGACTCTTTTTCTGATGCAGCATAAATGTTAAAATTTAGGCCGAGTGCCACACGTAACATTTCATTGTGCCAGCCATCTGGGGTTTTCTCTAATTCACTGTTTATTAGCATTCCTGAGCTGGGCAAGGGTGAAATACCAATTGCATCCTTTTGACCACTTCGGTTTAGCTCGAGCAACCATTCTGTACGCTGGTCATAAGCTCTGCTGTATTTAAATACTACTGGTGTTTGACGGGTAATATAAAATACGATAGCCGCGGTAACCAACGTGGATGCAATAAAGGCCAGTGCTTTGGTTCGAACCATGTTTGTCCTGTTTCCCAGATAAAAAGAAAAGGCAATTAGAAAAGTTGTTATTCCGGTGCCAAAAGGGGTCCAGGCGCGTTGTGGCCCTAAACTATCAAACACATAATACAACGGTGCAAATGTAGCTATCATCACAAGGAATATAACTAGTATCACCATCGCTGCCATTTTCCAATTGCAACCGGGTTTTAATTCGAGTCCTTTTTTACAAAAGCGGTTGCCAAGTAAAAAAAACAAAGGAAGAAACAGTAAAAAAACGACATTTTTGAATTGGAGAAAGGCCCCGAAAAACTCTTGGAATGAGGAGATATACAAAGAACTATTTTGCACGCCTTCAAAGGAGGCTCGATAATTAGTACTACTGTCTAAAATATTGGCTAGAAACAATATAGAAGTAGCCAACAAGGCCGTTATCAGTTTTGGTAGAGCTGGTTTGATTCTCTTGGAGATGCTTTTTGAAATCCAAACAGAAAAAACGGTCGCAGTTAACAGTACAATGACCGATAGCGCAGCAGTTTCTGAGGATCCACCAACGAAAAAGAAAGCCAGGAAAATAGATATAAAGGAAGCTAATTTTGATTTTTTTTGTATGATAAGACCAGTTCCAAAAAAAATAAAAATGAATGGGATCAGGTGTATAACGCTTGAAATTGTCCAGAACCAAACTTCATTGAGTTGAAAGGTAAAAAAGAAAAGTGCTCCTGTATAAAGTGAAGATAAAAGGAACGCATTTTCACGTGAAATTGGAAAATTCAAAAGATCATCAAAGCATTTATGGATCAAAAATTTTGCGGATAGAAGAAAACCGGTAATGGTTGCGATATGAAAAAAGAAAACCTGCAAATGCAAACTTCTAAGATCTGTATTGCAGACAAAAATCAGATTATACAACAAATGACTCGTCACCCGTTGATTGTATTTAAAATTTAATACGGATTCAAACAGGCCGTCTCGGGATAAATTAGCAACAAAATACAGGTCATCACTGGCTATTCGGTTATTATAAGCCAGTATTAGATAGAACAAAAGAAAGGAAACAGATGTGAGCCAGAGCCCTGTCTTGAGCCAAAAAGGACCAAATATGTTTTGTGCTTTGGGTTTCATCGATAGGGTTTAATTATTAATTGCTTTTTAGAAAAGTAATCATTTTAGAGAATGCTCTTGTTCTGTGACTGCAGGAATTTTTTTCTTCCAATGTCATTTCCCCAAAAGTTCTACCGCAATTTTCAGGTTCGAAGATCGGGTCATATCCAAAGCCATTAGCACCTGATTTTTCAGAACGAATTAGGCCGTTCACAATTCCCTCAAACAAATGTTGTTGTCCATTTATATTTAATGCGATTACTGTTTTGAATCGTGCACTTCTATCCTTGACCCCATTTAGTTTATTAAGTAGGAGCGCAATATTATCGTTATCGTTTCTATGCTCTCCAGCATATCGAGCTGATAAAACACCAGGCTCTCCATTTAAGGCATTAATCTCCAGCCCGGTATCATCGGCAAAACAATCGAGCTCAAAATGTTCTGTTATATAATCTGCCTTCTGTTTGGCATTTCCTTCAATTGTCGATGCTGTTTCCGGGATGTTCTCTGTAAGATCAATATCCTTTAATGTCAAAAGTGAAAAGGTGCCTTCCAGAAATTCTTGAATTTCTTTTGCTTTATTCTTATTTGCGGTTGCGAAAAGAATGGGTTTCATTTATTTAAACAGGTTTAAATAAATTTGCTTGTTCGCAGCAGTGGAATAACGCAGCAAAACTGTTTCTCGTCCTTTCTTGCCAATTTTTTCACGTAATATGCGATTGGTAATTAGCCTTGTTAAGGCTTCTTTCCATTCTTCATCCGAGCCGCATAGAATTCCATTTATGTTATCATCAACGATTTCTTTGTTCACACCAACAGGAGAAATAACGGCAGGTATTTCTAAAGCCATGTATTGCAATCCTTTGAATCCACACTTTCCCTCTGCCCAGGGATTATGTTCAAGTGGCATTAATCCAATGTTTATTTTGGATAAATCTTCTATTTCCGTCTCTTTGTTCCACGGAATATACCGTAGCGAATTGAGTTTAATATCTGGCTTTTTATTCGAAATTACGGTAAACGTAAAACGGTGCTCTTTTTCAAGCTCTTCAAGTATCGGTACAATTTCGGTTAGGTACCGCAGCGTTGTATGTGTTCCTGTCCAGCCGATATTGATGTTAGCATCATTCTGGGTCGTTGGAATGTTGTGTACATTATCCAAATCTATGGTAGTTGGTAGTACCTGAACATTTTTATTGTACTGCTCTGCATATTTTTTTAAGTAACTATTTCCTGCTGTTACAGAATCTGCCCATTTTATTATCCTTTTTACTTTTCCATAGGCTTTCAGCTTGTGAAATTTCTCGTTGGTTTTACTGTAATTGGGAAGCCAAATTGCATCGTCAAAGTCATAGATGTATTTTTTACGCAAGATTTTAGCGATGATCCACTCGAAAACAGGTGGGCCTACCATCGAGGCCTCTCTATGAATAAATACATGGTCGGATCGTCGAATTTTAAACAATAAGATAAATCTTCTCCAAAAGCTACCTAAAATGCCAATTACTTTCCCAAAAAATGATCCTTTATTATACAGCGTATTCCAGGTTCTTGTATTAAGAAATGAATGATACTGAATTTCAAATTGTTCTTTTTGAAGGAGCTCTAAATATTGCTCAAAGCGAAATCTCTGAGATGGAGCCTGGCCTTTAGGGTATGGAGCGATAAAAATGATTCTCTTATTCATTCACAGCTTTCGTAGACACTAAGATAACGATTTACCCCCTCTTCCAAGGAGAAATATTCTCGTGCTCCTTTTGTTATGTTGTTTGGGTCAAATTCGATAGTATTTGATATAGCATTAAGGTATTCTTTTTCATTGAATTCTTCGATCACTAATCCTGATTTGAATTCACGGACAATCGCATCGGTATCTCCTACACCTGAATTACAAACAAGAGGTATTCCCATTGCCATAATTTCGCCTTGTTTGGTTGGCGATGACGCTTTCTTGGAATATGCTGGCAGAATGAAAAAGATCGATTTATTGAATAAGGAAATATTTAAAGGAACCTGGTAATGCAGTGCTGAGGTAATTATTATATCCTCTTTATTAATGTTTTTTTCTTCTGCCAGCTCAAGAATAGATTCAGGATTTTCCCCAGAAATAAATAAAAATCGCGCATTCGGCTGTTTTGTCTTTAGAACTTTAAAATAATCAAGCATTTCAGATAGCATGTACCATGTTCCAATAGATCCGACATAACCCAGAATATAATCGTTCGAACTGATTCCAAGATTTTTGCGCTGTTCTGCTTTATCTTCTTCTGTTATTTTCAAAGGATCGAACAAATTCAGATCAACGCAGCAGGGAATTACTTTTATTTTTGGTGGATTCTGTTTGAAAAACTTCCATGATTTAATTTCCTGCTCGCCATTAGAAGTAAGAGAAATTGTATAATCGGCTTCCCTGAAGAACTGTCGTTCTTTTTTTTTGAAGTAATAATAGATCAAACGATAAACAGGATTCTTCAAATCCCATATTTTCCCGTCAACACGCTCGTCTGCCCAAAATCCACGCATGTCAAAAATAAATTTAACACCTTTTTTTCGTTTTAAATTTATTCCGCTCAATGCAGCGATGTAGCTTCTGCAATGCACAATTCTGAAATTGTGTTTTTCGTTAAGATAAATGGAGATTTTTTTCATTCTTTTTATTTGTCTCCATGTTTGACGTAATGAACCACCAGTAGTGTAATCCTGAGGGTGCCAGAAAATGCCCGCCTTATTGCAAATATTTTGAATATGCGCCTTTCCTTCATTAAACTTTGTCATTTTTTCATGACTGACCAAATGAATTATATATCCATTTTTTGCAAGTCCCTTCAAATAAGGTAATACCTGAGACTGACCCAAAGGATCCGTCATTCCGTCGTAGGAAAGATATAGAACAGTTTTCGAAGTACTCATTATTCTAATATAACTATTTCATCCATTTGGAATACCACATTTGAAACATTAAGAGATACCATATTTTTACGTCGTATTCTTTTTTACCATTGAAAAACGCGGTTTTTAATTTGAGTATATAGGCCCAGTTAAATAGTCCCTGAGCTTTAATATTGGATTCACTAACATATTCCTCAACCAGTTCCTTGAGCTCATTACTCATCCATTCAGCAATGGGTATAGCAAACCCCATTTTTGGTCGGTCCATTAATTCTTTAGGAATATACTGATGCACAATATCACGCAGTATTCGCTTTTTTGTTCCGTTATGGTATTTGTATTCATTTGGCAACCGAGCTGCGAATTCAATGATTCTGTGGTCGAGAAATGGGTCGCGCCCCTCGAGGCTTTGTGACATAGTTGCACGATCTACTTTTTGGAGGATGTCATCTATGAGATAAGTCTGATAGTCTATAGCCATCATATAGGACAGTGCAGATTTTTCAGTGATAAGCTCAGTGCTTCTGTACAAAGTTTCTAATGAGCTGTATTTATCCCGCATTAGCTCTTTTAGCTGGTTGTCTGTGAGCTGCTGGCTCAGGCTCAGCATTATCCGTTCGTTCGAAGGGTCTACGAGTACATTTTTGAGTTTTTCATACCGGTTGTGAAAATTGTATCTATTTTTCAATATAGGAATTCGCTCGGACGAAACATTGTTCATTATTGCTGCGAGGGATTTTCGCGCAAACCCTGGAATAGAATTTAGTTTCTTTCCGTATCTGGCCATATAATCGTATCGATTGTATCCTGCAAAAATTTCGTCGCCTGCATCTGCACTAAGTGCTACGGTGACCTTCTTCCGCGCCATAATACTTACCAGAGTGGTTGGAATCGCGCTGGAATCGGCAAATGGCTCATCGAAGTAAAACGGGAGGTCTCCAATCAACTCAATCGCTTCTTTTTGCGTACAGGTGTATTCAGTGTGGTCTGTACCTAAATGTGTGGCAACATCTTTTGCATACGGAGCTTCATTTAGACCAATATCAGGTACTCCTATAGTAAATGTTTTTAGTTTCTCTACATTCTCCTTCTGCAACAAAGCAGTTACACATGCGCTATCGTATCCGCCACTGAGGAAAACACCAACCGGCACGTCTGAAACCATCCTATAATTAAAGGAAGATTGAAGGATTTGTTCTGTTTCAGTTATTGCTTCTGCATAATTGATCTCCAATTTGGGTTGGTTGTATGCATCGTAGACGTTCCAATATTGAATCTGTTCGAGGTTTGCTATATTTTGTGGTGGCTTATTTAAGCCGAATTTCACATAATGTCCGGGCTTGATCTTGGTGCAATATTCAAAAATACAATGTGGTGTAGGCACATTTCCGTATTGCATGAATGCTGCTGCTGCATCTCTGTTTATTTCTTTTTTAAATTCCGGGTGTTTGTGGAATGCTTTTAATTCAGAAGAAAACAGGATCAGATCTTCGTTCACATATAAAAAGAATGGTTTTATTCCGGCACGGTCTCTAATGCAGAAAATAGTCCCTGCTACTTCATCATAAATTAAAAAAGCGAACATCCCTATAAATTTGTGAACACAATCCTCCCCCCATTGTTCATATGCGTGCAAGATCATTTCAGAATCAGAATCGCCAACAAATGAATGCCCGAGCTTTAACAGTTCACTTTTGATCTCCCGAAAATTATAAATCTCTCCATTAAAACAAAGCCATAGAGAATTATAATTCATTGGTTGTTTGCCGTGTTCCGAAAGGTCTATAATCGCAAGTCTTGTATGCCCCAGGCCAATTTGAGCCAATTCAGTATTGAAAAGTTCTTCGCCACACCCATCCGGACCTCTGTGCTTCAACGTTTGGGTCATTTCGGACACTACCTGTTTAGAAGATCGCTTCTTAAAATCAATAAATCCAACGATTCCGCACATTGTATAATATTAATCGCTTATTTTTTAATAAATGATCCTTTAAGACTATCGCCAATTTTAAAGAAATTCAATATTCCATTGGATATACGTTTCATTAGCTTTAATGTTCTACTGCGCTCAATTTTATAACGCATCATTTCATCATCAGAGGTCTCTGATACAAATTCCTGATTACTTTTCCCTTTACTTGTTTTCAATCGAGTTAAGCTTATTCCGGTTGTAGCAATTTTTTGTGTTTTAAAACCGTAATTGGCAACCAATTTTCTTAGTGTTTTATTTGTGAAATAACAGAGGTGATTCGGGTACCCAATTATATTGTATTTATCTCTTAGGTGGTATCTGAGGATTGCATTGAAATTAGGTGTGGTGATATAAAAAAAACCTCCTTTTCTGAGTGCTTTATGTGCGTGCTCAATGTATTCTCCGGGGTTATTCACATGCTCAAGAACTTCAATTGCTACTATTACGTCAAAAGTATTCTCTTCGAGTGAAATATTCTGAAGCTCACCTTTAGACATTTTAATACCCTTTTTTTTACAATGTGTTACCGCTTCATCTGTTATTTCTGTGCCGTAAACATCCCATCCTTTTTGGCGTGCTATTTCGAGAAAGAACCCGTAACCGGCACCAATGTCGAGTATTTTACCGGTCTTTCTGTACTTTTCAAATCCTTCGAGTAATTCGTTGAATCGAGAAATTGTTATTGGCGAAAGATATCGCGTTCTCTCGTACGAATCTGTATAGTATTTATTTAATTCATCTTTTGAGGGGATGTTTTTGCAAAAAATAAATTTGCATGGATTGCATTTAATTAATCCAACACTTTCATAACCTTTGTATGCAGCAATATTTGCTGAGGAACAAAGGATACAAGCTGTATTTTGATTTGATATCATTCAGATGGATAAAGATAAAAATAATAACAGATTTGTATGGTTAATTTATTCGGGATTATTCGAGAATTTGTCTAAATAGGATGCCAGTTCATATGTCTGGTGCTCTCTGCTGAATTTCTTCCCCTCTTCTATATTTCGATCAAATAATATTGATTCACCGTTCATTTTAGCATTGGACCAATTTAAAAGAACTTCTTCGCATTCATTAACTGAATTAACACTAACACCGCAATTTGTTTTTTTTATAAAGGATTCCATTATATCATTGTCGGTTGGACATAATAATATCGGTGTTCCGGAAGCATAATATTCGAAAAGTTTAGCAGCGTACCATCCAGTAACATTTTCAAAAGCGGTTAACAATAGCACATCGGCTTTCTGCATTTCTTGTATGATCCTGCTCTTCGGCATTCTATTCAAAAATTCAATATTGGAAGAATTCCCTTTGAGATTTTTCAACCTCCTTATTTCTGATGGGATCAAGTTGGCTCCAATAAATGTGACATTGATCTTAATCTTACTACTTACACTAACTCTCTGAAAGGCTTTTATAAAGATTTCAATCGGCTGAGAAGGATAGAGTGTTCCTGCATAAACAATGTTCAACACATCATTGCTGTATTTTCGATTGGTTAGCGGATGAATTCTATCGTAGCCATTCATAACAACATGTCCTGGTTTTTCAATATAAGTCCCGATTGAATTTTGCCAGTGGTCTGAAACTGTTATAAACCCATCGGCATTTGAGGTCCATTTTTTTTCACTTCTTTTTTCTAATTTATGTATGAATTTCCATAGAAAACTTTTATCCGTGGGATTTTGGTGTGATGTCCATTCATCTCGATAATCAGGAATCCAATGAATATCGAATTCTTTTTTCAATAGATAGCCGAAGTAAAATGACTGAAAGGGTCTTCCACTTGCTATAACTATCCTTATTGAAGGGTCATCGTGTAAGATGTTTCTGGCTTTTTGATAGATATTTGAATATGGTAAAGCCTTGATGAAAAAATTTGAAAATACAATTTCAATAAAGGAGAGTAGTTTTTGAATAGGCCTAAGAAATTTATATTCAGAACAACGATCTCTTAAAGTTCTTTTGTTGGGCATTCTATATACTTCATTGGAGTCAAAAGTTAAATGTTCCATTTCATTATTGTCCACCTTATCCACAATGTCGGTTTGCCCTTCATTCCATTGACGGGTAACAATAATTGGGAAATACCCCTTTTTATGTAAATGTTTTACCCAGGAAGAAGTTCTTTGGGCACCGACGAAATTGCAAGGCGGGAAGAAGTAAGAAATGATAAGTATTTTTCTCAAAATTGACTTAATTCAAAATAGTATATTTACACAAAAGGTAAAGATAAAAGGAATATCAAGTTAATCCAATGAAGAATATATTGATTCTTTTTACCGCTGAGTTTCCTTTTGGGAAGGGTGAAACATTTCTGGAAACAGAAATTGACTATTTATCAAAAGGATTTGATAAAGTAATTATCATTACACGTGGCATTGCAGATTCTTCAACACGCAGTGTACCTCAAAATGTGAAATTGGTTCGTGTTAAAGCTGAATTATCACCTTTAGGAAGATTGAGATCTTTATTTAATGTATTCGATTTCAAATTCAGAAAGGAATTAAAAATTATTAGATCTGTATACCAAATTAAAGTGAGCCTTGGTATTCTAAAGACAATGCTGATTAGCCTACAAGAGGGCAAACGATTTCAAAAATTATTACGAAAAGAACTGGTACAGTTGAGTTCCAACGATAGGATTGTAGCCTATAGTTATTGGTGCGATGATACTGCTCTGGCGTGTGCAATGGAAAAGAGAATTAATAACAAATTTACAGCTGTGACACGAATTCATGGTTGGGATCTGTATTTTGAAAGAAGCTCAATCGGATATCTTCCATTTCGTCATTTTATCGCGGAAAACATGAATAAAATAGTATCTATTTCAGATAATGGCAAGAATTACTGTAGAGATACATGGAGGGTTAATTCCACAGAGAATATTATTGTTTCTCGATTGGGTGTACCAAAACAGGGAATATTAAATAGGGAAAATCAAGTCTTTTTACTTGTTACATGCTCAAACTTAATTCCTTTAAAACGACTTGGATTGTTAATTGAAGCTCTATCTAAGGTGAAGGAGCGGAAAATGAAATGGGTTCACTTTGGAGATGGGAAATTATTCAGTAAACTAAAGGATCAAGCACTGGATTCCTTACCTGAAAACGTTGAATGGAAATTTATGGGACGTATCGAGAATAGAAGCTTATTAGATTGGTATAGAAACAATAAACCTAATTTATTTCTGAATTTAAGCTCTTCGGAAGGTGTCCCAGTTTCTATAATGGAGGCAATGAGTTTTGGAATTCCTGTAATTGCTACTGATGTAGGTGGGAATTCAGAAATTGTCAATAATAAGAATGGTTATTTGTTGGATGCTAATCCCAGTTCTGAAGACGTTTCAAATAAAATAACTAAATATTATAATTTGGATTTAGAAGAAAAAAATAAGTATAGAAAAGCAGCTTATTATACTTGGAATGAAATGTCTAATGCTGATAAAAATTACACTCAATTTATTGAAGCCATACTGGCTTTATAAATTTCTAATAGTTTAGTTACATAGTTTTTGATATCATAACCTACAGCTGTATTTTGTCCATTCATTGAAATGTTATTATACAATTCTTGATTTTTAAAAAGTTCAATTATTTGTTCTGCAAATAATGTTGGGTTTTCTTCTTTAAAAATGTATCCGTTTAGACCATGCTCAATAAAATCTCTATTTCCTTTTCCATCTAAAGTAACTACAGGTAATCCAGAGGCCATAGCCTCAATAAGAACTAATCCAAACGGTTCATAATTCGCAGTATGTAAATATATATTTGATTCCAACATATATTCATTTACATTATTTACAAATCCCATAAAGTTTAATTTATGGTGTACACCTACTTTTTTTGAAAATGATAAAAGATTATCTTTTTCAGGCCCATCACCTAATAAAGTTAATTCGGCATCAAACCCTTTTAATAATAATTTTTGTAGAACTTTTATAGCTAATATTTGATTCTTTTTTGGATATAAACTACCAACATTTATAAGTCTTATTTTATCTTTAAAAGTTGTTGTGTTATTTTTAAAATGTTTGGTGTTAATAGCATTGTTTAAAAGATGTATTTTTTTATGAAAATGTTCAGGTAACACGCTTTCTGCATATTGCAGTGTGTCTTTGGAAATACATATAAAGTTATTATTGATCTTTTTGTATCTTTTTAACATTAGATTTTTTTCATACAGGTCAGTTACATCTTTTTTATTCAATCTGAATAATTTTTTTCTTAATTGTTTCATGTTGTCATGAAAATGAGAAAACCAGACTGCTTTTGAATAATCAATATTTCTTGTAATAATTTCTGCTTCCCATAGATGTGTATGAATTATGTCTGGCTGAAAATCAAAAATAAATTCACTTAATTCATCTATGTAATATTTATTTTTTTTAAAAAGAGATAATTTAATAGATGAAGGAATAATTTGCCAATCAACATGATCACTTAATGACTTATAGGTGTTGTCCTTTTTGAAAGTGATAATTTTAGTAGTTATACCATTTCTTTTATTTAACTCTATGCATGTTTCAAGAACAAGTTTTTCAGCCCCACCTCTATAAAGCCAAGGTATAACATAGAGTATTTTCATCATTCAAATATTTAAATAAACTTGTTCTTTTGTTTCAAATGTAATATCACTAAATTTAAATAGTGAAGGATCTTGAATTTCATCTTGAGAATGAAGTTCAATTGAGTTGTTTATTAGGTCATTAATTACTTCATTACAATGGTTTAAAAGTAATTCAATGTTTTTATATCTCATTTCAAAGGGATCATTGGTTTTAATATTATTAACAAATCGAATAATTTTTCCGGCATCTAGTTTTTGAACTACTTCATGAAAAGTTATTCCAGCTTTATCATAATCCTTAAAATAACAAATCCAAAATTCGGAAAACACACCTTTGTAATAAGGTAATTTTGAAAAATGACAATTAATAATATGTTTTTTAGGGATTTGAATAATTTCTTTTTTAATAATTCCAACTCCCCAAATAAAAATAATATCAGGTTTATAATTATTTATAAAATTAATTGATTTAGTGGAGTTACAATCTGAAGTGTAATGAACAGCAACATTTGGCATAGATTTTTTTCTATATTTTTTAGCAAATGCTTTTCTAGATTTGTTTTTTAACCAGAATTCTTTAATTAAAATTTTTCGTATTGTCCTAGGCTTTAGAATAATCAATAAATATTCCAGGATATTTTTTCCTAATATGAGTTCGATAGTAAAAATCTTCCAATTTTTTCTTGCCTTTACTTTATTTTCAATTACAATGGCGTTAAGGTTATTACTTAATAATAGTTCTTGTGCTAATAGACCAGCTTCATTAGATGGATTTGTTATAAGAACAATGGATCCCTTATTTATCATTAAATGTAATTGTATGTATATTATTAGAAGTTGTTATAGTATAATTTGTTTTTTCTCCATTCAATACAATCTTCCAAGCATTTATGTTTTTTGAAAAAAATGAAAAAGCGTGTTGAGCCAAATCTTCATAAACTAATTTTTTAAACCGAATTCCGTCACTAGAAAAGTTGACAATTTTATTTTTATTATCTATAGTTACATTATCTCTAACAATAAGATAGTCTAACATTGTTGATATTGGAGATAGATTCAGTTCTTTTTTATCGTATTGATCTTTTAAATAAATAAGTGCATTTTTAGTTTCTTCAGGAATGTGATTTTTATCTTTTATTCTTTCTTTTTTCCTTTTACCTAAATGTGTATAGATGATGGATGTACCTGTATTTTTAATTAATTCATTAATATTTTGGGTTGAAATCACCTTTGCTAAGCCATCAATGTTAGCATCTTCCCAAGTTCCATGTCTTTCAAAACAATATATTTTGTTCTCATCAGGAAATTCATTGATCCATAGTTGTTTGTTTTTAAAAATATCTTCAGGGATTATAGTTTTAAAAAAATTAAATGGTTTTAACAATGAGTAAATAAACCTTTTGAACACATTTATTTTTTTAGATTTCAAAAATTCAGAATAATAAATTTTCCTGTCTTGACCAATTACTTTAGAAATATTACCACCCCAAATATATTTTATACCTGCCTCAATTACTAAGTCAAGAGTGTATTGAAAGTTGTTATATTCAATACCGGAAGCATCAATTAATTGTTTCTTTGCTCCTATCCCATTGGCATGTATAATATTAGCAATATGAAAAGAATGGTCTACCCATACTGTAGGATTAATATTATTTTCCTTTAAAAATTTAATGCAATTTATAGCATCCTCTCTATCAAAATTTTTGTTTCTCGAATGTTGATAATCTCCCCAAAAGTGCATTGAATCATGAAAATGTTTTCTGATAATTTCAGGATTTTTTTTTAAACAAACCTGATCAGGAAGATTAAAATTGTTGTTTTCAATAAAAAAAGCATCACCAAAAGGTAATTCTAATAATTCCCAAATGAATTCATTTAATTCCTTCCAATTATTATACGTAGTATTGTCTGGATCATTTGAAATTGATAACCACGCTTTATAAGGATGAGGATACTTTAGTATTTTCAATTATTATATGAATTATTATTTATACTACCTATTCGATTAATTTCAAATTAAGGTCATACTCAAAAGAACATAAAAAAGTTCTTCATTATATATAATTTCTAATAATTTTTTTAAAATTTGAACCAACTTTATTCCAGTTATATCTTTCATTAACAATTAAAAGGCTTTTTTCACCAAATTGTTTGCATTTAGCAGCGTCATTTAATAGTATAATGAGAGAAGCGGATATTCCAATATAGTCATTATAGTGATGTAAAAATCCATTATAATTGTCAGTTACCATGTCGGGCAATGCCCCAATTTGGGTTGAAACAATTGGCAATTTTCTTGTCATTGCTTCGACAAAAGCGATTCCAAATGGTTCAAGTTTTGTCGGTAGGCAAAATACAGATGCGTTTTGATAATATTGTTCCACTTCAGTTATTGGTAACCTTCCTAATACACTGATATTTGGGTGATTAATTGGAGGGGTGCAGCCTACAATTGTTAAAGTAGCATCAGGTATGGTTTTTAATAACTCATAAAAAGCGGCTAATAAAACATCTCCTCCCTTTCTTTCCCAATTAACACCAACAAATAATATATTTTTATTAGTATAATTATTTGTTGAAGTAAGTAGAGAATTAGTGCTTAAATTACTTCCCGCATAAATGCATTTCACCTTTTCATCAACCACACCATACTGTTCAATAATTGATCGTGATTGATTCGTTGAAAATGTGAAGTTTTTAGTCGCATTCTGGTAGATTGAAGGTTCTAGCCCCATCCATTTCTTTGATTTTAGAACTTTTTTTAAACTTATATCAGGGTACCATTTATTGGCAAGAACTGTACTATCAGTATAAAGAAAGTGTGGGATTACTTGAGTACTTCCATCAAACATTGATTGGGTTTGAAAGGTGAAAATATATTTTTGACGATCACTGAGTACTTTTTTCCTTATTGTTTTTTTAATTAACTTAAATCCATAAGAAGTAACTATTTCCCATGTTTTATAGTCATATCTGGATTTTTCTTTATTAATAAAATCAATCCCATATTCTTTGATTAAATAAAAAAGTGAAATAAAGCGTCTTATGCGTAAAGTCCCGAAGAAATCAAAAACATCAAAAACATCAATTTTATATTCAGGGAATTTTTCTTTTAATTGATGCAAAACACTATCATTAATATGGGAAAATTTTCCTAGTTTAATAAATAAGATGTGTTTCATTTTATCTGTTTTTTAGGCTTGCATACAAAGAAAACACTGCTTCCTAATTTCGTTAATTTCATTGTGGGTAAGATCTGTCTAAATTCAGGAAATGAATGTAAACATGGATAAATAATTTCTTCTACATGAAATAATTCGCTCATAATTTTTTCCCATTTTTTTATTCTGTAATTTTTCAAATCATACCACATAGGAGAGCATTCAGTTGTATGTGAAATAGGAATTAAAATTTCCCACCAATATTTAATCTTAGTTAGATTTAATATTCTGCCAAATAGAAGAGCCGCTAATTTTACATGAGTAGTGAAGAGATAACTAGAAAATAAATAAATCCAACTCATAGTTGAAGTTGGAACGCCAATAATAATTACGGCATCTTTATTTGATACTCGGTTCACCTCTTTTCCAGATTTAACAATGTCATCTACGTGTTCAAAAACATGCGATGAAAAGACAGTGTCAAAGGTGTTATCAGGAAATGGTATGTTTTCGGCGCATCCCTTAATTATATTTGTCTCAGAGTCCATCTGGACACCTATTTTCCCCGGCATTGGGTCGATACCGTGGCAATTATTATTGAATCTCTTTTTGACTTTATCTAAATGAAAACCTGATCCACAGCCAACATCTAAAAATGAATCCCCCTTTATATAATTTTCAATTGCACACCACTCTAAATTGCGGTATTTCAATTTCTTAGATTCATTATTTTTGTCAGATGAATATCCAAAATAGAAGATTCTAACTAAGGTTTTTTTTATTGACATATAAGTATAACAAATAAATTGTTTTTTTTAAATGAGAGGGTTTTGGTTTGTAAAAACTAGATACTATAATCTGTTGTATTAAATTTAGTGTTTTTCGCTTCAGAAAGTAATGTTTGGCCAGGTTAAAATGAACTCCACTCAAGCAATTCTGTCGTTCCTTTATCGGTACTTTATTTCTGTATTTACGTATTAGTTTGTGCATTAATTGTTTAAAAAGTATATATGTTTTTTCGTTAGTTATAGAAACTGTCCTTTGCGAATGATCATTGATAATAATCGTGAATTCATTTATTTTATTAAATGAAAAACTTTCAGCAATTCTGAACCATAATTCAATATCTTCGCCCACATTAAGTTGGTTATTGAATTTGTGCTGTTCAAAAACACTTTTATGTATGCACATTTGCTGGCAATGAATCATTTCCTTTAACAGTAGGGTAAATGTATTTTCGTAATAATAATTAGATGATTGCAACAAAATCTCACCATCAGCAGATTTAATTTTTTTTAAAGTAAAATAGACTTTAAATTTATAATTATCTTTATTTAGTCTATTATTTATACATGCCAAATGATTTGGTTCAAAAAGGTCATCGCTGTCTAAAAAACAGATGTATTCTGATTTTGCCCTATTTATTCCATGATTTCTCGCTGCGCTTCTCTCTTGATTTTTCTGATATATATATATGATTCGATTATCCTGTTCAGAAAATTCCTGAATCATGTCCTTTGTATCATCTGTTGATCCATCATCAACAACTAATAATTCCCAGTTCTGATACGTTTGTTCTTTTACGCTGTTAATGGCCGTTGCAATAAATTTGGATCGATTGTATGTTGGAATTATTATGGAAAATTGAACGTCAGTCACTACATTTTATTATATATCGAAGGAGAAATAAATACAACATTACTTCTCCTCAATATCGGTTTTTCTATTTTAAAATCCAGAATTTGTTCGTATAGACCAAAGATCAGATAATCCTGTATTAGCAAAAACTCTTTGATGTCTGTAAAAGCAACATGAAACTCATTGGTTGGATTCATGGATACTTCGGTTTCAATGAAATCTATCTTCTTTTCGCGGATTAAATGTTGTGCACCTTTCAAAACTTCTAAATCGTAGCCTTCCGTATCTACTTTTAAATAATTAATATGTGAGGTGTGTTTTTTGGAGACAAAATCATCCAATTTTTCAATAGTGATGATTTCTGAATTCAGTGAATGTTCTATTTGATTAAATGGTGCAATTTCAGATTCAATCCGATAAGATTCTGCTTCATCTTCTTTTTCTGTCGATACGATTGTGTTTGAAACACTGAATTGATCTTCCTTACTAACATTAATTTGTTTCTGCCCAGATTCATTTCCAAGTGCAATATTGAAGCAATTGATGTTTAGGTTACTGGTGTTTTTAATGAGCTCTTGATAGGTTGAATTGACGGGCTCAAAGCTATAAATAGCAGCACTTTTGCATTGCTTTCTGTATTGCGTTGCTGATTGCCCAATATTTGCCCCAACATCGAAAATTGTTTTAAATTCAAAATTCGGAACATAGTATTTTATATCTATAAAGGGATCGACCCCCATTGGGATTTTAGCATAGGATTTAGTGCCAGTCAAATATTGAAATGGTCTAATGATTAAAGGTCGGTTAAAAATCTTTCTGATAAATCTGATCATTTTATTTCTATGACAAAATTGAAAATCAATTTTTGTTTTTTATTTGTTCTAACGTTATTGCAAATTTATCAATATCAGCCGTTAAATTAACGCCCACCCACAAATCGTAGCTTCCATACTTTTCCGGTTTGCAGTACTCAATATAGTAATCTATATTTAATGAAGAACATAAACGCCAATAGCTCGGCCTTTCTTCTTTATAGGATGAATACTCTTTAATCAGTTCAATAAGAGCTGTGTTGTCACCCATAAAAGCAATATTGGCAAATCCTGCACCATGAACTCCAGTCAAAATCCGACAATTTTTCATTAGATAAACCTGTTCGAAAAAGGAATAATTTTCGAATGAAACTTCTTGAAATTCATGCTCAGCCAAAAGATATAAGACCTCCTTTTCATTCAATAATTTTCTGTTTTTGGCTTTTTTTCGCGAAACGTAAATATTTTCAAAGGTTGGTATGTCGATGTGCATTTTATCAATATATGCCCACATCTGAGCTCTGTAATTCTGCATTGTATCCGGATCAAAAGCATACGTGAATGGCTTCAATTCCGGTATTACTACTTTAGGTATCTTCATGTGTATTCCGTCTGGAATAATTTCATACTTTAAATCGGGGAATAGTTCAAGGCTACTTGTTACAAATGAAAGTTTACTATATGACTCCGGTAAAATAAGCGTTAACTCCTTATGACGATTCTGTACTTCTATAATTCTTGGAAGACTCTCAGTTACCCATGAGAAATATCCAAACCATGGAGAATAAATGAAAAGATAATTTTTGTTGCGATCAAGCGCAATAGTCTTTAAACTTTTACCAAATTTACACACCAGATAAATCTCCAAAGCTTTCCGGTAAAATTGAAAAATGAAACCTGCGTTAGGTTTGCCAAATCCCCAGGCATTCGGTAATGTTCTTTTTATCGGAAGTAAATATTTTAAGGTTATTCCGTAATGCGTTAGAAACACATTCTTTTTATGTGTAATTCTCAGTTTTGGAAAAGAATAAACAGAACGCCGTTCAAATACACATTTTTGATCTTTAGGAACATTAAGAGGAAGAGTAGTAGTTATCTTTTTATATCTTTTCATTTTATGTACTAGATCCATTATTTAGCATAACCTCTCCAATGGTAAGCTTGGATTCTGATTTAAAGCGTACGAATTTTCTTATGGGGAATAATATTGATGTAGTGCTCTTATTCATTTTCAAGGCACGGTTGAAATATTTATAAACAGTTAATTTTTCGTATAAAACTGATGGTTCCAGAGATGCGAAGGAAGAATCATCTTTTATCATCAAACAATGTGTATAATTTGAGAATTTTAATTTTATTAAGTCCAAGCCATATTGTAATTGTTCGTGCTCATTGTTCCACCGTGCCTCGTATACGAACACATTAGAATCATTTTTAAGGGATTCAATTTTTCTATTATAGTCCTCTGGACCTATCGGTTCATATGTATTCCATTTGTGCGAAGAAATGCACAAAATCAAATTTCCATAAATAGTTTTTATTTTATTCAATTCATCCAAATTCATGTTATCATTTGCTTGTACGCAGTGCATCACTATTATTTTCTTTTTCTTCAAATAGAACCGAATATTCCTTATAAAACTGAACAATCTAATATTATTGAAGCCATAAAAACTCCTAAATAAAATGGGAATTATTTTAATATGGCCCCCAATTCCTAAAGGTCTCCACTTTAAACTTTGTAGCACGAAATAAAAGAATAATGTCACTTTTTCATGATGCATTAAAAAATATTTCGGTCTCATATTATATTTAGCGATCAACTTCCCCTTTTGTAAGGTTAGACTTTCAGCTTCACTGTTTTTGGTGCTGTCATAGGTCGTTATAATATGTTCGTTGAGCTTGTAAAAAGGACCGTATAGACTCATTTGCAATAGAATCAACCCGTCGCAATCCAAATAAGACTGAATGCTTATTTTTTTTAATATTTTCGTGCGATGCAATCCTAAAACTGCACCATGACTTTTTTTAATATAAGATGCAATTTTTTGTATTCTTCTCATTTTATCCAATCCTGTTGTGTCAAAGTCAGGTTTGAATTTCATAATTTCTTCATCGTTTTTAAATACCCGGCAAATTGGTGCACACAAGACAATTTCCTCTCCACGTTCAAGTGGTTCAATACATTTTGAAATAAATTGTTTCTTACATTCGTCGTCGTCTGATACCCAGGCAAAGTACTTGCCCTTGGACTGTTGCAGAACGAATTCAAAATTCTTATACATACCGACATTTGATTTTTGTCGGTAGTATTTGATCCTATTGTCTCTTGATGCTAAATCCAAACACAATAATTCTACTTCAGGGTTGTCCGAACAATTATCCGAAATAATTATTTCGAGATTTTCATAATCCTGAGAACGTATTTGTTCTATTGTCTTTCTCAACCCTTTGGGACGATTGTATGTAGGGATGCCAATACTTACTAACGGGTGTTTTAATGCATCCATTGGAAGACTATTTTATTCTTTTTAAATATCCATCAGGTGCCACAGTTATTAATAATTTGTTTTGAATGGACTTATCAATAATGAAATCATCATTAGAATTGAGGAACTCTCTGACAGCAGTTTTCGGATTATTTTCTTTATTCCATGGCCTTTTCCATTCGTGATCTTCTGGCAGATCTTCAATAATAGTATCAAACACAACGCAGTAGCTATTCGTACTTGTTAAAGATGCGTATAAATTTAATTCTTCTAATACGTGTTCATGAGTATGATTGGAATCTAAACAAACTAAAATTCTAGATTTCTTATTAGCAATTTCTTTAACTTGGTCTACTACCTTTTTACTTACCGATGAACCTTCAATTAATTTAATTCTTTTCATCATTGGATGTGCTTCGATCAGTTCTTTGTTATAATTCCTAATGTCAATGTCAATTCCTATTACTAAGCCATCATTGCCAATCATCTCTAATAAGGAAGCATAATATACAATTGAGCCGCCATGTGCCACCCCAGTTTCTATAATTAAATCGGGTTTTATTTCCCAAATAATTTCCTGCATGGCGAGCATATCCTGGGGAAAGGCAATAATGGGTCTACCCATCCAGGAAAAATTATAGGAGTATTGAGTGTCAAGAGTATCTTTAACAAAATCAACTCCTAAATTTTTAAATTTATCACCTGATTGTCTGTTTATGTTTTCTTCTTTTTCTTTGTAGAATTGTTTTAATTGATCGTTCATTTTATTTTGTTTTATTTTATTTTACACGGATTACCATATGCAACTGTATTATCTGGTATGTTCTTGGTAACTACTGAACCAGCTCCAATAATTACATTTTTACCGATTTTAATATTTGGTAATAAAGTCGCATTTGTTCCAATAAAGCTATAGTCTCCAATTTCAACACAACCTGCCAATTTAGCCCCAGGACCTATATGAACACCATTGCCTAAGATACATTCATGATCTACAGAAGCCGAGGTGTTAATAATCACACATAATCCTGTTTTAACTCTAGGGCAAACAGTTGCATTTGGAAGAATTTGAGCGCCTTCACCTATAATAGAGCTAGATGAGATATATGCAGATTTATGAATTGCAGAAGCAGGCTTAAAACCTTCTTGAATTAATAGATCATGGTATTCAACCCTAGCTTTGCCATTTTCTCCTCCTATTGCAACCATAAAAGTTACTTCTGCTGGATTGACATTGACTTTCCATTTATTAAAACCATCCCATCCATGATAAACAGATATATGTGGAAATGGACTTTTTATCTTCGTATTATTATCGAATAAAGCAATAAGTTCGAATTCATCACGTAATAACTCTTCTATCATAATCGATTGACCCGTCGCGCCCCATAATATCATTTTTTCTGAGTTCATCTAATACTCTTTTTTCTATTTTTAATAGATACAAACATTTGAAAATAATCAATTAAATGTAACAATATTCAGGTAGATAAATAATCCGAAAAGTCCAATAATTAATTATGGACATTTAGAAAATTAATTATTTGTTGCACAACTACTTCTATGTCCGTTTTTTTCAATTCGTAATGACTTGGAAGATTAATCCCTTTTCGACCTATTTTGTATGCTATTTTATTTTCGGGTTTATCCTTAAACATGGGTAAAGATGAAAGTGGGTAGAAAAAGGGTCTGGAATCTATGTTTTCAGCTGATAAGAACTTGATAAGTTCATCTCTGTAATTATTATTAGCTTCATCAAAAATAATAGTCGGCATCCAATAACTATTTGTTGCATAATCTTGCTCTTGGTTTAGCTTAATACCATTGATTTTCTTAAAACCTTCTTTATACCAGGAAAAAATTTCTCTTTTTTTTGCGATTAGTTCCTTTAATCGTTTAATCTGTGCACATCCCATGGCTGCTTGCAAATTAGACATCTTATATTTATACCCATAATTCTCCATCCAAAATGTTTTTCCAATTTTAGGGTCCCTTCCATGATCATTTAAAATTGCCGCTTTAGAATGAATTTCTTTATTATTGGTGCAAATAATTCCGCCTTCACCAGTCGATATAGTTTTTGTTCCATGAAAGGAAAACACTCCTGCATCTCCAATAGACCCACATTTTCTACCTTTATATTCTGAGCCTAACCCTTCAGCGGAATCTTCTAGAACTTTGAGATTATATTTTTTTGCAATTTCCATGATCTCATCCATTTCACATACATTACCGTATAAGTGAACCGGAATTATGGCAGATGTTTTAGGCGTAATAGCCTTTTGTATTTCTTTAGGGTCAATACACCATGTGTCTTCTAAAACATCAACAAATATGGGTTTAGCTCCGATATATAAAATAGGTTCTACACTCGCAATCCATGTTGAATCAGGTACTATTACTTCATCTCCAGTTTTGACTCCTAATGCCATAAGAGCCAAATGAATAGCGCCAGTACAACTTGAAGTCGCCAAACCATATTCCGACCCAAGATAATTGGAAAACAACTTTTCAAATTCAAAAATGTATTCATAACATTTAGTTCCCCATCCATTTCTTATTGCATCATTCACATATTCTATTTCCAAGTCTGAAATGGAAGGTTTCGTTATGGATATTTTTCCCCTCATTTAATTCAATATTTTTAATGATGGAACTGAAATAACAAATTTTCCGTTCCATTCTTTGATATAGCTCAATTGAGCTATAATTTCATCTTTAATGTTCCATGGGAAAATTAAAATATAATCTGGTTTTTTATCTTTCAATACTTGTTCACTTACAATTGGTATATGACTGCCAGGTAGAAATTTATTTTGTTTAAAAGGGGAGGCATCAACTACAAATTCAATTAATTTATCCTGATCTTTAATTTCACAATAATTTAGCAAAGTATTTCCTTTGGCTGCCGCACCATACGCAGCAATTTTTTTCCCGCTGCTCTGAGCTTCCTTTAAAAAATGTATCAATTCCTTTTTAATGCGATCAATCTCAGGCTGAAAGTTTTGGTAATAATTTATTTTAGTGACTCCAATGTTATTCTCTTTATTCAATAAAATGGATACATTTTTTGAAATTGATTTTGATTGATCCTCTTGATGTTTCCCAAATATTCTTAACGATCCTCCATGAGTAGGTATTTCATGAACATCAAATAATTCCAAACCAGCTGAATTGAATATGGTTTTTACTGTAGTAAAAGATAAATAAGAGAAATGCTCATGATAAATAGTGTCGAATTGTTTATGTTCAATTAATTGACATAGATGAGGGAATTCCATAGTTATCACACCATCATTTGCTAAAAGAAGTTTCATTCCAAGCACAAAATCATTGATGTCAGGCACATGTGCGAGTACATTATTTCCTAGAATGAGATCAGCTTTTTTTCGTTTTTTTAAGAGTTCAATAGCAAATTTTTCCCCAAAAAAATCTTCTATGGTTTCAATGCCTTTATCTAGTGCGACTTTAGCCGTGCTATGCGTTGGTTCAATTCCAAGAACCGGAATATTTTTTTCTTTAAAATATTGTAGCAGGTAACCATCATTAGATGCGATTTCAATTACCAAACTAGAATTATTATAATCAAACCTATCTGTCATGTAATCAACATATTTTTTGGAATGTGATAACCAACTAGTAGAATAAGAAGAAAAATAGGCATAATTTTCATCAAATATTTCAGTGGCATTTTTATGTTCATCAATTTGAACTAAAAAGCAATTCTCACATACTAAGACTTTCAATGGGAAGTACGCTTCAGTTTCCGTAAGCTCATCTTTAGTTAAATATGAGTTTGAAGGAGGGCTTGAGAGTAAATCTGCAAATTCTATTTTTAATTCTGTATTACAATGTCTACAATTCATACTAGATACCTTGAAAGGATGATTTAATAGTTGGTAGTTTTTTATCTTTTGGTGATATTATTCTTATAGCTTCTGGCCAATTAATATTGATCAGTTGGTCATCATAAATAAATCCGTTATCTGCAGATTGGTTATAAAATTCAGTATGATGGTATAAAAGTTCTGAATGATCTTCCAATGTGATAAATCCATGAGCAAAACCAGAAGGTATTAATATCATTTTTTTGTTTTTTGATGAAAGCTCTATTCCATACCAATTCAAAAATGAAGGAGAATTTATTCTGAGATCAACAGCAACATCAAATACTTTCCCCTTAATGCACCGAATAAGTTTCGTTTCTCCGAATGGAGGGTTTTGAAAATGCATCCCCCTTAAGGTCCCTTTTTTAGCATTATATGAATGGTTGAGTTGTACGAATTTCTGTGAAAAACCGATCGAATTAAACTCTTTTTCACAGAAAGTCCTACCAAACCAACCTCTTTCATCATTGTGGAAATTTAGATCAACGGTAAACAATCCCTCTAGTTTTGTTTCCATAAAGTTCATGTCCAACAAGTTTTATTCGTTTTAGCCGTATTAATGTATTCATTTAGTTGATCTTCACTAGAAATTGTTTTTGAATTATAATAGTTCTGATACCAATAAATTGTATTTCTAATGGATTCATTTAAAGTCCAAATACTCTTCCACTCTAACTTTGAATTTGCTTTTTGACTATTTAATTTAAGCAGTTTAGCTTCGTGGAAGTGATTGGTATTTTCAATTTCAATTCTAATGTCATTCCAATTTTTTTGAGCGATGGAAACGACATCTATAACAGATGAAAATTCATCTTCCTTAGGCCCTAAATTCCATGCATCAGCAAATTCTTTTTCACCTTGCAACAATTTTTGACCAAGTAGTAAATATCCTGTTAATGGTTCCAAAACATGTTGCCATGGCCGTATTGCTTCAGGACTTCGTATTATTGTACTTTCTCCCCTAGTCGCGGCTTTAACCAAGTCTGGTATCAATCGGTCTTCAGACCAGTCACCACCTCCAATTACATTTCCTGCCCTGGCAGAAGCTATTAAGGTTGAATGAGTTTTGTTATAGTCGTTCGTGTTAAAAAAAGAATTTCTATAGCTACTTGTTATTATTTCAGAACACGCTTTACTCGCACTGTATGGATCATAACCCCCTAAATGATCAGTTTCTATGTATCCTTTATTCTGTTCTCTGTTTTCATAACACTTGTCAGTTGTAACATTAATAATTGCCTTTAAACTATTGTTAAGATGCTTGGCTATTTCAAAAATGTTAGCGGAACCAATGATGTTAGTGTTAAAAGTTTCCAGTGTTTCTTTATAGGAATACCTTATTAAGGGCTGAGCAGCTAAATGGAAAATAATATCAGGATTGTACGATATTATACTAGTTTTAAGTTCCTCATAGTGTCTTATATCAATAATATCAGTTTCTATTGGTAGATTTAGCAATGTATGGTGGTTGGGATTAGTATTAGGTTTTAATGAGATGCCTTTAACGTTAGCGCCTAACTTTAACAACCAAAGTGCTAGCCAAGACCCCTTAAATCCAGTATTCCCGGTAATCAGAACTTTTTTGTTTTTATATATAGATCCGAATAATCCTTCCATAATTTACCAGATCTTCCATTTTGGGTCATCCGTCCACATTTGATCTAAATGTATTTTATCTCTCATAGCATCCATACATTTCCAAAATCCATGATGTTTAAAAGCCATCAATTGTTTATTTTTTGTTAATTCGTCTAAAGGATCATCTTCCCACATAATGTCGTCGTATGTATCATCAAGATAATCGAAAACTCTTTTATTCAAAATGAAAAAGCCACCGTTGATCCATGAACCATCTCCCTTGGGTTTTTCCTTGAAATCTTCAACAAGTAGTTTTTCATTAAATTTTAATGCACCAAATTTCCCTTCTGGTTGAACAATGGTCATAGTGGCAATTTTTCCATGAGTTTTGTGAAATTCCAATTCAGCATTTAAATCTATATTTGCTAAACCATCACCATATGTTAAAAAGAAATCATCTCCATCAATGTATTCTTTTATCTTATTTATTCTGCCGGCAGTTTGTGTATTTAGACCGGTATCAATAAGTGTTACCTTAAAGTCAGCAGTATTTGTATGATGTATTTCAACCTTATTGTTACTTAAATCAATTGATAGGTCAGAATTATATAGATAATAATTAAGAAAGTATTCTTTAATCATGTGCCCTTTATACCCCAAACAAATAATAAAGTCATTAAATCCTTGTGCTGCATATGTTTTCATGATGTGCCATAAAATTGGTTTGCCTCCAATTTCGATCATTGGTTTAGGTCTCAATTGTGATTCTTCTGTAATTCTTGAACCAATACCACCTGCTAAAATGACTATTTTCATATTTGTTATTTTCTTTTTTCGATGCTCCAATTCAATAGGGGACGAAGCACTCCCTGTATTTTCTGATTGTGTCCGGAAGGACGATTTGAGATGTTCTCTATAACATTAAACCGAATTACGTGCTGTTCTAAGAAATGAAGCTTATATGGAGCCATTGACGCAAGCCCTAAGTCTACAGTATATACCCCATCGTTCAGAAGGTTCGGAGGAATCCAAACCACAGCCTTATATACCCCCCTAACAAAATAGTTGACTTCCTGACTTTCTGCACTAATGAAAGCCTTTTCACCTCTCTCCGTATTCAAATGGACATTAGGTATTGGTGAATACCCGTCCTCCAAAATTTCGAAAATATATTCAATGCCAATCTTTTTATGGATTTCCGCATACTCTATCAACGTATTATTTTCATTGATCAATCTGCAACTGTTTAATTTGGCAATTTCATCTCCTGGACGGTCAATTTCCCATGTTTGTACTGCTAGTACTTCTCGGCCATTGGCTAAATATTTATCCACTACGGTGGCAGCATCGCCAATAGCAGTTATTTTACCATTTTCGAGTAAGACACCTTTATTGCATAAAGTGTTGACAGCGTTCATGTTGTGGCTCACAAAAAGTACAGTTCTACCTTGCTCCGAAACATCCTTCATTTTTCCCAGGCATTTCTTTTGAAATTCTGCATCGCCTACGGACAAGACTTCATCTATGATAAGAATCTCGGGTTCTAAATGTGCTGCCACTGAAAAAGCAAGGCGCACATACATCCCAGATGAATAGTGTTTCACGGCTGTATCTAAGAATTTCTTCACACCCGAAAACTCAACTATTTCATCAAATTTGGCCTTGACTTCTTTTCGTGACATACCAAGTATCGTCCCGTTCAAAAAAATATTCTCACGACCCGTTAATTCTGGATGGAACCCTGTACCAACTTCCAGTAAGGAAGCTACTCTACCATTAATTTCTATGATCCCTTCTGTAGGTATGGTAATTTGAGAAAGTAATTTTAGCAATGTGCTCTTACCTGCTCCGTTTTTTCCAACAATACCAATTACATCACCCTTTAAGACCTCAAAACTTACATCTTTAACAGCCCAGAATTCGTTTTTTATTTTCAGTGATCTTTTAAACGTATTAGAAAGAGATTCTCTTAAACTGCCGGTTTTCTCTTTACCAATGGAATACTTCTTCCCAAGATTTGAAATTTTAATTGCTATTTCTTTTTCCATTTATTACACAAAATCTGCCATCTGATCTTCTACTTTCTTGAAATAGAATAATCCAGAAATGAAAATTAATACAACCACACCGATCGAAATATACATCATATTTCCTGGAGGGTCCCCCCCAAATAAGCTCCATCGAAACCCTTGCACAACACCCGCCATTGGATTTAAATAGTACAAGGCCATAAACCAATCTGGAAAGTTTTTTGATGCGGCTGATACCGGGTAAGCCACAGGAGTTGCATACAATCCTAGCTGAACCATAAAAGGAACAATATGTTGAAAATCTCTATAACGCACTGTTAATGCACTTAGCCATATGCCTACTCCAAGAGCTGCTATCATTCCAATAATGATGAAAATTGGAGCCATCCAGGCAGTGGATTCCGGCATTATGCCATAGTACAACATCAAGCCCAAAAGAATAATGAACGCTATTCCGAAATCAATCAGTCCAACTACGGCTTTTGATAAAGGAATAATCAATTTTGGGAAATAAATCTTTTTTATCATACCCTGGCTTGAAATAATTGAGCTACCGGAATTTGTCAGCACAAATGCGAAGTAAGTCCAGATGCTAAGGCTTGCGGCTGTAAAAACCAAATGGGGAACATTTCCAGTGTCTACATTGGCAAATTTGTTAAAAACCACAGTAAGGATTAGCAGGGTTACAACAGGTTGCACAAATGCCCATAAAAAGCCGACTGTAGTTTGTACGTACCGAACACGGAAATCCCTCCATGCAAGTGTGTAAAATAAATCTTTGTAACGTAAAAGCTCCTTGAAATCAGGTATAATGCGTTTTACGTTTGCGTTGATAATTAATTTGCTCATTTACTTAAATGTGTTGTGTTTCAAATATAGAGATTAAATTAAATGAATTGTAATTTGAATGTTTACTTTATCATTTAGTTGTTCAGGGTTATTATAAATACCTTGCTGACAAATAAACGAATTCAAATTTGATAGTGCACTTCTAATCATCGCTTTTTGGATCTTTAATCTCGATGTTGGTGTTTTCCAAATCTATTTTTTTTTCATTTATATCTTTTGATTTTGTTGAAAGAACGATGAGAAAAAATGGCAACAATGGGGCCTTTATCCTCACCAGAACACCAAACAATACGGATGTGAATCCGGCGAAGAAAGCTAGAATTAAAGCAAAGAAGAAGCTAAAAATGAGAAACTCATTATTGCGGACAATCCGAATTTTTTGTAATACGTTTCCTTTAAAAAAAAATATAAAAGATAAATAAATAAATAACGTGGTTTCGATACCGCTAATCATCAACAAAGCGGAACTTGCTTCCCAAATTCCGGGTCGGAAAAAGGCAGTTAATATAGCTTGAGGTGCAACTCGTAACATTCCGAACGGAGTATAGCTCGTAATTCCAAGGTCGTATCGTTTTTTTCCGTAGGTTTCGTTATTGAGAAAATCATCGGTTTGAACTGAAGCTTCGTTCAAATACTTATCGGATGTTTTTGCAAGTTCTTCACCTTGAGAGCGCAGAAATAAAAACAATGATCCAAACCCAAAAACGATAATAAAGAAGCGCATTGCATTGGCTAATATTATACTATCCCGATATTTTGCAATCAACCTTGTACTCAGGGCAATTAGAAAGGGTGCGATAATCGTGAACAGCATAAAAGACCTTGTATGGTATAATACATAGCCACAAATGAAAATAAAAAAGAGACTTCTGAATTTAGATTTAACAAATTTATTAGCCAGGCCAAAACCATAGTACAGTAGATAGAAGGTTGCTATCAACACAACTGTATCTTTAGAAATACCAGAACACCAAAATGAAACGGAGGGAATAAATAAAATAGATAGAGCCGCATACCCATCGCTGGTAACTTTATAATGACGTATGAGCTCAAAAATTCTCCATGACGCATGGGCCATTATATAGCTGAATAACATAGTGATAACAAGGTAGCTCTGTCCGAAAAATATCATGAACAATGCGATAATTTTACTCACAAAAAAACTGTTTGGGTCTCTGTAAATCCATCCTGGAGGATTTCCAGTAGTAGTAACATTGTAATTTGAATAAAATCCGTTGTAAACCGGCTCGTTTATTAACTCTTCCCAAAATAATGTTGGTGATTCCCATAGAAGGTTGTTTAGAGCTTCTCCGGCTTTATAATAAGCCATGGTATCACCACCTTCGTAATAGAACATGTAGATTGAAGCATAAATCAAACCAAGTAGCAGTTTGAAATAAACATTAAGCGTGTAATATTTATAATGCGATTGATTATTGAGCACATAATGCTTTCTTTTAACACTGCCGGACCTGAGCACAATAAATATCAAGAACAATACGCCAAGAAATACATCTTTAGAGCCGAGTTCAGGCATATAAATGTCAAGAGGTAGTGCAAACAAATTTGAGTTATTTTAAGTTAAAAATAAGTATTTAATTGGTTTATTTATGATGATAAGGCTCTCCTTTTAAAATTGTTAAAGCTCTATATAATTGTTCTAAGAAAATCGTTCGTACCATTTGATGTGAAAATGTCATATTGGATAAAGACAGCTTATAATTACTCTTGGAATATACTTCATCAGAAAACCCGTAAGGCCCACCAATTGCAAACACGATCGTTTTGGGACCTGAATTAAATTTCTTTTGAAGGTAATTGGAAAACCCGACCGAGTTTAATGTGACACCATTTTCATCCAGTAGAATCACATGATCTCCAGGATTTAATGTGTCCAGAATTAATTTCCCCTCTTTGCTTTTAATATCTTCTTGGCGCAGATTTTTACTATTGCGCAACTCGGGTATTTCAATTTTCTCAATAGAGCAATAGTGATTGAGTCTATTTATGTATTCTGTTTCAGACTCCTTAAAGTACGATTTTTGCGTTTTCCCTATACTAATCACTTTAATTTTCATGCAACTAATATACTATTAATTAATACGGGGATATCTTAAATTAAAAGCTTGTTTTTCGGCACTATATTTGTAAATTTAAGTTTATAAATAATTAAGTAAATGAGCTTGTTTTATACTTTATTGACTTCCATGTTGTTGTCGTTGGGTCTCGATGGAGAAATTCCTTATAATTCTATTGAGAAGGCCTTTGAATCAAATAATCCAAAGGAAATTGTGGGGAATGGAAAAACGAAAATCATGATAAATATTCTTGGCAAAGAAGGGATTTATAGTCAGTCTCAGGCGAGTTTGGTGTTGAAAGATTTTTTCAACCGAAAACCTGGTTCTCAGTTTAATTTTGTTTTTAAAGGAAAGGAATCAAAGGATGGCACCTTTGCAATAGGGAATTATTTGAGCAGGGGTGAGAAATTCAGGGTCACAATTCATTTTAAGAACACAAACAATCAGTATAAAATTGAAAGTCTTACCATTGAGAAAGGATAGCTTCTAACATAAATTAGTGATTGATTTTCTTTCCTATTCAACCATATGTTACCTTTGTTTTATGATTAATGAAATAATTCGCAATGCGTTGGAAGAGGACATTGGCGATGGGGATCATTCTTCGTTGGCATGTGTGCCTGAAAGTGCCGAAGGTGCTGCCAAGTTACTTGTTAAAGACGATGGGATAATAGCAGGTGTTGCGCTAGCGAAAAAGATTTTTCATGCATTTGATCCAACGCTCATTGTAGCTGTTTTGATCGAAGATGGAAAGGAGGTGGCTATTGGTGATGTAGTATTTGAAGTGAGTGGTCGTTCGCGCTCAATTTTGAGTACCGAAAGACTTGTTCTCAATTTTATGCAGCGAATGAGTGGAATTGCAACACAAACAAATGCTATTGTAAAGCTGATCAATGGAACTAAAGTAAGATTGTTAGACACACGGAAAACAACACCAGGTATTCGTTATCTTGAAAAATGGGCCGTTCGTATTGGCGGGGGATACAATCATAGGTTCGGTTTGTACGATATGATCATGCTAAAAGACAATCATATTGACTATGCAGGTGGCGTAAAGCCTGCAATTCAAAAAGCAAATGAATATGTGGGGAATATCGGCAAACCACTCAAAATAGAAATCGAAGTTCGAAGTGAGCAAGAACTTGAAGAGGTGCTTGAAATAGGCGGGGTTGATAGAATTATGCTGGATAATTTCAGCCCGGAGAGAATTAAAAAAGTCATGATCAGTATTCCGGATAAATATGAAGTAGAAGCCTCAGGAGGAATTACCATAGAAACGATAAAACTATATGCGGATACTGGGGTCGATTACATTTCGGTTGGTGCCTTAACACATAGCTTTAACAGTCTGGACATGTCTTTAAAAGCAAGCTATTTTTAATCCAGGTCATCCAGAAGGTCTGTGTTTTCATCTTCTTGTATGATGCTTTCAGGGACGATGAAAGAGATGCCCAAAACACTCATCCCGGCAATGATAATGTAAAAACCATATGGCCAGTGCATTAATAGAAAAGTCAATCCAATAAAAAGAATAATACTGCCGCTCCAATACAGAAAATTAAACACGAGCCCATGCTTTCCCGATTTAAACGAAAGAAGATTCAATAATAGCCCAATTGCACCGGAAATCATAAATATAAATTTAGCTAGGGATATTGAAATAAATTCACTTCCCGTACCGGTAAAAAGGACTATTGCCATTAAAAATGCAATTCCAAAACAAACTGCTGCAAATTTCTTTATCATCATGGCTGTTTTTTGAGTCGGGTTCATTTACAGTGTTGTAAAAATAATTTTTAATCTTCCTGCTTCAAAAAGTTCAACACGAATCCAACGTTTAAATGCGCCTTACATTATTTTATTGGTTGTGAAGATGCTTTTGTGGTATTCGCAATATAGGATTTGATATCGATCAAAAAGTCGATGTCTTCTTCTATTTTATTCCCTATTACAATAACATTCGCACCGGATTTTGCCAGAGTTTCAATTTGTTCTTTGGTTCGAATTCCGCCACCAACGATTAACGGAGTATTAAGCTCAGATAGTTCTTGTATCACTTCGAACGGCACGGTATGAATGGCTCCACTTCCAGAATCGACGTATAGTAGTTTTTTCCCTTGCAAAATACCAGCTTTTGCAGTATTGATGACAATTCCCGTTTTGTCTTTCGGAATTGGTATTGTCTGACTAACATATGCAACGGACGACTTATTTCCACCGTCGATAAGTAAATACGCAGTTGGAATTACTTCAATATCCATATTGTAAACCTCATTTGCCGAATGTACGTGGTGCCCTATTAAATAATCGGGATTTCTTCCTGAAATAAGGCTCAAATACAATAGTGCGTCTGCGTCTTGTGAAATATGGTGGGCAGCACCGGGGAAAATAACCAATGGAATAGTACTGTTATTTTTAACAAAAGAGATGACGTGTAGAAACTCTTCAAGGGCAACAGTACTTCCACCAACAAAGAAATAATCCACATTTGCAAATTCGGCTTTTTTAATGAGCTCACTTAAAGTAATGTCATCATTCGATTTGTCAGGGTCAATTAATACTGCAATTTGTCCCTTACGTTTCGAGAAATGATCAAATATTTCTGTGCTTTTTAACAACTTCTTCAGCGTTGATGCAAATAATTAAATCGTTGAGCTCAAAGATATTTATTTTAACCAATAAGTCATGGTCTGGGTTGACAATCTTGCCTTGCCAATTTCCCTCTCTGTCTTTTACAATTTGTAATTCACTCTTGAAATGAATTTTTTTCCTGTCAGCGAGCTTATAAAATGATTCTTTTACAGACCATAATTTAGTGACTTCTTTAGGACTGCTAATATCAAAATTATTTTTTTCCTGTTCGGATAAAAATTTGTCTAAAAGCTTCAGGATTTTAATTCTTGGGGTTTCTATATCCAGACCTATTTTATGGATTTTATTGACAGCCAGAGCAGCAACCCCTTTACTATGGCTGATTGAAATAAATCGTTCATCCTTTATGTTGGGTGAGCCATCCGGCAAATAGTGAATGTCTTTTAATCCGAAAATACGATTCCGCAGTATTCGTGCTGCGACAAATTCCATTTTTCGGTCTGAACTTCGAAAAGAGAATAATTTTTCCTTCTCTGTTTTTGTCAGATGATCCGTGTAGTGCATTGGATTAAAATCCGTATAAGAACAGATGTAGATATTCGAATTGTTGCTTACTATTTCTTTAAATATAAATCCTTCCATATTGCCTTAAATACAAAAGAACTGTTTTTTATTGAATATGATTAGACATGTATATTTGATTGCTAAATTATTTAAAGTTACAAATGAGGATTACCCAGTGTTTTTTATATTTGAATTGAAGAAAGTAAAGTGAATTGGAATTTATTTTTTTTAACATGCATTTATGAGATTGATTTTTTCTATATTTACGGGCTTTATTGAAGCAAATAGGTTTAAATAAACAAACTGCACTTATGTTACTAAAACTGAACTTAATCTTGGTAAGCTTCTTGCTTACATTTACTTACGGGTTTTCTCAGGCGGGTCTGGGTACTATCAAAGGGACTGTTTCAGATACGGACACAAAACAACCGATCCCATTTTGTAAAGTATTACTTAAAAAGGATGGCCAAATTAAAGGTGGGGCGAATACCGATTTTGACGGAAATTTTCAAATTAACTCCATTGAGGCGGGGTCTTATGATCTTGAAATTAGAAATGAAGGAGAAGGTTATAAACCACAATCGCTTTCCGGCGTTATTGTTTCCTCCGATAAAATTACCTTTCTCTACGATTTGAATGTCGCAAAAGCTAAGGATGTTCAGGATTTAGCAGAAGTTAGAGTAGTCGCTTATAAGGTGCCATTGATTGACAGGAATGGTGGTGCGTCTGGTGCTACAATTACCAGAGAGGATATTGCACGTTTGCCGGTCCGTTCAGCTTCCGGTGTAGCTTCTACGGTGGGAGGTGTTAGTAGGGATGAAGGTTCGGGAAACTTAAGTGTGAGAGGTTCGCGTTCTGATGGTACATATTTTTACATAGATGGTATTAAAGTTCGCGGTTCATCAAGTATTCCGAAATCTGCGATTGAGGAGGTTACTGTTATTACTGGTGGGCTTCCTGCAAATTATGGTGATGCAACGGGTGGTATTATCTCTGTTACTACAAGAGGGCCCTCGGCAAAGTACTTTGGAAGTATTGAAGGGGTTAGCTCCGGTTTTTATTTTAACGGTCAGGATCCAGATGGATACGACGGTAAAGTATTTGGTTTGGACAAGTTCGGGTACAATCTGGTGGAGGGAATGTTCTCTGGACCGCTTTGGATGCAGAAGGATTCAACAGGGAGGAAAACAAAACCAAGGTTAGGATTTCTAGTTTCTGTAAACTATATAAATCAGTTGGATAGTCGTCCTTTAAATGGCGGTAGCTACAGAATAAAAAAAGATGTGCGTGATACAATTTTAGCTGCTCCATTGCGGCCAACGGGAACAGGAACGGGAGCCTATTACAACACGCAATTCTTACATGCGGACGATTTTGAACAAGTGGATTGGCGAATGAATGCTCGTGCATCTACGCTTTCGGCACAGGCCAAGATCGACGTTAATACAGGACCTTCTGTGAATTTAACATTTGGTGGATCGATGTATTACGATTGGGGAAATCAGTATTCAAGATCGGGATCATTATTTAATTTTTCAAATTTTGGTGCGCGGAAAAATTTCGATTGGAGGGTCTTTGGTCGTTTAACGCAAAGGTTCTCAAACGATCGTGAGGGAAGCAGCTCCAAAATTAAGAGTGCTTATTACACGCTTGGTGTAGATTATTCGAAACAGAAGAGAAACTATTTTGATCCAAAGCATCAGTATAATATATTCAACTATGGCCATGTAGGAAAATTTGAAGTGGAACAAAGAAGAACGTATGGTGGGCTTTCAACGGTAACTAATGGACCGGAACAAACTACAATCCCAGCGGATATTCAAGTAGTATTTACTCCATCTGAAACCAATCCAATGCTGGCGGCTCAAACCGAGCAATATTTCAATCTCTACGAATACGCAGACGACTGGCAAAATGAGAACAATTATAGGAACCTGTTTCAGGTACAACAAGGTAATGGTTTAAGGAATGGTGATTCACCGCAAAGTGTATACGATTTGTGGAATAATATAGGGTCACCCTATAACTATTTTGAGAAATCGGAAACGGACCAAATTCGTGCAACAGGGCGCGGTGCAGCAGTAATTGGAGACCACCAACTTCAATTGGGATTTGAATACGAGCAACGATACGATAGAGGCTGGAGATCAGGTTCGGCTTCAGGTGGTGGTAATAACGGGCCGCAAGGAATATGGACATTAGCAAGACAGCTTACAAACGCACATTTAAATGAGTTGGATCTGAGCAATCCAACAGTTTTTGATTCTTTGGGATCTGCTTATACCAGCTATGAACCTTTAAATACGAGTTACGCAAATACATCCGGAACGGGAGAATATGGTGGGCAGGAACAAAATGACCAGCAATATTTCTTCGATTATAATATAAGGACGTATTTGAATGAGCAGGGATTAATTGATACAGATGCTGCAGGAAGTGAGTATATAAACATAGACCAGTACGATCCCAATATTTTCACGATGGACATGTTTTCTCCGGATGAATTGTTGAATAGTGGTAATTCGTATGTATCCTATTGGGGGTACGATCATACTGGGGTGAAAGTTAAAGGTCAAACAGATATCGATAAATATTTTAATGAGTACGATGAAAATGGAAATTTCAAACGATTTGTTGGCGCATACCAACCGACGTACATTGCCGGATACATTATGGATGTATTTTCCTTCCGGGATATTGTATTCAATGTAGGGGTTCGTGTAGATGTTTTCGATGCGAATCAACCCGTATTGAAGGATCCTTATTTACTCTATAATGCAAAGACTGTTGCTGTAACAGCAGAAGAATTTTCGAATGATCCTTCTTTAACGTGGATCGTAATTCCTGAATCAATGGGGGACGATTATATAGTTTATGTTGATGATGAATATAGCCCCAACGAAATTAAAGGGTTCAGAAATGGAGATGTCTGGTATGATGCAAATGGAATAGAGGTTGAGGATCCGGATCTGATTAAAGGACCTACTGGAGTTTCACCTACTCCTTACCTGCAAAACCCAGGTCAGAATTCACCAACTGCCGATGCATTTGAGGATTATAACGCACAGATCAATATTATGCCTCGTGTATCCTTCTCTTTTCCGATCTCAGATGAGGCGTCCTTTTTTGCACATTATGATATTTTGACGAAACGTCCAACTTCTGGAGCGCGATTCGATCCTTTCCAGTATCAGTACATTAACGACCGTAGTGCAATTATCAATAATTCAAATTTGAAGCCTGAGAAGACAATCGATTATGAGCTCGGATTCCAACAAGTACTTACAAAGACGTCCGCATTAAAGATTTCAGCGTTTTATAGAGAACAAAGAGACAATGTGCAACTTACGAACGTTACAGGAGCTTTCCCTAGACCGTATAGAACGTATGGGAATAGAGATTTTGGTACCGTTAAGGGGCTTACCATTTCGTACGATATGCGTAGAACAGGTAATATACGAATGACGGCAAATTACACCTTACAGTTTGCTGATGGTACAGGATCAGATGCAACTTCTGCATCTGGGATAATTAACGCAGGACTACCAAACCTAAGAGCAATCTTCCCTTATGATTACGACCGTCGCCATGCGTTCAATATTACATTTGATTATCGATACGGAAATGGTGTTGATTACAATGGTCCTGTGATTAAAGACTTTAATTTATTGGAAAATACGGGATTAAATATTGTGTCGAACATCTATTCGGGGTCTCCTTATTCAGGGCAAACGACAATTACAAATGCGGCGGCATTCTCTCCTAATAACTCTGGTTTGGATGGGACCAACAATGGTTCAAGGTTGCCCTGGTCGTATCGGATGGATCTCCAGTTGGACAGAACATTCAATCTTGAATTCGGTAAAGAAGACAAAAAAAGGATGACATTCCTAAATGTTTATGTGCGGGTTACGAATCTGTTGAATCAGTTCAATGTTATTAATGTGTACAGAGCAACAGGTAACTGGGACGATGATGGTTATTTGGCGGCTGCCGCAAGTCAGGGCACCATACAAAATCAAGTAGACGAACAGGCATTTAGAGATTATTATACAATGAAAGTGCAAAATCCAAATAACATTAGTTCTCCGAGATCCATTCGTTTGGGTGTAAAACTCGATTTTTAAGCTATAAGAAGAGAAATATTATGAAAAAGCAAATAATAGCAATAGTAATTGGCGCAGCTACAATGTTGTGGTCTAATGAAGCGTTATCGTACATTGATACGAAGAGTAATAATGGAAAGCCACAGTCAAATAATACGCAGATGAAGGGAGCAAATTGTGCTCCGGCAACGGCAAAAATAACGATGAACTTTAATGATGTTGCTGCCTTGATTGAGCAAGGAGGTAGTATGTGGCAAAATCGTGCAACAAGCACTGCGTCTTATGAGATTCCTGCAGGAAGTGGCTTAAATGTAATTTATGCTGGTGCGTTGTGGATGGGAGGTACAAACGTAGATGGTCAATTGAAATTGGCTGGTTTAACATTCCGAACAGGAAATGATTTTTGGCCAGGACCACTCGCTGGAAATCCTGGTTCAGGAAACTATAACCCTACTTCTCCAGTTGGACCGGATGCAACCAGAGATTTTGGTGCGGGAACGATTGACCCCGATCAGTGTTTGGCGTATGACAAGTTCTATGTGATTCGAAAGGCTGAAATAATTAGATACATTACATGGTGGGAATGTGAAGCCGGTATTTCTTCTCCTGATAATTGTCTTGACATTACAGATCCTTCGAATGATGAATTGAACAGAATATACAGCTGGCCCGCACATGGTGATGTTTCCAGGGGAGAGGATTATTGGTTGGCACCGTTTTACGACAATCCTTTAGGGGCTTCAGGGCAGGATGGAACGTATAACCCTGCTGATGGAGATTATCCTTGGTATGATGATATTATGGGAAGAGATGATATTGAATGTGGCATTGACCGTAGAATCACATTATTTGGTGATGAGACGTATTGGTGGGTGTTTAACGATAACGGTAATATTCACGGTGAATCGGGAGGAGACCCAGTTGGCATGGAAATTCGTGCTCAGGCATTTTCATTTGCAACCAATGATGAGGTGAACCGAATGACATTTTACAATTATGAAATGATCAATAAGGGTACGCAAACGCTCTATGATACTTATTTCGCGCAGTACATTGATGCGGATGTTGGGTTTTATAGTGATGATTTTGCTGGATGTGATGTTTCGAGAGGATTAGGGTACATGTTCAACGGAGATAATTTTGATGAAAATAATGGTGGTAATCTGGGGTATGGAGACAATCCTCCTGCTGTGGGATGCGATTTTTTCGAAGGACCTTATCAGGATCCGGATGGTTACGATAATCCCGGTCCTGTGTTTGATACTGTAACGCATGTGTGGATTGTTCCTTCTGTAAATGATGCGATAGATAGTAATGGTATTGTATATAGTGGAATTGGGGTTGGTTATTCCGATGGGATTATTGACAATGAGCGATACGGTATGAGAAGATTTACATACTATACAAATGGAGGTGGATACCCGCACCAGGATCCTGGAGTTGCAGCAGAATTCTATAACTATATGTTAGGAACCTGGCAAGATGGATCAGAAATGTTTTACGGCGGTGCTGGATATGCTGGTTCGCCTGGGGTTACGACAACACCATCGGATTATATGTTCCCGGGTGATTCAGACCCTTTGGGTTGGGCAACAGCCGGAGCAATTCTTAATGACGACTGGAGTGAGGCAACAGATGGAAATACACCTGCTGACAGAAGATTTGTGCAATCTGCGGGGCCATTTATTCTAAGTCCTGGAGCGATAAATAACATTACGGTTGGTATCGTTTATGGTAGAGGAACCGACGGGGATCTTTTCTCTTCGGTTGATGCAATGAAACTTGCCGACACCAAAGCACAGGCTTTGTTCGATGCCTGCTTTAGGATCCTTGAACCACCATATGCACCGAAGCTTACAATTCAGGAATTGGAAAATGAGTTGATTCTTATGCTTACAAATCCAACATCTTCGAATAACTCAAAAGAAAGTTATTATGAAGAAGATGAGATCAACATAGTAGACCCTACAGTAGATCGATTTTATACGTTTGAAGGGTATCAAATATATCAATTGGTTGATGATGAAGCTTCTATTTCAGATGTAACGGATCCTTCCAAGTCTCGATTGGTAGCCCAATGCGATATAAAGAATGGCATCGAAGACATTGTTAACTTCGACTTTGATGAAGCACTTGGCTATTCAATTCCGGTGAAGAAAGTGGATGCAGAAAATGAAGGGATACAACATTCATTTCAGATTACCGAGGATCTTTTTGCGCAGGGAAATAAGACCTTAGTAAATCATAAACGTTATTATTACATAGCTATAGCATATGCGCACAATGAATTTAAAAAATACGATCCTAATGATCCATTAGGTTTGGATGGACAGAAAATGCCGTACATATCATCCCGATTGGGCTTTGATGGTTCTGCTATTAATTCTGTAGAAGCCATCCCACACAACCCTGCACCAGAGGCAGACGGAACGATTCAGAACATAGCATACGGATCGGGCCCGCTTATACGAAGGTTGGATGGTTTTGGCAACGGAAATCAAATCTTGGAGCTG
>Ga0315334_10000194_pt1 | contig 39699 bp, 60 predicted proteins | sample M150034915metaG_FD_205555 | JGI IMG/M metagenome (GOLD analysis project Ga0315334, IMG submission 205555) | Ammonia-oxidizing marine archaeal communities from Monterey Bay, California, United States - M1 500m 34915 | ecosystem: Environmental > Aquatic > Marine > Intertidal zone | place: USA... | reverse complement strand
TATTTGCACCCTTCTTGTCAACTTTGACTGAATATGGATTTGTATCATAAATTTCTACTGCTTGAAGAACGCCATCAGGTGATCTAGATCCATCATTTTTACATCCTTCATATGCTAATCTAAAAAGCCCAGTATGGTTGTGATAAACAGTTTCATACTCACTAAATTCCATTGATGATGAGTATGCTAATCCTAATGATGCACTTAACGATGAAGAATAAAAAGGAAATGATTCTTGATTATATAATGATTTTCTAGAACCAGTAACCATGGGCTGAAAACTTTCAAAGAATACAGTAGATCCTCCTCCCATATAAATTTTAGTATCAATATAGTCACGAGCCTCTGCTAGTGGATCATCAAGCGGATCTGCTTCGAATCCTTTTAATGTGGGCATATATGTCATTGGTCCGAGTTCTGAATTAAATTTTTGTGTCTCATATTCATCTCTACTAGATTTAATTGTGGCAGCCTGTTGTAATGCTATTGACGCATAATCATAATATGATGATGTTACTTTTCCTGCAAGTGAAGTATCGTAAACTACACCAGTTCTAAATTCGTAAGAACCTTTTGCTGGTACTGGAGCAATTGATGCAGTTGCTGATGAATATTTGTATAAACCGGTTGGCTCTGGATACGTCGCATCAATTTCTGCAGATTTTGCAATATCTTTAAACACAGGAGGTGCCCCTACAACAACTTTTGGCCTTTCTAAAAGATGTGACTCTATTAATAAGCCAATATTCTTTTTAGCACGAGCAGGTGATAATTTTCTTATGTGATCAAAAAGACTAAGATCATAGTATTTTATTAATTTAATATAATCCCAGAAATTTGATGTTGTTGTCCATTTTTTCCAATATGTGTCTGTAACAGCATCCAAGTTACCATGTGTATACCTTTCCTCATACATGTCACGAGGATCTCCAAGATATTCAGCAAAATCTAAATCAGCTAATGATAACATAATATCTTCATTAATAACATCTGTGGGTGCGAAAAATATTCCTAATTTATTTGAATCTAATCCTGCATTGTCAAATGAACTTATTTCTACTCGCTCTGTTGGGCTTAAATGTGCAGGTGCTCCGTCTGGCGTTTTCAATTGAGAGCTTTCAAGTCTTATCTTATTAGCTTGCGAACCAAATCCTATCTTAGGAACAAAAGCTTTCTGTCTATCTGATACATTGCTAAAATTAATTTCATCAGCAAATCCTGATCCAGTAACATATATTTGACCATCTGTAAATGTGTAATCTTTTAATCCTTTAGGACTAGAATTTAAATTAATATAATCATCCATAGATAATCTAAAACTTAAATCATAGTATGATGAACTTACATGATTTCCATTAACCGCTTTAGGAGCACCAACATGATTCCAAAATGCATCTTCCTTAAGTGGTGTTGACCAATATCTAAATTCCATCATGGATCCACTGAATTGTTCGCCTATGCTGCCAGCTGTATTTCCGCCAAGATACCATCTGCTATCTGTAGTGCTGCCTGTTGTGTACCAACCTGCTAAAGTGCTTCCTGATACTGTCATACTTCCTGATTCTTTTATTTTAATTCGATCCATTCCTGAATCGTAATATCCAAGAAACATATCAAAACTTTGTGTAGTAGCAGTCAAATCATTATCAAAATATTGATCAGCATAGCCATCATCCATAGAGCCTGTTCGTCTTCTAACCATTAATGACCAATACTCATTATTGAAAATTCCCTGATCGGCAATACTCATACTTTGCACACTGTCAGATCCACTCATGAAAAAGCTAATTTGACCCTTACCATCAATAGCTTGATCAGCAGGTCCAAGCACTGCTGTAGCAATTGCACCACTGCCGTCAGGAATATTCTGATGTATTGTTATTGTAGGCGCGCTAGTGTAACCAAAACCACCATTTGTCACAGTGATTCCTGTAATTCTACCATTTGCAGGATTTACAGTCGGCGTTCCCGTGGCTCCTGTTCCTCCCCCACCAGAAAATGTCACCCAAGTTTCTAATGGCAAATAATCTGATCCTACCGCGTTCATAGTCACACTGCTTATAGGAGAGCCAACTGTTGTCTTAAGATAAATTGCTGCTTCTGTTTTATTACTGTTATCAAGCTTATTTGCTAAAATTTGATCTGATTCTTTAGCTACCTTAAATCTCATTTCAATAGTATCGGGTGCTTTTTCTTTTGATGTATGATACCAGGGCACTTGAATAGATTGTCCTCCCTTAAAATCTAATGCCTTTGTAAATTTCTTTTTAATTTCATAATCAGGCTTACCTGTTGGTCTTGGGCCGCCGTATTCTTGTATTCTTAAAATAGAGGTTGGGATACCGTAAGCCGCAATCAATGCCTTCAAAGATTGCTTAGTTCCCTTTGATTTTAACATGTATGGCATAGTTGATAAAATTCTATTCCATATTTCTCGTGTAACATCCTTTTGGGATTTTTTAGTATATCGAATAGTAAAAACTCCGGTTCTAGAACCTGATTCTGCTAAGCCTAAATGATATTGAGGAAGTGACACAAGATCTCTTCCTTCTATCATATCAAAACCAAGAGACTTCGCTACTGGTTCAACCAATGCTTGTGATATTCCTTTTGTTACATCTTCACTTCTATCATGAACATCTGATAAGGCTCTGATGTGTGTCCAAATAATATCATAATGATGACCCATCATATCCATAAAATATAAAAATTCTATATTCTCTTTATCAGTAGAAATATGTTCTGGCAAAAGATTAACCAATCTATTTTTATTATTTCTATCATAAAGTTGTGCATTAGCAATTGAACTATCATACCAAGTTATAAATTGTGAACTGGTGAGAGCATATAACTCATAGGGATTTATTAACGTTCCATCGCCTGCTTTTTTAGGAAAAGCATTGTCATAAAATTCTCCTATTGAACTTGTAACATAAGAAGAACTTTGAAAGTACATATAGTTTTCAAAATCATCAAACTCAGTAATCATTTTTCTAGCTGTAGTTTCCCACCTAAGTGCTTCAGAAGTAGATCCACTTACACCTGTACCTTCGGCATTTCCTAAGTACCCCTCACCAGTACCTGTTCCGGTTAGTGATGCACTATTTGCTGTATACTGCTCAATGCTGGCTATTTTTGCTTTAAAATTATCAATTCTCTTTTCTGCAGAACTAAAATGAATAAAATTTTCATACTGTGAATAGTCTATATTAATTTTTGCCTTCTCTAAGCTTCCACTTAAAATTCTATCTTCCAATTGATTTGCAACACCTGATTTAGAACCAATTAAATCTGTGTGTGTTCTATATTCTGTTGCTCTATCTCTTATTGGTATGTCTATATCTGACCAGTTAGGTTGTCTTAAAACTGTTTCTGGGAGTTTTTCTTCAATAAATGGAATGAGATCAATTTTTTCTCTAAGCGTCGGCGTAACTTCATCAACAATAAAAACTGTATTTAGCGTGTCAATTCCCGCAGCAAGCGGCTCCATTAATTTATAAGCTATGCTCCCAGGATATGTCTCAGAATTTACCGGTTTGAAATTTATTATTAATGATTTTGAATCATCATCAGCTATTAAATATGTGTATAAATTATCAGCATCTTTTGATCTGTATCGGATAAAGTAATCATCAAATGTTGCTGTTGATAAATTAATTGCGTCTGGTCCTGTCATTACAGCATTAATTTCATTTCCGTACTCTTCATATGTTTTATTAAGTACTAATCTTTTTTGTGTCTCTAAATCATTCTGAACATCTAGTATTTTTCCTTCATATCTTGCATAAATATTTTCTGATCCGCTGGGTTGTGTTATATAGTCTACTGAAAAGCCGGTGTCAAATGAAGAAAACTTATTTAAACTATAACTTGACTCAATACCACCTTGATCAGATGATGCTTCAACATATGTTTTATCAACTTCAATTCTATTTTCATCAAAGACATTTGTTATTGTAAATTCTAAATCGTCTAGTACTGCATTTTCTTGAACTTCCGGACGAAGTAATGATGACTTGATAATTGTAATTTCAAACTTATCAGCCCAAACTGTTCCAAAACTTCCGTAGTGACCTCTTGTCTCTATAAAAACAGGCATATCTAGTGCAAAAAAATCTGTAATTTCAAAATCAAATCCAACACTTTCCCATTGATTATATTCTTCACACGGTTTGTATCTATACGCATTTGGTCCGCTATCTAGTGCTTCTGTTCTATAAGTTCTTCTATGTAATGTAACATTGTTACCCTCAACTTCGTATGACGATGCCCAATTTATTGTACCGGATTCACCAACAGCAACCCAATCTATGAGATCTCTATCCCACTTAAAAACACCATCACTAGACATATTTACATTTGTTGGATAGACATCGTAAGAAGGGTACCAATCTTCAAATGCCAGAATTGTTCTACCACCTTCTATTACTTTTGTCCTAAAACCATTTGGACTCATATCATCTTCACCTGGCCACTGTGCTGCTTCTAATCTGGCAGTTGTCCAATATCCTTCATCTCCATACCCCACAAAATACCACTTGAACGCTTCAGACTGAGCTATTCCTCCACCAGTATTTATATACCAGCCACCTTCACCAGATGCAGTATTATATTCATAACCGTAAGTTTGAAGAAAAGTTTGTATAAGACCTTCACTACCATTCCAGTCAGGTTCTAAATGAGTCGGCATTCTATTTACTAGACCACCCTCATTTGAAAATTCACTTTCATTAAATGTCGCAAAGTCATCATCACCACCAAAGTATAAATGAAATGCATTATCTTCTGCCCATACATCTTCATCTGTTACACCCAATGATTCCTCAGGTGGCGCAAGGTCCGTTGATGTCCAGTGATTTAATGCAACCCACAATCCTTTTCTTCCGCCTTGCTCAAAATCAATAGGATCAGATTTCTGCATCCAACTAACTTTTACTTTGTCGCCTGAACGAACACCGTAAGACGCCAATGATCCAATGCCAACTTTTTTCTCATTTGGAATATCAGTATGATACGTAATAATCTGTAAATTCCTGTGAGCAAAAGATTCTTTATTGGCAAGCAAATCCTCACTTGGCATTGCGTGTCCAAATGCATTACCAGCTGCTCTTCTTCGATCAACAATCTGGTCATAAATATAATCTTGATAATTTAGATCTGGATAGCACATTGCAACTCCACCATCAACACCCTTACCTGCTCGCCAGTGTGCATGATAACCCACATCTCCCGTACCAACATAATTACTGGACCAAGATAACGAACTAATACCACTCGTCCATCGTCTAAAATCCATATCATTTGTAGTTCTTATTGCTTGTCCGTGTAATTCAGAGTCTATAAGCGGGTAATAAAAGGGATTACCTCCTGCATCTCTTTTTCCTTGAGAGTACTCATATGAAAGAAGAAGCTCACCACCTTGAGTCGGGTCGCCAGCTGCACCATTTGTAGCAAGTTGATCCCATTCATAAACATTCTCAGACTCAAGTTCTGATACTGTAAAATTAGATGATAAGTCTAATATGGGATGTGCTTTATTTAAAGTGAGAATGCCGCCGATCATCAGCTGATTAAATGCATCGCCATCTGCCAACTCACCGATAATTATTTTCCCATCAGGATCATCAAATTTTAACATAGTATCTACTGCTTGCTCTGTAAATAATTCATCACCGCCACCCTCTCTATGAAATGGCGTCATAACAGATCCTGCTTCTAATTGTGCACCTGCTGCAAGAACAGAGCGTACATTAACATTACTTGAATCAGATGGATCCCATTCCGATCTTGGATCCCATATAATTCTCATCATCATTTTCTGACTTAAATTTGTATCCGTCAATGTAAATGTAAAAAATTCTCTTTGCCACTCACCTGTCATTACAAACCATTGAGAATACTTGGTTGATCCTGACACACCCCACGGTTCTGCATGTGCCAGAAATCTTAATTTCTCTCCTGCTGCACCTTTTAAATAGCAACTATATGTCATTGTATAACCTTCTGCTATTACTCCAGCGGGTAGTGCAAAATATGGGATTGTTTGAAATTGCATATTACCATGCACTGCGGATGATTGAGGAAACGGAGTATTTTCATTGCTAGCGCCACCTCCATCTGCTCTTAGTGTAGTTGAATACGTTGTATCAAAATTTATAGGATTTTGAAATATTGCTTTTATCGCAAATTGTCCAGATGGATTTGGTTCCAAAACTGGCTCAAGCCGGAGTGCCTTTTTATCATCAACCTCTACAGGATCGCCACTAAAAACTATTACTCCATCATTTGGCCAATTTCCACCAGATCTCCAACCAAATAAAGAATCCATTGTTCTGCCCTTGAGTAAATTAGGGGTTAGTTGAAAAATATCTGTTGACGGCTCAAATGATTCTACTTCCCTGACCTCATCAATTATTCTCTTACCCATAAAATAAGCATTATTAATTCTAATCATGCCGTTCATGAATGTCATTGGCATATTATTTTCAGTGCCAAACGAAAGTACGTTAGAACCTAATGTTCCAAATACTGCATTTGGTGGTGGATCTTCATCTGAAAACCAATTCATACAATTGTATGCAGCTGTTCTAAAATCTTCTAAATATTTTTCATCATTAATAAATGCAGGTGAGAGAATAACTTCAGTTCTGTCTCCAGAAATCTTTTGTAGAATAAATTTATTTTCTCTGACAAAAAGTTTATCTCCCTGTACTGTATTTGAATCTTCATCATCTTGCCAAGCGTAAAAATAACCATTTGTATGTTTATTATAGTTTCCATTAAATATTTTATCATCTTCATTAACCAAAATTGGAAAAGGACTTCCAGCTTGTAATCTTAGAAAATCAAATTTAACTGTGAATCTTCCTCTTCTAAAACCAAGCTCACGCAACATATTCCCTGCATTTAATTCTGTGATAGCAGGTTTTCCTGGTATAGCCTGATTAACATATGAATCAATTTTATCATTTGTAAAATATTTAGATGAAATTACCCCACCATCATTTCCATAAACACATACTCTAATTAAATCAGCTTTATCTGCACCAAATGCAAGATCAGGCCACTTTGAAGAATTATATTGCTCATTTTTTAATTGGTCGTAAAACTCAACATCTCTAAATGACTTATAATCAAGTGTATCAGGACGTCTAATTAGATTGTAAATTTTTTCAGGTATATCTACATCTCTATTTAATTTTTGATCTATTAAACTATGTTTTAAATCAAAATCTAATTCTATATGCGGCTTCTTTGTAGGCTCTTGTGCTCGGGCATTCCTTGCAGATGTAGCGCTATCAGCCCCATTCGGTCCATAATTATTGGTGTTTTGTTTTGCAGCCATGTCTAAAACTCTTTAAAATCTCTATCAAAAATATCTTTTGCCTCTATTTTTGTACGGTACCTCCTTTTGTACAATTCAACATATAATTTTTGATTTGGATCATCGTGTGATGTACCGTCAGAAATCTTTTCATATAATTGAATTACATCAACAGAATTTCTAAGTGTGTCCCAATATTCCCCTCCACGATCAGTAAATACTTTTCTAACATTATTAATATTTGCATTGTACTTACCTTCATCACGTGCCTTTAAATCCGTGTAATGTTCGTTTGCTAGTAATTCTTTGTTTGTATAGGGCATTATCTTACAACTTTAAATTGATGTTTTCCATCATAGTATTGTACTGTTTTATTAATACCCGACCCTGACTCGATTTTAAATTCTATTCTATAAAATCTTTCAGGTTGTATTCCTTGCGTCCTTAATTTAAAATAATTGCCAATAGTATCACAACTTATTTTTGATCCTTCGCCATAAGGTACTATTATATCTTCTGTTTTCTCATCAACTATAGAATAAAATGTTGACGCACTTGGTAAAGTATTAACTGTTAAATATTCAGATGTCGTTGAAAAAGTTTTTGAAGGATATTTTTCTTTTCCTTTAACTCTAATTTTTGTTAACGTACCAACCTTGTACTTATGATTAAAGTTTTCTAAATTAATTTTAAGTTGATCAATCTGTGTAGATGTAAGTGCTGTTAGCGATCCTGTGTCCCATGTTGAATCATCCCAAACTGCTTCTAATTTTGGAGGAAATACTGTATGTGTGTCAGAAGAAAAGAATTTAAACATTCCATAATCTGTGCTACTAGTTTCTTCACTACTGCCTCTTTTTATAAGAAATCCGTCGTTGTTTATACTTCCGCTTATCCAGCTATTAATAATTCCTGTCACATCAAATTTTGGATCAAAGGATTTATTTTTATCAAAAGCATATGAACTGGAGCTAGCCTCATACCAAGTTCCACCCAATCTATCATCAACAGTCGACCACTTATATTGCGATTCTGTACTAGCTGTCCTATATTTCCATGATACACCATCTTGAGTTTGCGGAACATTAATCAATTTACCTGTTCCTTCTGTCCAGCTTTGAGATACTGCATTAGCATATATCACTGTTGAATCTTTTACTTCAATGGCACCTGCATCATATAAATTCAAATAAAATTTTGCATTAGATCCTATTTCTCCATTAGCAACAGACTTGGAAATTTCTGTTAGCGGAAATTGAATTACCGCTCTACATACTGTATTAAAGTCTGAAGAATTTTCTTTGAATGTTTTCCCAACTTCAAGTAATTCATCATACCCTTGATTCTTCAGGCTACCAGTACTATCAATATCATTACCTCTTAATAGTGTCGCGTCCTTATCAGCAAATACAAAATAATGAGCCATTAATAATCTCCCAAAACTTTACCAACAATATCTATATTTGGGTACCTAACTTCAAATATTGAAGGATCAAGAGACGGATAAAGAATATCTTTAGAAGTTGCATCTTTAATATTATATATATTTCCCGAATATCCGTTCTCTTCTTTAAATTTATTTGTTACAACAATAGTATCCTTATCAGGATTTTCATCAGGTGGCGGAACAATATTATTAACACCCTCAACTAACGACATTTCATAAGAAACATCTTGCAAAATAATTGGTTGATTCACTTGCCACTTATCTATGTCAAAATAATCTTTAACTTTTTGTATACACTTCAATAATATTTCATTCTTATTGTATCCTTTTTTCACATATAGCGCAAATCTAATTCCTATATTGATAACATACGCATCCTTAATATTGATAGCATCTGTTAAAACTCTATATGGCCCAAGATAAGTTTTTATATTTCTCTTTGTTGCTTCATTTACAGCTGTCAGTTTTTTATTATGATTGTATCCTAAAACGTAAAAATTAAGTGCCATCGGATTTGTGACACGACCACCTTCGCCCATAAGCTCTGCTATAGAAACTTGTCCCCCCAACTTTTCTAATGTTGGCATATCAATTATGCCATCCTGAATAATACCCGCACCAGTTTCTAACTGATCATCTTGAGTGATATAAATCTTCTGAACATTACCATATTTTGCAGGTAGATTATAAACTCTAGTAATATAATCTTCTTTTGAAACTGCTCTATTTTGTGCTTGAAAATATGCTTTTGTATTTTCTTTTATTTCTGTTAACGTCTCTTCACCTCTTCCACCTGTAGCAGGAATTGGGTTTGTCACAGCAAGTGAAGCTTCTGTTTCTCCTACTAATGCATTATCTAAACCTGATACAGCTATTGATTTATTTAAACCTCTCAGTGATGTTACTGAGCCAGCAGGTACATTTGCAGATACTCCTCCGCCATAAGAATATTGTACAGTTAGTATCGTGTTAGCAGGGGCAGCTCCATAAACAGCGGTATTCAAAAAATTTGATGGGTCTAATGCTGCTGCATTATTTAAATAATTTGTATTTGTAAAACTATTTCCAATCATTGACGGGTTTGGAATTATTTCTTCATCTGCAGAAGTGGATGTTCCAGATCCAAACTGTAATTGTGATTTTCCCTCTATTGTAATTCTTATTTTAAATCTATTATTTGTTCTTGTCATCTTAAGTAAATACGGTGTGGTGTCATTATAGCCTCCTAAATTAGGATCATTTTCAGCAGTATTTGCTACATTATCAAATACTAAATCTTGTGCTAATGACTCAACTTCATGCCACTTATTGCCGTCTGCGTCAGTTACAGAAATAACTTCTAATACACCAGGATTGGATAAAGAAATTCTATCATATGCTTTTGCATCACCAAATGAGAATGTTTCTGTCACAATTGTACCGCTAACAGCCCTTACTGATTTTTTCAAAAGAAATTTTGTAGGTGAGCTATCATTTACATCGTATATCTCAACAGTCGTGGGATCCATTGAACTAGAAAATGCAAAATTAATTTGATCTAAAGTTCTAAAAGTCTTACCATATTGGCTAGATTCTACAAGGCTTCCCGCATCAATTGTATAGGAATAATCATAATTTGGTTTTGCGCCATCACCTGTACCGATAGCTGGTACTGTTTGGTAAAAATCTAATTTTGCAGTTGATGGCGTGGCAATTGTTGGCTTATACCCATATGATTGTGCAATATCAAATATTGTTTTCTTCTCTTCTGCATAAGCAAGAAGTGATTCTCTAAATTGTTCATCAACATAAAATGATAATACATCTCCTATATAAGACGACATTTCTATAAACATCATTCCAGGAGATGCTTCATTAAAATCAGCATATGAATTAGGAAAATATGTTTTAGCATACTCCACTAAGTCTGATTTAAAATTATTAAAATTTTTATTTAAGTAGTTAACTTGTTTTGGCTTTAATTTTGTGCTTGCCATATTATACTATATTCCTTGCTAATCGTAGAGAAATTGAATCTGTTGCATTATGACTATTCTCAATTTCATATCCCATCGATATGTTAAGATAATTTTCGTCTTCTTGTGCATCAATAATTAAATTAATAATATGCACATGTGGTAGCCATGTTGCTACAGTATCTTTAATACTAGTTTCTAATTTTTTCTCTAAATCAGGATCAAAATTTTCAAATAATAAATTAAAAATATTACTTCCAAATTCTGGTTGTCCTAATCTTTCACCCTTGACTGTTAAGAGTAAATTTTTTAAATTTGTTTTTGTTTGCTCAAGTATAGTTGATGAAGATGCAAAAAATCCGTTCTGAGAATTCCTTAACGGAAATACAATTCCGATTTTAGAATCCGGATCCTTATCTCTCGCCCTAGTTGACGCAGTTCTTGGATTTTCCAGTGCCATTATATAATTTTACCTTTACCACTGTTTTTACTTAATTGTGAAGCCATTGTACTTGTAACTGGCTGAAATGCTCCACCAAGCTGATTTGCTCTTGCCCTTGTAGTTAAATATCTTTGTCCTGAATTTGTAGTTATGATTCCAATTTCTAAACTGTCTTCAAGATCATTTATTAACACACTTCTTTCTATAGGCGTCAAATTAGGATTACCAAGCGCATCAACACTAAATACAGATTGCAAAGCCTCAATTAGTGGTGTAAAAGAATCTCGTTCCATTAGTGGAACAGAAGATACGCCACCACCTCCACTGCCCATAGTAACTTCAGCTCTCGATACATAATCATGAAAATCTTTAGCTTCTCTCCGAGCCTGATCAACATTCTGTTTCATCTCTTGAATCTTTGGCTTTGTCTTAAGAAATTTATTTTTAGCTGTGTGCTCGTTCTTTCTATTAGATATATTTTTTGCTAGTCTATTAACTTCTAGTGCCATGTTTATCCTCTATTGCTTTTACTACTTTTGCTGAATGACCACTAAAAGCTTTTTTTAAAAATTCTGGTGTGCTGGGAGCCATTTCTATTCGTTGCTGTCCGGTAGTAGCTGTTTCTAATACTGCTTGTTGTTCATAGAATTTCTCTGGTGAATCAATTGCGCCACCACCCATAGTAGGATATTCCTCAAACTCTTCACCTGTAGATATTCCACCTTTCGTTTCATTTAAAATTTTATTTAAAATTGGATCCTTAGCAAGCTGTTGACTATCTGGTTCAGGCCCAGTATAATAATCAGCTGCATCAACTTCTGTTATTGTTGGATTTTTCATTTCATCAATAACTATATTAATTTGTTTGGCGACTTCTTTTTCTACCATTTCTTTCATCACCTTTTTAAGTGCCATTATTGTGTTTGCTTTCATCTTATGTGACCTCTTCTATTCCTTTAATTAAGTTTGAAATTTCCTTATCTTCCGGAAACCTTCCTAATTGTTTTTTACTAAAAATCAAATGACCGTTTGCTTTAATCTCAAATACTCCACCACCTGATTCTATTAATTCTGGATTGATTCCAAACATTTTGCTTAACTCATCTCTCAAACTGAGGGCTCTTGGTTCGTAATTTCATTGCATGCAATATTCAATAGATATATCCATTATGTATAATTAACTAAAGCTTGCTGTTTTTGTATAATCATCTAACTCAGTTAGACATTCACTTAAATCGAGAATTTGTGAGTCTAGCATTGCATCAATCTGATCTTCATTTAAATCTGCATTATCAGATGTTCCCATACCGCCTTCCCCTCCAACAGACCAATCTCCTTCATTAGCATCGTATGGTATTGTTGCAGGAGCTGTCAATTCTGATCCTCCTGGACCTATTGCTTGACCACTACCAAGTTCATCACCAGCATTTAAATCCATACCTGGTGGAAAATAATCGTTCCCCATATCATCAAATCCAAGATTAGAATCTAGGCTACTGTCTAAATTTGGTTGACCTCCGCCACCGCTAGCGTCTCCTAAATCTCCAATACTTCTATCTACATAAACACCACCCAATGCCTCACATTCTTCTTGACTTAAGCCGGCTGCAGCTCCTCGATTCATTGCGCACTGTGCAATAATTTTTTGCAATAAAGCAATTAATTGTGGTAATATTTTTGACGCGTCCATCATACTCCTCACAGCCATCTCAATTAAAGTTGGAATACCCATTATCATTTGAAGTGCTAACAACAAAGTTTGTACCATTTTTAATGGTGCAAATAACCACATTAAAAGTTTTAGTGCCTTCTTCAGTTTTTTAATTATCTTAGAAATTTTAGCCATGATAGCATTAATTCTGTTAATTGCTGCCACAACTTTTTGCATTATTTCTATCAGTTTGGAAACATCAGGTAATAATTCACAGGCCTTATCAGGATCAAGTTCTACTAATGCTACTAGATTCTGTGTCTTTGCAATAAACTTTCCTGTGAGTTGCATGAGCTCATTTATCTTTTTTTGTATTTCTACCCACCAAGTCATATCCAACCCGGGAATGTCTAATTCTAAATCTAAATCATCTAACATGTCTTCTAATCTAGATTGAGATTCTGGCGTTGTACCAGCTAATTCTTGTAAACTACAATACTCATCATCACTATCTGCGCCTCCTGGAGAAACAACTGCACCAGCACTTGATACAGAGGAATTTGAATCATTTACTGTATAGGGTGCAGAATGTTCTTTACCATTTTCATCCAAAATTTTTCCATTTATAATGAGGTCACCTTCTTTTACTTCGGTGCCGGGTGCAAATACTCTTGCTTCAGCACCCATACCTTGATGAACAACATCAACACCATTAGCATCTGCTGTAAACCCGTCTTCTGTTACAAAATCACCGGCGCCTAACTGCGAGCCCATAGGAAACATTTGTTCCATACTCAAATTTATACCAAATACTTGTGCTGCTGCCTGATTTTTTTCTAATTCAGCATCAGATAAACCTGATGAATCAGACCCTACACCACCAGTTTTAGTTGCTGATCCGCCAATAATCTGATCACCCATCAATAAACTAGAGTTTGCTTGAAGATGTCTTTTAATTGTTGTAATATTTTTACAGTCTAATGGCATTATAATCCGGGTTTGGCGATTTTTGATATTTTAACATTCTTACTCAATATTCTAGTTTTTATAAATTGTTCGTTAGACAATACTGATGTCCATCCTCCTAATGCATTGCCAGCTGCCATTCCTTCTGGAATTGGTACTCCACCACCGACATTACCAATGCCAGTAAGACCTGCTATTCTTCCTGCAAAGCTATCTAGTGTTTTAATCAATTCTGCAAGAAAGGTTACTAAGCCCTCTCCCAATACTGCTGATTGTAAATTATCATCATTAGTATCACCTAGCTTTACCACTGAGCCAATAATATTTGCATTATTTTTAGAAACAATATTTACTGTGTTACCTGCAAATATATTTATTTGTCCTGTTTCAGAGCTTTCCTTAGTATTAAATATTAATCTATCAGAATCAAGAATAATTGCGGCTGCTCCAGCTGTTGGTACATCAGTTGTTCCCTCAACCTTTGGTGAAACTTTATACTTGATTTCTTCGTCTCTTGTCATATAAAATGATGCTTTATCAGTATCAATATCTTCTATTCGTGTTGTACCAGCAGGTATTGATGTTGATGTAGTCTCAGGAGAAATTCTCATTTTAATTACAGCATTATTAGGATTTAGTTCAGTATCGCCAACTGTTTTAAAATTAGTTCCCAATCTTATTGATTGATCATTTCTTCCATTTAATGCCCAATCCCCTGGATATTGTTTAACAGGTCTGGGCTTTTTATTCCACGCGAAGTGATTAAGAATATCATCAATATTATCAGTTGTTATCTTGCCTGTTTCAGATGAGTCTCCTTTAAAATTCAACATAATATTATGAGAGACTTTATTTTGTGTATTTAATGGTTGAAAATAAAATGTTTGTCCACCATAATTAACAATTCCTACCATCTCCCCAACAATAGGATATGATCTAACCTGTGCGTCTAAAGGATGAATCCAGCTACCTGCCGTTGGTAATATTGGAAAATCAATAGCAGGTGTAGCAACCTTAATACAGCCAATATGCTCAATATCCGGGCCATCTTCTTTATCTGTGAAGTCATCTTCATTATAAACTACATGCTCAACAGTTGCTGCTACTGTTTGCATTGTTACAGTTTCATTCTCATCAATTAGCCATTGAGCAATATCTTTTATTCTATGCTCATCAGCTGTAGTTCTACTAAGTTGCAGCGGCTTTTTTCTATGTGATTTAAGCTTATCTTGTACAACTCCGGAGTCGCCGTTTGACATTAACTAGCTCCCATTTATTTTATGTTATGTTTAAATTTATATCGTCTACTTCTTTTTGTAAGTCTTTTGTGGCTTCTTCTAGCTTACCAATGATCTGTTCTTTTTCGACGTCAGATAAACCAAACTCACCATCTGCAGACTTAGATTCTGTTTGAATAACCCTTTGAACAACCGCTGCCAACTTAACTAATACTTCATCATTTCGTATATTTGCCTCCATATAATCACTAATCATAGGAAATAGTTGGATAGCAGAGTTTGGGTCTTTAATATAAGTCATTAACTCCTGAATCAGAGTTTCAATCTGAATCTTATTTCTATTAGAGTTATGATCGATCTTCTTGAAAAGATCGGCTAGAGAAGTTCCTTTAAATAATTCATAATCAGCAGACATAAAAACATCCTTTGATTATAAATATAGAGAACTATTAATTTAATCGTTTAGAACCGGATATAAATATATCACCCTCACCATCCCATTTACCCCATAAATTCTTGTAATGAGTTCTCATAACATTTAAAACTCTTGTTATGTGTTGAGTTTGATATCCGGAAATTTCTCTAAGTAAAATGTACAATGCCTTCTTATTGAAAATTTCAATAGAACCAACGCGGCTCATCAACTCTATAATAGAAAGAGCAATTGTAATGTCGCGTTCTTTTTTAAATACAACTGTAATATTGTCTTCCCAATAATCAACAACAGCATTAAAGAAGGCTCTTTGTTCAGCTGTTTCTACAGTCTCATCATTATAAGCTGTATTTTTTACATCCTTATGTTTAAGATCTAAAACATCATTATGTGTTTTCATCTTTTTGTAATTGTTATTATTGTGACAAATCAACCAATTTTTAACAACAACACTAAAGTAGCTAAATGCTTTTCCCTTACCCTGTTGATACTTTCCTAATCTGGTTATCATAAATGAAATTACTTCATGTTTTACATCTTCTAAAGGGATATCAAAATAATAAAATTTAAATGTATGAATAATATTTTCTACTAATTTCTCAAAAGGCTTGCGCATATGCTCATTGTAAATTTGATTTTTCTCTCTATGATCGTCAGAATTATTGTAAGCAATAATAGCTTCTTCAGTATCTAATGTAAAGTACATTCTTGTTGCTGATTTTTTACGCGGCATCTTGTGGGTCCTCTGTTATATTGTCTAATTTGTTTAAAGATTCTTCTAATGATTTGAATATAGCACCAACCTCATCATCTGATTCAAATGCACCTATTGTATCTAAATCTCTCATTTCACGTAACGTATTTTGTATTTGTAGATATGTTGAATCAATCCATTGTTCGAGGTTATCACACTTAATGTACAAGTTTACTATAACATATAGTTGAACAATAGAGATCACACCAAGTACTACTGCTATTTCAATTATCATTTGAATAAATCCTTTAGTTTATCTGTGTCTAAATCCTTTACTAATTCTTCGTCTTTGGTTTCACCTTTCATGTACTTTGGAAAATCAATTCTAGAATCTCCTGACAACATGAACGTCTCTTTTTCTTGTCGTGCTGCTGATGAATCTGCATAATGAATAATATGTGGAAGATTTGTCTTCATTGCTTTCCACTCTGCGCCCTCCATATAATATGACTTATTTGCTTCTTCATATAAGCCATCAGCTAATCTAAGACCCAAGTACTCTGACTCTGACATATCAATTTTAAATTTATTAAGAATCCAAATTGCCCTGTCAGTTACTGTCATATAATGAATTGCAGGATTATGTACATAATATTGTTGTAGCTTTTTTGCACGCCACTCATCAGTATTAGTTAAATAATAATCCTCATCCATATTTCCAACCTTACCTAAGTCATGAAATAATGCAGCAAATACTACTGATTCTTCAGAAATATCATCAACGAACATGTCCTGTGATTTAAATAATTCATAATAAGATTTTGCCCATCCTATTATATTAATCACATGTGCGACATAACCGCCTGGGAAGGCATTGTGAAACCATCCTGTTCCTGATGCTGGCGCTAATATCATTCTATCTTTAAAATGATCATGTAACTCTTTTATTTTTTCTAATCTCTCACCATCAAATGTCTCATCGATAATGCTTTGTAACCCAGCCCAGTTTTCACTGATCTGCTCTGCAGTCAATCTCATGCATTCTCCTTAGTCCACGGTAATTTAAAAATATCACAACCCGTAAACTTATATGGTGATACGTTTTTTGATTCCAAAATATCGACATAGTTGACAAACTTTGGATTCATTGTGTCCCGTACTTGATAGACACCGTCCTTATTGTCCGCCCCCTTGAGTAAAATAAAATCTCCATAATTGAATGGGCCGCCCCACCTTTTTAAGAGATTTCTAGAAAGCGCAACAAATTTATACTCTGATGCATTCTTAATACGAATCTTAGTTCCATCAGCTGTAATATTCGGTGTGTTGTCTGTTTGATACCGCGTTGGTTGATACATCGTCACGTTAACTTTAATTCCGTAATCATAGAAAGTACTTAATTGATCTTTTAAATCATCATTCTGATTTATAAGCGTCTTATAGTGCTTATGATAAATTTCTTTATGTTGTTTCATAAAATACGTTGACACATACCCATTAACCATAGTGATTATAATTAAAGATAAAATGTACTTATATAGGTTTAGCATGGCGTGCTCCTTGTTGTTAATAGAATCTAATAACAATTTGGTATACGCGTAAAGGTTTTTTTTCATATTTTTTGTGGGCGGGGGAGGTTTGACCCTCACGACCTATAGTCTCCCGCCCGTTATCCTTACTTAGAAGGTATAACTTACTCGTACTGAGACGTCTCCATCTGCTGACAATTCTGTACGAATGTACGAATTGCTGTAATGATAACCAACACCATACATGGTCTCGGTGTCATCACCAACAGATGAGTATCCTACAAGAGCAGTGATACCTTTAGTAAAGGACGGCGAGATTACGGCTCTATACCATAAGTCCCCACTCGTTTCTTCACTAAGGTCATACTCAAAATAAGATGTAATTGAACCAAATGAATCATATGAAAATTCTCCACTTACGTCCAATAAACGTGCTTCATCACTATTGATAGAAACCCCAGCAGTATGACCAGCTAAACCATAAGATGTTCTCATGGAATATGCTTCGCCATCGCCGTAAAATCCAGCAATACCTACACCCGCAAATTCGGTAGATGCTCCAAGTCCTACGGCATAAGCCTGGGAACTTGGTTCACTAACGAATGGATTACCTGATGGTCTATGCCAATGATTGGCAATACCAAAAGGAACCCTCTGTTGTCCAAGTGTAACGGAAGTAAATTTAGCATCTACATTGTAATATGCTTCTTCTACGTTCACGCCACCTTCTGACAGATGCGATGTAAGTTTCCATCCTTCACCGCTGTAAGAAATTCCTGTATACGGAGAAGTAAAAGATACTGTGTCACCCATGGTAATATCAGTACTAAACTCCCCGCTCCAAGAACTTACGGCTTCTTCAGCCTCTTCTTGTACCGCTTCTTGTGCGAAAGTAATTCCGCCAAAAAAGACGATAGCAGTTAGGATTGTTTTTAGTGTTTTCATCGCGTCACTCCTATTGAATTTTGGATTCATTTTTAATAGGTAGAACCCATTGACCTGTTCTTGTTGCATGTGAAACCTTTTGTATTTCATTGTGGACCCGGGGGGAGTCGAACCCCCGTCCGGTCTGTGATTAACAACGAGTCGTTACAGCTTAGCTGGTTTCCATTGGTGGCAACCAGCAAACAACCATGTGAATTTCTTTTACTCAGAACATATTCCTTAACTGATATAGTTTATACTCTCATATTTGAGTTTGGTGCCCAACTTATTTTATGCTCGGGTGTTGAACGACCCAAGGACCTAAGCGTATGCGAAAGTCGGTTGCGAAACGCCGGCGACATGTACTGTCGACGGGAAATCATACTCGGCCAAATGCCAATCGATTTCCAACCCTTGTAGCGATACTTCGCCATTTTGGTTTTTGCGAGCATTTTGATACGAGACCTGCTCAATCTCTGCTGCACTCTATTGCTAACATACATCCGTCGATACCCGTGACGGGCCCATATTTTTAATCATCCCATCCCTCAGCCCATTGTTCCAAATCTTCTTCTGAGGCTCTTAAATCTTCTATTAGTAACTCAACTGCTGCCCAATCCTTATCTTCAACGGCAGCTTCTAAACGCATAATAATTTCTTCATAAGAAAGCATATGACTCAACCCTCCTTTTTTAGTTGTCACTAAATATGGATAAGGTGGGAAATTTATACTAGTTACTGTTGTGCTATCTGGATCTAATGTCCAGGGTAATTTTACTTTCATTTATGCTTCCGCTAATTGATAACTTAATTTAATATTTTGATTTTGATGTTTCTGTGCTTTGGACATTGCATAATCATATATTAATGCAACAAAAACCTCTTCTGCTGTCTCATCAACAGACATTTCTTCACCGCCAGTTAAAGCATCAAACATCTCTCTGTTAGTCTGGTAAAAATATTTTACTTCAAAACACAGTGACTCCCAATCCAATATTGAAGGTTCACCATCAATATTATTTTGTAGTATAGACGGTCTCATACTCATGTAATTATTTTCGCTCCATTGTATTTAAAATATCTTGTCTAGCAAGTCTATTCTTTTCTGTTTGTTTGACTTTTGCTTTTCTAATTTTTGTGATCCCTTTGCCATTTATCGTTGGCATACCATGATCATCAACACCAATAGCCTTCACAACAATTTTTTTATTTTTCCATTTGCCTGTGAGTATCTCATCACCAACATTAATATCTATTTTAATCATTATACTTCCCTATACATTGATTCAGTATTCTTTTTTATTTCATCAATTTCTACATCCATTTTCTTGAGTGTATCTTTAAGATTACTGACTGGAATTCGTTTTGAGACAAGTGCGATTCGTTTTCTATCTTCGGCTTTAGATCCGAAGATAAATGAAGCAACAGGAAAATCTACTTGCTCAAACTCTAATTGTTCATACCACGGTTCTGCTTTTCCTGATTCAAACCCCAGTGTTCTTGCTTCTCCACCAGGTAACCACCCAGTATCTGGCTCACCGGCATCTGCACCGTAGCCTGAATTGTTAGATACTTCAAAAAGATTCTGCATACTATTAAATATCATCTTTTTCACTTTCTTTAACTTCGGGAGTGGTATCAGACATTCTCATAATTTTGAGTTTTTCTTCTTCTAACTTTGCTATCCACTCTGTTAATAGATCGATAATTTTATTCTTTGTTACGTCATGATCATCGTTATCTAATATCCTATCAACCCATTTTTTATACATTGATAGATAGCCTGACAGCCACATTGCTATTTCTTGTCTTTCTTCTGGCCACGATTTTCTCATTTCATTCTCCATGCTTCTTAAAAAGAAAAAACACTTTATACTTTAATTTTCTAATTTGGAACATCATAGTAATAAATACACGTAAAATTTTATCTAAAGTAATATTTTTTGTAGTGTATTCTACTTGATTAATAATCTCACAGCCATCTTTTGTTTTAATGATCTTGTATCTATTAGTCCACAACTTTATTCCAAATGGTAAATTGCCTTCATTGATTATATGAAAATAATATTGTTGTACAGTTGAGCTACACATTGCAATTTTAAAATGATATGTTTTAAAAAACCACGTATACACACTAATTTTTGCTCTTCTTCTTATACCTTTGAACTTAAGTATGCCGCACCCAAAAGGCAAAAGCCTATTCATAAGATTAGAGTCTAAATCAGTAAATGCCTCTCTAACAGTAGACATCTTTGCATTAAGTGAAACTTTATATTCCATTCTCTTCAACTTTTAATTCACACCCTAAATGATTTGTGCCAGATCCAATGTAATCCCAACCGGTTTCCCATGAAGATTCTCCGCATATAGAACATACCCAAGATGCCTTTGCGGCTTCCTCTTCTAGTTTATCATCACCATATTCAGTATAGCAACCCTTAGATTTTAATGCTGCTGATATTAAATTTGCAATTGTTTTACGAGCCGTTTCAGATGCCAAATTAATTTGACCATCAGCCATATCTTCTAACACATCTTTAATTATTTGTATCATTTTCCTTGACCTCTTTTTTTCTTTTTAAATCTCTTGCTAGCAACTCTGGTACTAAATTTTGTTCCTCTGCCCTGGCCTTGTCTTTGTTTCTTTCTAGCACTTGTTGGTCTAGATATTCCACCTACTGATTTTGCCATTACATTACCTTATCCCATGTTAATTTTTTACTTTTATTTAAATACCATTTTTTAGTTGGCTTTTCTTCCTTAGTATTCCATACTGCTTTACTTAATAGTTCATTCAGTGGCTTATCCTCTTCACCAAATCTTCCATCACTTTCCCATAATACATATAATGTTGTATTGAGTGATTCTGCTATTTCTTTCAATACCAAATAATCTTCTGTCAAGTTTACATCGCCATAAAGAACTTTACCCACTAATGGCATCATAATATTAGCATTGTATACTACTAGATCATCAACATGATTATTGCTGTAATCTAATTTTGATCCCAACATTCTTCCATCATACCAATCATACGCTGCAAAATGCCTTTGTATGTCTATAACTTTTGTAGAAGGAGCAAAGTCACTTGGATATGTTCCCTCTAATTTAACGGTTTCAAATTTCATTTCCATTCTCCTTCTGCATATTTTATTAGATTCTCTTTCTCTTCTTGAGATCCATCACATGTGTTCATATTTAAGTACCAACCGTTTGTAGACATGTAAGCTAATATTAATTCAGCTAATTTATCATTTGGCACACCAGTATTGCGCCAACTATCCATAATTTTTGTTAGTAACTTTTTCATTTTTTCTTCCTATGTTTTCCAACACCAAAAATTTTGTCCCATCTATCTGACCACTCTTCTAATGAGATCCCCATTCTTGGAACATCTCCTTTACCAGCATCAGATTTTTTATGAAAAACCGGTTTGCTTTTTGGTTTTTCTTTTTTAGATTTTTTTGTCTTCTCTTTTTTGTTCATCTGCTTCTCCATCCCAGAAAATATTCCAGTCCATTACTTTGTCCAAAATTGTATTCAATCCAGTTTCCAAAAGTAGCTGATGATACTTGTCACCCACTCTGCATTCTAATAATAGTTCACCAGTCTTTTCATCAACCAATTTTAATTCTGCCTCTTCTTGTAAGTCTAAAAATTGTAATTGAGTAATTGTACCAATAGTCCTCTGCTTTTTATCTCTAGCATCCCAACCCAAGTTTTCAACTACATTGTACGTAACTTCTGGAATCACTCTCTTTTTATTTAGATCTAGCGGCTCATCCATTATGTTATCGGGCCTCCTACATATACTACCCATTCACCACTATCCAAAAGTGGTTTGGCTTTTTTATATTTAATTTCTTTATAATCCTTACCATCTGTGATTCCGACGATTTCATTTCTTCCCCACTTCTTTTTACTTACTATTGGCTTTGGTTTATTTTCTCTGTCCATAATAGTTTTACCATTTAAGTGATCAATCTCATGTTGAATGCAAACTGCTTCTAATATTCTTTGTTCTTGATCTTGTCTCTTGTCGTCTGATTCCCATGATCCTTTGCCCTCTTCACCACTTCCTGCTCCACTAAAGTACCAACCACTCTCTTCTTGTTCAGTTCTTATTATTACATTTTTATATCGTTTAGTATGAACACCTTTTTTTGGAAATGATAAACAGCCCTCATAATAATCTATCTCATCCCATCGTTCTTCAATTTCAGGGTTGATTAAAATAAGTGGCTCCCGAACATTAACCACAGCAACAGCGGCGTCAATCCCAACTTGATTAGCAGCAAGACCAATGCCATCCTTCCTCTTTGCGAGTATGTTGAATAAATCTTTTGCGATATGAAGTCCTTCATCTACTGATACCTTTCTTAGTTTTTTATTTATAACTGGATTGTCCTTCTTAAGACAATCTATTATGTCGTGTTGATGATATGAAAATCTAGTCAAGTATTTTTACCTCTACTTCTTTAAAACTATCCGTGATTCCTGCCTTTTTAAGATACAATTTTGCATCTTCTTTATCTTTAGCCATGAAGGTGCATCCTTCAGTGGTTGTCCATTTCTTGTAGTTATCAAACTGACCTACTTTCTTTTTTGTCTTAGACAATGTGAACCTCCTTGCCAAGTTCTTCTGCGTACCCTATTGTGTTTTCAGTTCCACCTTTTCTATCAGGTGCCACGAATGCGTAAAGTACATCCACATTCTCTGCAATTTTTTTATTTCTCGCATAATACGCCCTTGTAAATTCATATCGTGGGCTTCCACTTGGTGGAAGATCCGGAAGAAATTCTATTATTTTTCTTCCCTTTATTTTAGCATGATCTGTTGCCCACTTATCCGGGCCTTTACAACCGCCTGAAATAATGATTGAATTATCTGGGAGATTCTCTACAAGCTCCCACACACTCCAATAATCTTTTCTACGACGACTTCCTACTATGCCTATGTTCATTCTTTATAACATTTATATGCTTATGACCGTAGATTTTGCTGTAACAATCTAAGCATAATTGTCCAGCGCCCTCAATATAACCCAACCTAAAATCTACATGTTCTGTTTTATCATATAGCGTTTCAGTTCCACATGACACACATTTATCTTTCATTTCTTAACCTTATGATCTAAAAAATCTTTTTGTTTTTTAATTGCCTTCATGATCTCTTTCTTTTCAGCTGCAATCTTTAGTAGCTTCTTTTCTTCTGATAATAGTCTTTTCTCTTTATTAGCACGTTGTTTTGCTTTGATGGCAACAACATCTGTAATTGGCCTACTACCTTTTAATTCTGGCTGCTCCACACCCTTGTGGTGAACGTTTCCTTTCTTATCCACAAATTCATTCATCCATCTCCACCCACGAGGTTTACCATTTGACTTACTAGAATTTCCTGTGACACCGAATAATTTTAATTTTTCTTTTTCACTTAATAAATTCATACATAATTTCATGACACAGTTAGAACAGATTATACCTGTAGCAGCATCATCAACGCGTTCTTCAAAACCACACCCTGGTGTACTGCACATTGTCATTATCAATGTTGCGTTAGGATCGAAATCCCTTTTTGACTTAACTGATCTTCTTCTTGACATAAAATATTTGTTCTAAATTTTTGAAAAATATTGCTAAAGCAATCGTTACAACGCAATCTTCATAAGGTAATGCATTAGGATAATAAAAATTCCATAAAACTACCAATGAAAACCATAACCCCCAGTTTAAATATTGCCGCATAAATTTTCCATATTAGAATCTAACAACGTTTTGCTATACGCGTAAAGGTTTTTTTATATTTTTTTTGGAGTATTGTCGTCCATAGAAACTCCACCCTTTTCTAACTCATTTAATTTTTCGTTTGTTATTGTATCTTCAGGCTTCTTATCCTTATAAATTTCCCACCATTTTTTTCCTTCTCTTTTACCTAAGTCAGCTACATTTGCTTCTTTCCAGTCTCCCGATTTTTCTTCTTTTTTACCCGAGCCTATTTCAAATGCCATATTAGCAGCAATAACTAATGATACAGCTAATGGGTCAAATACAAATATCAATATGAATATAAACCATTTTACAACTGTATCTATTTCAGTATTAAATACCCTGGCCAAATAAATAGCAGGTCCAACATCAACACCGGTGTCTACTAATTTTGTTTTCAGTTCACCCATCTCTTGCTTTGTATCTAATATTTTTTGATTTAGTACTGTAATTTGAGGTTGATAATCTTCCCTTAATTTCTTTTTTGCTGTCCTAAAATTATCTGGCAACTCTGATATCGCAGTTTCTAATTCAGTCTTTAAAAATATTTTGTCTTCCTGTAATTGTTCTAGCTGATCTGTTTTAAATACTAATATTGTAGATTGCTTTTCAAACTCAGTTGTTGCTCCCTGATATGCATTAGATAGATAACCAAATATACCAGCTGACGTGATTAATACAAGGATAACAGTGCCGGTGATTAAATAGTTCTTTAAAAATATGGGAACCTTGTCCCAGTATCTATAAAGAAAAGATGCAGTTACTAACTTTGCAAACTCAAGGCTTCCAGCCATGATAATTACAGACATCTGTGCACCGGCGAATAATTTTGATAGACCAAATACTGAAAAGAAAGCTGCACTAAAAGCTACTAATATAGCGCTTAATGCAACTATGTAAGGGAATATTCGTGAACTCTTTCTCATAATATTAAATATCTGTATATTCAGCTGTAATTATCTTATTACAAAAGTAATATTCACCGCCATTTCTTAATACATTGTCAGCATTCCATCGCTGTTTCCATACTTCTGTGCCTTCTCTATCAACTGAGGCGATTTTCATTATCCCTCTCAATAGGTACCTATCATCTCCAACACTAATTATTTTCACTTAAATATTTTTTATATAAAGTGTCGATATCTTTTTTTGATGTATTTTTACTTTGTTTTTCAAAAGCCTTATCACGTGACATGTAAGTTAATGGAACATCAGCTAATGATGGAGGTCTTCCCCACTCATCACACATTACTGTTTGATTCAACCATTGTTTTTTTGTTAGTGGCATGTTTGCCCCCTATTAAACTTTATAAAATAGGGCTCTTTCGTTTTTAAGTCGTTATATAGTGGAGACTAAAAATCGGTTGAGCCTTAGCTCCGAGCCCTATTTCATTTATTCTGTAACCTTTATTATGATATTTTCACAAAGTTACGTTTTGGTTTTTCAGGTTCTATCTTTGGAATATCAATAGACAAAATACCATCCTTAAACTTGGCTTTGATATTATCACCATCTAAAGATTCACCTAATGTAAACCTGCGTTCGAAAGCTGAATGCTTGAGTTCCTTACGAATTACAATCGCATTTTCCTCCATAGCTCTTCCTATGGCACCATGTTTCGTACCCTTGATTGTTAACACACCATCCTCTACATCAACTGTAAGATCTTCCTTTGCAATGCCTGGAATTTCGGCAACTACACCAACTGCATCATCATGTTCGTATACGTTGACCTTCGGATATGCAGAACCTTCAAAAGGTTTTACACCAACTTCGCTCATAAAATCTGGGAAGTTGTTTTCAAATAACCTATCAAATAGGTGATCGAATGGGGTTAAGAAGTTTTCTCTTGATATTGTTGGAAAACCTTGTTTTCTGACTACTAAGCTCATTTTATTTCTCCTTTATTGTTATTCTATGAACTAACTTATGAGTACCCATCCAATATGGCGTACTCTAGTACTATACTGAAAAAACCGTGCCAAAGCTCTTTTAATGACAAAATGACACAGCTTTATGACAATATGACATACTATCTAAATTCTATTTTAAAGACATGAGCAATTTTTTTAATGGACTGATCCCATCTATTATTCTTTAATTTATCTAAAATACTAACTGCTTCCATTCTTGTTATTGGTTTTTCTATTAGTTCATTCTTCCAATGAACTGATGGTGTATCACTCTTACTACATTCTTCTAAAATTTTTAGAACTTCTTTGTATGCCAAATATGTAGATAAATTTCCTGATATACCTCTAGCTTGTTCAGCTAATAAAATAAACTTTGCATAACCTGATAACTGTTCGTGCTTCATCTATTATTCCTTTACTTATAAGTAAGATTTGAAAATTGTAACATGATAATTGCAGCAGCTAATACGAGAGATATGCTTGTATGCCATCCTGGGAGTTCGTCTAATATAGCCCACGTCATCACTCCAAAAATCATAGTGCCTAATCCAAAACCAATCATCCTAATATTCCATACGGCACCAAAATGCTCAAATGATAAGTGTGCTGATTTCCATAACATCCAGCCAATTGGAATTCCCAATATAATAACTACCCAATCTTTTGATAACCACTCCTGCCACTGACCAGTCATAAACTGGCCTTGAATCTGAAACCATGCTATGATATTTCCCACAAGTAATAATAAAAACATTTGTACTAATAAACTCATATACCTAATGCCTCATCATCATAAAGTCTTTTATTTTCTTCATCAATTTTTTCCATCTCTTCATTAGTGAGACCATCGCCAAATTCTGTATTGTACGGATAATCTTGTTCATCATCCCAATTCATAGGTTTATCTTTATCTGATTCATCTATATCTTGTGCGATATCATCCCATTCAATAGCATGACCTGTGAATCTATAAGATAGATAATTTGTTATTGCCTTTAGTAAATCTATTAGATGGTATATTAATGGTTTGCGTTTAATTTTCACTACAAACTTATCTCAACTCCTATCTTAGCTTTATAATAGTCTATACCTTTAAGCTTTGCGACTTCGCCCATATTGTAAATCTTAACATTTTTTGTAATCATCCATGTCACTTTAAACTTATCTTCATATTCAAATGTAGAGTTTTCTCCACTCTCGTCTGGTGGCAAATAACCATCAAATGATACTTCTACTTCTACCCTGTCATTATTGTATTTTTTCTTCTTGCTTATACCAACAGAAGCAAACGTTTCATATAGGCTTAAATTGTCATTTGTAGAACGTGTCGTAAAACCAAATGTTGCGTCCTTCCACAATCTACGCCAGTCCATCTTCATGTACTTAACTTCCTGACTTTGTTTGTTCATATACTCAGGTTTAAAATATACACCTGCACCATCTAACTTTGCCCAAAATAAATCATCAACATAAGGCTCACCGAGTTCACGTTCCCATTGACGATTAATCAAAAAATTATCGTGACTTATACCGATGCTAAGTTCATAGTCATCTGGATTCGGCTTTTGGTTTGGTGATCTCATAGCGAATGAGCTGAATAACATTACACCTACTAATAAACTATCTAGTACCATTATATCTTCCTATTTAAACGCTGGTTCACAAAATTTCTTAAAGCCTCTTACTATCTTTGTCCAGAAAATATCTTCTGAACCTCTAAAATTACCTATTATTTTTTCTCTCTGATCCGCTCGTTTTATGCTTGCGGACTTGTCAATCTTTGTTTTTTTCTTTGCTCTCGGCATCTTTGATCTCCTTTAAATATTGTATATATTATATATATATATCCTGTTAAAACGCCTTATTTCTAATTTTTATCAAGTCACTCTAACACCTTCTTCATAAACTGTTTTACAAACAGGAAACCTAAGAGAGTACTTGCCTGTCTTATCCTGTGACTCTTCAAAGTACTGTACAGTAATTTCCTTACCTATAATTAATTCAGGAAACATGAAGTATTTTTGTCTTTGACCTATTGTAAATCCTGAGCCAACTGATACTGGATTTCCCTTATGCTCAATAATGACATTAGTCATTGTCTCAATAGTTGCTTCTAATCCTGTACCCGGGTCGATGATACGAAACGGTCCGTACTCTACGTCCTGTACAACGTATTCCTCATCATGCATCTTCTTCACCTTAAGCAAATCGTTAGTTCTTTTACCCTTATACGGTGCGTCTTTACGAATCATGATTCCTTCCCAACCGTTCTTAGTAGCAGATTCTAACAGTGCATACACGTGATCTTCATCAATAACGGGTTGCATTGTTAGTCCTACAATTCCTACGCTTGGAATATTCCATTCACATATATTAGCTAATCTGTCTTTGAAAGTAATGGTACTTTCACCACTATCAAATGCTTCAATTGTTAGCATATCAAATATCTTTAATACAGGACTTTCAATTGTGTGATCTTTACGACGAACCTCTTTGATGATCGATTGAAAATCTTCATCACCGTTTTCATCAACAATACATAGTTCACCGTCCAAGACAACATTGTCATAGACCATATTTTCTTTAAGCGCAATTTTTAAATTATTTAATGTATGAAATTCTTTGCCTGATCTAGAGAAGAACTTTATATCACCATCTTCAATACGAACAATAACACGAACACCATCAAGCTTACGTGACCAGAACCACTCATCATTCCAATCAATTCTATGCGCAACATCTTCAAACTTAGAAGCAAGTGCAACATTGAATGATGGAATCAAATCAGGCATAACGCGATTAATTAATCTAGTATCAACGCGTGCCTTAAGGCTACGTTCGAATATAAGCTCTACAAGCCAGTGATATTCTAGAGGAAGCTGTGCTAAATAACCATTAACAGTACCGATTGCATCGTGCCCTGTAATACTTCTTTCTTTAAGCATATCTAACAGCGTCCATATATCACCAGAATACTCAATTTCTAGATCAGATCGCTTCTTAATATTTTTCCAAGATAGGTAGTACTGGTAGTATGGATTGTACATGTAATGTAATATTGATTGAAGCTCAGGGTTATTCCTAACTGGCTCTAAACATTCAATCTTATCGTTAGTAGAATTTGATGTCTGGAGATTGATCACCAGCTCCATCATGTCCTCAAAAATATGTTTATCTGAATGTTCGTTTACCATGATAATTCTCCCCACATAAGTAAATCTGTTACTAATTTCTCATCCATAATTGTCCAATCTTTCGGATCTTTCTGCCACCAGTAAACCTCTCCAGTCACCGCATCATAAATATCTATGAGATCTAGCTCATCATTTTCATCTTCATATCTGATAGCAAAATCAGTAGGATACTCATTATTCTTTACGCGCCATTCTACATCGTCTATGAAACCACAATTTCTAATTAAGTCTCCGAGCTTGACGCTTCTAATTCTTTCTCTCCCATCCTTATCAGGATAGCTTTCTCCAACAACATAATCGTGTGATAAAATTACTTCTTTCATAACTAATCTAAAAACATATCCCCTACTTCAATATCATCGTAATCAGAAACCTCATCTAAACCGTTTGTAGTATTATCGATATCCCCTACTAAGTATGCGAGATAATTGTCATCCGGGGCTGTGTTTACCCAGTTGGATTTTTTAGTGTCCTCACCAACAGTAATCTTAACTGTTGTTCCATCATTCTGCATATCGAGTAATGCCTGCATAGCAGCACTTTTAACTTTTATTTTCTTGGCCATTATTTAGCCCCCTTGGGCATTAATCCCGCAGGATCTTTTATGCCTATCCAAAGATAAGCCATAATTGTTAGTGTGTAAAGTAAGTAAGTAATCATTTATTGTTGTAACCTCATTTGTATTTGTTATTAGAATATAAGCCTTTTTCGCGACAAAGTAAAGGACTATTTTCACTTATTTTCACTTTTTTGCATATAATTCTAAGTAATTTTTAAAACGTCTGACTATAGATCGAGCTATTATGCTACGTGCTTTCCTATCTTCCCACTTAGCACGTTGATGTGCTTGTAGGGAGGTTTCTATTATGTCTTGTAGTTTAACTAAATGTTCTTGTTTCACACAGAAAAAGAAGTTCCACAACCACACGTTCTGTTTGCCTGTGGATTGCCAAACTTAAATCCTCCATTAAGTAAGTCTTCAGAAAAATCTATCTCTGTGCCTGTTAAATATACATAAGAAGAAAATGGCACAATCAACTTCATAGCACCATTAGCAAAGTATATTACTTGATCTGTTCCGTTTGGTTCTCTATCTGTAAACTTTAACTCATAATTCATACCACTACATCCACCGCCTTCTACTGAAAACTCTACGTTAGACATATCCTTTGCTACACTTGCCAAATGATTACTTGCTTGTTCTGTTATTGTTATCACAGTTCTATGCTCCTCATAGAAATATAATTAGGGTACTTCGTATTCTCTTCCAACCACTGTATCGCTTCTGCTTCTGTGCCATACAGTACGTACTGGACTATTACTATCACATCTAATACATTTACTAGATTATCGAAATTCATATCTGCTGCTTCTAACTGACATTGGGGGCCATCACCGAATATTAGAATATCTACAAGAAGTAAAACATCATCAATGTCTAATGACATATCAGTGTCTAGATCACCTGTAATCCATGCTAGATTATTACACAGATCGCAAGCATCACCTATGCCATCACCATCTACATCTTCTTGATCTGGATTATAGTCTTCTGGACAATTATCTTCAGTGTTAATGATCCCATCGTTATCTTCATCTACAGTTTCTAGTGCTTCAGTAATAACTGCTATAATAGCAGTTTGATTAAATCCAGACTGTGAGTATAAGACTACTCCCTGTGAGCTTATAATAATATTATGCGGTATGTATCCAGTTCCAAACAAAGGATAGATAGTATTGTTATCATCATCTAATATTGGGTATGTTATTCCAAATGCATCTGCCCATCCTTCACATGTGTACGTTGACCAATCACTTCCTGCAGCTATTACTACTACTGGTAGTTCTTGATATACTTGCCAAATGTTTTCTGAAATCGGAGCCTCCGTTTGACAGGATGGTCACCAAGATGTAAATAGGTTTAACCATACAACTTTGCCTGTGCCATTTACGTGATAGCTCCAATCATCTTCGCCGTTTACACATATCTCTGAACCAAAGTTATCTACAGTATCTCCTACTGTATAGGTTTGTCCCAACACTGAACTATGTGATAAAGCTAATGCTATAATTGTCCAAACTACAATAGACCACCACTTAGGCAAATAAGATTTACTACTCTTTATTTGTGACTTCAATAATCCTTTCCTTTCTAATGACATGCCGTGAATCCAGTTCTCTGGTATAATATATTTCTTCATTTGATTTTCCTTTTAATATGACCATCCCATTATTATAAAGTGGAAGTATAAATAGCCTATTACAATATACGAGACCATTTTGTAATACTCCCATCTAGAATCTGCTGATGTAAATGTCTTCTTTGTATACAGGTCTTCTTTAGTTATTCTTCTGTTGCCGAATATATCTCGTGCCATTATAAGCCAAACCTATCTTTATCTGCATTGAAGTTTTGAAGTACTTCTGCAGCTGTTAATTCTTTGTCATAGATTCTTGCTGCGCCAATTGAATTGTCACCCATATATTGTCCAGCGCTTCTACCATCTGACCATGCAAAGGTTAGGTCTTTATTATTTGTTTTTAATGTCCCATTATGTTGATAGTTATCAATATTATTTGTACCCTGATGTGCTAATACTCCGTTGTAGTAGACCTTATGATTATTAGTACCATTAGTACCATCAAATGTTGCAGTCAAGAGTGCCCAATCTGTTAATGTGTGTGCATACGACCCATGCCAAATAGTCCCACCCGGATCAGTACCGTATAGGAGATTAATAAGTCGATACTCACTATTAGTTGATGGAGATTGTGCCCATGTGTGTCTATAAGAAAAGCCGCTTGTAGTATTGGAACTGTGGCCACCTGCTATCGTCCAAGCAAATGTTGCAATAGAAGAATCTGTACCACTAGTATGAAGCTTACCCTTCATGAATATAGCATCATTTGTAGTTGGATTTTCAGACTTTACCCAAACTTCATTTGACATTGCACCTGTTATATCTAGATCGGTTGTTCCTGATTCATCATAGTACGCATAGTCGTTTGATCCATCAAATATCATAATACCTCCGTTGGTATTTGAATCGTACGTTGGACCGCTAACCATTGTCATATCAAAATCACCTGCTAAATCAGTTATAGTTGTTCCACTTCCTGGATAGCTTCCTGCGCCATCTTTAAAATCGTATGATGCTACTAAGTTAGTTTTGACATATTCAACTTCTCGATCAGCACTATACGGTCCGTAATGTGTAGCCATATCTATGCCTCGTACCTATGATTGTTTGTTTGTTCTATTGTTATTAACATATATTCCCTTAAGGATGTATTATCGAATGACCATTATTTGTAGTCATAGTACATTCTGGACCACCGCTACCTGCTAAATAATTAAAATTAGAAATGTCATTAAGCTCTGTACTTGTCGCTATAGTTTGAGCGCTTAAACCAGTAAAGTCTCCACCATCATAATAGTAGCCAGCGAATGTAGATGTGTAATCTCCTGAAGCAGTACCTGGATCCGTTAATGGAGTACCACTATTATAAAGTGCAGTTATGGCGGCTAATGTTAATATTCCACCAGTCCAGTAATGAATACCAGCCACGATACCAATCGGGCCTGCAAAATTATAAGCTCCAAAAGCCGAAGCACTATCATAACTACTCCAATATTGTCCTGAAGCATTTGTATAACCACCATTTCCAGGATTAGCAATTCCATCACCATCAGACATACCAGAAGTTAAATTTGTTACAGTATTCCCACCTTCACATAAATACATTGAAGTATTAGATAAGATACTTGAATTAAAAGCAGAACATTGAACAACAATCATATAGTTTTTACCTGTTACAACAGTACCGGCATCAGTTGTCCATGTTATGGCACCGGAACCTTGTGGTACAAGTGTTAATTCTATAGATCCATTAGATTTAATTTTTAAAGTATTCTGTCCGGTATCGGAACGATTATTCCTCACAAGTAAAGCATCATTAGCTAAACTAGTTAGATGAAATGCACACATGAAAGATTTTAGATGATCGGCAAATTTGGAATACTTTTCGACATTTGAGTTATGTTGCCTCATCCCTGTGGATAAATAGCTAGTATTTGCTGCTGTTGATCCAAGCCCTACCCATTTTGTTTCAGCTACAGCTCTGTCGGCGCTATATGGACCGTGATGAATAGCCATTATATTCCAAACCTATGTCTGTGTGCGTTAAAATTAGATTGTATCTCAGCTAGCGTCAACGGCCTATTATAAGCTCTTATTAGTGCTATATCTCCAGCCCAATCGCCGTAACCCATCTCACCTGCTTGCTGCATCCCAAGCCACACAGTTGATTTAGTGCTTGTTAGTCCAGTGTGTTCTAAGACACCGTTTAAATAAATCCTTCCTTGCTTTGCTGTGTAAGTAATGACTACATGAGAGAATAAGGCACTGCTAACTGTTCCTGACCAGACTGCAATTGGGGGCATATAGCTATCACCGTGCTCATAGATGCTTATGCCGTTTGTCCCTAACGAGATGCCTATGCCAGAGTTAGAACTTGCGTGATACGGATACCACATGTATTTCTGTCCACTTGTTCCTGTAGTACTACTATTACTTTGAGTATCTATCTCATGTGTTGTTGTTGGCTTACACCAGAACTCTATAGTGAAATTATCTGCGTATGCTGTCCACTTATGTGCAGTAAAGTCTATCTCATCGTCATTACCGTCGAACGTGTAGTAGCCATTGTTATTACTGCTGTATGTTGGACCACCTCCACCGATAAGATCACCATGACTAGAACCAACTATGTCATCCCAATCTGTGATTCTTCCTGGATAGCTGTTCTTATCAGCAGCATCTACACCGAATACTAAACCATCCCTTACTACACCTGAGGTACCTCCGTATCCAGCCATCTAATTATACTCCGGTGTGATCTCATAATCACCATCTATGACTAGGAACTTTAGTATCCACTTCATGTCTTCACCTTCATCCCATTCTTCATAGCCTGCTAGTTTGCATGTATCTGTTGTAAGTTTCTCAACAACCCTATCCATTTGTTCTTCCTTCTCGCATATTACAAATATCTCATCTCCGTTAGTTCGTACCATAACAGAGTTGTTAGGTCTATTATATGTAACATTCTCTTTCATGCCTCTGCATCTGGTTTATCTAATGGAAAGTCTTCTTCCTCCCAGTCTTCAGGTGCCCACCGCGGCTTCATTCCTTTACGTAGAACAAAGAACACATGCTCTAGTTCAGCTAACGTAGGGTCACTAATACTTAGTTCCTCTATATCGGGTAGAGGTATATTCTTTCTGTCTTCTAATTCTTGTTTAATCTTGTCCCTCTCCAAACTCAACTTAACCACTCGCCAGCGGTTCGAAATTTTACCCAGTATATATCCACCGAGCAGCAAAAGCCCAGGTGTAATCAACTCATTATAATCCATAACTATCTCCTTACCAATACATATCTATTAAATCTATTTCCTTTTATCCCTGTACATAACATCTCCGCGGGGCTGTTTCTCCCAAGGTTCTTCCATGCCCTCGCTGATGGATATGCTTCGAAGCGCACGCTCTAGGGATGTTGAGTCGCCGTCTATATACGCTACGTCGTGCGTCTTGCCGTGTATCTCCATCTGTTCTACCTTTATCCTAGAGTCTGGGAATAGGTATACCTCTATGTACACCGATCGTCCCTGTTTCAGGGCCTCTTGTATTTGCTCCCGTACGAACATATCATTGCCGTAGTTGTGGCCTCTATAGTCGTTCATACGTCCCTTGACGTGCCTACTAGCACCCCACTTCATCAGCTCATCGTCGACGTATATTCCGTACACTGCAGCACTATCGTTAGCTAGTTCCTTCTGTCCCATATCGACTCCGTACTTATACTTGTCGTTCAGCGTTGGGTATATTCTCTTTATTCGTATCACTTAAATCTTGTTCCTCTTTAGAATGCTGATATAGCTGATCAGCCTGCCACACTTCTTACAGCACTTAATCTGCATACTCTCTACTGATGAGTGTGTAGTAAGAGACTTCTCACAGTATTCCTCCATTAATTCCCAGTCATCCTTGTTATTCTTATTCAAGATGTATCTATCCCTATCAGCATTACAGCACTCTGTATACTGTGTATCTGCCTTCTTTCCGCTATGCTTCTCTTTAAAGTATGCCCTATCTAGTTTCATTCGTACTCTTCCTTAACCTATTCAGTGTGCTAACATCATTATCTAGCAGTGGTATCTTCTTAGCTACCTTAACAGCTAATTTCTCACACAGCATTCTAACACCTCCGTCAGCAGAGTTCCTACCCATCTTATGAATTCTTTCCCAAGTCCAGTAGTCACTTGCCCATCCCCGCTTTAATTCTTTGTAATACTCTGATTCTTTATGTTTCAATCTTAAACTCTTCCTTGAATACGTTTGGTGCCTCTCTGTATATGACAGAACGTTTACACTTTGATCTAATATATTTCAGTATAGTGTTACAGCTCTGCATACCATCCTTGGTCAGCAAGCCCTCTCTAAATTCTCCTCTGTGCTTATCTAGTTCTAACATAAATGCCATAGCTTCCATCGCTGGTATAGTGCCGTTTGTGCCAAGCTTTTGGCAAAGCTTAAACAGCCACTCTACTCTATTGTTCTGGCTGCTATACCCCTTCATTCCTCTTTATCCTTACTGGCATAGAGACAATGTTACCATTGCCGACCATCATGGGCTCAGTAAGATAGTCCTGTATCTCCTCGCTATCTGTGTTCTCCCACGGATAGACTATCCAATCGTCAGTACCCTTGTTGTTGATCCAATGTGTAGGCTCAACGACGCTGTCCTCTTTATTATAGTCTATCGTAGCGAACGTAGCTGTATCGTACACGCGTGAAAGCCGCTCAATAGTATGACCTGTATCTGCTATGTCATCAACAATAAGCAGACCATTCCCACCACGACCAACATCAAGACTTGTAAGATAGGGTATATCAAGACGGTGACTGAGTATAACAGCGAGTATAACGCCTCCTCTTGGCACCCCATAGATACCAACAAACTCCTCACCACAGACACTGTCGCCCTCTTTAATTTTTTTAGATAACTCATTAACATATTCATTAACATCCTCCCAGCTGTAGTATACACGATTACTCATCTCTTAACCCCCAATACATTGACGCTATACCTGATAGTAAGAATACTAACGCTATAACACTAACTGCTATATCAGTCCACGGCATCGTAAGTCTCCTCTGTTATAGTGTCCTCAAACACCTCAACTATCTCACCACAGGACTCCATAGCAACAGCTGAATATTCAGCCCCTGTCTCTAGATCGCAGCCAAGTATCTCTACTTCCCTGTCGTATCCGTGTATATCGTAGACATCTACGATCTCTGTAAAATCAATTCCTTTGAATTTCATGACAACTCCTTTATTATATAGCAGGCAGCCACACCAATGGCAACAACCCATATTAAAACCTCATAGACATCGTGTCGTAACGACCTAGTCTTCCTTAACCATTCTTGAATCATATCAATCTCCTTAAACTTAAGCAGCATCAGACCGTATAGGACTCGAACCCACCAGGCACGTCCGGGCGTATGGCCTCCCAATTGAGGTACGATCAGATACTGCTATTAAAAAATCTTTGAAAGGGTATAACCCTTTATTAATATATATAAGAAACCTAGTGCAAAAGTTCAGTTTCAAGAAAACTACCCCGAGCGGTTAAACAAAACCTTTAAGTGCCGTCATTTCCGCACGAAAGCACTTATAGGGGAATCTTCCGTAGAAGCTTCCGGGTGGCCCGCCGGAGCCCGAAGGCCAACACCCGGCGGGGAGGTTACATACCCAGTTAATCATTTAGCCCTCAGCCTCCACCTCAGCGTCAGTGAACAGATCATCAGAACCACCGTCATCGGTGAACTTCTGGAGCACCTGCTTCACGTAGGTCCTCTCGGACTCTAGACCACCAGTAGCATCGAACCGTGGGAGGATGGTCACCTCAGCAGCTTCTGCCAAGCTAAATCCATCGTGCAGCAGGGAGGCTGCTTCAACCGCAGTTCGCGTAGAAACGTGAGTGGTTAGGCGGCCCTCATCACCGTGACTCTCTATACGTGTTATATGGCTTACCTCAGCCAGGTTATCTATGATAGTCTCATCGACCGCAGGGTATAGGGCTCTTAAGAGGCCCCCCTCTTGAGCCTTATCCAGGACATCCATCTCTATCTGTGTGAACCTATCTACGAGAGCCTTGTCCATCACTCTGGTCGAGGTGTATTCGTTACCTATATTGGCTGTAGCCACGAAGGTTACGCCATCGGCAACTTTAATTATTTCCTGTCCCTCAGCCTCATCCAACCGAAGGTATCTCTGACCTTCGTCAAGGACTGTCATCAGGATGTTCCACGCGTCTGGATGTGCCCTAGAGAGCTCGTCCAGAAGTATCACTGCGTTAGGGGTTTTAATAGCCTTAACGAAGGTACTCTCGGTGAAGTACGTCCCTGACTCCTTGTTGAAATGAGTGTTACCGATTAGGGTAGCACGGGGATCCTGAGTAGCACCCAGGTTAAAATAGAAATCTGGTCTGTCCATCGCGGTAACCAGGGCCTTAGCAGCCATAGTCTTACCACAACCAGCAGGACCAGTCATCATAATATTCTTACCTCTGACAGCTGATCTGACGAGGTACTTCCACTTCAGCTCATTCATCACCAGGGTACCCGGTTTGAGACTGTAGGAAGTGTGTATGAAATTAAGTACTTCAGCATGGTCGCTGGGTACTTCAACTGCAGGAACCGCAACCGGTATATTAGCAGCTGCATTGAATACGTCCATTGGTACGGGACGCCAGAACTTCCTGCCCGTAGAGCCTTCTATCTCGGCTATAGCGCAGCTGTTCTCAAAGGCCTCTTTGCGTCTATGCCCAGGGACCTTAACCTTATTACCGTCAACATCTGTGGCCACGTAGCGTGTGCCGTGCATAGATACTGTGACAACCTTTGTATTGTCTGGTAATGGTTGATTGTAATATTTGATCATTTGTAACCTCTTTTGTATTTGTTATTAGAATATAAGCCTTCTGCGCTTAAGATGAAAGGACTATTTTAACAAATATGAAACTATTTTAGTATATCTCTGGGGGTAGGTAATCCTCATCACCGCTATGCCACTCTTCCGTATCCTCATCAGGGGGATCCTTGGGCTCGAATCCACTCGTTCTCGGTAACGTATAGCTCTGCATGCCAGCGTTGTGCTTGCGCCGCTCTGCCCACTCCTTAACCTCGTCCAACACGAACCGTATAGCACCGTTAGTGGTCGCTCCAAACTTATAGAACGGTAGTCCATCCTCCCTGCGCCACCTATCTACCGTCTGGATATTGACCGAGAGCAGCTCTGCTATCTCCTTCCGCCGCAAATAGTGTCCCATCGCTTAAACCACACCTTGATCTAAATGCTCTAGGCCTCTGCGCATAGGGCTAATTGTATATATAGTATGACAAAATGACATATATATTAGCGCTCACTTAGAGGTATGCGCCGCGCCGAAAAAGTCGACACGAACACGCGCATAGAAGAGATCAGTATCATTATAATATATTTCATGCCTATACGTATTACAAGTATTAAAAAAGATGCTACACTTTGTGCGTGGAGCTGCTTACGTAGCTGGTATTGGGACCACACATCCCAGCGCGTATATAACTATAGGCGGGGTACTCTCTAATAGGGTGGGAGGGTATTTAGAGGAATTGCATATCCCAGATATTGTATTGGGGGATACATCTGTAGGATCGGGGGTTAGTCACACTAGCATAGTCATTAATGACCAAGTATGTATGAATAGCTGTTACTATCCATGAATTACTGTTATAGATTAAGCATCCCCATGAATTATATTATATTACGTAGTCCGTTAGTATCAAGAAGTGATATTAACTGTATAAGAAATGTACCTGATGTGGATCGGCTGCTCCACGAGGAATCGTTACCCCTTTGACATAAATGTTCGGGATCCTGCGGAGCTAGCCGATGTCTGAGCGAGTAGACAGAATCGAACTGACGTCACCAGCTTGGAAGGCTGGGGTATTACCGCTATACGATACTCGCAATGTGACCTAATGCACTCAACTGAGCCATCCAAGCATTAGGCCTATCCGGATGGAGGATATCTAATTGATGTGTGGATCGGCTGCTCCGAGGATTTACTCCCAATCGTACCTGTATCTAGAATGTAGACGGTACCTGCG
>Ga0315334_10000193_pt1 | contig 39740 bp, 39 predicted proteins | sample M150034915metaG_FD_205555 | JGI IMG/M metagenome (GOLD analysis project Ga0315334, IMG submission 205555) | Ammonia-oxidizing marine archaeal communities from Monterey Bay, California, United States - M1 500m 34915 | ecosystem: Environmental > Aquatic > Marine > Intertidal zone | place: USA... | reverse complement strand
CGCTCATTCTTTCCAACCTGGAAAGATTCTGAGTTTCCTATTCCAACATCGATAATCTCGTGGTCGAAGTCGCAACTGCTTCCGAATGAAGAAGAGCACACTGAACCAGAGTATGTTGTGGAGCCAACAGTCCCCTCAGAAGTCATTACTGAGACGGTCCAATCAACGTTAGAATTCTGAGAACCTTCGGACTTCAGAAATAGTTCAACTGGAATGTAATATGAGTCGTTTGCATGGAACTTCCTGCCAAAGAATTCCATCGATGACATTAATGAAATGGATAAAAATTGGACGTCATCGTCCAGAGCACTGGCTACTTCCTGATCTTCGTTTGCCTCGGGAGGCTCGGTACTAATTAGACCATCCATTCCAGCAGTCTGGTTCTGTCCGGGTCGGATGAAGTATAGTTTGTACAGGTTTGCGTCTGGTGCGCTTTCAGAAGCATTGAGGGTCTTGGAATCGGGCAGTTCAGAAGCCTCAATATCGAAGCCAGCGGGAATCAGCATCAATAACGCCAGAGAGAGGGCAACCAGTGTACTTTGACGTACAGAGGGGTCGATGTTGCGTTTTCGCACGATTGTGCGCCGCATTCGGGATGTTAAAGAGTTCGGGAGAGTAGAGTACCGGATGCATCGGTTATAGGACGTTAACGTCCGCTCGGTTGAAATCGAAAGTCGTGGCTCGTTCGGCTGCAGGGGTACCCGAGTTGGTCAAAGGGGCCGGACTTAAGCTCCGGTGCTTAGTGCTTCATGGGTTCGAATCCCATCCCCTGCACCATTAATCCTCTAAGTCTGGTTTTACCCTTGCCAATGAGCATCCAAACTTCCCATCAAAGCCCATGGGAGAAACCTTGGTCAGGCATACTACTCCTGCAACGACGATCTTTGGTTCTAGAATAGTATCCAGAATAGATGAAGCAATTGTTTCCATCAGAGTATGTCTCTGTGAGATGGCGGACTCAATTGAACGGTAGAGGTACTCGTAATCCAGTACTTCTCCGATGTGATCGTTAATTGGTGCATCGGCGCCTTCGATCAAAACTTCGATATCGAATCTAACTGGCTGCTTCACCCCCTTCTCATAGTCATGAGTCCCAATGTCTAGTTCGATTACAACATCTTCGAGCCGCAGAGTAGTCCATCCCGTCGATCCGAGGTTTCCGATTATCGAACTAAGATGAGGAGTGGTTATTGTCATTTGAGGTTCTCCTGGTCCAACGCTGGATCGTGCGACATCTGCCTAAAGCGCTCGCCCGAGTCAACGAAGATTGTTTGGCCGGTAATAGAAGGAGAAGTCGCCAAGAAAGCGACTGATTCAGCCACATCATTTGCAGTTGGGCCAAATCCTAGCGGAGATTGTGATTGAATTAGTTTGAGAGAATCCTCATCGAGAACATCGCTAGTCAGAACATGACCAGGGGCGACTGAATTGACTCGGATTCTTGGGGCAAGGTCGATTGCTAGTGCAGATGTCAAGCCATACATTGCAAATCTTGAACTAGTATATGACAGGTAATCTGCATTGGGAGATTCTACCTTGAAATCCAAAACGTTCACCACCCACGACCCTTCTTTGGAGGACTTGGACAACTCCCCGATTAGGACCAGTGGTGCGAATGCGTTTACTCTCATATGTTCCAACCATCCTCCTTCGGAGAGACTCTCGATTCTGTCGAAAGCAAAGTGCGAGGCATTGTTAACGATGCCTACCACCGCACCTAGTGATTCAGTGGCTTTCTGGATCAGGCCTTTCACAGAATCGACATCGTTGAGGTCGCAATTCAGGGCACATGCCTTTCCACCATTGGACTCTATCTCCTCGACGAGGAGGTTTGCCTCGTGTTGGGAATTCCTATAGTGGATCGCTACTGGGAAACCTTCTGTTGAAAGCCTCGAACATATTTCACGACCAATCCTCCTAGCGCCTCCCGTTACCAAAACTGTCCCGTGCATGTGATGCGCAAGAGACCTCACACTTTACCAATTGCTCACAAGAAGTGGGGCTTCGCGATGAGAACGGTTAATGTCGTTCTTCTATCCGTTGATTACGATGGAGAGGCGGTTGCCAATCATCGACTCTGAAACAGTGGTGTCCGGAGGTTGTGGAAGTGCGACTACAATCGGCCCTCTAGACAAGAGGAAAAAAATGAGGAAGCGCCTCCCTTCTTGGTTCAAGACGTCCCTTCCAACGGGTCTAGCTCAGTCGAGGTACAACGGAACAAAGGAGAATGTGTTGGCTCACGGATTGAATACTGTCTGCGAGGAGGCAAGGTGCCCAAATGTACACGACTGTTGGGGGAGGGGAACGGCAACCTTCATGGTTGCGGGAGAAGTCTGCACCAGAGGGTGCAGATTCTGTGCAGTCGGAACTGTTAGGGCCCCGTCGGATCTTAATCCTGAAGAGCCTCGTGAGTTAGCTGATGCAGTATTCAAAATGGGCCTTAGCTATGCAGTAATCACGGTAGTGAACAGAGATGATCTGCCAGACGGCGGGGCGAAACACTACAGAGATTGTATCATAGAAGTTGCGAAGAATAATCCAAACGTCGGATTGGAATTACTTTGTTCAGATTTAGACGGAAATCTCGAGGCCCTGGATGCACTGTTGAATGAGTTACCTCTGAGAGTATTCGCGCACAATGTCGAATGTGTCCCTCGACTAGACATTGTTGTTCGGGACCACAGGGCTTCCTTTGTTCAGTCACTTGAGATTCTGAGAACGGCAAAGGAAATTCGTCCCGACCTGCTTACAAAGACTAGTCTGATGGTTGGTCTGGGAGAAACAGATGAAGAGATCATAGAGGCAATGGAAATTATTCGTGGGGCCGGAGTGGACATGATTACACTGGGGCAGTATCTACAACCTAGCTTCAGACACCTCCCAGTAGATAGGTTTCCGGAGCCGGATAGATTTGCAGATTGGGATAGTTTCGCTAGGGGACTAGGTTTCAGTGCAGTGGCTAGCGGACCCTTAGTTAGATCGAGCTATAGGGCAGGGCTACTATGGGAAGAGGCAATGGGGGGCGAACCAGTGGTTACTCGTGACTCGACTGGTTCGGCAGTTAGTCACATCCTGTCAAAGGAGAGATTGGTTGTAGCAGAGGTTGATAATTCATGATTACAGGAGGAAATCATCGTGGCGTCTAAGGGCAATGATGGAAGAATCCACGTCCCTGATGCGCCTTTCAGGCCCGGGGAGCAAGCGAGCTTCGAGAACTGGCCGTGGAAACCTGGTGACTTGCCCAAGCCCGATCCAAGGAATTGTCAATCCGAGGACACTGTGGACCTAGCAAACGGACTAGTAAGGGTGCTCGATGACGATGGTAATGCCTCTGGGGAATGGGACCCTGGACTCTCTGCAGATCTACTCCGAACCGGGCTAGAGCACATGGTGAGGTTGAGGATATTCGATGACAGGATGATGAAGATGCAACGGACCGGTTTGCTTTCATTCTACATGAGGTCGTTAGGCGAGGAGGCAGTGGCGATCGCGCAAACTATGGCATTGGAAGAACAGGATTGGATATTCCCAACATACAGGCAACCAGGGGCGCAATTCGTCAGAGGGAGGGGGATGGTTAGCATGATTTGTCATTGCATTGGAAACATAGAGGACAACATCAAGGGGAGACAAATGCCAGTACACTATTCATATCGAGAGGGTAGATTTATTTCGATTTCTAGCCCTGTTGGGACACAGTTCAGCCAAGCGGTTGGCGTAGGTCTCGCGTCAAGTTACAAGGGACTGGACGAGGTGACTATCACATGGATCGGAGATGGTGCGAGCGCTGAAGGAGATTACCACTATGCGTTAAACTTCGCAAGCGTATTCAAAGCACCTGTAATTCTCAATGTGGTAAACAATCAGTGGGCCATTTCGACGCATGCTAACTTCGCCACAGGAGTGGATAATTTCGCATCCAGAGGGATTCCCTACGGGCTTGCATCGATTAGAGTTGATGGGAATGACTTCCTAGCACTCTATTCAGTAACTAAATGGGCACGCGAAAGGGCATCGTCGGGGTCCGGGGCAACCCACATTGAGGTTCTGACTTACAGAACGGGAGCGCACAGTAGCAGTGACGATCCCAGCAGATACAGGCCAAAGGACGAGCATACGAAATGGCCAGGCGGGGACCCGATAATTAGACTGAAAGAACACCTGATTAATTTGGGAGAGTGGAGCGAGGATAGACACAAAGAAATGGAGGAAAGGATCGATACCGAGGTAGTAGATGCTTACAAGGAAGCCGTCAAATTCGGCGATCTGGCCAATGGCCCATACCCCTCAGCCGATACAATTTTCACCGAGGTTTACGAAGAGATGCCTTGGCATCTGAAAGAACAGCATGACGAACTAATGGGTGGTTGAAATGTCTAACATGAATATGATTCAATCCCTAAATAGTGCGCTTGACAACTTGCTTGAGAATGACCCTAATGTCATCGTATTTGGAGAGGACGTTGGATACTTCGGGGGAGTCTTCAGGACAACTGATGGGTTACAAGAGAAGCATGGAGAACATCGTGTTTTCGACTCTCCCTTGTCGGAAGGTGGAATTGCAGCAACTGCGTTTGGGATGGGTCTTAATGGCCTCAGGCCTATAGTGGAAATTCAGTTTGCCGACTACATCTTCCCGGCTTATGACCAAATTGTAAATGAGATGGCCAAAGTTAGGCATAGGTCTGGTGGCGAATTTTGGTCACCAGTCACCCTCCGAACCCCTGCTGGTGGTGGAATCAGAGGGGGGCACCACCATTCACAATCCCCCGAGTCTCAATTCACACACACCCCCGGGCTGAAAGTTGTTTACTGCTCGACACCTTACAACGCCAAAGGGTTGCTAATTAGTGCAGTTGAATGCAACGATCCAGTTGTTTTTTTCGAACCCAAGAGATGCTACAGGGGGCCTTTCTACGGTGACCCCCACAACGTACCCACTTGGTCGGATCACCCGGAGGCAGAAGTTCCCGAGAGTCGCTACAACATCCCGCTTGGACAAGCAAGATTAGCGAAACAAGGGGATGATTGCACGGTAATTTCATGGGGTGCCATGGTCCATGTTTGTGAACAAGCAATCAAGGACAACGGCGTCTCATGCGATCTGATAGACATGCAGACCCTGGTGCCATGGGACAGAGATGCTGTTGTAAATTCCATTGAGAAGACAGGAAGGTGCGTGATCGTCCACGAAGCCCCCAAGACTAGTGGATTCGGTGCGGAAATGGCAGCTTCCATCCAAGAGAGGTGCTTCTATCACCTTGAGGCCCCCATTGAGAGGGTTGCCGGTTGGGACACCCCGTTCCCCCATACTACTGAATGGGATTACATGCCCGGACCTTCTAGAATCGCGGCGGCAATAGCAAAAACACAGGAGGATTAGAATGGGAAAATTCGTGTTTAAGTTGCCTGACATCGGAGAGGGAGTAGTAGAAGGAGAAGTAGTCCAATGGCACGTTTCGGTTGGAGAATCAGTATCCGAGGATGACCCTATTGTGGATGTTATGACTGATAAGGCAACAGTCACCATACCTTCTCCAACCAGTGGGGTAATCGGTTCACTCAGCGGAGGGGTTGGGGACATGATTGCTGTGGGGACAACTCTCCTGGAGATTGACTCCGAGGGAGGAGAAGTGCCCGTGGAAGAAGAAAAGAGTGAGGAAGAGGGAATCGAACCCACGGCTCCGACTCCCGTCCCAGAAACGCCGGCCCCTGTGGCACCGATGAAAGCCGTCACCGGACGAGTCCTTGCGAGTCCTGCAGTAAGGAAGCGTGCTAGGGAAAATGATGTTAATCTATCCAACGTTAGAGGATCGGGCCCCGCTGGAAGAGTCAGGCACGCTGATTTGGATGCCTTCATTGCTGCAGGAGGTGCAATTTCTGGAGCTCCACCGATGGCCTACTCAGTGAAAAGAACCGAAGTGACTCCGGTGAAGGTTGTCGGACTGAGGAGGAAGATATCAGAGCAAATGAGCCGCTCCAAGAGTAGGATACCTCACTTCTCATATTTCGAAGAGGTGGATATTACCGAATTAGAGTCGTTGAGGCGGGTTCTGAACTCAACAAAGGACGAAACGCAGCCGAAGTTGACTTATCTCCCATTCATCATGCTGACTCTTGCAAAGATCATGCCAGATCATCCCGAATGTAATGCCCACTTCGATGACGAAGGGGGAGTGGTGAACAGGCAGGGAGCAGTGAATCTAGGAATTGCTACTCAGACCGAACGGGGCCTGTATGTCCCAGTGGTGAAGCACGTCGAATCCATGGACATATGGAGCACTGCATTAGAAATGCAGAGAGTATCTGGATCTGCAAGAGATGGGAGCGCAAGCCTGGACGAGTTAACTGGTTCCACTTTCACGATTACAAGTCTGGGACGCGATGGTGGCTTGGGAGCAACACCAATCATCAACCACCCAGAGGTTGCCATCCTAGGTGTCCACAAGGCGAGAGAGATGCCCGTTGTCAGGAATGGGGAGATAGTAGTTCGGAGAATCATGAACCTATCAAGTGCCTTTGACCACAGAGTGGTCGACGGTGCGGACGGGGCATCTCTAATACAAGACCTCAAGAGAATGCTGGAAACACCAGTACTCATTTTCATGTGAGGAGATAAAATGGCCGAATCACGCAAGTGCCAAGTCTTGGTAGTTGGAGCGGGCCCGGGTGGCTACGTAGCGGGAATCAGGTCAGCGCAACTAGGCCTAGATACAATTGTAGTTGAGGGTGACAAGGCGGGTGGGACATGCCTGATTAGGGGGTGCATACCTAGCAAGGCGATCATTCACGCTGCAGAGAGGTTCGAGTCTCTACGCCAGCATTCTGCAGAGGGGGGCCACATGGGCCTAACCGTGAGTGGCGAGGCGGGGGTCGACATGGGCGAACTGGTGTCTTGGAAGGATTCCATTGTGGATAGGTTGAACAAGGGTGTCGAGGGACTTCTGAAAGCCGCTGGAGCAAATTTGATCAAAGGATGGGCCAGTTTCGATGGTCCCAAGAGATGCACTGTCGACAATGATGGTGACAAGGTAAAGATAGAAGCAGAGAATGTCATAATCGCCACTGGTTCTAGCCACATAGATTTGCCATTCATGCCATGTGACGAAGAGTTCGTGCTCTCTTCGACTGGGGCATTGGACCTGGATACGCTCCCAAAGAGCGTGGCAATCGTTGGGGGGGGCTATATTGGCCTCGAGTTGGGTTGCGCACTTGCAAAACTTGGAGCCGAAGTCACAGTCGTCGAGGGCATGAGCAGCGTTTTGGCAATAATGGACAAGGAAATCAGGAGGCCGCTGGAAATGTGGCTAAAGAAGAACAAGGTGACGATCCATACTGACTCCCTGGCAAGGGGTGCAGAAGTCAAGGGCAAGGGCGCATCAAGAAAGGTTGAGTTGACCTTTGAGAAAGAAGGCTCGGAGCACAAGGTGAAGGTGGACAGAGTCCTGGTCACAGTGGGAAGGAAGCCCAATACCAAGGGATGGGGGCTAGAAAACACCGGAGTGAGGATGGATGGCTCGGGGCGTTTCATCAGAACGGACAGGCAATGCAGAACATCGGTTCCCGGGGTGTTTGCCATTGGTGATGTCTCAGGTGAGCCTATGCTGGCCCACAAGGCTAGTGCAGAGGGGGAGATGGTAGCAGAGATAATCGCAGGGCACAAGCGTGAATTCGACAAAGTTGCCATCCCCGCGATTGTCTTCACTGAGCCTGAGATCGTTTCAGTCGGCCTGACCCCAGATGAAGCGAAGGAAAGGGGCGAGGAGGTCATAGTTGGCAAGTTCCCGCTTGCGGCTAATAGCAGGGCATTGAGCCTAGAGGCAGAAAAGACTGGGGGTTTCATTCGAGTCACAGCAAGGGAGTCTGATCACGTAATTCTTGGGGTTCAAGCTGTAGGCAGCCACGTAGCCGAGCTTCACTCAGAATTCGTATTGGCGCTCGAAATGGGAGCACTTCTGGAGGACGTGGCTGGAACGGTTCATGCACATCCCACGATGTCCGAGGCATTCCATGAGAGCGTACTCAAGACCCTTGGCCGTGCCATTCACATCAGTTGAGTGATCGAATGGACGAAATAAACGTTCTAAGATGCGGAGTAGTTGATTATCACGTAATGGCCCAGACTATGAAGGATCTACAAAAGAAGAGGATAGCGGGCGACATTGGTGACACTCTGATATTCGTCCAACACCCAGAAGTGGTGACAATTGGGCCCAAGGCGGTCCGTGACAACGTCATCGTGGAAGGGTACCCGACTTCGCCCACGGACAGGGGAGGGGGCATTACTTGGCATGGCCCCGGGCAGCTTGTCGCATATCCGATTGTGAAATGGGATATTGAGGATCAGAGCATCAGAGGGGTGATTGGGAGGCTAGAAGACTGGGCGATAGCAGCCCTATTGGAATGCGGGATTTCAGCTTACAAGGACGAAGCGATGCAGGGTGCCTGGGTTGATGGTCACAAGATTTGCTCGATCGGGCTCTCTTTCCTACACTGGGTTAGTCGCCATGGGATATCCATCAACATAGACACTCCGGAAAACAGGGTTGAGGGATTGGAGTGCTGCGGTATTGAAGCGGGCATGCATACTAGCCTTTCACGGCTGGGTTATGTGAACGACAATGAAGGCCTGCCCCTAGATGTCGATAGGGTGGAGAAGAGCCTGATCCTGACTTGCGAGGAGAGTCTGGGTAGAGTGCCAATAGGCCCTGTTGATTGGAGGCCGGAGATGTTAGTGTGAACAGGCCACCGAAGAGTGAATTAGCTGAATACTGGATGTTGTCCAAGGACACTTGTTTCCTGAATCACGGCTCCTTCGGGGCCACACCCATTACCATTCTTGAAGAGCAAACGAGACTCAGGGGGATGATCGAGAGCGACCCGGTCAGATTCTTTGAAAGAGACTACATCACACTGATGAATTCATCGATCATAAGACTTGCAGAATTCATGAATGCAGAACCAGAAGGGTTGGCCTTCGTGAAAAATACCACAGAAGGAGTAAACACGGTACTCAGGAGCATTGACCTCAAGCCAGGGGATGAGATTATCGTAACCAATCACAGCTATCAGGCATGCTGGAATGCGGTCGACTTCGTGACAGAGAGAGCAGGTGCGGAGACTGTAGTAGTGGAAATCCCATTCAGAGTGGAGGATACTGAGGAAGTAGTTGATCTTGTTATGGGTGCTGTTACAGAACGAACCGTTCTAGCACTTATCGACACTGTGACCAGCGCCACCGGACTGAGGATGCCGTTCGAGAAGCTTGTCGATAGCTTGCAGAAAAGGGACGTTGATGTCCTACTTGATGCAGCACATGGCCCGGGAATCGTCCCTTTGGATCTGAGAGACATAGATGCAGCCTACTGTACGGGTAATTGCCACAAATGGCTCTGCACACCGAAAGGCTCTGCTTTCCTTCACATCCGAACCGATCGCAAGAAGGTGGTGAGGCCTCTTAGCATCAGCCATGGTGCAAGCTTCGAGGGGACCGCCCAAGAGAAGTTCGAGTTCGAATTTGGTTGGCCTGGGACCCAAGATCCTACACCCTGGCTATGTATCCCGCTAGCAATTGATTTCCTAGAAGGACTTGTGGAAGGAGGATGGCCGGCAATAATGGAAAGAAACAGGTCACTAGCTCTTGAGGGGAGACGGATCCTCTGTGATGCACTTGGGACAACCGAACCAGTTCCTGATTCATTGGTTTCCTCAATAGCATCAGTAGAGATGCCAGGGGAGGGGGAGATAGGGCCCATGAGAATGGAAGGGGATCCGTTTCACAACTACCTTCTAGATGAGTTCGGAATCCAAGTACCTGTTTTCCCATGGAGGCATCATAGCAGAAGATACATCAGGATATCAGCACAACTTTACAACACTGTCGAAGAGTATGAGTTCCTTGCGGAGTGTCTGAAGCAGACCCTCTGAGAGTGGGAAACCATTGAATGGAGTGGTGGGTGCAGCGATGTCATGCCCGAGGCGGTCGTTGCACTAACAGGGGCATCCGGAGCGCAGTACTGCGTCAGGCTGGTTGAAGCTCTGACCGAACATGGATGGACAGTGAACCTAATCGTCACCAGTACTGGAGCAATAAATCTCGATCTGGAATGCGGAATAACCCCTGGGGAGTTGGCTGCCAGAGAAGGTGTGACTCTCGAAGACAATGCAAACCTTGCTGCTAGAGCAGCTTCCGGTTCTGCTAGGTTCGATGCGTATGTGATTTGCCCTGCAAGTGGAACAACCATGGGCAAGATAGCAGCTGGAATAAGTGACAATCTTGCAACGAGGAGCGCTTTGGTGGCCATGAAAGAGAGACGGAAGCTAATCATCGTTCCAAGGGAGTCCCCGTACTCGACACCTCATCTGAAAGCGATGTACAATCTGTCCGAGTGGGGAGCAGTCATCCTTCCCGCGAGTCCGGGATTCTATCACTCGCCAAGAAATATTGAGGATTTGGTAGACTTCGTAGTAGCTAGAATCCTAGATCAGTTGGACATTGAACACTCCCTGGGAAAAAGATGGACTGGCGAAGAGGTCAGTGCTGAAGATTGATGCTCGGCATGACCTCGTCTGGAATGGGTTCAATAGTGGTGGAAATAGCTCGATTGCATAGCATGACCGAATGGCCGCCTAGTTTTCGAAAACCAACTTCTACAATTTTCGTAGCGGGGATGATTGTCCTTGGAGCCGCTGGAGGGGGGATGTTGTTTGGCGATGATCTCGCGAAGTGGATCAAAGGAGGCCAGGACTACGAACTGATTGACTTCGATTCCAACCAAACTAGAGCTTATGCACAGGGATTGGTGGATCTTGGTGACCCCGAATGGGGCGGTCGCCTGTCAGGTACCGTGGAAGAGGAGAATGCCGCACAGTCAATTAAGACAAATTTCTCTAATAGCGGGTTGCCCTCTACTCTCGAGGAGTTCGATGTCCCCCTCTACTACATGGGCAACACATTCGAACTAATGATTTGCCAACCTGGCAACGTAGGTGGGATATTCGGAGGCCCAACCCCATGTTCCATTGCTGACATAGACAGGGACGAGATGCAGTTCGAGCATAGAGTCGAATTTGTCGTTCAGGGATACAGCGGCAGTGTGAACATCCCAGCAAGCAGCGATACCCATGTGATTGACCTGGGGATGGGGAATGAAACACAGGACTGGAGTTCGGCCAGTAATGGCGTTGGATTAGTCTGGCTATTGGACGGGGGAGATGGACAGCCGGGAACTGAGAGCAACACAATACTGATGAAGAGGGCACAAGAAAATGGCCTCAGAGGCCTGATTACCGTCAATTCTAGGCAGAATTGTGACGAGTTAGTGGAAGGGGATTGCGTGCCATACTCAAAATCACTGGACATCACACAGTTTGAGGAAAGGCCCTATGACATCGGCTTCGTGATGGTGTCGAAGAGTGTTGGGGGAGCTATCCTGGAACAGGTTGTCGACTCAGGGGGGATGTTGGAATTCCGGGTAGAAGTGGACAATCAGAACAATGGCAACATCCACGTCCCTTGCGGGATTATAGAAGGAGAAACTGAGGAGTTGATCATCATTGGAGCCCATCATGATACTGTGTACAACGGACAAGGTGCTGTCGACAACACGGCAGGGACTGCAACTGTAATGGAGATGGCCAGACAGTTCGGATTACTGCAATCAGAACTTGGGGATCCCGGGATGACAATTTACTTCTGCACTTGGGGCGGAGAGGAGGAGGGCCTGTGGGGGTCCTCGGAATGGGTTGACAGGCATCGAGGATTGCTAGAGGAAAATCTTAGACTTTACATCAACCTAGATATGAATCACGTCGATTCGGAGAGGAATTCTGGTTTGACTCTACAAGGGAACAGTGCAACGGATGTGAAACACATTGAGCGCTTGGTCGGAGAGTTTGCCTCATCATACCCGGATTTGTTCGAAAAGTACGGCATTAGCGTAAGAGAGATTGATTCTGAACAGATGCCATACAACTCCGACCATGCCCCATTCGTTTTTGGGATTCACCAAGACAACGAGGAGTTTGGCTTAGCTATGATGTGCTATGGCTCTGGATCTTCAGAATATCACACCTATTTGGATAGCATGGACAGATTCAATGAGGAGAGTCTGATGGTTTCTGGGATAATCTACGGTTCTCTGGTCCGCCATCTTGCTTGGGGCTAATTTTCACGCCTCGGATGCGGCGATTACCTCATCATAGTTGGGCTGAACCCCTGGGTTCTCGCCGATCCACTTCCACATTACATCCCCCTGCTCGTCCACAATGAAAACTGCTCTCTCGCTGGCAGTATATCCTGGCATTCCAGCAAAGTCATGCAATGCGACACCGTATGCCTCAATTGTAGAGCGAGTGTAGTCTGAGAGAATTGGGAATGAGATTCCATTCTTCTCAGCAAATGCAGCATTGGTGAATCGAGAATCAGCACAAATCCCCAGAAAATCGGCATCGGAGTCCTCCGAGCCGAGAGTAGATTGTTCGAATTGGCACATCTCTTCTGTGCAAACTCCTGTAAAGGCAGCAGGGAAGAATGCTAGTATAACCCTCCTCCCCCGAAATTCGGCTAGGCTGATGCTATTGTTATTCTGATCTATTAGGTTGAACCTAGGTGCTTCGTCCCCGACAGAAACCATGACCTTCCGATGGGTTACTCATTTTCAATCTGACCGGAGTCTTACATTCTCTCCGGGACTCCGATTCCCATGAGTCCGAGGCCGAGTTTTAGCTCACGGGCAGTGAGATCACACATTGCTAATCTGCTTCTGATGACCTCCTCCCCCTCTCCCTTCAGAACATTGCAATTCTCATAGAAGGATGCAAAGGAAGAGGCAATCGAATGAAGATGGGTACAGAGTTTGTGCGGGCTGAAGGTAGAAATTGATTCATCCAATGCTGATGGAAAGTCCGCCAGACGACGAGACAGGACCAATTCTTCGTGATGAGTGAGAATTATTTCGACAGATGTAAGAGAGTCCCTCTCCCCTTCCCACTTCCTGAAGATGCTACATATCCTGGCATATGCGTACTGGAGATAAGGTGCTGTATTACCCTCGAAAGAGAGCATCCTCTCCCAATCAAAAACATAGTCCTTTGTCCTCTCTGTAGATAGATCGGCATACTTCACAGCACCTATTCCGACGGTCTTGGCAACATCATCCCTCTCATCGCCAACCAATTCTGGATTCTTCTCATTGATAGCGGACTCGGCCCTCCTTATTGCTTCATCAAGAAGATCGTGTAACTTGATTACCTCGCCCTCTCTACTCTTCAGGACCTTTCCATCGATGTCCAAAACCGAACCAAAGTTGACGTGAATTGCTTGATGAGAGGGGCTCATGAATCCAGCTTGCTCCGCAACCTGGAAAACCATCTCAAAGTGCTGCTTCTGAGGAGTCCCAACAACGTACAGGAACCCATCACAGCCTAGCCTCTCCACCCTATCGATAATACAGGCCAAATCGGATGTGCTGTAGTTGTAGCCGCCATCGGCCTTCCTGATTATCATTGGAAGGGGTGCCCCATCACGATTCACCCAACCACCTGGGAAAACAACGTCGGCCCCCTCACTAGTCTCTAGAATTCCTTCTCTCGTGAGTCGGTCCACGACCTCTGGAAGCAAATCCTGGTAGCTAGACTCACCCTTGATATCTTGATCTGTAAGGAGCACCCCGAGCATCGAGTAAACTTCATTGAAGTACCTCATCGATTCATCTACGAGAACCCTCCAGAGGCGAAGGGTCTCGGAATCTCCCCCTTGAAGAAGAACAACACGGCTTCGCGAGCGTTTTGCAAACTCATCATTAGAGACAAATTTGGTTCTAGCCTGTTTGTAGAATGAGTCGAGGTCGCCGACCCCCAACTCATTTGCAGCCTGATCTTCGCCGAGATCCAAGAGGTGCTCAATCAACATCCCGAACGGAGTACCCCAATCGCCTACGTGGTTTTCACGAATTGCCCTGTGCCCCTTGAACTCCAGCATTCTGACGATTGAGTCACCGATTACCGTTGACCTAAGGTGACCAACGTGCATCTCCTTAGCCACGTTTGGAGCAGAATAGTCGACAGCAAATGTTAGTGGTTTTTCCACCCCGATTCCCAGCCTTGGATCAGAAATTAGTTTCGAAAGGCATTTCGAGAGCCATTCGGGCTCAGCACTGACGTTTACGAATCCGCTAATGGATGATACGGTGGCAATTGAATCCAAATCTTCCCCCACAAGTGCGCAAATCTGCTCTGCAATCTCCTGTGGTGGCTTCCTGAACATGCTCGCTAGTGAATGACAGGGGAGTGCTACGTCCCCATGATCCTCAACAGTTGCCCTTCCGATCAGTGGAATCCAATCCGAATCTTCCACACCGAGGGAATTCATGGCTTTGGAGAAGATTGGAATCATCTCATTAATCAGTTCCCTAATCAAAATCACCTCACGAAATAGGGTACCTCAACAGGGCGGTGATCCCGCCGAATGCCGTGTAGAGGGTCGATCCTTCCTCGGTATCCAATGAAATTAACCTGACTTTGGCCGAAGTATGTCCGGCCAATATAGTGAGTTCATCGATTAGTTCCATTGAATTTTCCTTGTCCTCATTGACTTTGCCGGATTTGCACTCGGGGCAAGATGGATTAGCCGAGGATTTTTCATGCGTGGTTTCCCATTCGTTCTTGCACTCCTTGCAAAACCACCTTATCCTCATCTTGGTTATTGCCTCGGAGAGAAGGAGGGTTGCGACGGCCCCTTGCCCCAATGCGGAGCGAACCATAATCTCCCCATATGTCGCCTTGGGGTTTGACTTCATCACCTCCTGCAAGAATTCGTCAACGATTGTCCGTTCGACATCGAGCTCAATCTGATCCATTGTCGACCCTGCTCGCTGAATCAGTTCCCTTAGGCCGCTCTCATTCGAATAGCCAACATCAAAGTATGGTTCTGCGATCAGTTTCTTTATCTCGTGATGAAAATAATCATTCTTTACGACGAAGTCCTTTGTTGCTCCAGGGCCTCCGATGATTACCCCCTTCAAGTCCTGAACCATTGGAAGCCAATAGTTAGACGCCCTCTCTGCTGCTTTCTTGAAGAAATTGTGAGCAGCCTCCTCTATCAGCCTCTCGAACCTTTGTGCGGATTGTCCACCTCTGCCGTGCTTCGAAGGGACGAGTGAAGTGATGTGCTCCTGACAATGGAGTTTTTTTCCTGAAGCAAGACCGTACGCTGCTTCGGACCTATCAATTACGAAAAGAGCATAGGAAGTTCGATTGATGAGCATCTCTTCCAACTGACTCACTTCAAAGGTCGAGTCGCACCTATACCTAAACGAAGAAAATGGCTCAGGTGGATCATCAATCACAGTTGACATTAGTCTTGTTTTGTTGTTCCCTACTATGACATGGCCGACGAAAATTGCTATTCCCCCCTCACCGGGAGTCTTGTATCGATTTAGTGTGGAGAGCGCCGATTCAATAGCATCAGTAACATGCTTCTTCGTCGATTTTGACTTGATATTGGCTGCTTGTCCGGCCTCATTGCTAAGTTGGTGCCTCACATCATGTATCATCCTATCAGGGGGGATTACAACCGATACCAACTCCGTCCCCATGCCCTTCATGCCTGAGAGTTCCTGCAGGGACTTCTTGAGTCGGAGCCTCCGCTGCTGTTGTGCTATCTCATCGGCCATGTCACTCCTCCGTGATTTGCCACCACGGGCGGCATTTCAACCCTTCAGCGCCAGTAGAGCATACGTATTGAAAGGCAGGGTGCCAACCTATGGTCGATGACGACGGTTGTTGTTGCGCTCGGTGGGAGCTTGATGAGACCAGAAGTCGAGGGAAGGCACAACTGGTTGATGGAAATGGTTCGTGTTATCGGGGCAAGAGTAGAATCGGGAGCAAAGGTAGCCTTAGTGGTTGGAGGGGGGGCTCCAGCAAGAGAGAGCATCGAATTGGCCAGACCATTGATTGGAGATGTCTCACACCTGGACCGGATTGGGATAGCCGCCACGAGACTAAACGCGACCATAGTCAGGGAAGCACTCTCCGATGGTGGAGTCGGTGTTTCGGAGAAGATTCCAGAGAGTATCGAAGGAGCGGTTCTCGAATTGGTTGGGAGTGATGTTGTTGTGATGGGGGGCACGGTACCGGGTCAAACGACTGACGCAGTTGCGATTAGGCTAGCAATACAAAGTGGGGCGGAGAAGTGTGTCATCGCGACAAACGTATCCAAGGTCTATTCCGAAGATCCGAGGGAAAATCCAGAGGCTGAGGCATTTGATGAATTGACACTCAATGAATTACAGGAAATAGTGGGACCTCCGGGACACTTAGAGGCAGGCACCTCCCAAGTCGTTGACCCGGTTGGAGTTGGGGATGCCTTGGAGCATGGCCTACATCTGGATGTTCTGGATGGCAGAGATACTCGAGTAATCAAGAGGTCGCTTGAGGGGGAGGAATTCGAGGGTACAATGGTGAGGGGCTAATGGCTAGTAGGAAAGACACCATCCTGAAGGCAGCACAGAGGACTGCGAAGCAGGCACACGCTGCAGCCTCGAAGAGAGGATACAAATCGAAGACGAGAGTGAACATCGAACCACACAGGCATTGCTCTGTTTGCTGGAAACCGATATCCTTGGAAAGTGATCCGGCAATTTGTGGTGATGACGGGTGCTTGTCCATGTATGAGCGCCGTGAGAAATCAAGGAAGAGGTTCACTTTCTTGATGTACTTTGGGATATTGATTTTCGTAGGACTTCTAGCATTCCAAGTAATCATGGGGGCGTCAGGTTAAATCACGGCAAATTTGGAGGCATGATATGATGATGGTCAGAATTCTCTCCTTACTGCCGATGTTAGTCGGTTTGCTGTGCGCTTTAATCCTACTACTGAGCCTGTACGGTTACCAAACCCCGGAAACAGGAAATCAGGTCCCAATCGTCCCATGTTCAGATGACGATGTGGGATGCAACGTTGGAATGACCATTGAGAACATGAACGTGCCAAGGGCATTCGTGCTACTGGAAATAACATTAGAGGTCGAGTGGAAGGAGCCGGATAGAGGTTGGTTAGGGGTAGTTGATGCCTCAGCGGCGGAAGAATGCCCTCCAGACAGTTCGACTGGGCTCACACACTGCACCGAGGAGCAGATTGGAAGATTCCTCGTAGCGGGGGGGCCGCAGAACGATGGTTTGATGAGTTTTAGGCTCGAGCCTGGGTCGTACAGATTCGTCACTGCTGGGTATGAGGGTTCGAGCCTGGATTCCCAGAGAGTCGAGATGTCCTCGAGCATCCACTTGGACAATATTGTGGAGATTGTACTAGCTGGTACCTCGGCACTGTTACTAATTGGTGCTGGAGAGATGGCTTTTCCGGTTAGGAACTTGCTGAAGCGCTTAAGAGGCCAATAAGTTAGTTGTCTCAGCATCGTTGAATAACCAATCCGTATTGGAGATGTATATGCGAGTGACGAAATGCCCCAACTGCGGCTCTGAGGTTGATGTCTCAGGGCTGGCGGAGTCGTATGGAGGCCACAACTTCTACTGCGTCGTTTGCGGTCATTCATGGCATGTGTGATCTTTTTCTGAACTAGCGTTCATCCTCTCGGGGCCAATGTTCGGGCAGAGTCAGGGGGTCATCCACCCTATCCGCATCAATAATTTCGATCAGATCCGCTCTTAGTTCCTCGAGTCCTTCACCGGAAATTGAGCTGATCCTATGATCTTCCTCCCCAACATCGCCCTCTAAGAGATCCGACTTTGTAGAGACCACGAGGATCCTCCTGTCCGATAATAGACCCCTAACCTCCCCCAGTAGTCGCTCCTGCTCAGAAATCGGAGTAGTAGATTCATCAGTCCAGTCAATCAAGAACAGGAGGACATCACCTAGATGCTCCAAAGCGGCAATGGCTTGCATCTCAATCTGATTCCTCTCCAGCATTGGTCTATCGAGAAGGCCGGGGGTATCTACCATCTGATACACCCTGCGCCGATGTGTGAAGTGACCCAAATGCAGTTGTTTGGTAGTAAATGGGTAAGATGCGACCTGCGGCTCCCCGCTTGAAAGGGCCCCGATTAGTGCGGATTTTCCCACGTTGGGGGAACCGGCGACCACGATACAAGGTTCTAGAGGGTCGGTAGAAGGGAGTTTTCGCAGAACATTTCTGGCTTCGCCCAACCACAATATCTGGGGTGAAATCTGATCGATAATGGAAGCCAATCGACCATATGCATGCCTCCTTGCTTTGTGGAATCCATCGATTTCTCTGAGTCTTAGAATCTTTGACTGGGCCTCTCCAGAAATCCTCTGAGACCTCTCAGCAGCCCATTGCAATGACGCCAAGTTCTTCTTGTAATCGTCACAACCAACTGCTGCGTCCACAAGGGCTTGGTCGAACTCAGATAGTGCATTCAGGCTAGGCCATCTGTCCACATACGAATTGAGAGTCTTTGTGGCGACGTCACAAGCGGACTGGACCATCCGGTTCATCTGCTTCCTAACCCTATGGTACTTGTCTGGATCCTCGACCAAATCCGCCTGACTGCTCGCCCTTCCAAACGCCTTGTCAAGAATCTCCTGGGGATAAAGAACGGTCGGAATCGACCTCCATTCAACCGATGCCAAGCAACTACCTCCGTCGACACCGCCACGGTATTGCACTTCAATCATTAGCAAAGCATGAGGAGAATTAGCAGGCATAGTCGACCCGCTGGTTTTTCTATGATTGTCGAAACGAAGGTGTGTGTCCGACGCAACAAGAGACGAGAAAATTGGAGACCTGCCGCCTTGGGCGGCTAATTTCTTCGATGATTATGGGGCCCCAAGCCTAGAAGAGCTTGGTGATGTCTTCCATGGCCCTCTGTTGGACAGGAAGTATGGCCTAAGGAAGGACGACTTGGTTGAGATGCTACTAGACCGGAGGATGCTACCCGATGACAGAGACCCATGTGTTCGTGGAATGATGGTAGGGGGGAGGAGTTCGTCGATAGATATTCTGGATGAGGACGGAGAATTCAGATCAATTTCACGTGATGCGATTGTCGAAGTCAGACTTGTAACGCATCTGAGAAGAACATATATCGAGGATGAGGAGCTCCTAAAATTCGAGAAGGACGACATGAAGAGAAGATCTGAAGTCCACGAGATGGCAGAGAAGACCAGTGAAGGTCACGGAAACAACCTGTCATGGGGGTGACAACTTGGATAGACTTTCTGCAATGGACTGTGTCCCCTGTGAAGGAGGGGCCCCGCCACTCAGCGAAGAGGAGTCTGCCGCATTCCTTGTGCAGATTCATGAAGACTGGAGGTTAGTGGAAAATCACCACCTTACTCGGACCTGGGAGTTTCCTGACTTTGTCTCTGCTCTCGAATTTACCAACGCACTAGGTGCAATTTGCGAAGAACAATCACACCATGCTGACTTTGATCTTGGATGGGGGAAGCTGGTCGCTGTAATTTTCACTCACAAGATTGACGCCCTCACCGAATCGGACTTTGTCTTGGCTTCCAAGTTCGATGACATCGAAAGGTGAGAAAAATGAGCGTTGTCCAGGATGTGCTCACTTCGAGGCGAACAATATACAGGTACAGCGACGAGAAAGTGGATGATAAAATTCTAGAGTTGGCCTTTGAGGCTGCAAGAAATGCTCCTTGCCACAAGAATACCCATCCGTGGAAATTCTACGTAATGGGAGATGATGCCCGAACCGAACTCATCCCAGAGGTCAAGATCCTAGCCCTGAAGAAATCCCCTAAAGGAGGAGTTCCTGAAGCAGGAGTGGCCAGGGCGGTCGATAAGATTCTGTCACCTCCTGTGCTAATTTGCGTCACTAGCTCACTGAGTCCGGGAGACCTCTTCAGGCAAGAAGAGGACTATGCGGCAACGGTATGCGCAACTCACAATCTGATTCTGTCACTCTGGGGCAATGGTGTTGGTTCCCAATGGAGCACAGGGGCGATTACTCGCTCAGAAGCTGCTTACTGCGCGATAGGAGCATCGCCTATCGAAGAGCGAATTATTGGTTTCATAAAGATAGGATACCCAGAGGAGATACCATCAAAGAGCAAGAAGGGACTCGAAGAAATTAGGTCCTACCTGCCATAAGGGAACTGGGGAATTCGGGAATAATTAGTAGCGAGGTGGGTGTTGATGAGGAGAGTTGTATATCCAAGGGCTGGAGGTGTCGACACAATCCAGATTGTGGAAGAGCAAGACCCAGTGCCAAAGAGTGGTCAGGTCTGCGTCAGCATACACAGAGCAGGGGTGAACTTTGCAGATCTGATGATGAGGCAGGGTCTCTATGGTTCGAGTCCCGATTTCCCATTCACCCCAGGTTATGAGGCAGCCGGAGTAGTGATTGGACTTGGGGAGGGAGTAGATTCTCTAAAGGAAGGAGACAGAGTACTCGTAATGACTGGTTTCGGGGGTTATTCCGAGAAGGTCTGCCTGGATGCTAGAAGGGTAGTTCCGATTCCGGACTCGGTCTCCTTCGACCAAGCGGCTGCGATTCCAGTTACCTATGGCACGGCTTTCCACATGCTGGTCCATCTTGGTATGATCTCCGAGGGAGAAACGGTTCTGATCCATCACGCTGCTGGTGGAGTGGGTACTGCAGTATCACAGATATGCGAAGCCTTCGGTGCTTCATTGGTAGTGGGAACTGCTTCGGCCTCCAAGAAGGATTTCGTCGAATCAATGGGCATGAGGTTCGTCGATAGGGAGAAAGAGGACTTCGTGAAAGTCTGCAATGAAATGACAGGTGGAAGGGGGGTGCACCACGCCATTGACCCGGTCGGAGGGAATCACCTCCTACGGTCATACAAGTCTCTTAGGAAAGGGGGCAAGTTGTATTACTTCGGGGCATCTGCCGCTGTGAAGGGACAGAAGAGGTCTCGACTTTCGGAGTTAAGAATGTGGTGGGGGATGCCTCGATTCGACCCCCTCAGGCTAATGAGCTCGAACAAGGCAGTTTTCGGAGTTCATATGGGGCTCCTAGAGGACGATTCGATCTTCAAGGGACATCTCGCTTCATTGTCCGGGATGCTACAGGAAGGGAAGATAGATCCGGTGATTGATTCAGTTTGGCGATTCGAGAAGGTAGCCGATGCTCAGATGCACATACATAACAGGAAGAACCGTGGCAAGGTTCTGCTGGATTTCTCCCCGAAGTGACTACATTCGAACTGGCCTTGTTGCGCCGCATGCCTGACATTTCAGAAGGGTAGTCCTCCCCTCGCGCATGAACCTTGTATCGGGGGCTTTACACTCGCCACATAGGATGTACGTCTTGACGTACGAGACGATCTTCTCCTTGATTCTCTTTGGGGGGACCTTACCCTTGAGCATGATTCTGACTTGCTCCCTGCTTCCGGAAGTCCCGAGCTCGTTGAGCAAATATTGGAAAACGTGGTTGGCATCCCTATCCATCGCATCGACAATCTCTGAGAAGTTCCGGAGAATGGTCTGACTTCCCTCAATCATGATGTCTGGTTGAGGCATCGTCCACCTTGAACGCTCGCTGATATCCTTCGGTATCCTCTCTCTTGCACGGTCTAAGAGGTCCTCGTATTCGCGGTTGGTCACGACCATGGGAGAATAGGGGGGCTTTTCACCCCACCGGGAGTTTTGGGAACGGTCAAGGACCGGTTCTAACTCGGTAACATGTGGATGAACCACCCGTAGTGAAGATTGCCAAGACGGAACCCAATGCTAGGATGCCCACGAAGGGAAGCGCCTATGCTGCCGGTTGGGACTTGTACTGTTTGGAGGAAACTGTTGTTAGTTTCCGTTCTAGCGTTAAGCTTAGGACTGGCCTTAAGGTTGCGATTCCAGAGGGTTACGAGGGACAAGTGAGGGCCAGGTCATCACTAGGCTCGAAAGGACTCATCCTACCCCATAGCATTGGAACTATTGATGCGGACTACAGGGGCGAGCTGTTCGTACTAATGACATGGATAGGGAATGGTGATTCTTACAAGGTGAAATCTGGGGAGAGGATCGCTCAACTAGTGATATCACCAATACCCAATGTTCAATTCTCCGAAGTTGAAGTCGGTAAACTCGGAGATACCGAGAGGGGCGAAGGGGGCTTCGGCAGCACCGGCAGGTTCTGAATATGGAAAATACAACAGACACCATAGAATACTCCCGGTGGATTCATAGCACTCTAACGCTGGCATCGACTGATGCACCTAAGTGTCGATGAACTGCGGTCTAAAGTCGAAGAGTTCAGATCAAGCGGACTCAACACTCAGCAAATAGCGGATGAGTTGTCGTTGTCACAGACCACGGTCCAGTGGCTCTCTGCCAGCGATTACGAGGTAGAAGACAAACCACTTGACGTGAAGGTCGGATGGAGGTCTATAGCGGTCAAGGGAGATCGGATCGAGGCAGTGTCTTACATTTTCTGTGACATCATCGATGAGATGGTGGGGGACGAGGTCGACACGATAGTGGGCGTCAGCATCAATGGGATCGCTTTCGCTCAAGCGATCTCATCGACTCTGGACCTGGAGATGGCCGTGGTAAGGAGCATTAGCGAGGATGTCGGTGGGCATCTTTCAGAAGTCTACGCCAGTATCAAGGGCAAGAGGATAATCATCGTCGATGACGTATACTCCTCAGGCACTACCATGAAGAAAACGGCAGCCGGTCTCAGTGCTGCAGGGGCCGATGTCAAAATGTGCATTGTCCTTGTGAACAAGTCCTGGGACGATGACGTCGAAGGGGTGCCATTGAGGGCGCTGATTAGAGCAGCGACGGTCTGAGGTGGCACATGCACTGGGCGGATTACACCGCACAAAGGCTCATGGGGCGTGGGGGGGAGCAGGTCTCGGCGTCTGGAATTACTCCATCTGGAGAGTTCCACATCGGTCACCTGAGGGAGATACTCTCCGCAGAAATGATTCACAGAGCCTGCCTTGACGCTGGGGTCGAGTCGAAATATATCTTCATCGTAGACTCCATGGATCCCCTGAGGAGGGTGTACGACTTCCTATCGCCAGAATATGAGAGTTACATCGGCCACCCACTTGCATACATACCTGCACCGGGTTCAGATGGGAAACCTAACGATGGTAGTGGCACATACGCTGATCACTTCCTAGGACCATTCCTGAATGCCCTGGAGCAAATCGGGGTTCGCCCAGAGGTGGTGATGAATCACGAAACCTACGAATCTGGTGGGTTCGCCGGATACATCGACACTGCAATCTCGAAGAAGGAAGAAATCAGGGGCATCATCCAGGAAATTTCCGGTAGGGAGCTTGCTGATGACTGGTTCCCGTTCAATCCAATGGGCTCGGATGGGAGCCTCGATGGCGTGACTGTCACGGGCTATGAGAAGCCATTCGTTCACTGGATTGACTCTCTTGGGGTGGAAGGGATGTCAGATATCCGAAAGGGAGAGGGGAAAATGCCATGGAGAATCGATTGGGCGGCCAGATGGGCCATCCATGGCATCACCTGCGAGCCAGCGGGCAAGGACCATGGTGCTGCTGGTGGGAGCTATGACACTGGCATTCCAATATGCAAACTTCTGGGAGGGGAACCTCCGGACAAAATGGTCTACGAGTGGATTCAACTGAAGGGAATGGGCCCGATGTCCAGCTCCACTGGCCTCACTATTGGGCCCATGGAGGCCCTCTCACTGGTTCCTCCCGAGATACTACGCTATGTGATAGCAAGGAGCAAAATCAATCGTCACATCGAGTTCGACACGGGGAGTTCGCTTTTCCAAACTGCGGACGAGTATGAGAGGTTGGTGTCGAACCCGATTGCCGAAGACGAAGGGATGACAAAACGACAGTTGGTAGCAGCGCAGACTCAGAGCGGCGCGATAAGACTCAGCCAAGTAGAGGCTGGTGCCGACCCCAGTGACTCGTTTGGAGGGGTCTCCTTCAGGCACCTCTCAATGCTCGCACAAATCAAGGCCTCAGATGCAGACGTATGGGGATCGCTGAACAGATCTGGCCATATCCAAGGGGAGCCGAGGGAATCATTGGTGATCCGACTCGCAAGGATGAGGACCTGGATTGATGGCCCACACTTCCCCGAAGGTGCCAAGCTTGAGCTTCGAATGGAGTTGGGCGATGAGGCGAGGAGGGAGATCGGCGAGGGGGGCATGAATTTCCTATCGGTGCTTTCCTCGCTGCTCTCCGAATGCGATTGGGGGGATGATCAAATCAGCGAAGCCATCTCGAATGCTTGCGAATCTGCAGGGATTCCCAGAAGGGAGGGGTATGCCTCGATATATTGGGCCCTAATCGGGAGGAGTTACGGACCCAAGGCTTCCTCACTTCTCTGCGAAATGGACAAGGAGAGTGTTCTGACCCTCCTGAGGAGTGCATAGGGTGGGAAAGGAGAAGATGTACATCGCGGCCCTACATGGGGTTGCGATATCCATATTCTACATCCTAGTAAGTAGCATCCTATCTCTTGGTGAATGGTTCGTTAAGGCGATGTCCGAATGGGAAGGTGTCCATGGGGGTTTCCCGTGGTGGGCAATCTTGCTCCTGACAACAATGTTCTACCCACCTGCCTTCATCTACTACAAGGAGAACCAAGACATGGTAGACCCGGTGGAAGACCTAGTAACCGCCTTTCTCCTCCTCCCAATCCTTCTGATTGGGTTCTTTATCCTCTAGTGAATTTGACTAGAAAACGCTCAAATCCTACCTCTTGGACGGAGCTTCATGGGAGTTTACGAGCTACTTATGAAGGCAATAGAAGAGAGGGATGCAACGCACTATGTGGAGATTCTGCACGATGATTACGAATTCGTCAGACACCAAACTGGCACTACTATGGACAAGATTCAGATGAGTGATATGATGGCTAGCATGATGGCTAATTCGGAAGTTTTGATCAACGAACCGAGATGTATATATGAGAACGATGAAATCCTCGTCGAGCACTCGGTGATGAGCTTTCCAGACGGGTCCAGGGAGGCCGTGATGGCAGTCCACACTAAAAAGGACGGACGGTTAATTCGAACTGAAACTGGAGCTACACTTCTATCCGATTGAAATCAGGGATGGAGATTCCCTATTCTTCTAGTTGAGTGATTTGATTTCCAGAAGCCTAGGCTCTGGGATTCCCTGGAGGGCCTCCTTGATCGCCTCTACCTCCATACGTGCACCTGCCATAGTGGTAACGAAAGGAATGTTGAGCTCCACAGCAAGCCTCCTCATCATGTTCCCATCTAGAACAGCGCCACCAGTTGATCTGGGCGTATTGATGACGAGATTGATCTTGCCCTGGCGCATCAAGTCAAGGGCATCGGGGGATCGTCCCTCAGCAATCCTGTAGCAAGTCTCCACCTCAAGCCCCCCGACACCTCGGAGAACCCGAGAGGTCCCCCTAGTGGCAAAAATCGTAAAACCGATCTTCTGGAGGCTCGCGGCTAATGGAATCATAGAGTACTTGTCTTCATCCTTCACGGTAATGTACACCCCACCTTCGGTGGGCACGGGTATTTCCGTTGCCAGTCTGGCCTTCAGATATGCTGCTGATGCCCTCACGTGAGACCCCATTACCTCTCCCGTGGACTTCATCTCTGGACCTGGGGCTGGGTCCAAACCCCTCAGCTTGATGAAGGGAAATACTGGTGCCTTCACGCACACTGCATCGGTTTGAGGCTCTGGGATATCAAGGTCGCACAACCTCTCCCCGAGGGCCACCCTAGCCGCAATCCGTGCTAGTGGGATTCCTGTAGACTTGGCTACGAAGGGGAATGTACGTGAACCTCGAGGATTCACTTCAAGCACGTACAGTAGGCCATCATGGATAGCAAACTGGATGTTGTAGCATCCACGAATTCCGAGTTCAAGGCCAATCACCTTCGTCCATTCTTCAACCTGCTCTAGGATATCATCAGGAACATTCTGTGGAGGGATGAAGCAAGTGGAGTCGCCGGAGTGTATGCCCGCCTCCTCGAGATGTTCCATTATTGCCCCGATGAGAACCTCGTCGCCATCACAAACCGCGTCCACATCGAGCTCCATGGCATTGCCGAGGTACTTGTCGATCAACAGGGGCCTGTCTGATGATAGGTACGCATCCCTCATGTAAGACTCCAACTGCTTGTAGTTGGCCAGTATTTCCATCCCCCTCCCCCCAAGTACGTAGGAGGGACGAACTAGTACAGGATAACCAATCTCGTTAGCGGCATGTCTCACTCCCTCCGGAGTTGTCGAAGTTGCTCCGTCGGGCATCCTCAGACCGCACCTCAGAGAGAACTCTTCGAACCTCTCTCGATCGCTGGCCTCGTCGACTGACTCGGGGGATGTCCCCTCCATCACAAGTTCAAGACCCATAGTGGAAAGGTGTGGTAGTTCGTTGGCAAGAGGGAGTGCGAGATTGATTGCTGTTTGTCCGCCAAACTGGAGGAGAATCCCATTTGCGTCTTCCCGGAGTAGCATCTCCGAGACAGCCTCTAGAGTGAGTGGGTCGAAGTACAGCCTGTCGCTCGTATCGAAGTCAGTAGAGACTGTCTCTGGGTTGTTGTTGATTATTATGGCCTCATGACCGAGGTCCTGAATTGCACCGGCAGCATGCACGCATCCGTAGTCGAACTCTATTCCCTGGCCAATTCGAATAGGGCCCGAACCAACTACTGCAATCCTTTGCTTCACAGAAGCAGCGAGACCGGGTACGTAGTCCACACCGGACTCCGCCGAGCCACCCTCATACGTCGAGTAGTAATATGGCGTCACTGCAGCGAACTCTGCAGCGCATGAATCGACCATACGGTACCTTGGATGGACACTAAGCTCGTGCCTTCGCAACCTTACAGCGGTTTCGTCTTGACCGGTTGGGAGGTTCTTGAAACCACTCTCGGGGAAGCCACAAAGCGCATCTGCGATGTGTAAATCGGTGAATCCGGCTCCCTTCCAAGACCGCATCTCGGACTGTGGGATTCCAGCGGGCCGCATCCCAATCTCTCCGGCTGCCCGAATCTCAGTCTCGATTGCCGCTATCTTCTCGAATCTTCTAAGGAACCACCTCGTAACCCCTCCGGTCAGGTCCCTAACGTCCTCTATCGAGTAACCCCGCCGGAATGCCTCAATGACTGCCCCAAGCCTCCTGTCAGTAGGAATGCGGAGCCAGTCCTCGTGAATCGCGGTGGGAAGCATCTCCGAGGCTCTTTCATCCATTGTTTCGCCATCCGATGCGTCGGACATCGTCAAAGGGCGTGGATGGGGTTTGCCATACTCCAGGCTAGCCCATGCCTTGAGGCAAGCCTCCTCAAAGGAACGCCCGATTGCCATTACTTCGCCAGTCGACTTCATTGAGGTTCCTAGACTCCTATCTGCAGTCCTGAACTTGTCGAACGGCCAGCGGGGAATTTTGACTACGCAATAGTCTAGGGTGGGTTCGAATGCAGCGGTTGTTCCCTCTCCGGTAATCGGGTTGGGAAGCTCATCCAGGGTGTAACCAACTGCAATCAGCGCGGCCATCCTTGCTATTGGGTAGCCAGTGGCCTTCGATGCCAATGCAGAGGAACGGGAGACTCGTGGGTTCACCTCTATGACCCTGTAGTCACCTGTGGACTGCTCGACTGCGAATTGGACGTTGCATCCTCCCTTGATATTGAGCCTCCTGATCAGCTTTAGAGCCGAATTCCGCAGCCCCTGGTGATCACGATCGGAAAGCGTCTGCTGTGGGGCCACAACGATGGATTCACCTGTGTGCACGCCCATCGGATCGATGTTCTCCATGGTGCATACGATGATTGCATTGTCAGAACTGTCCCTCATCACCTCATACTCGTGCTCTTGCCAGCCTAGAATACTCTCTTCAATGAGGACCTGCCCAATTGCAGAATGCAGAATACCCTGGCTGGCAATCTCCACCAATTCCCCCATGTTGAATGCAGTGCCCCCGCCGAGGCCACCGAGGGTGAAAGCTGGTCTGATAAGCAATGGGAAAGACCCGAGTTCCTCGGCGGCTGCAATGACCTCCTCGATCGATTCGCATGCCATCGCCTTACAAACTGGCAGATTGATCTCCTCACACACCCTCTTGAACAGGTCTCTATCCTCTGCCTCATCTATTGCAGCAAGATTGCATCCAATCAGCTCCACCCCCAACTCATCTAGAGTACCGTCCTTGGCAAGTGCAGAGGCTATGTTTAGAGCAGTCTGACCGCCCATGCCTGCTAGAAGAGCATCCGGTTTTTCCGACTCCATTATTCTCTTGACTACCTCTGGCAGCAAGGGTTCGATGTATATCCGATCTGCCATCTCGGGGTCATTCTGAATCGTAGCTGGGTTTGAGTTGACTAGGATGACTTCGTATCCATCGGATCTAAGAGCTCGACAGGCCTGTGATCCTGAGAAATCGAATTCTGCTGCCTGACCAATCCTAATCGGGCCGCTACCAAGGATTAGGATCCTCTTCAAGTCGTCACGACGAGGCATCAGGAGCCTCCTTCATTGCTAACTAGTTCTGCCTCTGGCCTACCTAGATGCTCGGCGACAATTTGCTGGAACCTGTCGAAGAGGGGTGAGGCGTCATGAGGCCCTGGGCAAGCCTCAGGATGGAATTGAATGGTGAATGCAGGTTTATCCAACAGGTCAAGCCCCTCTACTGTCCCATCGTTAGAGTTGACGTGCCGAACCCTGAACTCAGCTCCTAGGATGTTGTCACTAGATTCGGAGCAGGCTCTGCTAGGATGGGGTGCTAGCATTCCTTGGACCGGGTCCTCGACTGCGAATCCGTGGTTCTGGCTTGTGATGTGGACCCTCCCCGTCTCCAAGTCCATCACTGGTTGGTTGGAGCCTCTGTGGCCGTATCGCAGCTTGTATGTCCTCAATCCAGCTGCTAGTCCCATTAACTGGTGTCCTAGGCATATTCCCATCACTGGCATCCCCTGTCGAACGGCAGCTGCCAACGTCCTCCTCGCATCAGTTGCTGCTCCGGGATGGGCTGGGTCTCCGGGTCCATTAGAAGCAAAGAGGGCATCAGGGGTCCAATCGCGAGAGATTTCCTCAAGAGACATGTCAGCAGGACACCAAACTACCTCGAACCTAGTGCAAAGTTCCCTCAGGATGTTGTGCTTGACACCACAATCAATTGCGGCTAGGCGCGGCAGGGAGAGGCCGTCCTCATCCTCGGCTCCGGGATTGAGCAGCGTAGGTTCTTCACAGGTAACTTGAGCGACCAAGTCTTCCGCCTCCGGAGTAATCATCTCCTCTAGAATTGTCTCCATTTCCTCGACCCGTTCAGCGGGGCCGAATACGCAAAGGAGGGTTCCGTGCTCCCTGACCCTCCTGGTTAGAGTTCGCGTATCGATTCCCTCTATCCCGGGGACGTTGTGGGCGACCAACAGGTCATGCACACTGCCCACAGAGTCACGATGGTCTGGATATGTCATGTGCTCCCTGCATACCACCCCTCTAGGATGGACCGAAGAAGACTCCGAGACCCCGGGGTGGACTCCGTAGTTTCCGAGTAGCGGGTAGGTGAAAGTTAGAACCTGCCCCGCGAAGGATGGATCGGTAAGGCTCTCTTGATAACCACACATCCCAGTAGTGAATACCAGCTCCCCCTCTGCAATTGCCTCGGACCCAAAGAGTCGCCCATCGAAGCGCGTCCCATCGGCTAGTAGCAGAATCCCCTTGGAGCCGCTAGGTTGCTCTGAGCGTTCAGAATCGAGGATTAAGTCTGCAGCATCGGAGAAGGTTGGAGGGGATTCAACACCCCGAATACCAGCACCGGGGCAGAAGCCCCCGACTGCTGGACTCTCCGACATCAGCAACGCTGCCCAAGTACGATTCTTAATGGTTGACAGGAAATCGGATTTCCCGTTGCCACAAATTCACTCTTCGTCATCGTTGACTACAACCTTTCCCTTAGCAGATGGGATGACTTTCATCTTAGCGCCTGAGAACTTCGATTCCTCATCGATAGGCCCTATCAAAGAGTCTAGAAATATAGCAAGAGCGGCCACTTCTGAGTGAGGCTGATTGCCAATTGAGATGTTGTAATCAGCCAAATGGTAAACCTCAGCAGGAACCTTAGTGCCACCCACTACTACCAATGCTGGCTTGTCTGTTGGGATAGATGGGATTGATTCCCTCCAAGGACGGCCATACATCGTGAGATGGACTATCGTTACTTCACCGGACTTAGATACCTTCCTGAGCCAGGACAATGGACTCTCTTCAAACCTACTCAGGAATTCGCCACCGAAATGACCTGCCACAGAATCCCAAGTCTCCAATGCAGAAGGGTCTCTTTCTCCTGCAAGAATGACCTCGTCAGCACCGAATGCCCTAGCAGTCAGGCCCAAGTGAGATGTGATGCGCTTGTCCCTGTCACGACGATGTCCCAATCGAAGAACTGACAGTCTTGGCGGGATCTCGTGACTCATGCCTCATGCGTAAGGGGGTGCCTCATCAGCATGACCCTCGAGAGGATCGGTTCCAGAGGAAGGGAAAACGTCGACCCCCATGTTCAGCATGCTAGCCCTGACCCATTGGAGGAGGAGGGCATCGAACATCATGTGGGAAGCAAAGCCTACCATCACCGCAAGAACAAGAACTCTTCCGGATGCGAATAGAGCATCTCCCTCCAGCTCCCCGTAGCTCATCGTTGCTGGCTCGATGATATAGAACGCTGCGAGGACCCCTAGCCCGCCACCGATCTGGGACATTGTCGCATTCCCCCTCTCCCTCCCAATGCCTGTGAAAAGAGTCGCAGCAGCGACGAGTGCGGGGATCAGGAGACTCACAGTTACGTAGTCGAATGATCCTAGAGTCGAGTTGGGAATTTGTGCGTCATTAATCTCCTGGCCGCCTTCGCTAATTGCAATCCACCACCAGAGAGCGCTAGAAATGAATAGAGCACCGGAGGTTCTGGCACGTTCGGTGATCATATCCCTAACATGGTGGGCATCACGAGGTTTTAGCCTCTGAACAATTGAGTCGAGGATGAATAGAGTCTCGGGGTCGTGAGATTCATCAGAGTCTAGATTAGTTTGTGGCTCTGGGGCCTCTGGGGAAGCATCCTCTCCCAGAACCATCGCCCGATTGCCCCTCCGTCACATCATAAAGCAATCGTCGCTTGCGAGTTCCATATGGCTGACTGGCGACCTATGCTAAATCGCCGAGATGATGGTTTTCCTAGGATTATGGGGGTTGTCAACATCACTCCAGACTCGTTCCATCCCGATTCTAGGTCGACAAACAAGAATCAAGCAATAGCCACTGCATCTAGTATGGCTGCAGATGGTGCAGAATGGATTGACGTCGGAGGTGAGTCGACAAGACCAGGGGCGAAGCCAGTGTCGGTCGGAGACGAGTTAGGCAGAGTTGTTCCAGCGATAGAGGGCATCAGGGCTGAGCTTCCGGATGTGTGCATATCTGTGGACACGCGAAGGGCCGAGGTTGCGCGTCGGGCTCTGGAAATCGGAGCTGATATGGTGAATGACGTCTCTTCAATGAGCGACCCTGGGATGCTAGATGTGGTAGTCGAGCACGGATGTCCAGTTTGCTTGATGCACATGCAAGGACTTCCTGAGAACATGCAAGACGACCCCCATTATGAGGACGTAGTGAATGAGGTCAGGTCATACTTAGACGAAGCCGCAAGCCCTCTAATAGAAGCAGGAGTTATGGCCTCTCGGATAGTTGTAGACCCGGGCATAGGCTTCGGGAAGAAGTTGGAGAACAATCTGGCTCTGCTATCTTCGGGAAGGGAGATAGTGCCAGATAGTCAAATGGGACTAATGTGGGGAGTTAGCAGGAAGAGCATGTTTCGGGACCTCCTCGGTCGTGAGAGGAGTGATGACAGGCTAGCTGGTTCGCTGGGAATTGCTGCAATGTCCTTGCAGAAAGAAGTTGACATTGTCAGAGTCCATGACGTCACAGAACATTCGGATACTTTCGCAGCGATGAAGGCGGTGAGATGAGAAGATGTCCGATGGGAGCAAGAACATCATCGAGATAGATGAGAATCTGAGGCTTTTGGGAACGGCCCACGTCAGTAGCGAGTCGGTGGGGCTAGTGCGCAATCAAATCGAAGAATGGGGGCCGGATCTGGTAGCAGTGGAACTCTGCCCATCGAGGATGGCCGCATTGACAAAACCAGACTCTCTAGATTCTGAAGACCTTCTGAAAATAATCAAAGAAGGAAGGTCGGCAATGATTCTCCTCCAATCTGCACTTGCAGCACAGCAGAGGAGGATGGGGGTTTCATCGGGAGAGAGACCCGGAGCCGAGCTCCTGGCTGCGGTAAATGCTGCCGAGGATTCGGGGGTTCCGGTGGAAATGATCGACAGGGACGTCGTTGTCACACTCAGGAGAGCGTGGAGGAAGATGGGTATTATCGAGAAATGGAGAATACTGAACGCCCTCCTATGGGAAGAGGATGATGATGAGTTGTCCATAGACGAGATGCTTGGAGACTCGGATCTCCTCAGTAGCATGATGGAAGGGGCCAGAGAAATTGCCCCTGGGGCGGGAGAGGTTCTGATTGACGAGCGAGATTCATTCCTAGCGGGGAGGATACAGCAGATTCGGGGAAAGGGCAAGGTGCTGGCCGTTATCGGTGCCGGTCACATTAGTGGAGTTGTACACAATCTGAGAGAGCCTGCGATGGAAACGACATCAAGACTGGAAGAACTTAGCAAGGAACCCCCCAAGTCAATTTGGCCGAGACTGCTGATGGCGGCAATCCCAATATTCCTCTTTGGTGCTGTGGCTTGGATGGTTGCAAATGGCGAGATGGGAGCTCTAAAGCAGACGGCTCAGACTTGGCTCCTACTGAATGCCCTCCTAGCCGGAATCGGGGTCCTCATCGCAAGGGGTCACCCGCTCTCCATACTAGTAGGTGCTATTGCATCGCCAATCACGTCCCTCAATCCCACACTTGCAGCTGGATGGTTCGCTGGATACACGCAGCTGAAGGTGGCCTCACCGACAGGGAAGGACGCACAGGACTTCCTGGTCCTTGACGAGGTGTCTCTTTTCTGGAAAAATCGTGTCGGCAGGGTGCTGATGGTCACGGCCCTAGGGAATCTCGGTTCAATGGTGGGTGCATGGCTAGCTGGAGGAGCCATTCTAGGAATTCTCCTTGGGTGACACAGAACCATTTTGCGCCGAGGTCTTGTCGCAACAATAGTGACGAACTACGGATTCGTGATAAACAACAAGACTTGCATCGGGTGCCACGCTTGCACCGTAGCCTGCAAGTCAGAGCACGATATCCCCATTGGAGTAAACAGGACCCATGTCAAGTACATCGAGAAGGGGACATATCCGGACTCCACCAGAGAGTTCAGCGTCCATCGGTGCAACCATTGCGAGGATTCCCCATGCACTACAATCTGCCCCACTACAGCGCTATTCACGAGGTCTGATGGGATAGTCGATTTCGATGATGAGAGGTGCATAGGATGCAAGTCGTGCATGCAAGCGTGCCCTTACGACGCCCTGTATATCGACCCCAACAAGGGAACTGCTGCTAAGTGCAACTACTGCGCTCACAGGATCGAGCACTCCTACGAACCTGCCTGCGTAATCGTTTGCCCCACGGAATCCATAGTCTCAGGAGACCTGGATGACCCCAACTCGGCAATTTCCAATCTTGTCGCTTCCCACGACACAACGGTGAGGAAGCCCCAGTCAGGTGCGGTTCCCAACTTGTACTACATTGATGCTAGCGAGGAGATGCTTGACCCATCCGCTACAGAGGTAACGGGGACTGGCATGTGGACGGAGCAGGCCTTCGGCGTCGGACACTTTGCAAAGTACGCAGAGAGTCGACTGGGAGGTGCTGATACCACATCTATGATTGTGCAACTGGCTCTGGAGAAGAAGGCTAAGCAGTCCTCCCCCAGAGACAAGGCGATCATCAGAGATGTAATGGATAGGCTATCGAACGAAACGGGCGAGGCCAAGAGGAGCTACGATCAGCCTAGCAAAGGAGTCCTGTGGGGTTGGGAGGTGTCAGCTTACATCTGGACAAAGGGGATAGCAGCAGGAACATATGTAGTAGCAGTACTAGCAATGCTTTCTGGACTGGTTGAGATGAGTGATGGACTGTGGGGGATGACCCTGGCAATTGGGGTAGCTTTCCTCGCACTTACCGGATTGCTCCTTGTTATCGATCTTGACAGACCAGAGAGGTTCCTCTACGTAATGCTGCGTCCTAATTGGGACTCTTGGCTAGTCAGGGGGGCGTACATCCTCTCCGGATATGGCGGAGTGCTAGCACTAAGTGTGGCAGTGATAATACTGGACCTTGATCGGGTATTTCTTTCGTACCTAGCAATTGCTGGGTTGCCCCTGGCCTTACTCACTGGAGTGTACACGGCTTGGCTCTTGATGCAGGCAAAAGGCAGATCTTGGTCAGAAGATTCCCTACTGCCTGCGAAGTTCCTAATCGAGACCGTGACCATAGGGGCTGCAGTTTTCTTCCCCCTTGTATTGATGGAACCGCTCTCCTTCATAGTAGGTGGAGTGGTCCTGTTAGGGATTCTTGCCCATGACAATCACTTGGTCGTGAGGCCGCAGATGGAGCCGTTGTTGTGAGGTGATAGGTTGGGAAAGACGTTCATCGAGAAAGTGGCACAGCGCCTTCGAATAATTCCCAATCTGGACAGACGAGACGCTGAGGGGGCGAATGGCCCTCTGAGGGCTTTCCCCGAACCGAATGAGTGGCACGATCACGTGGAGCTTGATGCCAATGAGTGGCCAAAGATGATCGAGAAACGGTACTCACTGGTTCCGACGACCTGCTTCAACTGCGAGTCGGCCTGTGGCCTTCTCGCCTATGTCGACAAGGACTCGGGGAAGGTATCGAAGTTCGAAGGGAACCCCCATCACCCTGGGAGCAGGGGCAGGAACTGTGCCAAGGGCCCTGCCACAATTAACCAGATCAATGACACGGAGAGGATACTCCACCCAATGAGGAGGGTAGGTCCCAGGGGAGAGGGGGGTTGGGAGAGGATTTCCTGGGAAGTGGCATTGGACGAGATCTCCACCAAGATTCGTGACTCCCTGAAGACCGGGGCCAAGGACAGAGTGGTGTATCACGTCGGGCGCCCTGGGCACGAGGGGTACACCAACAGGATTCTGAAGGCATGGGGGGTGGATGGCCACAATAGCCACACAAACATCTGCTCCGCGGGAGCAAGGACTGGCTATGCACTATGGCATCGTCACGATAGGCCATCACCCGATCACGCCAACGCCAAGGTGATCTTACTAACTTCCTCCCATTTGGAGACTGGTCACTACTTCAATCCACATGCACAGAGGATTCTCGAGGGAATGATGGATGGTGCGAAGCTCATCGTAATCGACCCAAGGCTCTCCAACACAGCGGCGATGGCAGATCATTGGCTACCGACTTGGCCCGGATCCGAATCGGCCCTTTTCCTCTCATGGGCGAGCATGATCCTGGAACGAGGCCTATTCGACAGGGACTTCGTTGATAACTGGGTGAACTGGGGGGAGTGGATGGATGCTGATCATCCGGGAGAGCCACGGGAGTTCGACCGCTTCATCGAACTACTAAGAGAAGAGTACGCACAGTACACGCCCGAGTTCGCTGCGAAGGAGTGCAGGATCCCCATTGAGCAAGTCATAGAGGTCGGAGAAATCGTAGCAAACTCAGGAAGCAAGCTAGCGACACACGTTTGGAGAGCTGCTGCCATAGGCAATCTCGGTGGCTGGCAAGTCAGTAGGGCCCTGCATCTGCTTAACGTCCTAACAGGGAGCGTCGGGACAGAAGGCGGGACTTCACCCAACTCGTGGTCGAAGTACAAGCCGGACCTGTTCGACGTCCCTCCGGATCCAGATGGATGGAACGAGTTACACTTCCCTCCGGAGTACACCCTCTCCCACTACGAGATGAGTCACATCCTACCTCACTTGGTCAAGGACGGCAGGGGCGCTATGGACGTTTACTTCACAAGGGTTTTCAATCCAGTTTGGACCTATCCGGATGGTTTCTCTTGGATCGAGATGCTGCAGAACAAGGAGTCGGTCGGATGCCACGTGGCTCTAACCCCTACTTGGAACGAGACGGCTTTCTTCGCCGACTACGTCCTCCCCATGGGCCATGCATCAGAGAGGCACGATGTCAACTCATACGCAACAAGCTCGGGCAAGTGGGTAGCGTTCAGACAACCGGTTCTGAGAGAGTATGCACGCAGGGAGGGGAAAGAGGTCGAGTTCACGCACGAGGTTAATCCCGGAGAGGTGTGGGAGGAGGACGAGTTCTGGAACGAGTTGTCATGGAGGATTGACGACGGGACTATGGGGATTCGCGAGCACTTCATGAGCCCGTATCGTGAGGGGGAGAGAATCACCATCGACGAATACTACCAGTACATGTTCGAAAGGATTCCCGGACTCCCAGAAGCAGCAGAGGCCGAGGGGACGGATCCACTTGGGTACATGAGGAAGCATGGTGCTTTCCTGATCGAGGAGGCCACCTACAATAAGCACGAGGAAGAAGGATGGCCGACTCCCAGTGGAAAGCAGGAGCTTTACTCAAACAGCATGGTCGAGTTCGGATACCCCGAGCACTCCATCCCCCATTACAGGGTCATGAGCCACGTGCATCCGGACAACCTGCAGGGAGAGGACGAGTACTGCCTTCTCCCCAACTTCCGACTCCCCCAGCACATCCACTCTCGCTCTGCCAATGCCAAATGGCTGGCAGAGATAGCCCACCGAAACCCCCTTTGGGTCCATCCCACCGATGCTGCTAATCTAGGGGTTGGGGAGGGGGACTTGCTCAAAGTGGAGACCGAGATAGGCTGGTTCATCGACAAGGTCTGGGTGACCGAGGGGATCAAGCCGGGGATTATCGGATGCTCGCACCACATAGGGAGATGGCGAAGGAAACAGGACTCGGGCAACAGATACATGACCAACGAGGTCGAGATAGAGGACCTGGGAGAAGGCAGGATGCGGATGAGGACGGTCACCGGAGTCAGGCCGTGGGAGTCCGACGACCCGGATACCAACAGGGTGTGGTGGAGGGATGGAGGGGTGCACCAGAACATCACTCATGCAGTACAGCCAGACCCAATCAGCGGTGCGCATTGCTGGCTTCAGAAGGTGAGGATATCAAGACCAGTCGAAGGAGAGAAGTATGGGGACGTTGAGGTCGATACGAATAAGTCGTTTGAGTACTACAAGAGATGGAACGAGATGGCCAAGGAGAAAGAGGTCCATCCTCGTGGGGAAAGGAGGCCATTATGGATGAACAGGCCTCTGCCGCCAAGGAAGGAACACTGGTTCATCCGCGAATAGGATCATATCGAGGGTTCTGCAACCCCCCACTCGATGGCTTCCCAAGCTCTCTCGTGGACGTAGTAGAATCCCATCTTTAGTGGGAACTCGATGATTATGAACCAGCCAGCTGTTTCTAGCTCCCCACTCAGAATCGCAGCTATTGCCGCACCTGTCAAAGTTGCAATCATTCTCCAGGCAAATGTCTTTGCCAAAACGCGTTCCCTAGTGTACATACCCATCGCCATGTCTTCGCGCGGGCCTATCATTGGGCAATTAACCTAACCGGTATTGGGTTTGGTAACTTCGTGTTTCACTATGGGGAAGCAGTGACCGGAATGGCTGAGGTTTCTATCGAATCCACATCCTCTAGCCCCCAGTCGATTCTACTCCAGCCCCTCTCATGGATGTAATAGAGGAACATCTTAGTGAATAGCTCGGTCCCCCCGATGGCTGCCCCCATTGCTATGCTTCCAGTGATGAAATATGAGATAATTATGGTATCCATCGTCCCAATTGTCCTCCATGTCACCGTCTTTACGAGGCTTCTAGCGCTGTTTGAATGTCCTGATCCGGGAATGTGTGACATAGGCGTTGTCTAATTCGATTAGACATAACCCCTCCGATGCTAGGTTCACAGCCAGATCAGAGAGATTCTACGACGACAGCGATGCCTTGGCCCCCACCAATGCAAGCCGTAGCCACGCCGTAACGGCCTCCGCTGCTCCTCAACTCGTGCGAGAGGGTCAGGATCAGCCTGGTTCCAGTTGCGGCTAGAGGGTGCCCCAGGCCTACAGCACCACCATTCACGTTGACTCTGTCGTAGTCAATTCCAAGATCCTCTATGCAGGCTACTGCCTGTCCGGCGAATGCCTCGTTAATCTCCCAGAGATCAATATCCGAGACGGTCAGGCCGGCTTTCTCGATAGCCTTCTGGCTGGAAGGAACCGGGCCATATGCCATGATACTGGGCTCTAGTCCAACGACTCCCCATGAGACAATGCGTGCCAGCGGTTCATCTCCATCCGCCTCTGCTCGAGACTCCGACTTCACCACGACCGCAGCCGCGCCATCGACCACCCCGGAGGCGTTTCCTGCTGTTACTAGGGAGTCGGGGCCGAAATGAGTCCTCAGACCCGATAGGGTATCAAGAGTCGTTCCAAGGACCACGTGATCCTCGTGAGTATGGTCAATTACGCCATCAGGAGTCTCTACGGAAACAATCTCCTTACCCCATATTCCGGATGAAACGCTAGCCTCCGTCCTCTGGTGGCTCATGGCTGCATACTCATCTGCCTGCTCTCGGAGAACCCCTTTCCTATGACATAGCTCGTCGCTGGTCTGAGCCATGAACATGCCACTGACACCGTCCACTAGATTCGTGAACAGGTAGTCCTCCATGTCATGTGGTATTTCTTCTCCCGCAGCAGGTGGCCTTCCAAGTTTGTATGTCCCTCTCATCCCTCTGAGGACGTGAGGGGCCTGGCTGAGATTCTCCATGCCTCCGGCGACGACAACTTCTGCCTCGCCCAGCATGATCATCTGGGATGCACTGATTATCGATTGGGCTCCACTTCCGCAAAGTCGGTTTAGCGTGAGCATCGGGACTTCCTGGGGAAGTCCTGCTCTCAGTCCCGCATGTCTAGCTCCGAATATTGCTTGTCCGGAAGTCTGGAGTGCATGCCCCATTACGACGTGGTCTACGGTACTTGGGTCAGTACCAGTCTTCTCCATTGCACCCCTGATTGCGATAGTGCCCAGTTCCTCGGCAGAGACAGAGGCTAGTCGACCACCCGGACCCCCATCCCCTCTCTTTCCACCTAGCCACTCGCAGAACGGGGTCCTCGCCCCGTCTACTACAACCGCACTCTCGGTCATTTCACAACTTCCACGAATTCTCAAGACTCGTCAGAATCATCGGTCATCGAGCCCAGATAGTCTGGGAGTTCGACGCCCGACATCTTGGCTACGTCATGGATTGGTGGTAGACTCTGCACTAGGCTGCTAACGAAGTTGCTAGTAGCTGAGGTGCCGTCTGCATTGTTCCCACTGTCCCATACTGTGATTTTGTCTATCTTCAGATTCCGGATGGCCTCTGTCTGTGCATTGACCATGGCCTCGATCTTTTCGACCATTAGCAGGGTTGCTGCTGCCTTCGGATCTCCGGAAGCGCTGGTAACTAGACTGCTGTATCCCTTAGCCTTGGATTCGAGGACCTTCTGGATACCCTCGGCCTCTGCCTCGTACCTAGCGAGAATAGCATCTGCCTCACCACGGGCGATCCTCCGTTGTCTCTCGGCCTCGGCATCTGCAGCGATCTCTACCTGTTGCTTAGCGACTGTCTCACGAGCGATCTCGCTAGCCCTGAGCTTTTGCTCCTCTTCGTCGTATGTTGCCTTGGCAATCTCTGCCTCGGATTTAGCGGTGGCTACATCGGCCCGCTGTTTGGCTGACGCCTCTGCCTCGGATAGGTCAGCGTTTGCCATAGCGATCTCGGCCTG
>Ga0315334_10000190_pt1 | contig 40191 bp, 33 predicted proteins | sample M150034915metaG_FD_205555 | JGI IMG/M metagenome (GOLD analysis project Ga0315334, IMG submission 205555) | Ammonia-oxidizing marine archaeal communities from Monterey Bay, California, United States - M1 500m 34915 | ecosystem: Environmental > Aquatic > Marine > Intertidal zone | place: USA... | reverse complement strand
CCATCGACGAGATAGGCAAGTTTCTGTTCGTTCCAAAGTCGCGAAACAAGGATTTCTCCATCAAATTTCGTAACGGTGCTATCGACAGACTCTTGAACTCCACTGGGGTCACGCGCATATCGATTGGAATCGAGAATGTGCATGCATTCGTAAACGTTTGCAGACAAATCAATTCTCCTCATAAAATCAAAATTAGTTTATTGTTTAGTTACTTAATTCTCGTTGTATTGGTTCATGCAAAAAGTGGTATCGTGGGTCACCCAATCGGCTACGGCGTTGCTTGCCCAGTCAACTGTTTGTTGCACGATTTCCTGTTCTTGCGTTGTGAATTTTCCCAACACATAATCCGCGGCATCCCACTGCGGAGGGGGTTGCCCGACACCGATGCGTAATCTAGGAATATTCTGGCTTCCCAGTTTTTGCAGGATATCGTTTAACCCTTTTTGACCTCCCGCAGATCCTTTGGCTCGAAAGCGCAAATTCCCTAGGGGGAGATTTATATCATCGCACACAACAAGGATGTCGTCATGTAGTAAATCATAAAAATCACAAGCGGGTTGGACACTATTTCCGCTTAAATTCATGTATGTTAGTGGGCACAGTAGCAATCCGCGATTGGATTGGAACTGTGCTTCTACTATTTCACCGTTGAATTTTGCTTTGGCTCGGGCAACGCCGTGCCGATTTGCGAGTTCTGCGATGACCTGCCACCCAATATTGTGTCGAGTGGCTTGGTATTGTTTTCCAGGGTTTCCTAAACCAACAATTAGTTTCATGATGTTGATTTCATAAAGTGCTGATCGTTCTTTTAACGGATCGTTGCTTCATTTGGACCTAGAAACGGTACTCTTATTCGCCGTCGTCGCCTCCTGCGTCTGCATCGTCACTACTTTCCGCATCGTCACCACCAGTATCACCGATTAGTTCTGGTTCGGCTGCATCGTCTGTGGCTTCATCAGCGGTTGGTTCTTCAGCGACTATGATTTCAGTACACGTGGCAACCACGGTTTCCGGTGCTGCTACGAGTTGAACACCTTTAGGAAGATCGAGATCAGCCAATGTCAGGCTACCGTTGAGTTCAAGTGTCGAAAGGTTCAGTTCAATTTCATTTGGTATTTCCATCACAGGACAAGTGATTTGAGTTCTTCGGATGGTTCGGTTTACTCGTCCACCGGCAGCGAGTCCGGGAGCTGTTCCTTTAACGACAATGACAACGGTCACTTGGACAGTTTCATTTTCGTCCACTCGGGTCAGATCAAGGTGAATGACCTTAGTTCCCAAGGCGTCCCACTGGACAGCTTTGACGAGTGCATTTTCGGTAACGGCACCTTCGAGCTGAACGAGTTTTTCTCGTCTTTCGATGGCTGCTTGAACCTGTTTGCTGACAAGCGATAAGCTGACGTTTTCTTTGCCATGCCCATAAAGGATCGCAGGAACATTACCACTGCGACGTAATCGACGGGTATTGGCACTGCCAGTAAGGTCTCGTAATTCGGTTTGAAACAATTCCGCCATGGAATTCTTCCTTTTTTTTGTAGGCTAATTCGATGATTTGACTATGGAAGTAACTTGCGACCTAACACAAGAAACATCTAGGCGTATCGAACTGTGGATTGTGTGAAAATGGTATTAATCCCTAAGGATAAACATCAAACCAAGGGCGTCAAGGCCATAGTGGTTGATAATATTAATCATCGGGCGATTCGTTATTTTGGCATAAAGGTTGAGCTTTACAAGTCCAAATGGACAAAACGCTAGGAACGACGGTTAGATTTTTCAACGGCGTTACAGCGATGCTGCGTCGATTATTATTCGTCGGAGCGGAAGACGGCCACGACATCGTCGACGGGCACTACGAACAATTGGTTATCGTGTTCGAATTCGACGGGAATTGCATCTTTGGGATGAAATAGGATTTTATCGTATTGCCTCAGCGGGACATCTTCGTCGTTTTCGATTAACGCTGAAATGGAAACAATTCGACCAGTAATTGTAGGTATTTCAGCGGCATCCGGCAGGGCGATCCCACCACGGGTTTCACGTTTTGGGTCATCTTTGCGGACTAGAATTCTAGCTCCGATAGGTTCGACCGTTTCAAAGGCCGCTTTCTTTCGTGCTTTTGCCATGTTAAATCTCTGCTGTAATTTCTGTGGTGAGTTTGTACTTGATATGATTCGCTTTATTCATCAGAGCCATCGAAATTGGCGAAGATTGAACTAATAGACTGATCGTGATGAATTCGCTTAATTGCTTCTGCTAATAGGGGGGCAATCGTCAATTGTTTGATCTGCGATATTTTGGCTTCGTCACTCAAAGCAATACTATCGGTCACGATAACGCTCGTGATGGGCGAGTTTTGTATCCGCTCCAGTGCCGGCCCACAAAACACCCCGTGTGTTGCTGCGACATGTATTTCGCGAGCACCGGCAGCTTTGACTAATTCTGCGGCACCACAAATACTGCCGGCTGTGCTAATCATATCATCGAACATTAAAGCGACTCGACCTTCGATGGGACCTCCGATTAGATTTTCTTGGGTAGTTTCCATGGCGCTAGCGCGGCGTTTGTCAACAATTGCCAATTTTCCACCTAACCGCTGCACGTGACCAATGGCTCGCTTAATGCTACCTTCATCTGGACTGACGACAGCGAGATCATTTGGGTCGAGTCCCATTGAACGGAAGTGCTCGTTCATGACGGGCGCGGCGTACATATGGTCAACGGGCACATCAAAGAATCCTTGAATTTGTGCTGCGTGCAAATCCATCGTCAATACGCGGTCTGCTCCTGCGCGCGTAATAATATTCGCACAGAGTTTTGCAGTGATGGGCACTCGGCCTTCATCTTTACGGTCAGATCGAGCATAGCCGAAGTAGGGTATGACAGCGGTAATTCGTGAAGCGCTGGCTCTTTTGAAACTGTCAATCATGATCAATAGTTCCATGAGGTTGTCATTGACCGGTGGTGCGGTGGGCTGGACGATAAAAATATCACGGCCCCGCACGTCCTCATTAATTTTGCAGTGCTTTTCACCGTCTGGAAATGTGGTCAGTGAAATGGCGCCCAGCGGGAGATGTAGAAACCCACAAATGTCTTCGGCTAGGACCCGGTTTGCGTTGCCACTGAATATTTTTAATTCACGCATTTAATACCCCAGTTGTTGCATTTCTTGTTCGACTAATTGTAACTGTTCGAGCGTATTTACGCTCAATGACTCGCAGGATTTCAAGACGGGCAGTGCTTCCACAACATACCCAGCTTGTTTCAGAATCGCTGGACAATCCGTCAGGTAGTACTCGGCCTGTGCATTGTTCGATTGTAGTTGTTCTAGCGACCATTGTAGGTGACCTGAGTCAAACACATAGGTGCTCATATTGACTTCTGTGATATTTTGCTGCGTTGCAGTCGCATCTTTTTGTTCGACGATTCCGGTAAAGTTTCCTTGTGGGTCGCGCACGATGCGGCCGAGTCCGGCGGGGTTGTCGTGGTGTAAGGACCCTAGAATACAGCTTGCTTGAATTGCTTGAAATTCGGCGAGAAGTGACTTGATGGACTCCGGTTGAATTAAAGGCGAGTCGCCGGTTACGACGAGTACTGGACCAGAGTGTTGTTTGAGTTGAGTGCCACACATTTGAACAGCATGGCCCGTCCCGAGTTGCTCTAGTTGGGTTACGAATATGAGATTGGAGAATTCGTTGAGTTCTGTCTTAACTAGTTCTTGCTGATGGCCGACGACCAGTACAATTTTTTGGATGCCAGTCGCTAACAAGGCATCAATTACATGTGCTACTAGCGGCCGGCCTAAGGCCGGCAGGAGTACTTTGGGTTGGTCGGATTGCATGCGGGAACCCCGCCCCGCAGCGAGAATAATCGCCATCGTTTGGGCGCTGGCGTCGTTGGCAATGGGAGTGTCAAGCATTGCGTCGGCGGTCATCGCAGGTGATTAATCCAAGATAAGAATTTTACGGTGAAGGCTTGCTAAACGATTGCTAGTAGTATCATGCCACGAACGCTGGTTTTTTTCTAGTAGGGGCGTGGCTTGTAATGGCCTTCCTTTTTTGATTGTTGACACATTACCGGTGGCACACCTAGAATATTCTGCTTCGGAGCACTCGGTTTAAAAGGTTGATGTTGTGGACGATGCAATTCAAAAAGCAGATACGTTGATTGAAGCGTTAGCGTGGATCAGACAATTTCGTGGCCGTACAACTGTCATTAAACTTGGCGGGAGTATTATGGCAGACGAAGATGCGCTGCGGCATGTATTGCTGGATATCGTTTTCATGGAAACTGTGGGAATGCGGCCCGTTATCGTACACGGAGCAGGTCCCGCTATCAACACCGCGATGGAAGAAGCTGGTATTGCACCTAATTTTGTACATGGCCGTCGAGTAACGGATCAAGTGACTCTACGTATCGTTCAGGATGTACTTGCCGGTAAAGTTAATCGCCAGCTTGCTGAACTGATCGAAGATATTGGTGGTCGCGCTATGACATTGAATTTCGATAGTACACCTGTTTTGTTTGGTGAGCCACTCGAATTAGTCCTCGAAGGTGAAAATGTAGATTTAGGATTCGTGGGCCAAGTCACAAGAATCGACCAAATGGTCATCGATAATCTGTGCTATGCGGGCACCGTTCCAATCATCCCTTCGATGTGTACTGATGATCAGGGGCAGGTTTATAATGTGAATGCGGATTCGGCCGCCACCATGGTAGCGCGTTTATTGGGAGCCGAAAAGTTGATCTTTTTGAGCGACGTAAACGGAGTTCGCGAGGATAAAGACGACCCGTCAACCTTGATAGCTTCGTTAAGTGCTGAACGTGCTTACGAGTTGATTGCCGATGGAGCGATTGATGCCGGAATGATTCCCAAGGTCGAAGCTTGCATTGAAACGCTCGATCGCGGCGTGCGTAAAGTCCATATTATTGATGGCCGCATCCGCCATTCGCTGTTGTTGGAAATCTACACATCACAAGGCATAGGCACTCAAATCATCAAGTAGCAACTAGTGTAATTCGCTTTACTAGGTGTTTCACCGTTTTGCCATTGCGCGGTACAATCTAGACGACATCCGCAAAATCAACACTATAATATGCACTGGGAATGCAGCAGAATTTGTAGCATTAAAGGAACAGAAGTTATGACCGCTCAGAATTTAAGTTCACCAGATACGATCGCCTTATTTCAAAATTATGTTATACCCAATTACGGGCGTTATGGCATTAACTTGGTGCGGGGTGCAGGGTCATCTATTTGGGACGCTGAGGGAAATTGCTATCTGGACCTTTTTCCCGGTTGGGGTTGCAATCTACTAGGGCATTGTCCACCTAAGGTGGTGGCAGCCATTCAAAAACAGGTGGCCACGCTTGTGCATGTCCCCAACTCCTGGCATTTTGAATCGCAAGGGCAGTGGGCGCAGTTGTTGAGCGAGCGAAGTTTTGGTGGCCAAGCATTTTTCTGTAATTCAGGGGCCGAGGCTAACGAAGCCGCGATTAAGTTAGCTCGCTTGCATCACGGTCCTGAACGTTACAAGATCATTACCTTTGAAGGTGGCTTTCACGGACGGACTTTGGCTACGACTACCGCTACGGCGCAGCCCAAATACCATGCTGGTTTAGGACCTTTGATGTCTGGATTTAATTATGCACCTTACGGTGACTTGCAGGCAACTAAAGAATTGATTGACGAGGAAACCTGCGCCCTACTTGTTGAACCGATCCAGGGTGAAGGTGGAGTGCGAATTCCTGCGGATGGCTTCTTGCAAGGCTTGCGAGAGTTAGCTGATCAGCACGATTTATTGTTAATGTTTGATGAAGTCCAAACTGGTTGTGGCCGAACGGGAGATTGGTTTGGATATCAGCGTTTTGGTGTGACGCCCGATGTAATGACATTGGCGAAAGCACTCAGTGGCGGAATTGCAGCTGGAGCTATGCTGACAACGGCAGAAATTGCTCCGAGTTTGAGACCCGGAATGCATGCGTCTACCTTTGGCGGAAACCCGATGGCGGCGGTTGCTGGGATCGCCATGATTGAGACGATTGAAGAAGAAGGCCTGTTGGAAAATGTGCGAACGTTAGCGGCCCTGTTTGAAAATCGTTTCAGTGAGTTACGTCGCGAATGTCAATGGATTAAGGAAATTCGGGTTGCTGGAATGATGGTTGGAATCGAACTGGATGTCGATGGTGGAAATGTCGTGCAGCAATGCTTAGAACAGAACTTGTTAGTCAACTGCACGCAGGGTAATGTCATACGATTGCTGCCGGCCATGAACTTGACGGAGCAACAAGCCAACGAAGGTGTTGATATTTTATCCGGCGTGTTGCGTCGATTGGACGTTTAACACTGACACACAGGGGTTACGGGAGAAGTCTGTGACGCCTAACTCAATGGTTTGTCGAGTCGCTCAATTGTCAAGATCGAGCGGATTGTATTTTTTTGGATGAGACGTCATGAAACATTTAATTTCGTTATTTGATTTAACCAAGGATGAACTGCGACGGATTTTGGAAATTGCCGAATCGCTCAAGAACGATTTGTCCGGATCGAAGAAAAAGGCACCTTTGCAAGGTTCGAATCTTGCGTTGATTTTCGAAAAACAATCGCTGCGAACGCGCGTCAGTTTCGAGGCGGGAATGACTCAACTTGGTGGTGGTTGTCTGTTTTTAGGACAAGAAGCGGGTTGGGGAGTGCGTGAATCGATAAAGGATTTTAGTTCGGTGCTGAGTGAATATGTCGACGTGATCGCTTGTCGGTCCTACTCGCACCAAACGCTGAAAGAACTCGCGCAATATTGCACCGTTCCAGTGATTAATGCTTTGACCGATTTCTGTCATCCATGCCAAGCGTTAGCGGACGTGAAGACAATCGCAGAACATGTTGGTGGGTTAAATAATCTTGGGGGTCAGGAAGTGGCTTATGTCGGTGACGCAAACAATGTGGCCCGGTCGTTGGCTATTGCTTGTGGTAAACTCGACATGAGATTTACAATTGCCTGCCCTGAACAGTATCAATTCGACACAGCCTCACTGGATGTTATTAGCAATGAATGCGATGGCTTTGTCGTCCAGCAAACCACGGACGCTCGGGCTGCAGTTGAAAATGCGATAGCGATTTATACGGATGTTTGGGCTAGCATGGGTCAAGAGAAAGAACAACAACAGCGAGAACAAGATTTCGCACAGTATCAAGTTAACGAGGAGTTGCTAAGTGTTGCTGCAAAGGATTCAATTTTCTTGCACTGTCTGCCAGCTCGCAGGGGGCAAGAAGTGACAGACGCGGTACTGGATGGACCTCAAAGTAGAGTCGTTGCTCAAGCGGGAAATCGCATGCATGCTCAAAAGGGTTTATTAATGTGGTTGCTGCAAGAAGTAAATGAATAGGATCTAGGAGAGGTAGACAATGGCGAGAACCAAACGACGCGTTAATCAATTACGAGATATTTCTGTAAAACGGCGTTACACAAGTCAGGCACCTGGGAGCGTGTTGTTCCGCGCCGGGCAAACGGTTGTGTTGTGTACGGCGAGTATAGAAGAATCTGTTCCGCACTGGATGAAGGGGAGTGGTCGTGGGTGGATTACGGCCGAATATAACATGTTACCCTCGAGCACCAGTCCCCGTAAACGCCGAGATCGCGGCAAGGTGGATGGTCGTACTACGGAAATTCAACGTTTGATTGGTCGCAGCATACGAGCGGTTGCGGATCTCGATGCACTTGGAGAACGTTCTATATCAATCGATTGTGATGTGTTACAAGCAGATGGTGGAACTCGGACGGCAAGCATCACCGGCGCTACGATTGCGTGTGTTGATGCCATTCATAGTATCCGTAAAGATTTACCAGATCCCCAACAATATCCGTTGCGCGACAGCGTTGCTGCGGTGAGTGTTGGGGTTGTGACTGGGCGATGCTTCTTAGATTTAGATTATGAGTTAGACTTTGCTGCCGACGTGGATATGAATGTCGTGATGACCGGGGGAAAACGGTTTGTTGAAATTCAAGGGACGGGTGAAGAAGCGACCTTTGATGACGAGCAATTGCAGAGCATGCTTAGTCTCGCTGGTCAGGGAATACGTCAGCTTACCAAGATTCAAAAAACTGCACTCGGCACTCGCTGGCCCTGGTAGGGATGGACGGCAGTTCGCATATTAGAGGCGTTTGTTATTGTGACTAGTTTGTGAATTTATTCGCCATTTTCGCTTGGTGGCTCAACACCACCCGTCATTTCATTCATGCCGCCCCCCGCGCCACCATCGACTGGGGCGGGTGGTTCTTGGGCATCGGAAGTATAGTTATAGCGACGGAACAATTTGTCGTCGGCAAGTTCAGTGTGGACAACAAGGTTACCCTGAGCGTCAATTAGCAAGAACTCGCCAGGCGCGCTATAAGGAAAGTTTTTAGAGTTTAGTGGTAGGGCGTCGCCACCACGGATATCGCCAACGATAAATTCGGTTTCGAATTGTTGTTGTTCGGCAGCCATGATGAATTCAGTAAGTGGGTGCCCGTATTCTGAATTAGCACGGAAATTCATAAGTGACCCACGGTGGACGGGGCGATCAAACATGATGTCTACAGCCCGACGCGCGTCCCACATAATTGCCTTGACAACCCCGGAAGGTTCGTGGTCTTGGAACGTCCGTCCGTTTGAATCTCGTGAAATCTTGACGCTGTCCGCTGTTCCGCCGGCGAATTGTAATGGATCTATTACCGCAACAGGTTCGCTCGGTTCACTCCAAGGAGTAAATCGATAGAAGGTCAAGCTATCAAGTTGTTTAATACGTTGGATGACTTCATCTTTTAACGTAACTTGCGTTGGCACTGGGTGATCCGTATAGTCGTCGCCTGGCGTGGTGTTGGGATTGTTTGGATCTTCGATCAATAATTGGACGCGGTATCGATATACATGGCCAATTTTAGCTGTTAAATCATAGAAGCGAACGAGTTTGTAATCGGGGATGTTGTTGGACGAGACCCCCATGCCACCTTCACCCATGCCTCCCATGCCGGCCATGCCTCCCATGCCTTCCATGCCGCCCATCATATCATCCATGCCACCCATTGCGCCTTCGGAATTGGTGTTTGCGTTTGCATTAGGTCGGTTATTGGTTACTTGGCCACCTGGAAGGTCGTTGTTCTCTTCTGGTGTTTCGTCGCTGGGTTGTTGGTTATCTGGTTCTGTTTCAGCTGGCGTTTTCGTTGTCATGCCTGCCAAGGGTATTTCCGGATGTCGCAATAAGTCGTCGAGGTTGCGCATCATGACTGGAGGGCATTTTAGTGAAATGAACTTATTTAGGTGGGACGGCGCAACGATTTCCGTTGCGGTACCGTGCCATCCTTTTTGTGAATTACGGTGTTCCTTAGTGTTCAGGATATGTTGCCATTGGCTTTCATCCACGACTTGGGTAGGGTCGCTTGTCACATCAGCACGTTCCACTTTCATAAAGACGTAATCAGGTTGATCACGTTTTCCGTCGTACCCTGATCGCATCGCTAGTGCACGTTCAAATTCATCAAATTGTTGTTTGAATGGTACGAGTGCTGTGCCTGCGACCATTGTTTGCGCTCGTGCGACAGGATTCCCTTTTGGTTTATTGTCGGTTGCTTCGCTGGTGCCACCCTCCATGCCGCCCCCATCCATGCCACCCATCATTCCGCCCATACCGCCGCCCATACCGCCACCCATAGCACCACCCATAGCACCACCCATAGCAGCGGAGTTTCCACCTGTTGGACGATAACCTAATATTTGCCCCCGCTCGGTTTGGAGTTTACGTGGTTTTGGCCCTGTACTCGCGCCTTCGGCGTTCCCGCCCATGCCACCCATGCCACCCATCGCTTCGCCCATCGCTTCGCCCATCGCTTCGTCGCCACCAAAGAGGTCAGGTTTGTCTTTTTTGGAAGGCTTACGGGTAGGTGCCTTTTCTGGGATCACTTCTTGAGCAATTTCGTCGTTTGCTGTGGGGTCTGCAATTCCTTCACCCAATATATATGCGACTGGTCCAGTCAGAGCGACAGTGCGGATATCCATCACTGGGTATAACTGGGGATCTTCACGTAGTGTAATAATTCGGTTGGTTGGGGGATTGAATAGGTGTTTAGGAGAGTAGTCATCCGAGTTGATTGTGATTTGACTATTTTTGGCGCGAGTCTCATAACTTGTAACAAGGTCTTTAGAATAATTACCTTGTTCTTTTGCCCAGTTTCCATCGGTGATTTTGTTAGTGGCTTCGGTAATTTTCGTATCAAGACCTTCTCTCGTCTTTTTAAAACTTTTCCCCAAGTCATTTATTCCAGCACCCATCCCCGCGTAAATCAGATAGCCAGAAAATAAAATGGCGATCGTCAGAGCGATTTTTTCTGCATGGACAATAAATAGGTTGTCAGAAATCGGCTTGGACTTAAGTTTCGCCGTGCCGACCGAATTGTTAGGAATTACTTTCACGGGTGCTGTGGGGTCCGCTGTGAGATCCGTCTCACCGGTAGCTTGAAGCACAGCGTCCATGATCGCATCTGCTTGGTCTTGTTTCTTTTTGCGTCCAAAAACCATGTTACATTCTCCATTGTTTAGCAACGAGCCAGAAATTTGGTGTTGCCAGACAATTCGTAAAAATCATTGGTTAAACTATTCAGCTTCACCGCCGGGACCAGTTGTATTGTTATTATTTGCGTTGTCTTCTTGAGGATCAATCCCTAAGGCTGCAAGGTTTACAGGATTATAGATGTGTACGATTCCGTATATTTCGACTTCAACGTGGTATTGCATTGTTGGGACTTGAATGACAGTACCGCTACCCATGCCGCCCATGCCACCCATGCCACCAGTCATGCCGCCCATGCCACCAGTCATGCCGCCCATGCCACCAGTCATGCCGCCTTCGCCCATACCACCTTCGCCCATACCACCTTCGCCCATACCACCCATGCCTCCCATGCCTCCCATGCCTCCAGCGCTGCCGCCACCCTTGTTCATTCCTGAGGGAGCATTGATGCGGACTTGTAATACTTCGATACTTAACTCGGCATTACCGCAGGCGGCAAGGAACTGATGTAAATACCTGAGGTCGATCGTCAACCGAATTCTGGTGGGGTATCGTTTAGCAATTGCAAGCTTGGGGCGAATATTTTGAGAATCTGCGGTTGTCTTTAAGGCTGCACGTAGGTCGCTGATAGCTAATGGTTGGTATGCATCGTCGACATAGCGTAGGTCGCCAGGATCGTTGGATGGTTCACCATCGCCGCTGTCACTACTTTCAGAGTCACTACTTTCAGAGCTACTACCTTCGCCTTCCCCGCCTGAGTCTTCACCCCCTTCGCCTCCACCGCCCATCATTCCTTCCATACCACCGCCATCCATGCCACCCATACCGCCATCCATGCCACCCATACCGCCATCCGTGCCGCCAGCAATCTTACCGCCGCTAAGTATTGCTTCTTTAGCGAGATCTACTCCGGTGGGACCGATGAAGGCACCATTCTTGGCAAGATCTATACCGATAATGTCGGTGACTTTAGCATTATATGCTGCATCAGCGGTTTTGTTCATGTCCGCGATAATTTTGAGCCATTGGTTCAATACCCAGAGGTCTTCCTGGGCGTAGAGGATCTCGAGTGTGGTCGGTACGTCGTTTGCCCAAGCGAATCGAGATATCAATGCGTTTTGATTGGAATCGTTCCAGACGACCAGATGATCGTTGTCCGTTGTGGTTTCCGTTGCATCCCCTTCGCCACCGGTCGTTTCCTTGTCTCTAACATTAGGGTCTGGACCCCATCGGGCAGCGACGATGTCCGCCAGCGTTGGTAGATATTTAGCGGTAAAGTCTTTGTATTTGATACGGGCGATTTGACTGATTTCTGTTTTGACAGAATTGTTCAACGGGTTAATCACTCCATTCATTTCGACTTTGAGTTCGATAGGTGCTAAGGGTTCAAAATAATTAGCTGTTATTCGGTCAAGTTGAGCAGGACCGACGGGCCAATTCAACGATTGTTTTTGCACGTTGTATTTGTCTTGCCAAGTTTTACGAATATCAGTTTTAACGGAAGTCAAAATAACATTCATTCCATCATCGAAGGAAGCGTTAGGATGGTTTTTTTCGTTCTTGCCTTTGATTTGTTCCAATTTGGAAAATACTGAACTAATTCTACTTTCATTTTGAGCGCGTTCATCATTGAGTGAGCCGATTGCCAAAAACCACATAATGGAAATGGTGAGGACTACGACGCCGGAGATACTCCAAAATAAATGTTTTTTAATGTCTTCCATAAGACTCTATATCCGAAAAGGAAAAAGGTTTGAGCTGAGTTGATATGTTAAGTAAAGTGTATTGATTTAGTTGATAGGTGGACCATTGTCACCTGGATCCGCGCCTGGATCCGCGCCCGGATCACCGTTGGGATCACCGTTGGGATCACCGTTGGGATCACCGTTGGGATCACCGTTGGGATCACCGTTGGGATCACCGTTGGGATCATTTTCGGCACCACCAGTTTGCGTTTGCCCTGCATTGGCTGCATCTTCAGCTTGTTGCGCAGCAAGTCGTTGAGCAGCAAGTCGTTTGATCGGTTCCGTTGGCACCCAGCAAAACTGAACTTTAAATGAGTATTTTTTGACTTTGTAGGTAACTGCTTCTTCTGTAATTCCGTTAGCGGTTCCCCCAGAAGTATCTCCGGCACCGCCTCCGGGTGTTCCACTCATAGCTCCCGCTGTATCGCCACCACCGTTTGCGTCAGTGGTGGCTCCGCCGATAGTCATCTCACCATCTTCTTGGGAGCTAACGAGTACAATGTGACTTATTCCCATTTCTTCCATAGTGAATTGTTCCATGGTGAATTTCGTATTCGCATCGTCAATTGCGACGATCGGCAATTCGATAACGCTTTGACGCAAACGTTCAAGTAGAGCCATGTGGACGTGGCTGATATAACCCGTTTCTCGGTCATTGTTAAAGTAATGATAGCCTGTGAGCTGAATAATCCAACCGGCATCGGTTGGTCCGCCACCAGCAGTTGTGGTGTTACCGTCTGACGCTGCACCATCAACTGGCCCACTTTCACCACCATCAACTGGCCCACTTTCACCACCACCAACTGGCCCACTTTCACCACCACCAACTGGCCCACTTTCACCACCACCGTTGTTTTCAGTGGCAGCGGCTTCTTGAGCAGCGACTGTTTGCAGGGCAATCATCTGGTCAACGAAGTTTTTATTGTTGGCGACAAAGTCGACATTTTGCTGGATTTTATCAATCCAGATTTGCCGGTTTTTCTTGATGAAGCTGATCCCTTTGTCGTGGTTTGTCGAGACTTTGGTCCACCATTCGCTAAGGTCTTCAATAAAGGCATTGTCGATTGATTCAATATAGAAATCTGGTCGAGCACTAAACGCAATTTGATCCGGATCTCGCCAATTGGTTTGTTCTTGTGGTAGCACGGAATTAACAGTTTTAAGCAATTCAATCCACAAGACTTGACGGTCTGAATTTCCGATGAGTTGTCCCCCATATTGTTGGAGATTATCATAGGAATTTTTAAGGGCCTCATAGTCCTTGACATTTGCGTTAGATTTGGATGAAATACTTTCCGCATTGGTGATTCTTGATTCCCAGCTGTCCGGACCAGACGCTGTAGCGTTTGCGGCGGTGCTGTTGTGCGCTACTTTCTTCCAAGCTACGTATTGCATGAAGTAGTTGAATGAAAATGCGAGTAGTAACAGCGCGACAGCCGAAATGACCCACGGTTTTTTTGAATCAACGAGTCGGTCAAACAAAATTTCGCGCGGTAGTAAGTTTGTTTGCAGTTGTGCAATGCCCAGAGATTGAAGGCATAGTCCGTAACAATTAGCGAACGAAAGCATGTTGTTTTTAAAGGTTGGACTAGCCGTAACGGTTGAACCCTTCAGTCGTTTGAATGTGTTCATCTCGATAACAGGGACATCGAGTTTTTTGCCAATAAAAGCTTGTAGACCTGGCAATTTGGCGGTGTTACCCGTGGTGACCACACCCTTGATGGTTGCTTTACGATCGATGCCTTCAAAAAACCTGAGTGACCGTTGGACTTCTGTGCCGAGATTGTCATAAACAGACCGCATTGCTTGAAAAACACGCTTGGGATCTGGAGCATCACGAGCATTTCGTTTGAGATGCTCAGCCTTGGCAAATGTTAACTTCAGCTGTTTTGTCATTTGGCGTGTAAAATGATTACCGCCAATTGGAATACTGCGATGCCAGACGCGGAATCCATTGGTAATGACCATGTCGGTTGTCTCGGTGCCAATAGCCAGTACCATATAACTCGGTGGAGGAGATTCGGGGTCGAAAACATCTGGGTCTGGACAATTGTCGAGTAGATCATAGGTGATACAGTTATAGATGGCCATCGGCGCGAGTTGCATGGCATCTAGGGTGATGTCAGCGTTGTCAAACGGTAGCATTTCGCGGATGACTTGATCGCGTTTCATTGCAAACAAACCAACTTCGGTCTCCGTGATCAGTCCGTTAAGTTCAACTCCGCCCCCCATCCGTTGGTAGTCCCAAACAACTTCGTTTAAATCAAATGGGATTTGCTGCTTCGCTTCGAATTCGACGATGTCTCGGATTTTTTTGAGCGGAATCGGTGGTGGTTTAAAGAACTTAGCTAAACCTGATTGGCCTGGAACCGCGACAGCAACTTTGTCATCTTCGATGTCATTTCGTTCGATAAACTGATTTAGCGCTTCGGTGATCAAAGAGTGGGAATCGGCGTCGGGTTGGTTAAGGATCTTAGGGTACTCGATGTAGTCGACCTGCGTGGCGACTAGTTCACCATCTTGTACTTCACAGCGCAGTGCTTTTAGTGCACACTGTCCGATATCGATTCCCCATGCCCCAGGATTGTTCGTGTTGGCCATTATGACCCTTTCAATGGTTCATTGCTGTTAAAAAATGAACTGTGAACTATGTAACGTTTTGTATTGTGCTGCGTTATGTTTTAAATCGTAATTCCGTAATGTTTCTTCGCAGGTGACCACAAAGAACGTACCTTATCGTTATCTATCGGTCTTATTCAGGGCTAAACTTCCATTTCTTTTGCCATCTCTGTGGCTTCTCAACGAAACTTGATCTACTCGACATTGATGTAAAACACGGAAATATCATTCATCTTCGGTTCAGTCTATTCTATTAGAACATAGAGCATATCAGGGATATGTGGCTATTTGCGTATCACTTGTTTTTTTGATTATATGAAGGAATCGCTGGTGTACAGATCAGAAATTGCCAGTGTCATAATGGAGGAGAAAAGAATGACGAATGATTCCCGCACATGACTTTAGATTGGCAAAGCCTTCTGTGGTCCTAATATCCTTATCTACTAATGTTAGTTAACATAGAACCGTAATGTCAACGTTGTCACTGTGAAACTATTGGTCTTTATTATGGGTAGTAGACATCATTTTGATCCGTAATAATGGATGTTACAACAGATAAATTCATGGCAGCGACTGTTAAAATTGAAAAACAACGAAGATTGAGACATTTTTGCAGCGATTCGTCTCTGTTTCCACTCGCTCATATTAATACAGTGCAGCGTCAGGTCACCGAATAACGAGTAACAAAGCTCAATCGGCAATGCGAAAAGTTATCCACCCAATTTACGACAAACATTTCCCTTCCAACCATATTCAAGATATCCCCATGATTTATAAAGAACTTGCTATTTTACTGCCCTGCCACAGTCTTGAAGATTTCCCGACACACCACACGGATGACGATGCTGCGAGTCTATTGGCAAGTTGGACGGGGTTGTGGCATCCGTTACTAATTGCGAACAGTGGTAGCATCATTAAGTGGCATCGCGCGGATGATCCACCGGAAACACTATTGGACGTCCTGTTAGTCGTACCGACAGTCTCTACTGATAACTTAGCCACGGGTTACCTGCAACGAGCCCATGATGCGGGAGCGACGGTGATTGAAAGCCAGACGTGTCGTGAAGAAGTTATCTCTGCGGCATTAGCCGATTGTGAATTTCCTGCGATCAACCCAGACATCATTGCCGACTTTTTGGCGCTCGGTTATTGTTATCTACAGATCGAGTTGCTAACGCGGCAAATGCGATATGCTAGTAATTTGGATGAAATCCACTTTGAGAATCTTGTTGTCGAAGCCGCTCGTTTCGCTACGGAGCAAGATGACGTTGCGGCTGTTGAAAAGATTCAAGCGGCATTCGATTTACTGTCGTCCGAACGGGATCACTATTATTCAGTTGATGCGTACTTGATTGACGTTACGATGATTGCCGCAACAACGATGGGCGATATGCTGACTACCGACATTGTCGGCCAAGTCCCTAGTAATTTGCTGCTTGCTCCTGAATTGTTAGAGCAGCTATTCACAGAGAACCCAAACGCTGGGCAGCGAATTGTCGAGCGTGTGGCCGATGCAAGCCTAACCGTTTTGGGATGTGAGTATGGAAATCCCAACAATACTCTATTGCCCGCCGAATCGGTGTTAGCAAGTTTATTGCAAGGACAACGAGAATACGAAAAATATTTGAACATCAAGCCAACGATTTATGGGCGGCGTCAATTTGGTTTGACACCGAATCATCCGCAGTGGCTTTCACGTCTTGGCTACGAGGCAGCATTTCATGTTTTACTAGATGCCGGAACCTATCCAGAGGGGCAGCAAGCTAAAGCCCGCTGGGAAGGAGTCGATGGTAGTAGTGTCGACGCAATTGCGAGAGTTCCACTTAACGCCAACAAACACGAAACGTTCCTTACACTGGCCGCAAAACTCGGTGAGACAATGGATATGGATCACGTAGCGACACTCTGTCTCGCTCATTGGCCCAAAGCCACGACACCTTGGTATGCCGACATCAAACGAGCGGCTAAATATACCAATGCTTTGGGCAAATTCGTCACATTGACCGAGTACTTTACGGAGACGGACCTGCCAGGGGTGAGTGAACGATTTACTGCAGATCAATATCGATCACCGTCGCTTGAGCAGGCGATGTCAAGCGGGCAGGCCGATCCGATTTCCAGTGTTGTTGAGAAATGGAAATCTCACAACAACTCAGGTGCCCTCACCAACGCGGCTTTACTAAATGAATTACTCGGCAACGACAGTTCGACAGCAGTTGTCACCCCAGACGATGGGTATGCGACGGCGGATAGCGTGGATACGTTCTCACAAGGCTTGCAGCGAGGTGACAACGGCGAGTCAGGTTTGTTGGTCATGAATCCCAGTAGTCACGTGCGGCGAGTGGACCTGCAGAACGTTCAAGTTGACGCATTACCGGTCGTGGTTCCACCAGTCTATGCGGTCGGTCAGGCCTCAGGCAAGGGTGCGCACGTGATTGTCGATGTGCCGGCGATGGGTTTTGCTTGGGTTGCAACCAGTGGCGGCAAGTCGACGTCAGGTCAAGAGATGGCTGCCGAGCGGATGCTGCGCAATGATTTCTTTGAAGTACTAATTAATGAAACCACTGGTGGTATTCAATCGATTAATTCTCATGCCGACCCACGGCATGGTCGCGGGTCATTGCAATTAGCGTATCGGCAAGCGGTGCGAAAAAAATCTGGGAGGTTAGCCGAGCCTGATGACGTTGCCAACTATTCTGTGATGGCAGCGGATTCGATTCAGGTTTCCACCGCCACACCAACACGGGGCGAAATTACATCGACCGGTCGGTTGATGCAACGCAACGGTGAAACTTTAGCGACCTTTGAACAGGTGTTTTCGGTCGAGCGAGGCAGCCGCATTTTAAGAATTGATACTGAGTTGGATATTTTGCAAGAGCCAGTCAACAAACCGTGGAATTCCTATTACTGTTTGCGATATGCGTGGGGAGACGAGGCAGCGAATTTAACGCGTGGGATGCAAGGGACTGCCCATGTCGCAAGTAGCAAGCGGCTTGTTGCACCGGAGTATATTGAAATCGAGTCAGAAAAGAAAACGACATTGCTGACTGGTGGCTTGCCGTATCATCGCCGAGTTGGCCGACGTTTTTTAGATTCAATACTTGTCGTCAGTGGTGAGACTTGTCGGTCGTTTCAAGTGGGGATTGGTGTGGATTTAGACCAACCCCAGATCGCATCCCAGCAGTTTCAACAGTCGCCCATGTATGCGATTGATTCTAAAGGAGAGCCGAGCGGTCATAATAGCAGTTCGTTGTTACACTTAGGAGCGCGGAACTTAGTTGCCACTCATTGGCAAACAGTGCTCGAGGACGAAGCAGTGGTCGGTTTGCAAGTACGGATTATGGAAACAGCCGGTCGAAGTGTGCGGACAAAAATGGCGATTTTTCGTTCGGTCGCGTCAGCGGTGCAGCAAAATTTAGACGGTTCGCCATTGGGTGAATGCAATGTTGAAGACGGACAAGTTGTTTTAGATATGACAGGTCACGAGTGGCTGCAAATTGAGTTACGGTTTTAGTTGATACATTTTTCGTGGTGGGAATTCATAGGGACTAAAGGGGAATGCTGGAGATTCATTCATGATTGTGACAATCGATGGACCTGCCGGAGCAGGCAAAAGCACCGTTGCACGGTTGGTCGCAGAACAGCTCGGCTACATGTTTCTAGATACCGGTGCAATGTACCGCTGCGTTGCACTCTTGGCTAACGAAAATGAAATTGCTTGGGAAAATGAAGATGTAATTGGAGAACTAGGGCGGACACTGGAGTACTCCAGCAACCAAGACAAAGTGTTTATTTCCGGGGAAGATGTTACTCAGGCCATTCGCTCCCCAGAAGTTACCGCGGCTGTGCATCGAGCGGCCGACAACGTGCAGGTTCGTGAAGCGCTTGTGAAACTACAGCGGCAATTGGCTAGTGACAATAATGTGGTTACCGAAGGTCGCGATCAGGGGACATTGGCTTTTCCCGACGCACAGTGCAAAATTTACCTTTCGGCTTCGCCTACTGAACGGGCACAGCGGCGAGTTGACCAACTTAATGCAAATGGTGGTAGCGTGACGTTGGCAGAAATATTAGAACAACAAACCGTGCGTGATGAGCAAGATGAAGCTCGTGAACTCGGTGGCTTACATGCAGCCGCCGACGCGTTGTTTGTAATTACCGACGGGATGAACATTATAGAAGTAGTCGAGCATATCGAGCGGCTCGTTCGTATTCGAGAAAACGACTAGACATGAATACTAAGGAAGTAATACACATGTCTCTAACGGAGCAAAATGTTTGCCCTAGGAAATCGTTCAGTAAATATTTGACGTATGCTTCATCACGATTTATTTTTCGTCTTTTTGCCTTGTTGTTATTTCGCTTTCATTGCCAAGGCCGACATCATATTCCGCGGCGTGGTGGTGCACTTATTTGTGCTAATCATCAGAGCATGCTTGATCCGCCCCTTGTGGGAATGGCTGCTCGTCGTCACCTCGCCTACCTTGCCCGAAAAACGTTGTTTAAGCAACCACTTTTTGGTTGGTTCTTGCGTAAAGTTGATGGGATTCCGTTGGACCGAGGGGGCATGGGGTTTGCTGGCATTAAAGCGACATTGAAAAGTCTAAAGGCGGGCAGTGTGGTCGTTATTTTTCCTGAAGGTACACGTAGCAAGACAGGAGAGTTACAGCAGCTTAAGGGAGGCTTTATCGCACTTGTGCGGCGAGCCAAAGTCCCGCTCGTTCCTTGCGGGTTTATCGGAGCCCACGAATGCCTGCCACGAGGAACAGGCATGATTCGCTTTCGCCGCATTCGTTGTGTATACGGGAAACCGATTAGCGTCAGTGAAATCGAGTCGCTTTCAGATGAGCAACTGCTGGCAATGGTTCACGGCGATATTCTGGAGTGCATGCAACGCGCGAATATCAGTCGCGGTTAAGCCGCTATTTGCTTTTGGGCGACAGCGTTACTTGGCGAAGCAGGCATTGTTGCCGTTTCTTCTCCGTCAACAAACAAAGTGATCGATTGTTGCTCGTGCGACCAGACCGCGATTAGATTCTCATGGTGAAACCGGCGACCGATATAACGACTGTCGTCCATGGCGATGCACTCAATGATTGGAGTCGAGTCATCGATGTCGCTGTCTTGATATCCCGCAAAAATATCAAGAATCTGAGATCGCAGCGTTTTGTGGATCGAGGAAGGATTCATTATGTCGGTTTGCATTAATAAGAATATGGTTTGTGGTCAACGTCATCATATCAAGGTACTACAAGGTTTGTTCGGCGAATCACGCCACAATATTGATGTTGTTGGCTCTGGAACGTACAGATTATGAAAATTCACTATTTTGACATTTACAAAAGAAGTTAAAAAAAAGAAAAAACCACGTTATGCAGTTTTGCATAACGTGGTTTTTTTAAAGCGGATGGGCTGGGATTCGAACCCAGGGTACGCGTGAACGTACAGTAATTTTCAAGACTACCGCCTTCGACCACTCGGCCACCCATCCGGATGTTGCTAAAAAACAGACCCAAATTTGACTATATTTTTTATCTCGATTATCTGCCTTGGGTTGATTGTGTTGTTATCGGCACAAATGCGGTAAAAGTCAACAATGAATGAACCACGAATTTATACGAATTATCACAAATTCCCTCTGAGCTTTAAAAGCCTTAATCACCGACTACGGCAATTCGATGTGTTGGTACTGGGCGACCTGGGCGAAAACATTGAACTTCACCAAACTCAGCGGTCATAGCACGTTCACCGCTGGCCCCTGCGACGGCCTCTCGGACCAGTGGTTCGAGCACCGCAGGGTCAATGGCCACTCGCGCATTGATAATCATCGTCACGTGGTTTGTTTCAACATTGCTAGCGTGTGAAAGCTCAACGACTGAGTCACTGCCAACTAGATTCGCGATGGCATGGCCGTTTACTGTAGAACCGATTGCTTTGAGATGCGCCGTTTCCACATTTTCCGCAGCAAACATGGCTTGTAGTCGACCAATGACATCGAGTAGTAGATCATCGAGCGCGATCTTTTCGTTGCCCTGCAGCGTGACCGTAGCATTGAGCCAACCCAGTTGAGCTTCGCCCCGTGCGTAACGATCATAGTCCAGTTCCAATATGTGTTGCCCGACTGGCGTCGCTGTGGTGTTGGCATCACTCTGTGGGTCAAGGAAGTCGACCAATGACCGCATGCCCATGCCAGTTTTTGCGGAGAGTTTGATGATTGGAGTATGCGGGTGTCTATTTTTTAGCAATCCCACGAGTTTATCAATGGCGTCGGGCGAAAGTTCATCGATTCGATTGACGATTAGGAAATCCGCTTCTTCTAATTGCTTATTGAAGATATACGCCGCCTCGGGCGAGAATCCCGCGTTTTCATCTCCCCCTAAAATCCGTCGACCGTGACTTGGTTTTAGGATGACACCATAGGGCGCAACGTCAAAAATGTTGTTATGAAATTTGATCAAGGGTTGCACAACGGTGGCAACGAGGTCTGTGCAACTACCTACTGGCTCAGCCAAAATAATATCGGGTTGTTGGTCGGACTGGAGTTGTTCGACCGTCGCTGTTAATTCGTCAAAGTTACAGCAAAAGCAAGCACCGGCAACCTCACCAACTGAAAAACCTTGGTTACGCAACGTGTGCGTATCGACTAGGTCAGTCGCTTGGTCATTTGTGACAATCCCCACCTTCAAACCGGCTTGCTGGTATAGTTGCGCAAGCTTACTAATAGTTGTTGTTTTACCCGCACCTAGAAAGCCACCAATCATTATGAATCGCATGTTGATGTCATCTCTTTTCTTGATTCAAATATTTTTGAAATTGGAAATGTATAGTTTATTGTGCTGCAGTATTGTGATTTGCAAAGCGAAGTGCTGGCCTTTAAGCATCGGCAGCGGCAAGCATTTCCAAAAATGTTTTCATTAAAGGAGCGTTGTCGTGCCACGTCCGCGCGGAGACTAAATTGCCATCCACGACGGTTTCTTGATCGACATAGATTCCGCCTCCTTGTTGAGCATCCAGCGCACATTTTGCAACGGTTGTGACTTTCCTGTCTTGCAAGATCCCAGCCGAGGTTAGAATCTCAACCCCATGACAGACACTGGCGATTGGTTTTTCGGCGGCATTCATTTCATAGATCACTCGATTTAAGTCTCGGTCGTATCGAATATATTCTGGTGCACGGCCGCCCGAGATGAACACTCCCGCATAATCGTCAGCTTGCAAGTCCCGAAAGGCAATGTCAGCTTGAATGAAGTAGCCAGGGCGTTCTTGCGTGATGTCCCACGGGATACTTGAATCCGGTGGGATCTCATGCAACACGGTATGAATTAATCTGGCTTCGGGGGCCGCGACGACGACTTTATATCCGGCCTCTTTGAGACGGAAAAACGGATAAAATGTATCGAGCGCTTCGGTTGCATCGCCGATGGGCATCAATATTCTTGACATGCATTTGTTCCTGTTTCGCGGATTTGTTGACTTGCTGTGTTGTAAAGTGACTCTTTACGAAAACACCGATGGCAGAAAACGCAACCTTTCCACCGTCGGTGTTTTATGGACTAATTTAATACCCGTGCCCGCACTAGATTTCGTACCCGTTGTGGTATTCTTTACGCACAATATGGGCGACTTCGGGCGCATTGGTTGGGACCATATTCTTGGCATCCCATTGAATCTTTTTGCCATTGGCGTAAACGGCGAGGTTACCTAAAAGAATCGTTTCGGTAAGGCGACCTGAATACGTTTGGAAACTAGAAACCGGAGCAGGCCCACCCTTGATGGCATTTGCCAATTCAGTGAAGTGTCCCGGTGATTCTGGATATTCAACTTCTTGTTTAATATTGCTAAGCAGGGTGTACTCGTCGTTGGCAAAAATACCAGTCGTGCGAGTATCCCAGCCGTAGTCGCTAGGCGACAACAACGAACCTTTGTCGCCAACCACAAGCGAACCGGTATTGAGTAGTCGAGCGTATTTTTGGTTGTCAGCAGCGAGTGGTTTTCCATTACCGTCGACAAATTGTGTACGGTTTGGGAACAGCGATCGTGGAGGTTTGAAGCCACCATCGTACCAATGCAGCGTCAACGCATCACGTCCGTTGTATTCTGGGAATTCGAATACAATCTTACATTGACTCGGATACGTTTCTTTATTGTGACCACTGGTTTCAGCGACCACGCTAGTAGGGTCGAACAAGTCAAGCCCCATAAATGGCATGTTAAGTGTATGGCAAGCCATATCGCCTAATGCACCAGTGCCGAAATCCCACCAACCACGCCATTTGAATGGAGTATATGCTGGGTGGTAGGGGCGATGTTTTGCGGGGCCGAGGAATTCATTCCAGTGAATATTGGCTGGAACCTCAGGCTTGTCCGTTGGACGACCGCCACCCTGAGGCCAAACTGGTCGGTTGGTCCAGACATGGACTTCCGAAACTTTGCCTACAATGCCTGCTTTAAGCAAGGCAGCACTGCGACGTAATGTGCTCGAAGCGGTACCCTGATTGCCCATTTGAGTTTGCACGCTAGCTTCTTTGGCAAGAGTAGCTAAATGCCGTGCTTCTTCGATAGTATGGGTTAGTGGTTTTTGTGTGAAGGTGTGGTTACCTGCTTTAAGTGAAAGAGCAGCGGCTGGTGCGTGGTTATGATCTGGCGTGCTGACGGTAATGGCATCAACGTTGTCGCCAAGTTTCTCAATCATCTTCCGGTAATCGTAGAACTTTTGTGCTTTAGGCCATTTGTCCGAGGCTTTGGAAAGGTTGCCTTCATCAATATCACAGATACCAACAATGTCACCATGTCGAGCAGCGTCGTTCGAGTCACTCGTTCCCTTACCACCAACACCGACACAGGCCCAGCGGATAACTTCGTTCGCCGAGGTGCTGGTTTTAGCGGTAACTCCACCGGCGGCCCAGAATCCTGCGCTCGCTGCCGCAGTTACTTTGAGGAATTCTCGTCTTTGTTGTCGCTTAGCCATCCAAATGCTCCTTGGGAAATCTTATTAATAAGTGTAGATGTAAAAGTAATATTTAATGTTCCTTGTAGCCTAACGCACAATGACGTCGCTTTCAATCAAATGCGAGCCCAAGACAGGGAAATATTTATGCTTGTTATATTCCATGCTCGCATATTACGATTTGATGTGCCATGATGAGGTATTGTAAGCTGCTGGGAGTTTACTCCGCCAACGGCGGAAAACGAAGCGTAGGCGGGCCTGTTGGATCTCAAATGTTGCCTAGGTTGAAGCCACCTAATTTTAGAGGATGACTAAAAACGGATAGCCCTAGCGGGTTGCGGTATACCGCAATAATTTTCTTACTAATTTAACGGCACAGGATTTTACATATCGATGGATGCGGTACAACAACCCGGTGAACTGTTGGTGGTTGGTTCAATTAATATGGACTTAGTTTTTCAAACCAGCCAATTGCCGAGCCCCGGTGAAACTGTGATTGGCGGCAATTTTTGTCAAATCAATGGGGGTAAAGGTGCCAACCAAGCGGTGGCTGCTGCCCGCGGGAGCGCTGTGCCTGTGAAACTATTCGCTGCCGTTGGTGGTGACGATTACGCAGTGTCGATCATGGAATCGCTCAAGCGGGAATCTCGATTGTGCATTGAATTAATTCAGCAAATAGCAGATGCAACCACCGGTGTTGCTGCGATCATGGTTGACGATCAAGGCGAGAACATGATCTGTGTGGCGGCCGGTGCTAACAAACGACTATCTAGTGACTTGGTTGAGGCTGTGGCTAATCAGGTGTTTGAGCAAGCGAGCGTTGTACTGCTTTCCGCGGAAATACCGCTATCAACAATTCGCACGGTTATCGGGCGGACTGTGCAGTATGGGGGATTTGTCATTTTGAATCCCGCGCCGGCGCTACAGGATTTCCGAAACGACGCTTTGCTAGCGGATGTTGATATTCTGACGCCCAACGAGCATGAGGCTAGGATATTGTCGGGAATTGAAGTGACTGGCTTTGATAGCGCAGTGGAGGCTGGGAGACGTTTACAGAAATTTGGTGTCACCACGGTTATTGTGACGCTGGGCTCTCAAGGTGTGGTGGTTGTGCCCAGTATGGATAGCATTGAAAACGATGGTCCTTGGGCGGTGTTACCACCGGAGGTACAAGTTATTGATACGACGGCTGCCGGAGATTGTTTTAACGGCTTATTGGCGGCGGAATTGGCTCGCGGGCAGTCACTGTCACAAGCGGTCGAGGTTGCTGTAGTGGGCGCTAGTATCAGCGTAACACGTGTCGGTGCCCAGACGTCATTGCCGATGGTTGAGGAAATAGAACCCCGAATTAGGACCACGCATTAATATCAATTAGCACCATAAATGGCCGTAGTATTGCGATGTTGTAGGGGGCAACTTAGAATCAATTGCCAAGGAATCACACTTTTTTTACCTATCCATTTTAATGTTGCTTTATGACAGACATGAAACTACAACCTAAAAATGTTGTCGTGCTGGGCGCCACAGGCAGCATTGGTTGTAGCACACTCGATGTCATTGCAGGTTGCTCAGATTATTTGCGAGTGGTCGGGCTAAGCGGCCATACTAATGTTGAATTGTTGCAGCAGCAGGCGCAGCAGTGTCAATGTTCGCATGTCGTGATTACGGACGCCAAGCGTGCGGAGTTGTTTGACAGGAGTGTTCTGTCTGGTGGGGTCGAACTCGGTGTTGGCCCGGCCGCGATTGAATCGTTGGTTTCTCGAGACGAAGTCGACGTCGTCGTGACGGGAATTGTTGGCAGCGCGGGATTGCGTGGTACTTGGGCGGCGCTGCAAGCGGGTAAAACAGTCGCTTTGGCAAATAAGGAAACATTGGTGATGGCGGGCGCGCAAGTGATGGAGTTGTCGCGCGAACGTAATGCTCCAATAATACCCGTTGATAGTGAACACAGCGCAATTTTTCAGGCATTGCAGAGCGGGCGAGGCGAGGAAGTCTCACGGTTGATCTTAACGGCCAGTGGTGGACCGTTCCGTGATTATTCGACCGAACAACTCGCCAGCGTAAGCGTACAAGACGCATTGGCCCATCCTACTTGGGACATGGGGCCTAAAATTACGGTCGATTCTGCGACAATGATGAATAAAGCGTTAGAGATTATTGAAGCACGCTGGTTATTTGACCTGCCGGTGGACCAAATAGATGTAGTGGTACACCCCCAGTCGATAGTGCACTCGCTTGTTGAGTTCGTAGATGGCAGCGTACTAGCACAAATGGGCGTAGCCGATATGAAGCTGCCAATTCAATACGCATTATCCTATCCGAATCGGTGGCAGGGTCCTGCCGCAAAACTGGATTTTACGGTACCGTTTAATTGTGAGTTTTTTCCACCAGACTACGAGCGCTTTCCAGCTTTGTTGCTAGGACGCGAGGTCGCCGGTCGTGGAGGTACTTGCGGAGCCGTGCTTAATGCGGCAAATGAATCCGCGGTTGCTAGATTCCTAGCAGGCACATTACAATTCACCGAAATCGTTCCCGCCTGTCGAGCTGTGTTGGAACATCACGATTTTGATCCAACGCCTAGTTTGGATCAGTTGTTAACGATAGACACATGGGCTCGAGAGGAGTTGGAATGTTGGAAAACTTAATTGCATTTTCTACCGGAGAGTTTTTGTCCGGAGCGATTAATATTGGAAAAGTCTTAGCAGGACTTGGTTTTGTGATTTTCGTGCATGAATTAGGTCACTTTTTAGTGGCTAAGGCATGTGGTGTGAAGTGTGAAAAATTTTATGTTGGTTTTGATGTTCCCATTAAGATTGGCCCGCTAAAACTGCCCGCTTCCATTGTTAAGTTCCAATGGGGCGATACTGAATATGGAATCGGCATCATTCCCTTAGGCGGATATGTGAAAATGCTTGGCCAAGATGATAATCCGGCCAATGCAGAGGCAGAATCCGCGCGAATCCGACAGGACGGTAGTGCAGGTGAAGGCGAGTTAGACCCCAAGAGTTATCCAGCTAAGACCGTCCCGCAGCGAATGGCAATTATTTCTGCGGGCGTGATCATGAACTTGATCTTTGGAGTGATCATGGCAGCGGTTGCCTATAAAATCGGTACGCCGATCCAACCTGCTTCTGTTGGTCGCGTAAGTTATGGGTCCAACGCTTGGCTCGCGGGATGGCAACCTGGTTATGATTTAGTTGGTTTTTCAGAATCGGATGTTGCCAGTCACTTTTACCGATTCACTTGGGACTTGCGTTATGCAGTCATCGGTGGCGGGATGGATAATACAACAGGTATTCCGTTTCGAGTTGTCGATCGCGACGGCAATCCGAGTATCAACAAGGTTCAACCGATACAGTCGGGAGAAGATTCAAAACAGGTGACTATCGGCATCATTGCCGCCTCCAATGCTACCATTGTAGCGGCAGGGCCCGCTGAGCAATTGAAAATTGGTGACCAGATTATTGCGGTTGACGGTGTGTCAATCGAACGAGACAAACACGGTCCTAACCCGGATTTGTTAGGTTGGCATGTCACGGAGTTAATTGCCGCTGATCCGACCAAAACGTTAACGTTGACTGTGAAGCGAGCAGACAAACAATTACAAGTGTCGCTACCACCGGTCGCCTTGAAACAACCGCATGTCAGGTTCGGTATGGGCCCCGTTGTCGGGGTCATTTCTGGCAGTGTTGGCGCAGAGGCGGGATTCCTAAAAGGGGATGTGATTCAGTTCGTAAATGGAGAACCTGTCGGTGACCCAGTGACATTGCCCCAGCGAATGGCAAATTTAACAGGAAAACGCGTTGTTTTTAAGGTGTTACGTGACGGTGACGGGCAAACCAAGAACACACAAGAGATCATAGTGGAATCGTTGCCTGTGTCTCATTTTCTGACGCCGGCGGCACCTTATTCCACGGGGTGTTTGCAAGGGTTGGGAGTTGCTTATGGATGCGACAATATTGTTGTCACCAGTGAACTCGATGGTGTGCAACCGGGTGACCGATTGGACTCTGTGCAGTTAGTAAAGACGGAAGCCAATCAGGAGGAAGTCGACACTCGCAAGTTGCAAAAGCAACCGTTAGGAAATTATCTGAGTTGGTTTTATGTTCATCAAACTGGTCAAGCCAATCTGCCGGGGTTTAACCTTCAGCTAAACTTTTCCCGTGACCACTCGGACCAACAAATCGCAGTGATTCCGCCATGGCAAGATTCCACGGAGGACTTTAGTTGGGAACGCGGAATTATGTTTGCTCCATTGGAAAGAGTGCATCAAGCGAACGGGTGGGGTGATGCCTTTCACTTGGGGATTCGACGTACCGGGCAAGACATGAGTCGAGTTGGTCAAACTATTGGTTGGATCGCCGGAGGCAAAGCGTCTGTTGCCGACCTTGGTGGTCCTGTGATGATCATTAAAGTTGCTAAGGATGAGGCAGCGGTCGATATCACGCGATTATTGTTGTTTCTAACCATGCTTAGTGCAAACTTGGCAATTATCAACTTTCTGCCCATTCCCATCCTCGATGGCGGGCATTTTGTTTTTCTGACAATTGAGTTGATACGCCGAAAGCCAGTCAGCGAACGAATTCAGGGGTCGTTATCGATGATCTTCTTGGTTGCGTTATTAGGCTTTATGTTGTTTATCGTATCCAATGACGTCTTTCGTTTATGGATTCAGTAGCACACCTCGTAGAACTGTTCTGGCAAACAGTTGTTCCGATCGTGGCGGCGTCTAGTGGTTGTCTGCGGCAGTAATCCGAGCTTGAGTTTTTTCGCTATAGAATCTACGATAATGGTCGGTGAGGGATAAATTTACAGTGACTAAGTGAAGGACCGGGAAGGATTCCGATTTTCATGGAATTGACATTGGGGGAAATTGCATCTCAGTTGGGAGCAATGCTTGACGGCGATCCGGCGATTCGCATCACAAATGCGGGTACGTTGCGCGAATCCGAAGCCGGATATCTGACGCTAGCCGAATCGGCAAAACACTTAGATGCGTTACTTGCTAGTAAGGCTGAAGCTGCCATCGTCAGTCTTGACTTTCCAGAGTGCGACTTAGCCGTTATCCGAGTTGAGTCACCTCTGGAGTGTTTTGGTAATATCGTACGCCATTTTCGTCGCATGATGGCGTCACCGTCGAGCGGAATTAGCCAGCATGCCATTGTGCATGAGACTGCCATGATTGACGAATCTGCTACCATCAGTGCGGGGGTTGTGATTGGTGAAGATGTGGTGGTTGGTGCCAATACGGTTGTTCTGCAAAACGTTGTTATTTTGGATGGCTCCACGATCGGTTCGAGGACCACGATCTTTCCAAATGTAGTGCTGTATGAGAACACGATTGTTGGTGACCGCTGTATCATTCATGCCGGAGCGGTACTTGGAGCTTATGGGTTTGGCTACGAGTCGGATGCGACTGGGCATGCATTGAGTGTGCAGTATGGTTGCGTTGTTTTGGAAGATGGTGTTGAGATTGGAGCGAATGCTGCGATTGACCGCGGGACCTTTGGGGTAACACGTATTGGAGCGGGTACCAAAATAGATAATCTCGTCCAAATTGCCCATAATGTTCAGGTCGGAAAACATAATATTCTTTGTGCCCAAACAGCAATTGCGGGTAGTGCAACGACAGGGAGTTTTGTAGTTATGGGAGGCCAAGTTGGCATCAAAGATCATCTCGACATCCCCGACAATGTGCAATTAGCTGCTCAAGCGGGCGTGATGGGGCAACTCGAGCCAAATCAAGTTTACGTGGGAACGCCATGTGTTCCGTTTCGCCAAGGAATGATTGAAATAGCGAGCCTGCAGCGATTGCCACAACTGTTAAAACAAGTCAAAAAGCTCCAGCGCGAGCTAGCTGAGCTATCTGCTAAGATAGCCGCCGAAGGGGATGATTCGCCCTCACAACAGGATGCAGCATAAGGAACAACGTTGCTCATGAGTTCTGTTCCGCCACTTATTACGGATGATCCTCCCGCAGTAGACTGCGTCGGTTTGATAGCTGGTTGGGGTGATTACCCGTTAGTTGTTGCTCGTAAATTGAAACTCTTAGGGTACCGTGTCATCTGTGTCGGGATCCGTGAGCATGCGGATGCTGAGTTAGCCGAACTTTGCGATGCTTACACGACCGTGAATCCCGCACGCGGTGGCAAGGGGATACGATTTTTTAAGCGACATAATGTAAAGCATGTCATGATGGCTGGAAAAGTTCAGAAATTGATTTTGTTTCGCAAGTTTGCTTGGCTTAGATTGATCCCCGATCTGACCACATTGAAAATGTTTTATAATCATTTTGTTGCTCGAAGCAGTGATACTCGAGACGACGCGTTTTTGTTAGCCTTTGTAGCGATGTTCCAGCGGCAGGGTTTGACCGTTGTGCCCGCAACTTATTTTGCACCGGAGTTATTAGTGAAACCAGGGAATTTAACAGAGAGTACAATTACGGCCGCACAACAACGCGATATCGACTTTGGCTGGGAGTTGGCTAAGTGCATGGGCGGACTTGATGTTGGTCAAACCGTGGTTGTCAAAGATCGCGCTGTGTTGGCCGTTGAAGCCATTGAGGGAACAGATTATTGTATTGCACGAGCGGGCGAACTATGCCCAAAAGGTGGATTCACGGTTGTCAAAGTAGCCAAGCCGCAGCAGGATTCTCGATTTGATGTCCCTACCGTCGGCATCGGTACGTTAGAATCGATCGTGGCAGCGGGTGGTCGTTGTTTGGCTGTTGAAGCGGAGCACACGATAATTATTGACGAACCCGCTGTGTTGCAGTTCGCCAAGGAACATAATTTGATTTTTGTTGCTGTCGCTGGTGAGGATTTGATACCACGGCGCGAAGCTGCTTGATAAATACGATCGATTTTATTTTCCGCATGAGGAGGTGATGATGAAAAACTTAGTGCAAATTGTGTTGACGCTGGGGGTGCTCGGTTCTCATTGCGGTGGAATAGCGCACGCAGATGATTGGCCCCAATGGCGTGGGCCTAGTCGTGATGGTGTTTGGCAAGAAACGGGAATCATCGATAAATTCTCAGCAGCTCAAATACCGCATAAATGGAAAGTCAAAATTGGCTCAGGCTATAGTGCTCCGACAGTCGCCAACGGCCGCGTCTATGTTTCCGATCGACAAGTTGATCCACAAGATCAAAAGCAGACTGAACGAATTTTGTGCTTTGCTGAAGATGACGGTAAAGCACTCTGGCAGTATACGTATATTTGTGAATACGAAATTGGATATACGGCAGGTCCGCGAGCGGCAATTGCAATTATCGAAAACCGCGCTTTTGCGTTGGGTGCCATGGGGCACTTTCACTGCTTAGATGCGACGACAGGTGGCGTGTTGTGGCAGCATGATCTCAACGCTGAATACGACATCGTCATGCCGATTTGGGGCATTGCCGGATCTCCGTTGGTTGTTGGGGATACGGTGATTGTCCAACTTGGCGGCAAGACAGCATGTGTTGTTGGATTCGATGTGAAGACTGGCAAACAAAAGTGGTCCGCTTTGCAGGAACGGGCTTGTTATGCTTCGCCGATTCTTATTGAGCAAGCGGGTGAGGAAGTTGTCGTTGTCTGGACGGGAGATTCCATTTCCGGCTTGAATCCAAAGTCCGGTAAATTGCACTGGCGACATCCTTTTCCGCCATCGCGGATGCCTATTGGAGTTGCCACACCGGTATTGTCAAACAATCAATTGTTTGTGACATCGTTTTATGATGGCTGTTTGTTACTTGATTTGAAACAGGATGCACTTAAGGCAGAGTTGGTGTGGCGACAAACGGGCCCGGATGAAAAAAACACGGCGGGAATCCATTCGATTATTAGTACGCCGATTATTCTGGGTGACTATATTTACGGAGTGGACAGTTACGGTGAACTTCGATGTCTTGATAAAAAGACAGGGGCGCGGATTTGGGAAAATCAAACGGCGACGCCGCGTGCTAGATGGAGTACTATTCACTTTGTGAAAAATGGCGAGCGGGTGTGGATGTTCAATGAGCGGGGGGAATTGATTATCAGTCGCTTGAGTAAAAAAGGGATGGTGGAAATTAGCCGAGCGAAATTGATTGAACCGACTTTAGAACAGTTACGACGCCGTGAAGGAGTCTGTTGGGCTCATCCAGCCTATGCAAATAAGCATGTTTTCGCCCGTAGTGACGAATTTTTGGTGTGCGCGAGTCTAGCTGCCGATAATTAAGTTAGCGAAAAACGCTTACTGGGTCTGGTCAAGATGGCGAATCTCAGTATAGAATTTGTTGTTTGAGCTTGAGTGATTATTCAAGCTATAGCGAGAGATAAAATAGAAAACATACATTGCAAGGTTAGGGGATTTAACGCTGTGGTAAAGGTTATCGTTAGAGATCGGGAGACGATTCAGGAAGCTGTGCGTCGGTTTGGTAAATTGGTGATGCGTAGTGGTCTTAAAAAAGAGATGCGTCGTCGTAAATACTACGAAAAGCCGAGTGACATTAAGCGTCGAGCTCGAATCCGCGCTGAACGCCGTTCGATGAAGTCACGTTTAGACTGATCAATCAGAAACCTTGCAGCAATACATCTAACGAGTGAGGTTCATGCCTCGCTTGTTTTTTTATGCGCGCGTTTGGTGACAAAAAATCGAAAAATGATTCAATACTTCGGTTGTGCAGAGTCGGAGAGTTTAACGAGCCACAGGACGAGGATCGTAGAAAATGCGATGGTGATTATTAACAAGGCCGAGTGAACATCTAGTGCGATGGGTAACGGTTGCTTATTGATGTCTTGGAAGGGCCACAGAACGCTTAAGGATCCAAGCATAATGCCCACGAGTAGGCTGAGTGTACTGTGGCGGTATTTCGTGAGTAGATGTCGCAGCACTCGGCTAAAGGCCATCAGACCTAAGGCCGCTCCGCAGGCGAAAATGAGGAGTTGTTTGGTGGTTTCTTCTAGTTCAATCCCTGTTATTAATTTTTTGGGTATCGCGACAAGGTGTTCATAAACGCCGAGGATCATCAGAATCATGGCGCCACTGATACCCGGTAGAATCATCGCACAAATTGCAATGGCGGCAAAACAGAATATCTGAAAATAGGTGGGATCTGTTAATTGCGAAGGGTCTTGCTTAAAGGCGGAACCTGCTAAAACCGTGAGTGCAATTCCAATTAGACCCAAGAGCAACGCCTGTACCGAATCACGACGGTTGCGTAGTTGGATTTGGTTACCGATGACGAAGCACGAAGCCAAGACCATGCCCGAGAATGCAGCAAACGTGAATTGTCGCGACTGTTGATGTTCTAGTAGCCAATGCGAAAGTGCTCCCATGCAAAGAATCCCACCGAAAATCCCTAACAGCAACGGCAGAATAAATCGCAAGTGGACATGTTCAGCCGCTTGCCGCCAGTTTCTTTTGATTAGGAGACTGCAAAACTGTGAGTCAAATTTTCCGATACTTTGGATAAGGTGGTCATAAATTCCCAGTAGCAGCGCGACTGTGCCCCCTGAGACACCGGGCACAACATCCGCATTGCCCATTAGAAATCCTTTGAGAATGGTCTGCAGGTGCTTTGATAGTAAGGGGGCATGACGGTGCAGTGGGGCTTGATCGTCGGTAGATGGTTGTTGATCCATATAGTTACTGTCGGATTTTATCGATGTAGTTCGCTATTAGCGTTGTAAGTTTCTTCTGTTTTTGTGCGTCGCTGCGCGAAATAGTCGCTGAGAAACGCGAAGATATTGAGAATTATTTTGACGTGGGATGCTAGAACTGTACAATCTAGGGTAGGTCACGGTCGGCTAGCTGGACAAACGATGGCATGATCTAACGCTAATAAATCATGCCATCCCTATTGCAAGTTGATCACAGGCTCGCGGGAAATAATTAGTTTGACGGCGGGACGAGACAACACTTTTCTTCTTTTCTACAAGTCAGCCAATTCTTTCCAACAATGTGCCGATGGTTTCATTGCCGGGAGACTTCGTTTCGTTGTTTCCGGTTATGTGGCGAAATGAGTTTGGGGAGTTATGTTTTTTAGACGACAAAACAACGAACTGGAAGTGTTGGCACCAGCCAAGCTTAATCTCTTTTTGGAGATCACGGGCAAACGGTCCGATGGTTTTCATGAACTAGATATGTTGATGGTCCCAATTGCGTTGTATGACACGTTGACATTCAAGTTGCGTCGAGATGACGAGATTACGTTATCGTCTTGTTGTGCAGTCGGCAACAAAATCACATTGCCCGCACCTGTCGATAATCTGGTGATTCGGGCGGTGAAATTACTACAGCAGCGAATTGCGACAGGCAGCTCTTCAACAACACCGGGGCTCGATATTTGTTTGTTCAAACGTATTCCTGCTGCTGCCGGTTTGGGTGGGGGGTCTAGTGACGCCGCCGCTGCTTTGGTCGCGGCGAATTATCTCTGGCAGGCGGGGTTGAGTACCGCAGAATTGTCAGAGTTAGCACTGCAAATTGGTAGCGACGTCCCATTTTTCTTGTCCGGATCCGCAGCACGCTGTACCGGCCGCGGGGAGTTGCTGACGCCACTGAATATTCCGGCAGCGTTGGATGTTGTATTGATCAAGCCTCGTATCGGCCTTGCTACCGCTGACGTATTCGCGGAGTATGCAACACAGCAAGGTATCCGCGTTGATGAACGGGTTGCCGCGGATAATATTTTAGATGCTTGTGCGAGTGGTCGGGCGCCGGAGATTGGCAAGTGGTTGCATAACCGACTAGTAGATTCAGCTTTGCGATTGCAACCGGAGTTACAACAGTTGCAAGCTGAGTTACTTGCACTAGGACTTCCGGGTGTCCAGATGACTGGTAGTGGCAGCACGTTTTATTTAATCTGCCGGCACGCTCGACAAGCAAGAAACATCGCTGAGAAGTTATCCCATCGTGGGCACGCAGCGGTGTTTCATACTCGGACGCTATCGCATCGATTCTTGAATATCGATCCCGCACAAGACGCCGTCTCAATTGAGCAACCCTGTGTCGGATTGAGCCCATAATAAAAAAACGTTACCGAAAATAATTTATGTCCGCTAATTTTATGTTGTGAGAAAACGTGTCGAACCCAAAATTTGCTGGCCCGTAAAGGCAGCAGGAGTTTCAATATCGTGGAAATAACTGAAGTCCGAGTTAAGTTGATGGAAAATTCAGATGACCGTTTACAAGCGTTTTGTAGCGTTACGTTTGACGATTGTTTTGTGGTTCGTGATTTGAAAATAATCGAGGGTTCTAGTGGTCCTTTCGTGGCTATGCCAAGTCGCAAGATGACTGTGCATTGTCCCCGTTGTCACTGTAAAAACCATTCTCGGGCGGCCTATTGCAATCAATGTGGAGAGCAACAACAGGACACAGGCGTCCATAATGATGATTCGCGGGGGAAGCTATATGCCGATATAGCGCATCCGATTAATGCGGAATGTCGTGAGATGATCCAAGCCAGAGTAATTCAACAGTATCACGTGGAATTGGAATATCGGGACCAGAAACCGAGCGGTTCTTTTCAGCGACAAGATACGGTGGTTGATGAACCGGCGACAGTGCAGGGGCCACATCAGGGTATCCCACAAGAAGTAGCCGAGTCACCACTAGAAAGCGACGATGGGTTCGTCCAAAAAGATTCTTTCTAGGGTTAGTCCGCGTGGCGTTACCCGTTAACGAAAAAGGGTGATTTAGCGATAACAATTGGCGACGCTAAATGCTAACCCCACCATTTCCCTATTTTACGTATCGGCGCTTCCGGCGACATAGGGTATTAGATCGGGTATGAATTGCTGGGTGATGATACTGCTGATGATCATAATAAACCCGAGCAGCGCCATGATGCCGTGGCCACCGACATACTTCCAACGCATAAAACACCAGACGACGTTGTAAATCGGCAGGATGGATGCGAGTATGGCGTGTACTATTTTGTCTTTGAAAGCTTGCAACGCGATTGAAATATGGGCGATACCATAGAAGATGATTCCCAGCCATATTTCCAAGGTGCATCCGTTTGCTAGTCCTTTGTAGAAAGCATAGGCCGCGTTGTCGGTAACTGGGCGCTCAGCTGATGATAAATTCATATCACCATTTTTAATGAGCAAGTCGATTTCAATTGTTGTGACGGCAACCACGGCCGTATTAGGTATCCAGCCATTTTTGTCAGAATTTTGGCCGTCCAACGGTTCGATATACGAGAAATTATTTTCTTCGGCAGTTACTATGCAATACGTACCGGGAGCCACCTTTTGAGAATAGTCATTTCCCATAGAGTCTACCCCCGTGGTCGACTTTTGTGGCCTTGAAGATATTTTAACTTCAGATACGACTAGAGAATATTTATCACGCGGATCACTCTCGGTGAGCTGGCTAAATTCATCGCCTTGGTAGATCGCGAGCTGGATGCTGTCACCTTCGAGTGAAAAATAGGTCAGCGAAAAGATGGCCAAGCCAATGCCAAAGGAAATGACGTTCAAGAAAATGAACAGCCAGACCCAATAGGGGGTCGGCCCTTCGGCGTCTTTTTCCAGAATTTCTACTTCCATCATTTCCGCAGCGGTATCGAGTTGTGCGTGCCCGTATGAACGATTGGTATATACCGCTGCTCCGAAATGTTCTTTGTCATCCTGGTCAGGCATGCCCATCATTTGGCCAGATTCGGCGTTGTAGCCACATTCGAGACAGATAATTGCACCGCCAGGGATACTTGCTGTGCAATTTGCGCAGCGATAGCCTCCGGGGGTTACGGCGTTAATGCCAGCATCGCTCAGCATTTCACCAAGCATGGTGTCGACCGGTGCTTGCTGGAGCAGAGGAACTTGTAGCGGATTTTGGCAGGAAGGGCACGGTACTTGTTTGCCTGCGTATTGATCGGGAGCGTCGACTTGGTAGCCGCACTGACAACTTACCGGGATGGGCATTGGGTTTCGCCTGTTAAATTGAGTTTCTTAAAGTTGAATGACATGGTGGGGTATGAATTTGTCTACCGCTACTGCACTACTAGTATGTATTGCTATGCATTGTGATGAAAGTACGTATAATATTCAATTCACTTTTAGGAGTAATTGTCAGCAGTTGCTGGCTTAATGTAGAAAATGGCAGGTTAGCGAGAGGGCTTTGTTGTTTCGTGACATTTTGGCAGTACACAACTGTGCTATGAAATCAGGAAAACTTGGGTTTACCCCGTAGATAGCTAAGGTTTTTTGGCTTATCTTTAATCGTTTATAGGCATGTAGTTATTTGCAGCTAAAACAGCAGGAAAGTTTCTTGTTGTTGGCACGTAACTTGCATTTACCGAATATGAAATTAGATCAAAACGCGTTAAAACACAAAAGAGACATTTTCATTACCTGCTTTAATCGTATCTAAGATCCCTCCAGTAGCGGATTGTGGATTAAGAGCACAGGAGATATCTCGCTGTGAAAAATTGTTTAAACCGTTTCGACGAATAGATACAAAAATAGTGGCATGACGATCACGTCAAAACGGACAATGTGGTTGAATGGCCTAGGATTGATTACACCTTAAGGAACGCAACAAGATGGTCAAATCAAAGATAAAACTTCAGCCATTAGGGGATCGGGTTGTTGTACAACGCGATGCATCCGAAGAAGTAACGACTGGTGGTATCGTGCTACCGGACAGTGCTAAAGATGTCCCTGCACGGGGGACCGTTATGAGTGTCGGAGACGGGATTATGATGCCCGACGGCAGTCGTGTTGCCTTGCAATTGACTGTTGGGGCCCGCGTCATTTTCAGTAGCTATGGCGGAGAAGCCATTGATATTGATGATGAAGAATATTTGCTGATGCGTGAAAGCGACGTTTTAGCAGTAATCGAATAATTTTAGTTCATATTCAGATTAGCTGAGTAAGTAAAACAAAACATAAACCTAACGCTTGGTGCACTGACAGTACAGTTGGAAAACGAACCAAGCAATTAAACGATATTCAAGGGAGAGTAAATCTCATGGCCAAAATAATTGCCTTTGATCAAGAAGCACGAGAGTCGATTCGCCGAGGTGTTTCCAAATTAGCACGAGCAGTAAAGGTTACGCTCGGTCCAAAGGGACGTAACGTCATTTTGCAAAAGAGCTTTGGTTCACCGACGGTAACCAAGGACGGTGTGACAGTCGCCAAAGAAATCGATCTCGAAGATGTTTTTGAAAATATGGGAGCTCGCATGGTTCGCGAAGTTGCCAGTAAAACAAGTGATGTCGCGGGCGATGGTACAACAACAGCAACGGTTATGGCTGAAGCCATCTTCACCGAAGGGCTTAAAGCGGTTGTGGCTGGCGTCAATCCAATTCAAATGAAGGCTGGTATTGAACAAGCAGTCGAAGACATCATTGGGAAATTACATAAGATGTCCATCAAAATCAAAAACCGCGATGAAATGGCGAATGTCGCTTCAATCGCTGCCAATAATGATCGTGAAATCGGTGATTTACTCGCCGACGCCATGGCTAAAGTTGGCAAAGATGGTGTGATTACCGTGGATGAAGGCAAGAGCCTGACAACCGATGTTGAATGGGTTGAAGGTATGCAGTTCGATCGCGGTTACTTGTCTCCATACTTCGTAACCGATTCCAACACGATGGAAGCTGTTTTAGAAGACGCCTATGTATTGGTATTTGAAAAGAAAATTACAAATATCAAAGATCTCGTGCCGCTGCTTGAACAAGTTGCCCAACAGGGTAAACCGCTGTTGATCGTCGCAGAAGACGTCGAAGGCGAAGCATTGGCTACTTTGGTTATCAACCGTTTGCGTGGTTCGTTCCAATGTGTTGCTGTGAAAGCCCCAGGCTATGGCGATCGCCGTAAAGCGATGATGGAAGATATCGCTATCCTCACCGGGGGTACTGCAATCTTTGAAACTCTTGGTATCAAACTAGAATCACTGAAACTAACGGACCTTGGTCGAGCTAAACAAGTGATTGTCGACAAAGACAATACAACGCTTATCGAAGGTAGTGGTAAGAGCAGTGATATCAAAGCACGCATCGATCAGTTGCGACGTGAAATTGATAATTCGACGAGTGACTACGATCGCGAAAAACTCGAAGAACGTCTGGCTAAGCTTTCCGGTGGCGTTGCTAAAGTAAACGTTGGTGCGGCTACGGAAACGGAAATGAAAGAACGTAAAGCCCGAGTTGAAGACGCGTTACATGCTACGCGAGCAGCTGTTTCTGAAGGTATTTTACCTGGTGGCGGCGTTGCAGTTTTGCGAGCATCCGCTAGTGTCAAACCAACGGCTTCGTTAACCGACGATGAAAAACTCGGTTACGATATCGTGGTCCGAGCGGTACGTGCTCCACTTAATACCATCGTTTCCAATGCTGGAAAAGATGGTGGCATCATCTGTGAACGCATCCTCAGCGAATCCGGAAACTTTGGCTATAACGCTCTGACAGATAAGTTCGAAGACCTAGTCAAAGCTGGCGTCATTGATCCAACTAAAGTGACTTGTACCGCTTTGGCGAATGCCGCTAGCGTAGCAACGCTCTTGCTGACAAGTGACGCATTGGTTGCTGACAAGCCGAAGGATTACGATGGTGGCCATGGCGGCGATTACGATCTTTATTAAGATCTAAAAAGCCCTCAAACGGCAAATGAAATTTAACAAACCGACTGTGATGCGAAAGCCTTTCAGTCGGTTTGTTCGTTAAACAAATGTAGCGGCCTTGCCCAACAACAGCATGGGGCAAAACACTCGACACCGTCTATTTGCCAATACAGAAGGTACTGAAAATTTCCTCGAGGATGTCGTCGTTATAGACGGTGCCAACGATTAAGCCGAGGTGTTGTAGAACGTGGCGTAATTCCGCTGCTAGTAATTCTTCGCCTTGGTCCGTATTACACAATTCCAACGCTCGTTCAATGCTCAGCGTTGCTTGCAACAAACTCTCCTGGCAGCGTGAGGCCGTTTGTTGCAGGATGATTGCTTCACCCGCTTGGCGTTGTAAGCGTACGCCTATGAGCTTCTCTAATGCTTGGAGTCCCTCGTCATGTTGTAGATTAACAGAGGTAGTGACATCTGCCGCTGCAGTGGAATCGAAATTAGCGCAATCGCCCTTGGTTTGTACAACAATACGGGCATGCGGTGGTGTCGTTTGTAACTGTTGCGTTTCCCATTGTGATCGCTGTCTGGATCCGTCAAGACATAAAATTTCAAGATGAGCATACTTTTGTTGTTCGCATGTCATTTCTTGTGCGTGTTGTTCGATCACGCTTAAACTTGCATCAACTGATTCGACACCCGCTGTATCAATTAATAAGCAGGGCATGCCGTTTAACTGGAGCGACTGTGAAACGTAATCTCGAGTTGTCCCAGCGATATCAGAAACAATAGCCAATGGCTGTTGTGCTAG
>Ga0315334_10000187_pt1 | contig 40542 bp, 29 predicted proteins | sample M150034915metaG_FD_205555 | JGI IMG/M metagenome (GOLD analysis project Ga0315334, IMG submission 205555) | Ammonia-oxidizing marine archaeal communities from Monterey Bay, California, United States - M1 500m 34915 | ecosystem: Environmental > Aquatic > Marine > Intertidal zone | place: USA... | reverse complement strand
ACACGAAATTTCCACTGTTTGAATAGGACAGGCTGTTGCCCGGAAATGATTCGTGCCTCAGGGCATCGATGCGGATTCCAGTGATCTGCTTCTGTTGGGTATTGGCAACGATGGTGTACGTGTCATTGTCCGGGGCGGGGCCGCTGGTCAGGATTGAATGGTCTGGCAAGAGAGTCAGGACTGAACCAGTTGCCTTGGCCTCTTGCGGTATGAGTGTTTGCCACAGAGGTTTGGTTTCCAAGCTCGAGAGTTCGCTCGTTTCCCATGCTGGCTGGTCTGCTGAGATTTTCCGGCTCAGTTCTTTGGTCTGTTGATCGATCTGCTTCAGTTGTTGCCCAAGCGACTCAAGTTCGGCAGTTTGCTGCTCTGAGGGAATGGCCAGGTTTGGAGCTGTTTGCGGGTCTCCACCGCCTCCATTAACCGGCGTCTGGTTGAAAAATCCGAACAGTTGGTAGTATTCACGATTTGAAATCGGATCGTATTTGTGGTCGTGGCAGCGGCAGCAGTTCAGCGTCAAACCAAGCCATACAGTCCCCATGGTTTCAGACATGTCCATCACGTATTCGACGCGGTTCTCTTCGGCAATCCGTCCACCCTCACCATTGATCATGTGGTTGCGAGCGAATCCGGTAGCCAGTTTTTGCTCGAGGGTTGCATCAGGTAACAAATCGCCGGCGAGCTGCCACAGCGTGAATTGGTCATAGGGCAGATTTTCGTTGAATGCTTTGACAATCCAGTCACGCCAAGGCCACATGGTTCGTTCGCGATCACCTTGGTAACCGTTGGTGTCCGCGTATCGGGCTGCATCGAGCCAGTTCCATGCCATACGCTGTCCGTAGGCAGGCGAGTCAAGCAGGCGATCAACCAGTTTTCCGTAGGCATCATTTGACGTGTCGGCCAGAAAAGCATTCACTTCCTGTGGGGTGGGGGGCAGACCCGTCAGGTCGAGTGACAGCCGCCGGATCAGGGTGGCTCGTGAGGCTTCTGGCGAAGCCGTTCGGCCGTTCTTAATCAACTTGCGACGGACGAAGTGATCAATGGGGTTGCGCAGCGGTGCGTCTTCCTTGCCTTGATTCAGCGATTCGGCCGGCGGGATTTCAGGCAGCCTCAGTGGGCGAAATGACCAGTGGGTTTCCCATGCCGCACCCTGATCGATCCAACGGCGGATCAATTCAATCTGGTGGGTTTCGAGGGACCGATTGGATTCGCGGGGTGGCATCATTTCATCGGGGTCATCCGAAATCAGCCGACGCAGCATTTCACTGTCGTCGCTGGCGTGCTTTTCGACCACCGAGTCCACACCGCTGGCTGTGTCCAGACGCAGGTCTGCTTTGCGGGTTGCTTCGTCAGGACCGTGACAAAAGACACAGTTCTCGGAAATGATTGGACGAATGTCGCGCGAAAAATCGACCTTCTCTGCAGCATCTGGCGATGGTTCGACACCATGCGTGAACGCAGGGCAGCCCAGCAGCACAAACAGCATCAGGGGGGCGAAATGGGCGAGACGCCCGATGGGGTGGGATTCAAAGCGGTGCATGCCAACATGGTACCCGACAATGAATCCTGTTGGGACGCCGAATCAATCTGCGACGATGCTTTCGGGGATAGATTTTTTCGTGATTGGCGAAACAAACAGATGTTTTCAGGAAACTCCGCCGAGGAACTTTCATGCGTGCATGGGATTGGCGGAACAAAGCCAAGTGGTTACCCCATGATTGAGCCCGGCCCTTCAGTGAGGCGTGTTGAAATTCGCATCAGAATGTGGTGTGCTGGAGTGTGCGGCTGCTCAATGGTGTCCCCTTTTAGCGGCAGGCCCGCATGGGATAATCAGTGGCAGGTCGGATAATCAGTGGCAGGTGAATCGATGAACGCAATGATTCGGCAGCGAAACGAGGCATTGCGTGGATTGCAGGAACAGCTTCCCGGCAGCGTGCCCTACGACAATGTTCGTCCGATCAATGTTCCGGCTCGATGTGACGGCATGTCGCTGTTTGAATGCGTGTGTCTGCTGCACCCCCATGTGTCTGCGAACCAGTGGCAAGAGTGGTTCCGAGCTGGGCACATTTTGTCGGGGGAAACGCCTGTTGCGCCAGAAATCCCGGTGCGAGGCGGTCAACAGTACAGGCACCTGTTTCCTGATGCGACTGAACCCGAGGTTGATGCCAAGATTGAGATCCTCGCAGAGGAACCGCAGTTTGTCGTCGTGTATAAACCCGCTCCCTTACCCGTGCACCCGTGTGGTCGGTTCAATCGCAACACGCTGAGTTCTTTGCTGGACACCGTCTACCCCAGCGGCGAACTCCGTCTGGTTCATCGTCTCGATGCGAATACATCGGGAGTGATGGTGTTAGCGAGAACACGATCGGCAGCGACAGATTTACGTCAGCAGTTTGAATTGAACCAGGTGAAAAAACAGTACCTGGTGTGCTGCGTCGGTCACCCAACCGAAGACAAGTTTATTTGCGAGGATCGAATTACGAAGGAAACCGATGCAGGTGGCAGTCGCGCCGTCAGTTCGGATGGTCATGACTCGCGAACGCGATTTCGAGTCATCCAACGTTGTCCTGAAGGCACGACACTGCTTCTCGCTTTTCCCGAAACGGGACGGACCAACCAGATTCGTATCCATCTTTGGGCATTGGAGATGCCAGTGCTTGGTGACCCAACTTATCTGGTTGGCGGCCAGCGGGTTGCCAGACAGACGCTGTTGCTGACAGACCCACCCATGTGTCTGCATGCTCAGAGCCTCAGTTTTCGTGATCCGGGAGGCGACCAGCCGATCACGTTTGTTTCTCGCGACCCGGATTGGGTCCGCGGCCGATTCAGTGTCCCGCAAAGTGGTTCCGATGACGGGATTGCAAAGGATGCCTGAAGCCTGCAGTCGCTCGTTTCACACTGGCAAACGTCCAGCCTTGTGTTTCAGGATGCCTTGTGTTTCAGGATGCCTTCAGTTTGGCCGCTTCAGCCTGAAGACTGCTGATTTCGTTTTCGAGCTGCTGCAGTTCCTCAGCGTCATCGGCCTGTTCCCGGGAACCGGCCAGACGCGGGCGGAGCGTTTGAAGTTTCTTGTTGATGATGTCGAGTCGCTTTTTCGCTTTCTTGTCCATGAAACATGTTTCCAGAGGAGATGAGTGGGCTGCTAGAACTCGATCAACGCGACGATGAAATGGACTAACAATACAAAGAGAGTTGTCCAAAGCACGGTCGATGTGATCGCATCGCTGACGTCACTGGCAGACTGTTTGGGTGACAAACCACGGTAGTAACCAATCGCTGCGGTTCCAATGCCGCACGCCAGATTCTTTAGCATCACCCATCCCCATCCTTCAGGCCAGCCCCCACCCGCAGTGACCAGATTTCGATAGAAATGTTGATCCCAGAAAAAGGGCCCAATGTCGGGGTGGGTTGCCGTGAAGGTCAGCATGCTGACAAAACGAGCCGAGGTGAAAGCCATCCATTCCAATAGCGGTGTCGCCAGCATGAAGGCCAGCACAATCGGAACCAGCAAATAGATCCTTGGTTTCACTCCGAGCGTCCGCATGGCATCGATTTGCCCACCATATTGCTTGACCCCAACATCGGCGGCGACAGCCGCGCCACAGCGTGCTGCGATCAGGATGGTTGCCAAAACCGGGACAAGAATTCGGTAGAGGGCAAAGCCAATCGATGCCAGAAGTTCATCGATCAGCAACGGCTGCGTGTAGAGTCGAAACGGCAGAAACCGAAACGTGAAATAGGTTCCGGTGAAACCAATGATCAGACCCGCCAAAATCAAGTAGACCCACGCTGAGACGCCACCGACCAACCGCAGGTAATGGGCAAAAAAACGTAATCCCCAGCGGGGACGCGGAAAGAGAGGTATCAGGTCATAGGGCAGACGCAACGCTGTGACGATCGTTTCCCCCGTTTGGGTCAGGAAGTCGTCGGCTTTTCGCACACCTCCCTGAATCAGAGAATTGGTTGCAGCGTCGGTTGTTTCAAGTTGCACCGGTCGCATGCGTGCCGGAATCTCGTCCCATTCTGTCTTGGGGACCGGTACCAGACGCCGGGTTTCACTGTCCAGCAGCAGGACTTCGTCTGCAATCGGAATCAACGTCTCGTAGTCATGTGTCACGATGATGCTGGTGCGGTGGTAACTGTCGTGCGTGTTGCGGATCAGTTCAGCCACCTTGCCGCCACTGGCCGCATCGAGCCCCGAAGTCGGTTCGTCGTACAGCACAATATCGGGGTTGGCAGCGAGCGTACGTGCAATCGCAAGCCTTTGTTTTTGACCGCCACTGAGCGCAGCTACGGGGGTCTTCGCGGGAACGCCAAGTTCTTTGAGCCATTGACGCGAGGTTTGGCTGGGGGAGGTCGAGCGATCGTTGCGGTGATCGATCGCAAACTGCACGTTCTCAGTGGGTGACAGTTCATCGAATAACGCAAACTGCTGAAAAACGATTCCGATGCGGGGTTGGCTCGGCGTTGAATTGGTTGAGGACGGTTGTATTTCCTGCCCATCGATCGGGGTCTGCGGTTCGAGTATTTCGCCCGTATCGATGTTCCCTTGCCAGGTGATGACCTCGCCATGGGGCGGAATCAGTCCGGCAAGCGTACGGAGCAGAACCGATTTTCCGGCTCCACTGCCGCCAACAATCACGGTGATTTTGCCGCCTGGAATGGTCAGTTCCGTATCGGCGAGCAGGATACGTTCGCCAACCTGAATGCCCAGATGGTTCAGATGCAGTGGTTTGGGAGTCGTCGATTGGATTGGCGGAAGATTTTCGCTCACGGAGTGCTTTTCTCCCCGGCGGCTGGCAAGCTGGCCGAAGGCTTGGCAGCGTTCGACGCGAGATTAGATTGTGTCTGATTGTTCCCTTCGTCAGCCAGATAAACGATGGGATACGGCATGGAATCAGATGCAATTTCGATGATGGGTTGTGGCGTGGCAGCGCTCATGGCATTCGGGATAGCGACCAGCCATTGGCGATCCTTGCCCAAAATCTGGCTTCGCAGAACCCGGGCAAAGTTCGGGTTGATTCCCTGTTCGCGTGACCCAATCAGATCATCTCCGATCTGGCGAACGATCGGTTCCAGTCGGTCGCCAGCCAGGTCGAGTGCACGCCGAGCATCGTCACTGCTCCAGACGTCCCGCCAAGAATCCTTTAGGCGTTGGTTGTCGACCAGGGTTTCTTTGAGGATTTGACGAACGAGCAGCTGTGTGTCCTGATCGCTGGCGATCGTACCTGCGACTTCGGTGAGTTCCCGTCGGACGGATGGGTTAGCAGCGACGTCAGCAACAATCTTTTGGATGCTGGTGACGATCTCATCCATCCGTTCTTCGAAAACCGGCACGGCTTCCTGTTCGACAAAACGATCCCATTCTTCCTGCAGCAGATCTTTGCGCGGCAGAAGTGGCAGACCGTCGTAGGCTGCACGCCAGCCAAATCTCCAGATCGAAGCCCGATCCCACAGTTCCCGACCGATATCCTGGGCCGTCGGCTCACCATGGGTTCTGACGATCGGAACAATTTCGCGACGCGCAAGTGGAATCAGGCGGCGGCTGACGACTTCGTCATTCCAGCGGTCGCCCAAAGCTTCAATCTCAGCACGATGTCTTTTGACCGATACGCGTAATTCTTCTTCAATGATCGGCAAGGATCTTTTCAGACTGGCCTCAACGAGTGGTACGAACGCTGCCGAGAGTTCATCGCCATGCTGGTGCATGGCGGCGGCCAGACGCTGTTGGATTTGCAAACGCTTTTCTGGTGGAAGCATCGTTGCCACAACGTCTTCCAGACGACCTTGGTTGCGATACAACAGGAATTGGCAGGTTGAGGGATCGGTGTCCGAAGAGTGCCACGAAATGATTGCCGATGGGGGTTTGCTGTTGTTTTCAACGGACTCAGGCGAGTTGACTGGAATGGCCTGAACGAACCCTGCCTGAACCCACGAGCCGTTTTGCTGCTGCAGGAAAACGGTGTCGTGAATCCTCAAGACTCGTGACGGATCGCTGATGGACACATCGTCCTGCCAGCCAAACAGGTAGTGCTGCAAAGAAGTATCGGTGTCTGGGCCGACTCGTTGTTGTTCCAAACGTATGCCTGCGACGACAACGCAGAACACCGCCAGCCACGATGTGATACCAATGGTTCGGAGGATCAAGCCTTTCATGAATGCATTCGCCCCGCAGTGATGCCAGTGGCAGAGGCCAACCGCTGCCGTTGTATTGTTGAAAAATCAAAAAAAGAGAGGGTGTGGAACTCAACGACTGTGTGCCGTGAACAACATGACGTGATAGTTCGGTTACCACAGGCGAATTTGCGTCGTGGGCGGGGCGCGTTTTAACAACGAACGTGTTCCCAAGGCGTGTTTTGGTTCCCGTGTTCAGTTTGGGGTGACTTTCATGCCTGTTTGGTCCCGCTGTGTGTCGCGGTTGCACTGTGCGGTTGCACTGTGCGGTTGCATTGTACCGCGGTTGCATTGTACCGCGGTTTGGCAATCCAGGCCGAATCAGGCATCGCTTCGACTTCGGAACAGTCGAAAGAACCACTCCGGAGAGCCGTGCCGCAATTGATCGACGATCACAGCGACAATGATGATACATCCGATGATAATGTGGGTGTATGTGTTTGGGATGGACAGTTGGCTGCAACCGCTTCGAATGGCGGTGATGATGAGGGCGCCGATCATGGTTCCAAAAATGGATCCCCGCCCACCATTGAGGCTGCCTCCGCCAAGCACAACAGCGGCAATGATTTCCAGTTCTTTGCCTCCACCATCGCTCGGATTGCCATTCTTGACGTCAGCAAAGTACAGCAGACCTCCGATTGCGACAAAAAATCCTGCAAGGGTGTAAACGGACACAACCGTCAGGGGAACACGGATGCCACACAAACGAGCAGTCGATTCACTTGATCCGATTGCGAATACGTTCCGCCCAAAGACGGTGTACCGCATCAGTAACGCGACACCCCCGCCAAGGACCATAGCGATCAGCACACTGGTGGGTATTTTGGGGATCAGATATTGGTCAGCATTTCTGCCCGTGTAGCAGAGGCTGAGCCAATCGGGAATATTTTCTTTCGGCGCATAGACCGTCGACTCACCGGAAAGAATTTGACCTATCCCGAGAAAAATGGTCATCGTGCCAAGGGTGACAATGAACGGGACGACCTTGGTCGCGCTAATCAGGAATCCGTTCGCCAGTCCACAGAGGCAGCCTGTCAGGGCCATGAAAAACAGGGCCACAAGAATCGGGTCACCGGCCTTCAGGCTCAGCGCCAAAACGGTGCCGGCAAGCGTCAATGCAGTTCCCGCCGAGAGGTCGATTCCACCGGAGATGATGATCAGAGTCATGCCGAACGCAGGGACGGCGATCAAAGATGCACTGCTGCTCATCACTCGCATGTTGTACCAGGACATGAAGAATCCTTGTCCCCAGACGTTATCGGCGATCCAGAAAAAAACCAGAATCACCAGCAGTGCGAGCAAAGGGCCCAATTGCCAGAGTAACTTTTTTAGCATGAGAAAAGATGGCGTATTACGCCTCAGGAGTAGTGGGAGTGTTTTCTTCGAGTGCCATTGCGGTGGCCATCACTTCGTCTTCCGTCCATTGATCGGCATCTCTGATCGCACGCATTTCACCACGTGACATGACGCCAATGCGATCGCATACCGCCAGTAGTTCTGGCAGGTATGAGCTGACGAAAACGACAGTCTTGCCCTCGGCTGCCAGTGTGCCCATCAGTCGATAGATTTCAGCTTTGGTACCGACATCAATCCCTTTGGTCGGCTCATCCATCATCAGAATGTCTGCCTCCTGATGCAGGATCCGGGCAATGGCGACCTTCTGCTGGTTTCCACCTGAGAGTTCTGAAACTCGTTGGTGGCCTGAATGGGCTTTGACCTCGACCTGGTGCATCAGCGCTGTTGCTGCATCGTTTCTGGCACGCAGATTGATCAGCCCCATGGTTGTGTACTTGTCCATCGCACCCAGTGTCGTATTTTCGATGATGGACAGATCCTGAGCGAGCCCTTCGTTCTTGCGGTCTTCAGAGAGTAACCCAAAACCTGCTCTCATTTTTGAGCGTACCGACTTGTTGATCGCCTTGCCGTCCAGCAGGACATGGCCTGAATGAGTGTGATCGAGGCCGAAAATGCTCCGTAGTAATTCCGTTCGGCCGGCCCCTACCAGTCCCGAAATGCCAAAGATTTCACCGCGGCGAAGTGTCAGGTTGACTTCGTTGGGACAGGAGTCTCCTCTGAGTGATTGAACATCAACCCAAGGCTCCCCCGGTTGATGGGGAACCGACGGAAAGAGGTCACTGACATCCCTGCCGACCATCATCGAGACGATCTGGTTGTCACGTATGTCGTCGATTCGGCCTTCGCCAACGTTGCGTCCATCTCGCAGCACGCTGAAGAAATCTGCGACAGCACGAACTTCCTCAAGGAAGTGACTGATGTAAACCAGTCCCAGTCCCTTGGCCTTGAGCCGTTGGATGATCTCGAACAGGCGACTGACATCTTTTTGCGGCAGGGAACTGGTGGGTTCATCGAACAGGATGATTCCGGCGTCACTTACCAACGCACGGGAAATTTCGAGTAACTGTTGTGTGGCAACCGACTGCTCGCCCACGATGGCGGTTGGGTTGAGGCCCGATAACCCGACCATGTCCAGAGCCTCCCGTACCCGGTCACGCTGTGAACTGCGAACGAGCAATCCACCCAGCGACCCGCGGTGTCCAAGCAGGATGTTGTCCTCGACACTGAGGTCGGGAGCCAGATTCAGTTCCTGATAGATCATCGCGACGCCACAGTTGCGGGCATCATTGGGGCCTTTGGGCTGATAGGAAGCTCCATCGAGCAACATCTCACCGGAGTCCGCACGGTGAGCGCCACTGAGAACTTTCAGAAGCGTGCTCTTCCCAGCTCCGTTCTCACCAATCAGTGCCAGCACTTCTCCGGTACGCACGGCCAATGAAACATTGTCCAGTGCTCGAGTAGGGCCAAAACTCTTGCTGATCCCTTTCATTTCCAACAAGCTGCACCCCTGTTGCGCGGCGGCAGACAGAGAAGGGTTGATAGACGTTTCGGAGATGTCCTGATCGGTTTGGATGGCAGGATTACTTTTATTGCCCTGGTCCGACGTCATGATCGAACGATACCTATTCCAGAATAGAGGGCTTGAGCAGTCGCAGTGATTCCTCTTCGTTCATGTTCTCCGGAGTAGCGACGTATTCTCCGGTCGAGATGAAGGCTTCGGCTGGTTCACCGTTGATTGCACCCACCATCGTCTTGACTGATTGATAACCCATTTGAACAGGGTCCTGGATGACAATGCCACTGCAGGATCCATCGGCCAAGGCCTCGGTCAATGCATCGCTGGGGTCGAATGCGATCAGTTTGACCTTGCCATTGAGTCCGGCATTTCTAAGCGATTCCAGAGTGCCGTTGGCGTTGGGCTCACAAACCGCAAAAATCCCTGCCAGATCTTTGCCATAATTTTGCAGCAACTGATCAACTTTTTCCTTGGATGATGTGGTGTTGTCACCCCCCATTTGATCCGAGGATACCACTTTAATATCTGGATAGGCTTTTAAGCCATCCAGAAAGCCCTTCTCCCGCTGTTCGGTGCTCTCGCTGCCAGCGATGTAACGCAACAGGATCACATTGCCCTTTTCTGCAATGGCAACCGCCATCTGCTTGGCCGCCATCTGGCCACCCTTGTAGTTGTCGGTCGCAACGTAACTGATAATATCGGGACCTTTGTCCAAGCCACTGTCAAAGATGACCACAGGAATGCCTTCGCCAATCGATTCTTCGACGGCGTCGACCAGCCCACCTTTCTGGTTGGGAGCCAGCACGATGCCGTCGACTTGCATGGTGATCATATTCTTGACCACTTCGATCTGACTGCCAGTGTCACTTTCCACCACAGGTCCGCGCCAGATGATTTCGACATTGCCGATTTCGTCAGCCGCTTTCTGAGCACCGAAATGAACGGACTTCCAGAATTCGTGACTCGTTCCCTTGGGAATCACCGCAATTCGTAGAGGTGTGTTGCCAGCGACACCGCCACCGCTAGAGGCTGTTGTGGCTGGATTAGCCGATGGTTTGCATCCGCCCAGCAATGCAATCACAAACAAAACGGACAGAAGAGGGTTTGCCTGTAGGAATCGAATCACCGTACGAGTACTCCGTTGAGGAACACGGGAAATGAAGTCACACAGTGTACCCATTTGGGCCTTCCTCGGGGCTGGAACCGATGATTTCGTAACCCAATTTGCAAGCTTGTCAGGCCGCAGGATGGGTGTAACAGTGACAAATACAGCAGTCTGCGTAATGTGCAAGCGTGTCAGGATCGCGAACGTGAAGCAGGCGGGCCATCAACGGGGCGTAAAAGGCAGTGCGTATCAGCGGGCTGACGGGAACCGCTGAATCTGAATGCTTCGCTGGTGAGGCCATCCATAGAGTCAGCGTCCTCGCTGCTAGGGGATGTCTTGGAACTGGCCCCCGGATTCCATCGCGTAGCTCGCGTACGGCGATGGATAATCTGGCAATGGCTGATACAGAGTCCCGCGTTCAACGTGCTGATGAACCGACGTGCGTTTTAAAACGACCTTGCAATTGCGGGTAGACCAATTTTGTTCGATCCTTGCCAACCGCGTTGCCGTTCACGGTGTTCGCAAACCAGAGACCACCGTCGGTGCCCATCAACAGCACCTCGTCGGCGTCCATCAAGTCGGGGACAGAGATGGGGCATTTGGACCAGGGAATCTGTAATTCTTCGGCCAATTGTTCCATCACCCCCTGAGTGATGCCACCGAGCACACGATCGGTTGGGGGCGAAACGATCTTGCCATCGATCACGATGGCAAGGTTTGCAATGCTGGTTTCGGTGACGGTGTTGTCACTGTCGAGCAGGATTCCCGAAGCTGCCGGGTCTTCCCGATGGGCTGCCAGATCGGCCAAGTGATAGTGAACTCGAGAACGGATCTTGATGGTCCGTGGCCAGCATTCGGGAGCAGGCTGCTGAATTGGCGTGACGATCAGTGGTTGGCCTGACTCTCGGCGTTGGCGATTCCGCTCACTGTTGAGTCGGTTGACATGCATTCCAAAGGTTGCTGTCCCGACATCGGCTGCACCTGGAGTGGCGAACAGGGTGATGCCCAGTTCGCCCTCCGCATCAAGAAGAGTTTGATTCCTGTCAAGCAGTTCCTGCAGCAGGTTTTTGATCGTTGTCTTGCTTGGCAGTCCGGTGATTTCCAGTTCTGCGGTGCTGTGTTGCCAACGTGACAAGTGCGCGTCGGCAGCGAAGATGGATTGGTGATAAGTTCGCAATCGCTCAACGGCAGTGACACCTTGCCGGAATCCGGTGTCGTCAACACTGACGGTCAGTTGGCCATGAGGCACCCAATTTCCCGCCAGAAACCCGGTGGGAACGGATTCAGAATTTTCATGGGGTGTCGTCGATGTCATTGATCAGATTGGCCAGGATGTTTCCTGCGTGACGGGACTTGGTGTAATAGTCCAGTTCGTCATGCCGCAGTCCGATGTACGAGGAGTAATCACGAGCCACGACCGGTAGTTGGCTGCCATCAACGCGGGGTGCAAAGGATCGCGGCCCGGTGTAGCCAAGAGCCACCCGGCCCCGCACCCGATCAATCAGCCAGTATCGTTTCAGGACGGCGTCGCGACGATTGTACAGCACCGCTAACTGATCCAGATTCTTGGTGGCCAGTGAGTGATAACCCTTTTCGGAAAGCCAGTGACTATCAATCGCTGGTGCAACCAGTGCGACATCGACGGGGATTCCGGTGGTCGGTGGTCCGGGCAGCAGGCGCCCCCCCAGTTTTCCACCGGCCAGGGAATGCAGTGCCCCGGTTATCACTCGACTGCCAAAACTGAAGCCGATCATCTTGGTTGACTCGGCCTGTTTAACCTGCTTTCTAAGTAACCAGGCGAGGTACAGGCCCTGCCCATCGGTTCGCGACGCCTTTCGGCGGGCGTCATGCATCAGGATTCCCTGCTTAGCACTGGGCCAACTCCAGATAACCCAGTCCACTGGGCGATTGTCTTTGCAGCGGATGATGTGGCGATAGACCGAAAAACTCCGATGCACAACTTCGCTGGACGCTATCCGGTTTCCGTGGACGTAGACCACGACCTGGCGGTCTGGGTTTAAGGCGGCGAGGTAATCGTCAAGTGTTACCGGGGACGATTTTCCGTTGCAGTCGAGTTGATAGACCCGCAGGTCTGGTGACTCGAGGTTAACTTTACAGGTGGAACTGGTGAGCGATCGCGTGCTGATCATCCAGAATCGATCGGGCACATCCGCAATCGCCGTCGTGTTGATTGTCTCTGTTGCTGGCCCAGCAGTAAATTGAGGGATGGTGGTTTGCACCAGCGAGTTTGCTGTCTCCGTCAGGACGGGAGCGATGTCGTGCTGTGGAATTGTAGGCGGCCCGCGATAGGCAGAAAACTCTTCTGCCAGCGTTGGCCGCGAAACACACAGCGATACCAAGGCAGCCGCAATCGCGGTTGTTGGCCGTCGTCGTTTGTCGGAGGGAAGCTTCATGTGGAACAAAAAGTCAGTGAATCTTGGTGGATGTTCTTATGCGTCACCACATTGTTGCAGAAAAATATCAATGTTGCGTTTGCACATCATTGACTGTGACCTAATTTTTAGTGGTCTCACCTATGAGACTACCGAATACGCACGCTATGCATATGAAGGAAAAGAAAATGAATAATCGAATTTGCTCGGTCATCGCGATTATGACGCTGATGAGTTTTAGCACAGGTTGCACTGGAATCAAGAACTTTTTGTTCGGCCGTGGAGCCCGTTGTGGCCTCCGCAGCGGTGGATTAACGCCGCAGTTCGGCAATGCCATGCAAGCTCCCAACAGCCAGCAGCCTGGATGTGGTTGCAATGGTCAGGTTTATTCCGCACAGTCGTGTGGCGGTTGTGGTGTCAATGATTACGGGGTCGCTGACCCTTACCAGTCGGGTCAGATGATGGGTGGAGCAGGCGTCTCCGCCCCTGCCGATAGCTTCAACGCACGTAAATTTGATAACGACGGCAGCAGGATTTTGTGGGAACAGCCAGTCGGCAACAATTCGCTGTAGACTCAACGGTATTTCGCCTGTCTTGTTGGACTCGATCAACACCCGGTGACTAAACTGGGTGTAACCGTAGCGAGCGACGGTCGGGGTAAAGATTGCTGCAAGCAATCATTTGCTCCGACCGTTCGGTATTTTATTTCCCCCTGCCTAAGAGTCGGATGAGTATGTTGCATCCACAGAGTTTGCTGAACCGTCGTCATCTGCTTTCTTTTGGGGCGGCAGCGTTTTCCGCCAGTGCTGTGTCGAGGGTGATCGCCCAAGATCCGGTAATTGGCGAGCCGGCTGAGGGAACTGAGTCTCGGCTCAGTTACGAAACACCCCAAGTGCAAAATTGGAGAATTGGTCTCGTTTTGCAAACGCCGGTTACCTGTACCAATGTCTTGGCTACGTTTCCTGTGCCGATGAATTGGCCCGAGCAAAAGGTTACGGTAACGGGGCGAACCATCGATCCGGGGGTTTCAGCCTGGAGTACCCGCGAGGTTGCTGGTGGAGTCAAGCAAGTTATCCTCAGGATGGCTCGAGTTCCGGCCGGTTCGACGGTCGAAATGACCTTCAATATCGCGATTGAGCGATCGAGAATTTTGGGCCCGAGTCAAACCGATGATCTGGTCATTCCACCACGGGCCAGCCGTGAACTGCGACTTTTTTTGTCCAATAGCCCCTATATCGATAGCAGCAATTCGCGAATCAAGTCAGCATGGCGAGACCTGGCGACGACCGAAGTATCAAATGACTGGGAACGTGCTGAGCAGATCTACGACTTTGTGCGCGACAATGTGAAGTACGTCGAGGGCTCGCTGAAAAATGCATCTCAGGCTCTGAAGGATGGAAAGGGTGACTGCGAAGAAATGACCAGCCTGTTCGTGGCCCTCTGCAGAAATGCGAAGATCCCGGCGCGGATGGTCTGGATTCCCGATCACTGCTATCCCGAGTTTTACCTCGAGGATGCCGCGGGGCAGGGACATTGGTTTCCCTGTCAGGCTGCCGGCACACGCCAGTTTGGTCGGATGGACGAGTATCGCCCCGTCTTGCAGAAAGGCGACCGATTCAAAGTCCCCGAAAGCCGCACGCCGATGCGGTATGTCAGCGAATTCTTTAAATGCGACAAGAATGGAAAGAGTAACCCCAATCCCAATTTCGTTCGGGAACTGATCGACGTCTGACCCACGCTTTCCAGAGATCCTTGCTTCAGAAGAGTGTTGCAGATGATTTCAGTGCGGCTAATAAAAGTCTTGTACTTGATGCCGGTTGCGAGCTCTTGCAATACAGTCCTGCAGCACGGTGTTGCGGTGTCAGGTGATGCAGCGGTGCTGACCATCCCGCTCTGGTTCAACCCGCTTCGATCGCGGCTTGGTACGTGTCGCTGCGTCGGCAGACAAATCATTTGTCCGCAGGAGCATCTGAAGACGAGTCCGACTTTTTCGTCTCATTGTCGCTGTTCTTCTGCAGGGTCGGATCTTCCAGAGTCGCGAGTTCGACTTTCAGCATGATTTCTTTGCCCTTGCGATAGATCTTGATGTCCTGGGTCGAGCCGACTGGTTTGCGTTCCACAATTTCCTGAAAGCTGCCGGGTTTAGTGACTTTTTCACCAGCGAATTCCAGGATCACATCAAGGGGCTGTATTCCCGCGCGTTCAGCTGCCGAGTTTTTGGTGATTTGGTAGGCAAGTACTCCCAGACCGACTGGCAGTTTGAACTTGCCTGCAATTTTCGGGTTGAGTTCTGCCATCCGTATTCCAATTGCGGCGCGACGGACTTTGCCATGCTCGGCCAATTCGTCTGCGATCCACTTGGCCTGATTGATGGGAATAGCGAAACCGATTCCCTGATACGATCCGTTACGGCTTGCGATGGCGGTGCTGATGGCGATCGCTCGTCCATCGAGATCAATCAGTGGTCCACCTGAGTTCCCAGGATTGATTGCTGCATCGGTTTGCAACAGGCGCCCTCGGTTGATGCGTCGTAGTACGCGGTTTTTGGCGCTGATGATTCCGGCGCTTACGGTTGCTTCGAGCCGAAAGGGGCTGCCGATTGCCAGAACCCAGTCGCCGATTTCCAATTGGTCCGAATCGCCTAGTTCCACGGCGGGGAAACCTCCTTCGCGGTTGATCTTCAGAGTGGCAACGTCACTGTCGACATCGCCTCGGACAGCGGTTGCTTCCACTTCGGTTTCATCAGCAAGTTTTACCACCACCCGCTTCGCTCCTGTGATCACATGGTTGTTGGTGATGACCATTCCCTCTTTTGACACAATGACACCACTTCCGATACCTGTCAGTTGGTTCTTATCGGGTACGGGTGGAGTTGTCGAAGGCTCATTTTGGTCAAGAGGGTTATTTGGACTGGCGGGGGGATTCTGGTTTGCCATGACATTGACTTGACCGTACGACTGAATGGTCACGGTTGCGGGGGTTGCCTTGCGGGCAGCCTGCCGAAACGCTCGCGACAGGGCTCGCGGTCCCATCAGAAGTTCGATGTCGGTGATGTCAGCTTTGACTTCCGAGTTTTTTGGCTCGTCGGAGTTTTTTGGCTCGTCGGAGATTTTTGGCTCGTCGGAGGCTCCGTCCTGTTCCGCCGATTCTGTCGTTCCGTTTTTCGGATCATCTGCAGTGACATTCGGAATGCTTCCGATGATCAGGGCAAGAGCAAGGCAGAACCGTACCCAGGTGATCCGATTGGCTGATGATTGCCGAGCCGCCATTGCTTGGTCAGCAGTAGCCACGAATACGCCTGGATGTCCCGCTTGTACTTTGAACACGTTGAATCCGGGTGCAGAATGTTTGTTGCGGTTGCGAAAGATCATCTTGTGGGGAACTCCAATTCGAATCGCCTTTTAGTGGTCAATGCAATATAACGAGCGTTCAACGTCTTGTATGGGCCACCTTCCTCGAATCCTGCAATCCACATGTACGTCCCGAGTCTGTTGGTCAAAAAACGTGAGGGACTTCCTTTGTCGGACGAGGAAATCCACTTTCTTATCGAGGGATTCTGTAACGGTGACGTCGAAGATTATCAGATGTCTGCCTTTGCGATGGCGGTTTGCCTGAGAGGGATGGACCAGCGGGAAACGACCACGCTGACCCAGGCGATGCTCGAAAGTGGTGACCGATTGCCGAGAAACCTGAGTGACCCTGAACGCTTGCGTGTTGACAAGCACAGCACCGGCGGACTGGGTGACAAAACGTCGATGGTGCTGGCACCCTTGTTGGCTGCCTGTGGTTTTGATGTGCCTCGCATCAGCGGTCGAGGATTGGGGATCAGTGGCGGGACGCTCGATAAGCTCGAGTCAATTCCGGGTTTCACCATTGACCTGTCACCGGCAAGATCTGCTGAGGTACTTGCTGAAGCGGGCGTGTTTATCAAGTCAGCCAGTGATCGAATCGCACCCGCAGACCGGAGACTCTATGCCCTGCGGGATGTCACCGGCACGGTCGAATCGATCCCGCTGATCACCGCGAGTATTCTCTGTAAGAAACTGGCAGAGGACCTCGACGCTCTGGTGATGGATGTCAAAGTCGGTTCGGGCGGGTTCATGAAGCACGAAACGGCGGCCAGAAAATTGGCTGACACTCTGGTGGGAGTCGGGCACAACGCAGGGCTGCCAACATCGGTGTTGCTGACTGATATGGATCAGCCTCTTGGACAAGCGGTGGGGAACGCCTGCGAGGTCAATGAAGCGGTCGAGGTGCTCAAGGGTCGAGAGGGTGTGGTTCGTGATCTGGCAATTGAACTGGGAGCAACCTTGTTGTTGAAAATGTCGGCTGCCGAAGATATTCAACAGGCGAAACAGAAACTCTCAAGCCTGATTGATCAGGGGTACGCATTTGAGCGGTTCGAACGAATGGTCAAGGCGCAGTGCGGTACCCTGCAAGGCGTGTTGCCACTCGCCGAAGCCCATGTGATTGAGTCGGACCGTGATGGCTTTGTTGCCCGGTACGATTGCAAAGCCATGGGGCAAGCGGTGGTTTCCATGGGGGGTGGGCGTCGAAAAAAAGGAGATGAAATTGACCACGCGGTGGGCCTGAAAATACATCAACGTGTTGGGGATCCCGTGAATCAGGGAGATCCGTTGTTGACGTTCTACTGCGTGAAGCACCGCATGAGTGAGTATCTTGGCCCTCTGCGATCTGCTATTGATGTGACCGAATCGTCTGTCTCACCAAGACCATTGGTATTGCACCGGCAGATTGCCCGAGTTTAGTTTGCCTTGGGCTCGTGCGACCCCCTGGATCCTCAGGTTCACTGGCGGCTGTGGTAGTCTAGAGGCCACGAATCAGGTATCCCGTTTCTTCTCCCACTTGGGTGTGTGATGGCCTCTTTGAGTGATCAGGAAATCGAGCAGCTTGCCATTGCCGCGGTAGACGCACGCGGACGTGCTTATGCTCCCTATAGCCACTTTGATGTGGGCGCTGCGATCTTGACGAACGATGGCCAGCTCATTTCCGGGTGCAATGTAGAAAACGCCAGCTTCAGCTTGGCGATCTGTGCTGAACGTGTGGCTGCTTCTGCAGCGGTCGCCGCTGGCTACCGCGAGTGGAAAGCCGTGGCGATCGCAAGCGCGGGCGGAGTCGCTCCCTGTGGAGCATGTCGCCAGTTTCTTGCTGAATTTGGCCTCGATCTTGCGATCATCCTGGTCAATCTCAATGATGGTTCGAGACGAGTTTGCCTGTTGTCGCAGTTATTGCCTGATTCGTTTGGCGGAGCAGACCTTCGGAGCCAGGGCTGACAGGTTTTTGTTGTTGTTCTGAGTCGCTTTAGTGATCTAAAAGTTCGGCGCGTTTTCGAGCAATCAGGGCCAACAGTGCTCGCTGTGGTTTGACGAATTTTGCCACGCCCTGCTGCATCAGAGTGTCGTGCATCGCCTGAACGTCAACCTTGGTATCAATCTCATGCTGCAGATCCTCAGCGGGCATGACGTCGACCGTCCGCGTGAATTCAACACTGCTGGCGGCGACAGCTTCATTGGTTTCAGGTGGGTTTGTCTGAATATCACTACCCGCTAATGCTTGAACGTATTTCCAAGCAGGATCGGATGGGTTTTTTGTGCCGGTACTGGCAAAGATCAGTTCCTGGTCAAGCGGCAGGCTTTTGTCTCGCCAGAAATCCTGATTTGATTGCCAGATGCGTTTTGCGTTCAATATCCCGACGAGACCTTGGGCCGCAGGTGATAGGTCGCCGGACTGTTGTTCGGTGTAAACGTCGATGCGTGAAATGAAAATGCTGTAGACACTTTTGAAATCGGTCAAGCTGGAGCGGCGTTGAGCACCTCGCCACACTGCTTCACGAGCCTGAATGTATTGCTCGGAGGTGAAAATCAGGGTCACATTGAGTGTTACACCTGCGGCGGCGAGTTCCTCCAACGCATTGATCCCGGCTGTTGTGGCTGGCACTTTGATCATCCGGTTTGGATGGCCTTCTGCGAAGTGTTGACCCAGTTCGATGTATTTGGCTGTGCGCTGCTGATCGCTCCAGCCCAGTTCAGGGTCTTCCAGCAAGGGATCCAATTCAAAGCTGACCCATCCGGCATTGCCAGCGGTGTCGGCATGGATCGCGGCGAATTTATGCTCTGTGTCGGTGACCAGCGTCTCGGTTAATTTCCAAGCGACAGCTTCATCGTTCAGGCCGGTTGCAATCAACGATTCGATCTCGGTGTCGAATCCCCCACCGTCGACGATCGCCGAGATGATGGCTGGGTTGCTTGTTGCTCCCACCGCACCCCAGCCGAGATTCTTGTCGACCTCATCGGGGGCAACCGAGTCAAGGTACAGTTTGGTTCCCGTTTCGATCAATGAACGCAGGGCATCGGTCATCTTTAGTACCTTCGATCGTAATGGTATGGGTCGTTCTGACGTCATGTTAGGACGTTGCGGCTCAGCTGGGTACTCCATCACCCATCAATTTACCAGTTCTCTGTGTGCCTGCTGCCAAACTTTGCTCAAGAATCGAGGTTCAGGATTTTGTCGCACGTCTCTTTGGCGTTGGTGTATTCCTGCTGCATGATGCTGATGTTTCGATGGGTGGGCAACGCACCGACTGCACAAGAAAGCCGCCGGGCAGAATCGTTTTGCGATCGATGCGCGAGCCATCCACCGAAATGGGATCGATCGTTTCGATCTTCCAGCCGCACGCCTTCAGGTCACGCTTCAATTCACGTCGGGAAAAACGATGCATGAACATGCTCTCGAGGCCGCGGTAGGCGTAGGTGGCATCGCCGAATTCACGGTTTGTGTCACGCACTGAATCGAACAGCGAACGCAGCAATTGACGCACACCTTGATGTTCTCGAAGTGCCGCCCAGCGATGGTGAACGTGCAGGATGAATTTTCCACCGGGGCGAACCAGCCCCGCAACCGTGCGCATCATGGAACGTCGATTCGCGGTCCCGTGGATCATTCCAAGAGTACTGAACAGGCAGACGGCGTGATCCGCACTCTGTTCAGCAAAGCAGGACAATTCCACGAGGTTTGCCTGAACGGCATAGACTCTGCCAACCGTACAACTGGCGGATAATTTTTGTTTCATCACCTCAAGCATCGCGTGGCTGAGATCGATGCCAACCACGTCATAGCCCCGTTCGGCCAACGGCAAGGCGGTTCTGCCACTGCCGCATCCGAGGTCCAGAATGACCTCGCCACCGGCACATGAAGGTCCGGGGAACATCTCTCTGAGGAACTGCTGATCAAGCTCGCATAGCGGAGTATCCGCCACAAACGCATCATAATGGTCAGCTATCGACCGCTGATTGACATATTCCCATGTTCCGGGGGCGACGCCGCGTGGCCTTCGCCACTGGGGGACGGGGGGCTCTGGATTCGCGGTTGGGCCGGCAGGTGCAACCTGTTGAGGGTTGGGCAGTGAGCCTGATGAGGGCCGTTGACGCGGGGGCTGGTTCATTTTGAGTTTGCATTCCTATAATCGCACCGATGATACGGGCGACAATGAAGCCCGTGTCGCTCAGATTTCAACACGATTGTTGTTGGGGTGCCACCATAAAGGCAAGGCACCCACAAGTTGTCCAGTAGTGACTTTGGTCGCAGGCTGGCGGTACTGCAGTTAAGTTCCCACTGGTCGCGTCGAACTGGCGCACTGTCCGGTTCGCTGTCGAAGCCAGTATCCTCAACAACTGTCCCAATCCGAATTTGAATGAGACGCTCAGCCTTCTGGGCGTTTCTTAAAGCCGATTTTCCCCTCAAGACAAATGCTTCAATAGCAAAAGGAAACAGCAATCATGATCAAGGTCGGTATTAATGGTTTCGGTCGCATCGGCCGCATGGTTTTTCGAGCATCCGTCACCCGTGACGACATGGAAGTAGTCGCGATCAATGACCTTCTGGAAGTTGACTACTTGGCTTACATGCTCAAGTACGATTCGGTCCACGGTCGTTTTCAGGGTGAAGTCAGCACCAAGGATGGAGCTCTGTTGGTCAATGGCAAGGAGATCCGGGTCACAGCCGAAACTGATCCTTCCAAATTGGCTTGGGGTGATGTCGGTGCTGATGTTGTTGTCGAATCGACAGGTATCTTCCTGACTTCCGAGTCGGCCCAAGGTCACGTTGATGCAGGTGCCAAGAAGGTCGTCATGTCGGCACCTTCCAAAGACGACACCCGAATGTTCGTCATGGGGGTCAATGACGATTCCTATAATGGCGAAGTATTCGTTTCCAACGCATCTTGCACCACGAACTGTCTGGCTCCGATCGCCAAAGTGCTGAACGACAACTTTGGTATCAAGCGTGGTTTGATGACGACTATTCATGCTGCAACGGCGACACAAAAGACGGTCGACGGCCCGTCCAAGAAGGACTGGCGAGGTGGTCGCGGAATTCTGGAAAACATCATTCCATCCAGCACGGGTGCGGCCAAGGCTGTTGGCAAGGTGATTCCAGAGCTCAATGGCAAGCTGACCGGGATGGCATTTCGCGTGCCCACATCCGACGTTTCAGCGGTCGACCTGACGGTCGAACTCGAAAAAGAGGCAACCTACGAAGAAATCTGCAAAGCCATGAAGGACAATTCCGAAGGTGCCATGTTGGGCGTTCTTGGTTACACCGAGGACAAGGTGGTCGCCACTGACTTTCGGGGAGAATCCTGCACTTCTGTCTTCGATTCGGGTGCGGGAATCCAGCTTGATGGGACCTTCGTCAAAGTTGTTGCCTGGTACGACAACGAGTGGGGTTACTCGAACAAAGTCCTCGATCTGGTTGCCCGAATCTCCTGATTCGCAGCCAGCAGCGTCGAGGCTCTGAGATCACACCCGCCGGGACTGGTTCCTGACGGGTTTTTTTGTGCAAGTAAAATCGGGGGCAAGATCGCAATTGGCGAGCCAGTACCGGCTATCGGGCATCTGTCTGAGCATTGCGTTGGCTGATGGACTGACCCATCGAGCCGCATCAACAGTTTGTAGGTGACCTCAGCCCTTTGCTGCCCGCCGTCTTCGAGCGATGCCGGTTGCCTGCCAGCGATGCTTACTGATCAGTTGCCTCGTCGTCTGTTGCCTCGTCGTCTGTTGGTTCGTCGTCTGTTGGTTCGACCGCATCTGTTGCTTCAGCCTCGGCATCATCGGTTTGCCCGGAAGTCTCGTTTGCAGTATCGGCAACTGGGCTGATCCTGTCTGCGTCTTCGATGGAATTGGCATCAGGGTTCTCGGTGTCGTCATCCGACTCTTCTTCGGCCGGTACGCGAACGACAGCCACAAGGCTATCGCCTTCATCCACGTTCATGATTCGTACGCCCTGCGTGTTGCGTCCGATCACGTTGATATCAGCTGCCTTGATGCGCTGCAATTTTCCTTTTGCGGTCATCATGAAGATTTCATCACCATCGTTGACACGTGCGATGCCGATGACATCGCCGTTTCGGTCGCTGGTGCGAATATCACGCAGTCCTTTACCGCCACGTTTTTGGGTTCGGTACTTGGCGCTGGATGACAGAGAGTCCTGATTCTCGTTTTGTTGTTCGGAGTTGGTTGCATTGGGGCCAAACTTGGTTCGTTTGCCGTAGCCTTTTCCGCAAATTGTTAGCAGCGAATCATCGGGATCGGCGACGACCATGCCAACGACGTGGTCACCACTGACAAGTCCAATGCCTTTCACGCCGGAGGTGTTTCGTCCCATGGGGCGGGCATCTGATTCACGGAACCGAATCGCCATGCCCTGTGATGTGACCAGCACAACTTCGTCTCCGGGGCCCACGACAGCGGCATCAACCAACTCGTCGCCTTCCCGCAATTTGATCGCGATGATACCGCCCCGTTTGGGGCGACTGTATTGTTCCAGAGGTGTCTTTTTGACAAGGCCGCTGCGGGTTGCCATCACAACGTAAAAGCCTTCCTGATCGAAGTCGCGAATCGCTAGGCATTCGGCGATTCGTTCTTCTTTTTCCAGATTCAGCAGGTTGACGATGGCTCGGCCCCGACTGTCTCGAGGCAGTTGCGGCAGGTCGTAGACCTTTTGCCAGCGGACCTTTCCTGTTGTGGTCAGGAATAGCAGGTAGGCATGAGTGCTGGCGACAAACAGATGCTCGATCGGATCGGCTTCGTCGGTCTTGGCACCTTTGAGTCCTTTTCCACCCCGCTTTTGTGTGTTGTAAACGCTCGAGGCGGTTCGCTTGATGTAACCTTGGTGACTGATGGACACGACCATCGTCTCTTCCGTGATCAGGTCCTCCAAGTTGATGTTGCCAAGTTCTAGCTGGGAAATCTCGGTGCGCCGGACGTCACCGAACTTGTGTTTGATTTCTTCAAGATCGTCCTTGATAATCTGGTAGATGCGTGCCTGATTACTGAGAATATCGAGGTAGTCGTTGATTTCGTTGAGCAGTTCCCTGTGCTCGTTAGACAGCTTTTCCTGTTCGAGATTGACCAACTGGCCCAATCTCATTCGCAGGATTTCGTCGGTTTGAACGCTGGTTAACGAGTAGGAGGATGATTCGCCCCGCTCCAGCACGAATTGTTGAAAGCCTTCGTCGCCGAGGGCCCGCTGCATCATGGCGGCGGGACACTCAATGCCCATCAAACGCTGTTTTGCTTCTGCTTGCGTGCGGCTTTCCCGGATGGTCTGGATGATCTGGTCAATGTTGGCCAAAGCCAGCAGCAAGCCTTCGACTGTGTGCTTGCGGCGACGTGCCCGGTTGAGCAGAAACTGGGTTCTTCTGCGGATCACGTTCAGCCGATGACGGATGAATTCCGCCAGTATTTCTTTGAGCGTAAGCTCGCGTGGTTTCCCGTCAACCAACGCGAGGAAGATCATCGAGATGGTGGTTTGCAGGGGTGAGAACTGGTACAGCTGGTTGAGCAGGACGTCTGGGTCAGCATCCCGTTTCAGCTCAATCACCAGACGCACTGGTTCTTTCAGATCACTTTCATCACGGATCCCCGAGATTCCCTTGATCTTGTCACCATTGACCAGTTCGGCGATCTTTCTGACCACGCCGTCGCGGGTCTGCTGATAGGGAATCTCATTCACGATGATCCGTGAACGGTTCCCTTTCATTTCTTCGATCTGGCACTTTGCGCGGACGACGATCGTGCTGCGGCCTGTCTGGTAACCACGCCAGATCCCCGAGCGACCACAGATAATGCCACCCGTCGGGAAGTCTGGGCCTGGCACGATCCCGAACAGTTGTTCGTTCGTCATGTCGGGATCATCAATCAGGGCGATGACAGCATCGCAAACTTCGGTCGGATTGTGGGGCGGAATGCTCGTTGCCATACCGACCGCGATCCCCCCGGAGCCATTGATCAACAGGTTGGGGAATTTGCTGGGCAGGACTGTCGGTTCGGTGCGAGCCTCGTCGTAGGTCGGAACGTAATCGACGGTGTCCAGTTTGAGGTCGTCCAGCATCGATGCGGCGACGGCACTGAGGCGAGCCTCGGTGTATCGCATGGCAGCCGGCGGAAGTCCGGCGATACTGCCAAAGTTGCCCTGCTTGTCGATCAGCATCCGACGCAAGTTCCATTCCTGGGCCATGCGGACCAAAGTCGGGTAGATGACACTTTCACCGTGAGGGTGATAGTTTCCCGACGTATCACCGGAGATTTTTGCGCATTTGACCCGTTTGCTCCCGGGACCGAGGTTCAAGTCATTCATCGCGACCAGGATTCGTCGCTGACTCGGTTTCAAGCCGTCTCGGACGTCTGGCAGAGCGCGACTGACAATCACGCTCATCGCGTAGGTCAAATAGCTGTCGCGAAGTTCGTCCTCGATGGGCAGGTCGATCATCCGCAACGCGCCAGCACCTGTACCACGTCCCGAACCCTGCAGTTCTGGGGTAGTGCTCGTGCCGTCTTCTTCACCGTTTTCGTTGTTACCTTCGTCTTCTGCCAATGCCCGAATCCTAGCAAGAGTCGCGTTTCAGGGGGACGCCATGATGGCCTTGAAAAGTAAAGGAAATTCTAGCGAGTAAGTCGGTTCTTAACAACGACCCAAGGCCGTTGGATGTTGCCGCAAATCGTTAAATCACCAATACTTGCGACTGCCCGCTGATGAACCGCGCAACGGTTCGTCGGATTCGTTCCACATCCTATGAGGCAATTGATGCCGATCACCATCACGAGCGTCCAAATTGGTCGTGTTTTGACTGAAGGCAATCCCGAGACCAGCGATGCCACAGAGCGGCAATGGACGACCGCTTTTTATAAATCACCTGTCTCCCAGTCGCTTCAAATGGGTAGTTTGGGGCTGGCTGGTGACACCGTCGCTGATGTTCGTCACCACGGTGGGCCGGACAAGGCCGTGCTCTGTTACGCCGCGTCGCATTATCGCGACTGGAATCGGGAATTCCCCGAGTTGAAGATGGGGCCCGGAGCATTTGGTGAGAATTTGACGATCGCGGAAGCCGACGAGACGTCGGTTTATATCGGTGATCAGTTTCAGATTGGTGAATGTCAAGTCGAAGTCAGTCAGCCACGGCAGCCCTGCTGGAAGATCGCCCGTCGCTGGGGAATCAAGATGCTAACCAAGACGGTGGCCCAGACCGGTAGAACAGGCTGGTACATTCGCGTCCAGCAGGCGGGATTGATTCAGGCGGGACAGCAGATGTTGTTGTTGAATCGCCCTCATCCCGACTGGAGTGTGGCCAGAGCCAACGATGTCATGTTTGGCCGTGAATCGGACCGCCTGGCGGTCATCGAGTTGATGAACCTCAGCGAATTGGCTGACGCTTGGAGGTCTGACATTGCATGACCTGAGTCCGCCTTTCCGCAGGAACTTTTCCAATCGAGTCAGTTCAATCTGCCGGCCGGGCTTCCGCCCAGATTTCCAATGCACCGCATTCGGTGACGAAAACCGGTTTCGGGAGCTTTCGCGATACAGTGATTGTTGTCTACGATCAGTATTCACGAATCCACTTGAGGAGTACTACGATGCGTCGAATGGTGATTCTTTCCATGGGTTTGACTGTTGCTGCGTTGTTGGTGTTCTGGGCGGTTGATTCTCCGGATCCATCGCTTGTGCAGGCAGACGAATCAGATGTTTCGCCTGCTGTTGCCGACTCGTCTCCGTCGGCCACCGAGCATAGCACCTGGTTGAATTGGATGGGAAATCGCCATGATGGTGTTTCTAGCGAAACGGGCTGGTCGACCGAGTGGCCCGAGGACGGCTTGCCAATTGTCTGGGAACGACAAATTGGCATCGGTTTCAGTTCGGTGTCGATTGCGGATGGTCGCCTGTTCACGATGGGGCACGACGATGGCAGCGAAACAGTTTTCTGCCTTGACTTGGATACGGGTGAAACACGTTGGTCGCATAATTACGAATCAACGTTGCTCGATAATTTGTACGAAGGTGGGCCAGGGGCAACGCCTACCATCGATGGCGACAATGTCTATACCGTGGGTAAAGAAGGGCAACTTTTCTGCTTCCGGAATTCTGACGGCGAGATCATCTGGCAACGTGACTTGCAGGCTGATTTGGAGGTGAAGTTGCCGGAGTGGGGCTTCAATAGCTCGCCTTTTATCTTTGGCGACCAACTCATACTCGAAGCCGGTCGCGTTGTCTCGTACGACAAGGCGACGGGAGAAATGAATTGGAAGACGGAAAAACATACTGCTGGGTATGGTTCGGCCGTCAGCTTTGTCCACGAGGGTACTGATTTGATCGCAACACTCGATTCAGATACCCTGCGTTTGGTTCAGGCCGCTGATGGAGTCGAGATTGATGCCTTCCCCTGGAAGTCACCGTTTCGAACGAATTCAACCACACCAATCGTTCACGAAGGGACGATTTATGTCTCGACTGGCTATCAGGTCGGTTGCGGATTATTTCGACTGACCGACGGAAAGCTGGAACTTGTTTACGACAATCGCAAGATGCGTAATCACTTCAACAACAGCATCCTGTATGACGGATATCTGTATGGGTTTGATGGAAATTCAAATTTCGGAAGGGTCGTGAATTTGACGTGTATGAAACATGACACGGGCGAGGTGATGTGGACCGAGAGTGGAATGGGGTGCGGATCGCTGATGATTGCCGATGGAAAGTTGGTGATTCTGAGTGATGACGGGCGACTGGTAATCGCGAACGCCACGTCAGCTGGATACAAAGAAGTTTGCTCAGCAGAAATTCTTGAAGGGCGTTGCTGGACGGTGCCGGTTTTATTGGATGGGCGAGTGTATGCGAGAAACGCGGCAGGTGATCTTGTTGCCGTGCAGTTGCCCGAGTGAAATCAGATTTGCCGGTACGTGGGCCATTTCGCTGGTGGGCTTGATCGCTTGACTTTCGGGGCATGCTGCCAACCTTTTTCGTTAAGATGACGTGATCTTTCTTTCTGGCAATGGAACTCTTGTACTCAATTCACCATGACACGACGCACTGACGACCAAATCATTGAAACGATTCGCCTGTACCGAGAGACGCTCCGGGAAACTCAGGCTCTGTACGTTGAAAGTGGCAACCTTGTGCGTGGGTCCTATGGTTGGTTGACCGGTGGCGAAGACGCCAGTGCTGCTTCGATCGCGGAACAGATGGACGATCTTCATCAGGGACTTCTCATGAAGGTGTTTGCGTCAGTGGTGCAGGGCATTGAAGCCCGTAATATCGGGCAGCGTCAGTTGGGACGAGCGTTGCTCGAGCACATTTGGGGCAAATCGGTGATGGGAAGCCAGTTGCATGAAGCGGTTGATTGGCTGCTAAATGCCTCGCGTAATTTTGAGTGGAGTGACCTCGTGCGTCCATTCGCGGAAATTCCTGCGATTCGTGATCGCTGGGGTGAGTTGGAAACCCTCGCTATGCGGATGGCTAGTCTGCTTGCGTCGGTCGATGGAGGCGTTTCAGTGGCAGACAACGAAAGTTTGCAATCGATGCGGCGTCAGTTTGACGAGTTGCGGGGACACGCGCCGGATCATTTGGCCAGTGAACGTGATACTGACAACGCACGCGATGCGTTGAAGTGGTTGCGTGACGAGGCAAAGCGTCTTCGCGAGGGAGTTGATGTGACTGCAGCTGAGAAACCGACCCCGATCGCGGGACCGGGTGGCTCAGGTAAGCCGGCCGTTGCAGACGATGGGAAACAGAAACGCAAACCACCACCGCCAACGGACGATCGAACTCCCGAGCAGCGATTAGTTGACGCTCGTGCAAGCCTTGACCGACTGATCGGCTTGGATGCCATCAAGGACCAGATTGACACCTTGACCAATTTTCTGAAGATGGAACGACAGCGATCCGAAGCCGGCTTGCCGACGACGAAGCCAAGTTTACACATGGCATTTGTGGGCAATCCGGGAACAGGAAAAACAACGGTTGCTCGGATCGTGGCGGAAATCTACGGGGCATTGGGTGTGCTCGAGAGCGGGCATCTGGTTGAAACCGACCGTAGTGGTCTGGTGGCAGAATACGCCGGGCAAACTGGCCCGAAAACCAACGCAAAGATTGATGAAGCACTCAATGGAGTGTTGTTTATCGATGAAGCTTACACCTTGATCGACGAAAGCGGGCAGGACCAATATGGTCGTGAGGCAGTGCAAACCTTGTTGAAGCGGATGGAAGACCAGCGAGATCAACTAGTGGTGATTTTGGCCGGTTATCCCAACGAGATGCAGACCATGATTCGCAGCAATCCCGGTTTGTCGTCGCGTGTCGGGACGACCATGCACTTTGACGACTATCCACCCGAAGCGTTGTGCCGGATTTTTGAGTTGATTGCAGGAAAAGCCAAGTACACGCTACCCACGGAATCACGCCGACGGCTGTTACGCGGGTTTACGTATCTGTACATCAGTCGAGATCAGCACTTCGGGAATGGGCGTTGTTCACGGAACAGTTTTGAACGCAGTGTCCGCCGGATGGCGAATCGGCTTGCCAAAATCAAAGAGATCGATCATGCCCTGCTCACCACGCTCGAACCTCAGGACATCGAAGTGGCTGGAGTCACAGAGGCTCATCTGGACGTCCTTGCCAAAGAGCCTGGTTCGGTTCGTGTCCAATGTCCAGACTGCAAAGCAGCGCAGGTGATTGACGATCAGAATCTGGGCACAGAAATAGATTGTGATGCGTGCAAAAAACCCTTCCTGGTTGACTGGGGTGAGCCAGTGATGACCCTGCCGCAGGCGAATGAAGAGGAAACGGCAACAACGCCAGCAGGCGGTCGGGCAGAGGTTGATGAAGCAGAGGCCGTGGATAACGATCAGTAGGTTGGTTAGTCGTGCAGTGAACGAGGTCCGCTTGACGGACCGCCCACCAGTCAGTGCCGATGGTTCAATATGCCGGCTTATCAGACTGCCGCTTGCGATTTGGACTGCCAACGGCGTATCTTTTCTACTGTAACGGAAGAGTTCCGACAGGCTGACCGCAAGTGGTTCCTTTAGCCGGCAATCGGTGCCTCGCTTCTCGGTTGCTGTGGCTTAGCTGTGGCTTGCCGGTCGGTTCCCGCCCGTAGCGGCGTGTTGTTATCAGGATTCTTCTTACCGCTTCACGCGGGCATTTCCTTCCCAGATGCTCCAGACCTGATCTTCGTCTGCGGGTTGTCCGTAGTCGGTGTACATGGTTGCCGCCAGTGCGCCGGTGGCCCAACCGAACTGGGTGCATTTTTCTGCTTCCCATTGTTTGAGAACGCCATACAGCAGGCCACCTACAAAACCGTCACCGCCACCGATACGGTCCAGAACCCCAATTTCTCTGGGGTTGACGACATGCCAGTCATCACCGCTTGAAACGATGGCTCCCCACATGTGACTGTTGGCATTTTCCACTTCTCGAAGCGTGGTGGCAAACAGGCTGGCACCTGAGTATTCCTGTTTGACGCGTTGGATCATTTCTTTGAAGCCATCGATTTTGGCACCGATGTCTGCTCCGCCGGCTTCCGGTCCTGGGATATCCAAGCAGAGTTGGAAGTCCTCTTCGTTGCCGATCAGGATGTCCGAAAGGCTGGCGATTTCTTTGAAGGCTGCCGACAGTTCTGCTTCACGTCCGTGCCAGAACGAGGCACGGTGATTGAGGTCAAATGAGATGCGAGTTCCGTGTTTTTTCGCAGCGCGAGCGATCTCGAGGCAGAATTGGCTGGCGTCTTCGGACAACGCCGCAATCAAACCGGACATGTGGACGATCTTGGCTCCTTCGTCTCCGAAGATACGGTCCATGTCAAAGTATTTGACGTTCAATTGCCGGCCGACTTCTCCAGCCCGGTCATTTTGAACGCGGGGGCCACGCGTGCCCCATCCACTGTCGGCCATGTTGATCTGGTGTCGGACGCCCCAAGGTGTGTCCTGATCAAACTCGGGGCCTTCGTAATCCATGTGCCGTCGTGCCAGATCATCTTTGATGAAGCGAGCTACGGGGCTGTCCTTGACGAAGGCGGTGAGAATCTTGACCGGCAGGCCAAGGAACGATGAGACGCTGCCAACATTGGACTCGGCACTGGTGGCCTGCATCTTGAACGTGTCGCTGCAGTGAAAGGGCTGGTGATTGACCGGGGTCAAACGGGTTCCCATGCTGGTTGGAATGACCAGCGAGTACTTGGCGTCGCTTCGAAGTTCAATCATGTCACTATCCTGAGTGTGAATTGTTGTCGGTAAGGGGTTGATTTATTGGTGGTTTAAAGGGAACGGATTTTCTGCGGATCTCATCAACCCTCAGCGTCGTGGATCATGAACTCACCGAGGGATTTCATGATCATGAAATCACGATTGGAAAGTGAACTGCGTGAACTCAGATCGTGACCGATGCGAATCCGCCATCGACTGCGATGTTCTGCCCGGTGACAAAGGAAGCGGCTCGGCGACAGGCGAGCCAAGTGACGACTCCCGACAGTTCTTCTGGTTTCCCGAATCGAGCCATGGGTGTATGGCCAATGATTTGCCCACCTCGCTCGGTGTAGCTTCCGTCGTCGTTGAATAGCAGTTTGCGATTCTGTTCGGCAGGGAAGAAACCGGGGCTGATTGCATTGACCCGGACGCCCGTCATTGCCCACTCTCGTGCCAACCATTGGGTAAGATTGATGACGGCAGCCTTTGCTGCCGAATAGGCGACCACACGTGACAACGGGATCATGCCCGACATCGAAGCAATGTTAATCACGCTGCCCACACCAGCGTCGATCATGTCCTGGCCAAAGATTTGGCTTGGCAGCAGTGCACCGCCAACAAGGTTCAGGTCGAAAACATCACGCCAAGCATCAAGTGGTAATTTGCAGTAGTCGCCTCCCGGAGGAATGGTGGCGTCGGGGCGGTTTCCACCGGCAGCGTTGACCAGTACCGAGGCCGGACCGCCAGCCCAGTTCTTGATTTCCTGGCGGGCTGCATCGAGCGATTCGCTACTCAATCCATCCGCGGTAAAGAACTTGGCCTCACCACCTGCTTCCGTGATCCGTCCGGCTCGTGCATTGCCTCGCTCGGCATTGCGGCCAACGACTGCGACCTTGGCTCCGGCGCTGCCAAGCGCTTCGGCCATCATGCCACCAAGTTCGCCGGTACCGCCAATCACAACGGCGACATCTTCGTTAAGGTTGAACAGATCTTTCATGTCAGAGGAGTCTCTTGATTGAAGCGAAGAATATAAGAATGGTTGAAAACGGAAAGGATACGTTCCGCGCGAGCACGGTTTGGATCAGCGCGGCGAAGTACGTTGTAGGATGGTGGTCTCGTTGCTTTGCGGTTGAAAATGTGCTGGGATCACCGACGACCGATGCAACACGAACCGTATCACATCGGGTAAAGGCACGGCAGCACGATGCCCGAGGCTGCCCATCCGTTACCGGGTCCCGTTCCGAGTCATCTGTTCTCAGGCCGTTTGCCCCCAGGCCCTGTAGTCATGGCAGGTTTTGGTTCGGTTGGTTCAATGCGAGCCATCTGCCGCGGGAGAACATGTGCCTCGGGAGAACCATGGTCGCGAACTGTTCGACAGTTTAGGCGTTGCACGGGGTTCACAAAAGGTGTCGTCCTTGTTGTTCCGCAGTTGTTCCGCAGTTGTCCCGCAGTTGTCCCGCAGTTGTCCCGCACGCTGCTTCACTTGCGAAATCGACCATGCTGAGGTGTGGTTCGGCGTTGCCAGTCCAGTCACGATGACCTACGCTGTCGGCTCAGCGATCGCGTACATCAGCTTGGTGAATCGATGACGAATAATACGCATGAAAGTTCCAGCGACGAGGGCGACAAGGGTCAAGGCTCGCCTGACGGCGGTCAACTGATCACGATTCGTCACGGTACCTACCCTGAATTCACATGGACGGCCGTGTTTGTGGGTTGGCTGATTGGTGCTTTGATTGCAGTTTCCATTGGCTACGCAGCCTTGATTCTGGGGTTCGCCATTGAGGGATCTGAGCTTGCGGCGATTCTTGGCTGGGGACTGTTGCGTGGTGTGATGCGTCGCACCAGCATTGTCGAGAACAACATCAATCAAACGATCGCTTCGGCGGTTAACGGTGCTTCGTCAGGCATTATGTTTTCGGTGCCGGCGTTGTTCATTCTGAGCCGTTCAGCTGGCTTGGAATCGGTGGCAGACTTCAATATCCCGTTGATGATTTTGGCGTGCATCACAGGTTCGGTGTTGGGTCTGGCTTTTGTGATTCCACTTCGCAAGCAGATGATCGACTTTGATCGTCTTGCCTATCCCGGAGGAATCGCGGTCGCAACAATTCTCAAGTCACCCGGGGCGGGAGTACGAAAAGCTGTCCTGCTGCTCGGCGGGGCGTTCATCTCGGGCATCGTCCATCTCTTGGTGTTGACGTTCATGGGCGAAGACGGCGACTGGCACGCTGGGAAGATGCTGGGACTTCCGTCCTTGCTGAATGTCAGTTTGTATCTGTCGGTGATGACGATCGGCGTTGGTTTTCTTTCCGGAAAGGGTGGTTTCTGGTTTGGAGCAGGGGGCTTTCTCTGTTATTTCGTTTTGTCTCCGCTGTTGAGTGCGTTCGCAGGTCCTGAGATTGCGGGGACCGTCTCGGCGCAGGGCGATTTGGTGCAGGGGTTGGTTGATCAACCGTCCAAGATGCGTGCCAGTATCTACAAACCGTTGGGAATCGGCATGTTGGTTGGGGCAGCGATTGGAGGCATCTTCGCTGCTTTTCCTTTGATTCTCAGTGCTCTGAAGTCGATGCACGCTGCCAGTAAACAGCCGAAAGGTAGCGATTCGACGAACGATGAGATGCCCATCGGATTGCTCTACAGTGCCATCGGCGTCGGCGCCATCGTGATGGTCTGGATTGCTTTCACGTCGGTCGAGAACCTGTCGTTGGGACGAGCCGCTGCGATGGCCTTGCTCGGTACCTTATGGGTCTGGGTCGCCGGGGTGATTGTCGCCGAATGTGTGGGGCGAACGAACTGGTCGCCCTTGTCCGGCATGACGTTGATCGCAGTCACTATCCTGATTCTGATCGCCAAGGGTGGAGTTGATAAACCAGAAGCCATTATCAGTTCCATGCTTGTCGGCGCAGCGATCTGTCTGGCGATTTCGCAGGCCAGTGACATGATGCTTGATCTGAAATCGGGTTACCTCGTGGGTGCGATCCCTCGTCGGCAGCAGTTGGCCCAGTTTGTCGGAGCGTGGTTAGGGCCAGTGATCGTGATCGGATTGATGATCGTTCTGAATGACCAATACGTGATCGGGTCCGATAAGCTACCGGCACCGCAGGCTCAGGCTTTGGCGGATGTGACGGAAGGAATTCTCAATGATGATGTACCCGCCTATCGCTACACCGCCGGCGCTGGACTTGGGCTTTTGTTGGCACTTAGCGGTCTGGGCGGAATCGGTGTGCTGATCGCTCTTGGCTTTTATATGCCGTTTGCGATCGCGTTGACCTACACGATTGGAAACTGCCTGCGGATCGTGTCAGACAGGGTTAAAGGTGCCAAGTGGAGTCATGAAGTTGGCATTCCCATCGCTGCAGGATTGATTGTGGGTGAGGCTCTGGTGGGGGTCGGAAACGCCTTTTGGAATGTTCTTTTTGCCCAGCCGGATACAGCCGAAACCTCGCTGCAACAGGGTGCGGTTGCTGTGCAAACACTCGCAATGGGGCTCTAGATAAATCATGCGAAGCATCGGTCAATTATTGTTGTGGTGCGGTTTTCTCGGGGGAGCTTTTTGCGCTGTCCTGCGTCTTGAGCCACCTGATGAAGGCCCCGGGGTGTCCGATTGGGCAACCATTCCCTGGCCGTGGTATCTGGTCTCCGTGTGTGTCGGTGTTGCCGGGGTCGTCATGCTGCGAATCGTCAGGCAGCGTGACAAGCAGGATGACGGTAAAACCGAGTTCGAGTACTCGACCGTTCAGACAAGTCTTGAGACAGTTTCAGCGGTTGTGGCGAGGCTATGTGCCTATTCAACGATCGATCCCCGTGCCATCCTTGCGGCGATCGACGACGAGTGCGTCGAGCCGCTGGCAGAATTTGCCAACGCCAGGCAGGCGTTGGTCAAGCGTTTTGGAATGAACACTTATGCCGATGTGATGACCGAGTTTGCCTCGGCGGAACGATTCTTGAATCGGGCGTGGTCGGCCGCCGCCGATGGTTACGTTGATGAAGTGCGATCCAGCCTCAATCGTGCCAACGTGCATCTTTGTAGCACACGGCACATCCTCGAGGCCGCAGAGACTACGGCGATCTAAGACTACGGCGATCTGAGACTACGGCGATCTGAGACTACGGCGATCTGAGACTTCCGTTGTTTTCCAGTCTCGAACGTCGTGTGGAACGTCATTCGAGGGCCGTAAGTTGCCAACGAGCTTGCCTACTCTGCTTTGCCATTGCTGCCCAAAGAGTAGCAGCGCAATTCCTGATCATTACGCAGATAGATTCTGCGGTTGGCGAATGCTGGGTGAGACCAAACAAGTTGACGGCCGCCCACCTGATGCGTGGGGGCGATCAGTTTGGCGCGGCTTGATTCCCTGTATCCCTCCGGCGTCATCCGCGTTCGAAGTACGGAACGAGATGATGACTGCCAGCCATGTAATCAGTGACTGATGAATCCGAGGCGTGTGCGTGTACTGTCTGCGGGTGGGCTAGTGTTGAAGTCGCTCTGTCTCTCGTCTCTTGATGGCTGGCAAATCGTTTCGATGGGATTTGGCCGGCGATAGATGGGGCATCCTGTGGATGACCAGAGTTCCATCGCATACGAGTTGTGCCATGTCTGGGTATTCGATCGAGTCCTGTTTTTATGCGAGTAGAGTAGGTTGGACGGAGAATGTGCGTCAAACGGGTGACACTATGTTTTTCTTTCAATGATCGGGCCTGCGTTCTGTTCCCGCTTGTACCGGGCAAACTGAAAGGTGAGAATCTGGAGGCTATCTGTCGTGGTAGCTGTTCTGAGAGTGTCCAGTGTCATTTTTTCATTGTTTTAACGCATGATCGCGAGTGTCAACGATGCGAAGTTTTTTCTGCTGGATCTTATCCCTCGTTGCGATTTCGGTTGGATCATCTTTGCAGGCCGAGAATTGGCCCGGTTGGCGAGGTCTGCGTGGCGATGGCACTAGTGTCGAGTCGAATGTGCCCACGCAATGGGACGGCAGTACTGGCAAGAACATTCGCTGGAAGACTGCTGTTCCCGGCATGGGGTATTCGTCTCCTGTCATCCAAGGCGACCACGTATTTTTGACGTCGTGTGATGAGAGCAAGCATGCGCGTCTGCTGCATTGCCTTGATCGGAAAACTGGTGAAGTGAACTGGAGTAAGGAGGTTGTTCAGTCACCCTTGGAAGGGATGCACAAGCTGAACAGTCACGCATCGGGTACGCCAGCGACTGATGGTTCGTTGGTGTTTGTGACGTTTTTTCATACGACGGCAACCAGCGGTGAGCGTGGTGAGCCCGGTGAAATGCTGGTGGCAGCTTTTGATTATGAAGGGAACCAGAAGTGGCTCGTTTCGGTGGGGGCGTTCTCCAGTATCCACGGGTATTGCACCAGCCCCGTGCTGTATCGTGATCTCATACTCGTCAACGGGGATCACGATGGTGAATCGTTCCTTGCGGCCTTGAAGAAAGATTCAGGAGAGTTGGTTTGGAAGACGCCCCGTGTCCACAAGACCCGTAGCTATGTCACGCCGCTTTTGCGTCAGGTTGAAGGTCAGATGCAGGCGGTCATGGCGGGCAGCAAGTGTGTCGCCGGATTTGATCCGATGACGGGCAATCGGCTGTGGTGGGTCGAAGGGCCAACGGAACAATTTGTGGCGTCGATGGTTCACGACAGCCAGAACTTTTACTTGACCGCAGGTTTTCCGACCTACCATGTGATGGCGATTCGTCATGGTGGCAAGCAGGACGTATCAGGTTCACATGTCTCGTGGCATGTAAATGATGCCAGAAGCTATGTGCCATCGCCTGTCCTTGCCAACGGCCTGTTGTTTGTCGCGGACGATCGGGGCATCGCTCACTGCTTTGATCCAGCCAATGGAGAACACTTGTGGCGGGAACGCTTAGGGCCACACTTCAGTGCCTCTCTGGTCACTGCGGAAGGGCTCGTCTACTTTACCGCTGATGATGGTGCGACCACCATCATGAAAGCGGGGCGCGAACCAGAGTTGTTGCGAGTCAATGAGCTTGGTGAACGCGTCTATGCCTCGCCTGCCATCTCGCAGGGGGAACTCTTCCTGCGGGGCACCGACCACCTGTACTGCATCGGTGGGACCGAGAGTTGAATTTGCAATGCTAGTCGGCGATTGTTCATTCAATCTTGGCTTGTCGGTTGAGACGCTTTGACTCGGCATTCCAGATCGCTTCGAGTTCCGTAAGTTTTTGTGGTCGAGTTTTCGCCAGATTGTTCAGTTCCAAGGGGTCGCCCTGCAGGTTGTACAGTTCCCACTGTTTCCTGCTTTGCCTGACGATCTTCCAAGGGCCATGACGCAGAGCGGAGCCACGCGCATGGTCAAAGAAAAGCGTCATTCCATCTCGCGGAATGGAGAGTGGCGTGGATGTCCCTTTCTGTTCCGCTGCTACGGGACTGCCGGTCACTTCAAGCACCGTTGGCATGATGTCGATCAAGTGCGACACGGTCGGCACCAATCGTCCTGTGTTTTTGATCCCCTCTGGCCAGTGCGCGATCATGGGCGTTCGAATGCCGCCCTCGTGGTCGAATTGCTTGAACATGCGGAAGGGGGTATTCGAGGCATTGGCCCAACCGTAGCCATAGCTTTGGTACGTGTCTTCCGGGCCGGGCATGATTTCAGGCAGATTGCCAGGTTGCATGGGGCGACCGTCGCGGGTGGTCTTGGGCAGGTAGTCACCGGTGCGGTTGGGACCGTACTCGACATGGCAACCGCCGTTGTCGATGGTGAACAGCACCAGCGTGTTATCCCACCGTCCGGTTTCTTTCAGGGCAGCCATGATCTGTCCAATCCCGCGATCCATGGCCGTGACCTGCGCAGCATATACCTCCATGCGGCGTTGCTGCCATTTCTTGTTCGATTCTGATTCCCAACGGGGCACCTGTGGATGTCGTGGGGACAGTTCACGATCCCCTGGTACGATGCCCAGCGTTTTCATTTTGGTGAGCCTTTGCTGACGCAAACTGTCCCAGCCTGCGGCGTACTGTCCACGGTAGGCTTCCACGTCTGAGGGCTTGGCGTGCAACGGCCAGTGTGCTGCCGTGTAGGCGACGTACAGGAACATGGGTGCCTGTTGGGACGCATCGCGGATCATGCGAGTGGCTTCGGTGCTAATGGCGTCGGTGATGTAATAATCGGGATCGTCGAGTGCTTCCTGTTCAACATTCTGGCGATTGCGGCACAGGTTGGCTGGTGCATAGAAACTGGCAGCACCACCAAGGATTCCATAGAAATCGTCGAATCCGCGATCATTGGGATAAATTTGATACGGTTTACCAGCCAAATGCCATTTGCCTGACATCAAGGTTTGGTAGCCCGCGACTTTAAGAGTTTCTGGTAGCGTTATGCAGCGTTCGTGCAGAGCTCCATCGACCATTGATGTTTTGTGATACACACCGGTCAACATCGCGGCTCGCGATACCCAGCACATATTCTCGCTGTAGAAATTGGTAAAGCGAAGGCCAGCACCTGCCAGCTGGTCCAGATGGGGTGTCCGTATCTCACCACCAAAGCAACCAAGATCTGAATACCCCATGTCATCGGACATGATGATGACAACATTTGGACGCCCTCGTTTTGAGCTTTTTTCCAGCGGTTCAGCTGCAGATAACGTGCTGCCACCGAAGAGGCAGGCGATCGCAGGCAAGAGAAATGGCCAGAGTGTTTGCGTTTGCCACAGCCCATGGGGCTGGGCTGAGTCTGTTGGCGATAATTGCGTTGGCTGGGTGGCGGTTTGCATGAGTTGGTTCAATAGAAATGAGTGACTGCGAACGCTTGCGATTGCCTGACCGACGGGGTTGTGAAGTATTGCGTGATCATGCCGTGGTACGAAACTGCCGGCTGAGTACAGGCTGTCATTCTGAAGTTGACAATAATCCTGAAATTGACAAATTCAAGAATAACGTAGTTCTGCTGGGATCGTTGGCGTCGCACCCGCCTGCGAGCAGACGAAGGCAGAGGTTTTGCTGGCCCACGCGTGCAATTTTGCCACAGGCATGTTGTTAAGTAATCCCAGGACGAGGGCTGCCGTAAAGCAGTCACCGGCACCCACCGTATCGACAATCTCTGTCGGTATCGCCGGGAGAATGCTCGGTTTTTGCTCGGCGTGCAACAGGGTCGAGCTTTGTCCCCCGCGGGTCAAAGCGACCAGCTGCAGAGAAAACCGGTCTTTTAATTGTGTCAGGACTTCGGTGTCATCACCCCTCAGCTTAAAAAGTGAAGCCAGCACGGGAAGCTCGTGCTCATTGCACTTCAGTACGTTGGCCAGTGGCAGCGACTCGGCCAGCAATGTGTCATTCCAGTAGGGCGTCCTGAGATTGACATCCAGGACTCGAAGGCAATCCGACGGCGTTGCGGCCACAAACTTTTGGATGACATCCTTCGATGGTTGGCTGCGTTGACCAAGGGTTCCCCAGCAAACCGCATCAGCACTGGCTGCCAGACCGGCCAGGTCATCGGACCAGAGAAGGTTGTCCCAGGCCGCATCGTCAGCGAACAAATAACTTGCCGTTCCATGATTGTCGAGTTGGACATGTACCTGACCAGTGGCGTGGGAGTTTCGTTGAACTCCACTCACGTTCACGCCGTGATCTGTCAGCGCTCCGACGGCGCGGTTGCCAAGTTGGTCTCGGCCTACAGCACTGATCATGTGGATGTTGGTTTCGGCGTTAGCGAGCCCGGCTGTGCAGCAGGCGAAATTTGCCGGTGCACCGCCGAATCTTGCTGCGTCAGGAAAGATGTCCCAAAGTATTTCGCCTAAACCAATGATGGTTGCGGGGCGGGCGTCGTTTCGATTCATCTGCACCACACTCGAAGGGGTTGTGCTAAAAGGGCCGAGCAGTTTCCAGGGACGTCAGGTGGTCGCCTTCGGTGTCGCATTTTCCGCCACAGGTTACATCGTGACTGGTTACATCGCGACTGGGGGCATGGCCACAGGTTAAGTAGATTGTCGGTTTGGTCAGCCATGGAGCACCGTCTTGGTCATGCCGAATGTCGCATGTTCAAGCATTGATTGTGATTTCGACGTGTCGCGACGGCATGCGTGTTGTGGATCGCCTCGATTGTCGGAATGCGTGACTCAATCTCAGTCCAGTCTTACTTAGGGTGTTTGTGAACAGTCGGACGTCATGCTGCTTGTTTGGTACTCGGTCACGTTCCGTCCCCGTCCATTTGCGTTTAGAATCGGATCTGGACATTTTTGTTTCAGGTTTTGGAGGTGAATCATGCTGACACGATTTTACAGACCACGGCTTTGTTCGGCCCTCTCGTCTGCTTCTGTTCGACTCTTTCAAGTCGTGTTGCTGTGCTGTGTTGGCTGTTTCGCTTGTGGTTCCATTGAGGCTCAGGAGTGGCCACGATTCCGGGGGCCAAATGGTTCTGGGATCTCAGAAGCCGAAGGGATCCCCAGTGAGTGGTCCGAGCAGGACTACCAGTGGGTTGCCGAGTTGCCAGGGGTGGGCAATTCGTCACCGGTCGTTTGGGGTGACCGGATCTTCATTACGGCAGCAGATGAGAAAACACAGAAGCGATCACTGGTCTGTTTGAACCTACAGGATGGCACCGAGAGGTGGCGTGCTGAGTCTGAATTCAAGTCGTACAAGAAACACAAGAACAATAGCTTTGCATCGGCCACCCCCGCGGTTGATGGAAAACATGTCTATCAGTTATGGCATTCCAAACAACAGACATCACTGATTGCGTTTGACCACGATGGTTCAGAGCAATGGCGTTCTGAACTTGGTCCCTATTTGCATGGGCAGGGTGGAGCGACCAGTCCAATCGTTGCAGGGGACCTTGTGATCGTTGCTCACGACCACAAGGATGAGAGCTTTCTGGCGGCGTGGGACAGCGTCACGGGCGAACAGCGTTGGAAGATTCCAAGGGAAGGCAAACGTGCCTGCTATTCAACGCCCTGTGTGCGAGATGCAGGTGAAAAGCAGGAACTTGTGTTCGTTCACTGTTACGAGGGTGTGAGTGGTGTCGATTTGCAGACGGGAACTCAGAACTGGCATGTTGATCCTTTCGGGCGTGAATCACAGAGAGCTCTGGCTTCACCTGTTGTTCACGGTGATCTGGTCATCGCAGGAAGTGGCGCCGTTGGTGGCGATCGGCAGATCGTCGCGATTGAAGTCGCAGAATCAGCACAAGGGGCAACGGCGAGTGAGGTTTATCGGATCATCCGACAATCACCGCATGTTCCGAGTCCGCTGATCGTTGGCGATCGCATGTATCTTTGGAACGATGGCGGAATCTGTACATGCTGTGAACTGACAAGCGGCGACGTCGTTTGGCAGAAACGCGTCGGCGGATCTTATTTCTCGTCGCCGATTGCCATTGGTGATCGTGTTTTTTCAATCGATACGACGGGTGAGGTGGTTGTGATTGCAGCGGATGACTCTTTTGAGATTCTTGCCCGCAATCCGATGGGGCAGGGCAGTCGTGCCTCGTTGGCTGTCGCAAAGGACACGTTGC
>Ga0315334_10000186_pt1 | contig 40571 bp, 38 predicted proteins | sample M150034915metaG_FD_205555 | JGI IMG/M metagenome (GOLD analysis project Ga0315334, IMG submission 205555) | Ammonia-oxidizing marine archaeal communities from Monterey Bay, California, United States - M1 500m 34915 | ecosystem: Environmental > Aquatic > Marine > Intertidal zone | place: USA... | reverse complement strand
TTTCTGGTGCCCCAGCGTTTGGAACTCCTGAATATACTCAAGCAACAATAGTAAGCGGCCAGCTAGCCAGAAGGTACAATATTCCGCTTCGAGCCTCAAATGCAAACGCTTCAAATGCCCCAGACGAACAGTCTGTTTATGAATCGCAGATGTCTTTGTGGGGTTGCCTGTTAGGAGGTGTTAACTGGGTCAAGCATGGACTTGGTTGGCTTGAGGGAGGCCTCTGTGCTTCCTATGAAAAGGTTATTCTTGATGCTGAAATGGTCCAGATGATGATGGCTTTTATGCAACCACCAACAATTTCAAAGGAGTCTCTTGGTGTGGAAACTATTCAGGAGGTTGGACCAGGAAATCATTTTTTTGGAGCCTCACAAACCTTACAACATTATGAGGATGCCTTTTATACTCCGCTTCTTTCAGACTGGCAAAACTTTGAAGCCTGGAGGGATGCTGGATCCTATACCGCAACTAAAAGAGCTAACATTATATGGAAACAGCTACTTAAAGACTATGAGCAACCTTATTTAGATAAATCGATCGAAGATGAGCTCAGCGCCTTTATTGAAAAACGAAAACAGGAAGGCGGAGTAAGGCCCACATAAAACTGGCCGTACTTATCTTTGCACCTAATTCAAGCGTAATGTTTATTGCCAAGATTAAAGAAGGTAAGGTTATATCACACCACTATATTCGTGAATTTGATAGAAATAACTAGCTAGTTTGCTGTTCTATATTTCCCTTATAGTCTCTCAATATTGCTTTCTACTTTGTCGCTACTGTTCTCATTAATTTTTATTGCTCGCCATGACACAAACAGGCCACTTATGATTATCACTATCATTCCAATTATTGCATCTGGTTTTGGTATAAAGTCAAAGGCTACATAACTTACAATTATTGCTCCAATTATCTCGAAATAATTAAACGGACTAATTTCGGATGCCGAGGCAAACTCAAAAGCCTTTACAATTAGAAAGTGTGCCACAGCAGCCACAAAACCCATTGATATCATCAATATGGCTGAAATTAGGTCTGGCATCACCCACTCGGTTAAAGCTACCGGGGTTAATACAATTGTGCCGACTATTGCGGTATAAAATAGAGTGATCAGTGGTGGAGCACTGAGGCTTAGTTTTCTAGTCAAAACTATATATATGGCATAGCAAATACCTGCTCCAAATGCAAAAATAAGGCTTGGACTAAACTCCTCTGTATTTGGCTGCAATACAAAAATTACCCCAACAAATCCAACCAGCACGCCAACCCCCATACCAAGATCAAACCTCTCTCCTAATAGAAATGGCGCAATAATTGCTACTACAAGTGGAGATATAAATAAAAGGGTTAAGGCATTTGGTATTGGGTTTGACTTAATAGCCGTAAAAAATAGTACAGTTGCACATGTTAACATCAAACTGCGGAATACCTGCAAGCCCGGATTTTTTGGTAGATGCCACCACTTCAAATTACGCCAATAAAGAATCGGCAGAAGCCACAAAGTGTGGAAAAAAAACCGTGCCCACGAAACTTCCATTACAGGATAACTCCTGCTCAGAATTTTAGCCATGACATCAAGCACCGGAACAACCATCATAGCGATCAACATTAGGGCTATCCCTGTCAATAGGCGTTTATTTTTACTGTTCATGTTTTTAGTTCAGAGATAATTCTTCATTAAAACATTAACACTGAACAAAATCAAGTTATATTTGGTGCCGAAGGAGAGACTCGAACTCTCACAGCTTGCGCTACAGCCCCCTCAAGGCTGCGTGTCTACCAATTCCACCACTCCGGCGAGGAACTTACTCAGGCACGTCGCTTATCTTGGCGTCTATCATAGGCACATCAGAAGAGATTGCCTGATCAGTCACTTGGCTCATTATGCTTTGAGAGTCGTTAGCTACCCTGGTTTCGTTGGTTGCCAAATATGCTAACGTCAGGCTTGTAAGAAAGAAAGCTGTAGCGATTCCTGCTGTTAATTTATACAGAAATGAATTTGCTCCGCGTGCGCCGAAAACCGAGCCAGACGCGCCGGCACCAAAAGCAGCCCCTGCATTAGCACCTTTTCCGTACTGCATAAGTATAAGAGTTATCAACCCTAAAGCCAAAAAAATATGAAAAATTAAAATAAGTTGAAATGACATAATTACCCCGCTCTACAAATTTGTAAAAAACTCTCAGCTTGCAACGAAGCGCCTCCGATTAAACCGCCATCTATGTCGGCACATCCAATAAGTTCTTTCGCGTTGCCTGGATTCATGCTACCACCATATAGTATTGGCGTGCTTTGTGCAATATTGCTATCGTGCTGTGCAAGTATACTACGAATAAATGCGTGTGTTTCTTGGGCCTGAATGGGTGTTGCTGTAACGCCCGTACCTATTGCCCAAACAGGCTCATATGCGACAATAATATCTCTAAAAGCTTCAATGCCAACACGGTCTATAACCGCCTCAACCTGCCTTCCTACTACTGCCTCTGTGTTGCCGCTCTCTCTATCTGACAACAGCTCGCCAATACAAAATAAAGGTGTTAGCCCGTTCTTTAAGGCAACCTCTACTTTCTCAGCAACGATATCATCAGTTTCTCCGTAAAGGCTTCTTCGCTCGGAATGGCCAACAATTACATAGTTTACATCGAAGTCTTTTATCATTTCTGCACTTATTTCACCGGTAAAAGCGCCGGAATCATTTACATTTAAGTTTTGTGCGCCAATACTTAACTGGGAGAGCTTAGTTAAAGCTTCAGCCTGATCTATATAAGGAAACGGTACGCAAGCAATAACCTTAGCACTGACATCGTGCATTCCTGAAACAATTTCCAAGACAAGGCTATTAACCATCTCTTTGGAGGCGTTCATTTTCCAGTTACCTGCAACTATAACTTGTCGCATATTTAATCTCACATAAAAAAGGTGTGGATGATACGCTATTTAGGGGGAAAAATCAATCAGGAGGACGATTTAGAGCCAAAATAAAGAGCCAATGAAATCATTAAAATACCTAACGCAAAATATACCAAATCTAGCGCTCCAGTAAATGACATAGATAGTGAAAACTCAAAAAAAGTCACTACCAATATCATAAGAATTACTTTTGCTAGTTTTGACTTTAAATCGTCCAAAGAATTAATTACTAAAACTTTTGCTGACTGGCCGCTATTCTTTGCTTCGTCTATATCACTTATGAATAACTCATACAAACCAAGAGAAAATATTAATAAGATTGTAGCCAACAAAAAACCATCAATCGCTCCAACCGTATGGGCAACCATCTCAATTTTTAGCACTTTTCTGTCTACTTCTGTTGCCACAATATAGTCTGTAGCATGTGCTATTATCCCGGCTACATCGACAGCAGTAATAACAAACAACAACAAAGACAGTAGCAATGAAGATATAACAGCTGCCATAACCATATGCCTTGAACCCCACAAAAGTTTTTCAAAATATCTCTCTAGCAAATTCATAAATTAACTCCCTACGCGCAACATTGTGCTTTAGTATATCATTATTAGTTTTTAATTTTAGTTTTATGTCTCAAACTTGGAAGAAGTGTCTTAAAACACTAAAAAACTCTGTCACTCTTTCTCAATTTAGTGTTTGGATTCAGCCACTTAAAGCAGTAGAAGAAGGAAACAAGCTCTCATTGCTTGCGCCAAATAGCTCAGCTTTAAATTATGTAAATAAAAACCTAAAAAAAGAAATAAAACAGGCCGTAGCCCAGCAAAATAAAAAAATAAAAATATATATTGGCATAGCTACACCCAACACTCAAATTAAGAAGAGTATAAAACGCCATAGCACACCTCTATTCGATGACTACACATTCAATAACCTAGTGCTAGGTAACGCAAATCAAATGGCCGCAAGCGCCACGAGACAAATTGCAGAAAATATTAAAGGGTCGCCATACAACCCTTTTATTATATATGGCGAGTCGGGGCTTGGAAAAACTCACCTAATGCAAGCGGCTGGCCATCTAGCTATTGAAAGAAACGCAAATGCAAAAGTTATTTATGTGCCTTTAATGGACTTTGTTAGAAACATAACTAGCAGCTTGAGACACAACACAATTGAGGATGTTAAGGCTTTTTATCAGTCTGCTGACCTACTACTAGTTGACGATATACACCTGATTGCAAATAAAGAAAAATCGCAGGAAGAATTTTTCCATATTTTCAATTTTCTATTTAGCACAAAGAAACAAATTATATTTACTTGCGACCAACCCCCGAACGACATAAAATCTCTCGAAGATAGGCTAAAGACAAGGTTTTCACAAGGGCTTAACCTACAACTAACCCCTCCTGAACTAGAAATGCGTGCTGCAATTTTATTAAAAAAAGCCCACAGTGCCAAAATCAATATTGAATTAAGCGAAGATACGGCGTTATTCATTGCAGGACACATAACCTCAAACGTAAGAAATCTAGAGGGGGCCCTGTTGAAACTTAAGGCGTATGTCGACTTCTCTAAAATTCATAGCTCTTTTATTTCGAAGGAAGTTGTCGAAAATGCACTTAGCGACCTAATAAGGCCGCAAATTACTGCTGTAGACATTAACGACATACAAAAAGAAACAGCCAAACACTACGCTATTATGGTTTCAGACTTAAGCTCTAAAAGCCGCAAACAACATATCGTCACTGCAAGACAAATGGCAATGTTTATTTGTCACGAACTAACCAGTCTGTCGCTTGCAAAAATAGGAAGGAACTTCGGAAACAGAGACCACTCAACTGTACTACATGCCTGTAATAAGGTTAAACTAAGACTGGAAAATGAAACACAAAGCAAAAACAACTACGACATTATTAAGCTCAGACTAGCAAACTTATGAACATAAATACATAAAATTGTATAAATACGAGGTTTATAACTTTAATAACCTTACAAAATTAACAAATCTTTACACTTACGCACATTTTTTTACATAAAATAACAACATAAAACAACACAACTTAACAAATTGTTTTTTAACTAAAAAAAATAGTTATCAACTACAAAGAGGCCCACTAATAATAATAATAATTATTTAAATAAGGATTCTGATGCACATAAAACTAAAAGTCAAAGAATTGTTAGAGCCGCTTCAAACTGTAATCGGGGTTGTTGAAAAAAAACAAACTCTCCCTATCCTCTCTCACGTGCTTATACAAGTTCTAAAAAACCAAGTTGTATTAACTACAACAGATATGGAAATTGAAATAAAAGCATCCCACAAGATCGACAACCAGGATAGTGAAGGAAGCTTTACCGTATACGCCAAAGACCTGATAGATATTATAAGAAAGCTTGATGAAGCATCAATCCTAGAATTTATTATCGAGGATTCTAAAGTTTATATAAAAGCAAATAACAATTCTTTTGAACTCAACACCTTTAACCACCAAGATTTTCCAGCACTTCCTAAAGTCGAAAACAGTGATATTGTCACAATAAAAAGAGCTGTACTGAAAGAACTAATAGAAAACACTAGCTTCTCTATGGGAAATCAAGATATCAGAGCATATTTAAATGGTTTATATTTTGAGGTAGATAACAACAATATAGTTATTGTTGCAACAGATGGACACCGTTTAGCAATAGGTGAAATAAATCAAAATAATAAACTTAAAAATAAGAAGACTGTCATTATTCCTAGAAAGGCTGTACTAGAGCTAACAAAAATACTCAACAAAAATGAGCACAACGAGGTAAGCATTAACTTATCGGACAACTACTTTTATTTAGATAGTGATAACACAACTATAATCAGTAGACTAATTGACGGCAATTTCCCCAACTATTTACAGGTTATACCTACAGATTTTGAAAACACTGTGACTATTGATAGAGTTGCATTTTTGAATAGTCTTCAGCAAGCCTCTATTTTTGTTGAAGAAAGAACCAAAGGAGTCAAGCTATTATTTAAAAATTCAGAGCTACATATTTTCTCTCACTCTGAAAGAGGTACAGCTAAAACACAAATTAGCACTGTTGGTCTAGACATAGAAATTGAAATAGCTTTCAACATACACTATTTGATTTCAATTTTAGAAAAACTCACGGCCAATAAAGTAAGCATGGTAGTTCCTGGGAATGATAACCAGTCTTGCCTTCTTAGTGGTATAGATGATGAAACTTATCAATATGTAGTAATGCCGATGAGAATTTAATACTAAGATATACCTTACAATAATCATGGCCATTATTAAGAAACTTATAATTGACCAGTTTCGTAATATAGAAAACCAATGTATTGAACCAGCAGAAAATATAAACCTTCTAACGGGCCCAAATGCACACGGGAAAACAAATCTATTAGAGGCAATTTACTATATTGGACATAATAGATCTTTTAAAACATCAAAACTTAAAGAAGTAATTGGATATGGACAAAACTATATTAAGTTATCCGCAGAAGTTGATAATCAAAAATTAAAACTCCAAAAATCGACTAAAAAAACATCGATTCATGTCGATGATGAAAAAATTATAAGCACAAGTACACTAACAAAAATTTTACCAATACAAACCATAACGCCGGAGAAGGGGTTTATTGTTAATGGAACACCTAAAAGCAAAAGATCTTACTTAGATTGGGGTTTGTTCCACGTGAAACCAGACCTTTTACCGGTTTTTAAATCTTATAATAAGGCCTTAAAAAATATCAATGCCCTACTATACAACAAAAACACAACAGAGATGGATGGGTGGCTTATAGAGCTTTCGAGGTCTGCAAAAACAATAACTCAGAATAGGATAGAGTATATTAAATCATTACAACAAATAACAAAACCCAATGATTTAAAAGGAAATACAAAATTAAAACACGAGGGGGAAGAGTTTGAATACGTTCTAACTACTGGATGGCCAAGTGAGGTTGACCACAACAATACAGAAAGCATATGTAATTATCTTAGTAAGAATATACAAAGCTTTATAAAAGCAAAATTCTTAAATTGTGGTCCACACAAGGCAAGTATAAAATTTTCTCTTGGGGGTAATAACGAGAGTTTTTTGTCGAGGGGACAGCAAAAAAAATACTCTATAATTTTTTGGCTAGCACAAGTAGATTTGCTAACAAAAAAAAGTATAAACCCTATAGTTATTATTGATGATATGTCCTCTGAACTAGATGCAAACAAGATAGAGGAGCTTATATTGTCTTTAGAAAATCTAAATGTCCAGGCCTTTATTACAGATATTGGTCACAATTTAGACAAAGTAATAAACCCTAAACGTAAGGTGTTTGAGATTAACAATGGCACAATAAAACACACACCAATCTAAAGTAATATTGCAACAAATTTCCCACTGCAATTATGTTGCTCGTGTTGGCGTAAATAACGTTGTCGTGGTATAATAATTTTATTTTTATTAGCCAATATGTCTAACAATACAGAACAAGAATATCAGGCCTCAAATATAAAGGTTTTAAAGGGCTTGGATGCGGTTAGAAAGCGCCCTGGTATGTACATTGGAGATACCGACGATGGCACCGGATTACACCATATGGTGTTCGAAGTTGTTGATAATTCTATAGATGAGGCTTTAGCTGGACACTGCAATAAAATCAAAGTAACTATTCATGAGGACAACTCTATTTCAGTGTCTGATGATGGTAGGGGAATCCCAGTAGATATTCACCCCGAAGAAAAAGTCTCTGCAGCCGAAGTAATTATGACTATTTTACATGCCGGCGGTAAGTTTGATGACAACTCATATAAGGTTTCTGGCGGTTTACATGGCGTTGGCGTTTCTGTGGTTAATGCCCTTAGTGAGTATGTGCACCTAACAGTTTATAGGTCTGGAGAAGTTCATGAGCAAGAATATAAATTGGGAGTTCCTGTTAAACCACTCACAGCAACAGGTAAGTCTAATAGTACCGGGACTACTATTCATTTTAAGCCGAGCTCAGAAGTATTCACCATAACTGAATTTAAATACGATATTTTAGCTAATCGTATTCGAGAGCTAGCCTTCTTAAATTCAGGAGTAGACATAGAAATAGAAGAAATATCAACCGGTCGCAAAGATGTTTTCAAATATACCGGAGGGATTGTTGCATTTGTTGAGCATTTAAACAAATCTAAAAACCCTATCCATAGCGACATAATTAGTATTACAACTGCAAAGGAAGATATTGGCATAGATGTCGCACTACAGTGGAGTGATGCCTATCAAGAAAGCATATATTGCTTTACAAATAACATACCGCAAAGGGATGGTGGAGCTCATTTAGCCGGCTTCAGAGGGGCGCTAACAAGAACCCTAAATAATTATATTGACAACTCTGGTATGGCCAAGAAAGAAAAGGCAGCAATCACTGGAGAAGATACACGAGAAGGCTTAACAGCTATTATTTCTATTAAGGTTCCAGATCCAAAATTTTCATCCCAAACAAAAGACAAGTTAGTTTCTTCAGAAGTTAGAGCGCCTGTAGAGTCTGCTCTCAATGAGAAGCTTGGCGAGTATTTGTTAGAAAGTCCTAACGAAGCAAAGATTATTGTTGGCAAGATTTTAGATGCATCTAGGGCGCGCGATGCAGCAAGAAAAGCACGAGAAATGACTCGTCGTAAAGGTGCTCTTGATATTGCTGGGCTGCCTGGAAAATTGAGCGATTGTCAAACAAAAGACCCTGCTGAATCTGAAATTTTCTTGGTTGAGGGTGACTCTGCAGGAGGTTCAGCTAAACAGGGCAGGGACAGGCGCACCCAAGCAATATTACCACTTAAAGGTAAAATATTGAATGTAGAAAAGGCTAGATTTGAAAAGATGCTTTCGTCTCAAGAAGTAGGGACATTAATTACAGCCCTTGGCTGTGGAATAGGAAAAGATGAGTACAATATTGAAAAGCTTCGCTATCATAAAATTGTAATCATGACGGATGCGGATGTGGATGGGGCGCATATACGCACCCTACTACTAACTTTTTTCTACAGATATTTGCCAGAGCTGATAGAGAAAGGATATCTTTATATTGCACAACCACCTCTTTATAAAATAAAAAAAGGCAAACAAGAGCGTTATTTAAAAGATGATGTGGAGCTGAATGAGTATTTATTACAAGAAGCTGTAAGTGATGCGTTTTTGTACACAGATACTGATGCACCACCAATTTCAGAAGCTTCTCTTGAAAAGTCTGTAAAGAGATACTATAAAATAGACAAACTAATTGGTCGCCTTTCCACTAAACATAACTCGCAACTTTTAAAGTCAATATCAATAACTGCTGCAGATAAAGATGTGAAGGATGAAAAGTCGTTGAAGGCCTGGAGTAAAGAGCTAACTCAGTTATTAAATAAAGGCTTACCACCAACACAAAAACACAAAGTTTCTGTCCTTTCTAAGACAAAAGAGGTTGAACACACGCTTAGTGTTTACGGTGTGGAGGTTGAAAGAACAGTTCTAAACCAGTTTCTTTTGTCTGCAGACTTTAAAACTATTCAGAAATTCTCTAAAGAGGTTGAAGGACTATTAGGGCCCAATTCTTTTGTTGAGAAAAAAGCTGGTAAAGTTAAAGTTGAAAGCTTTTCCGAGGTTGTTAACTTTCTTATTGATGATGCTAAAAAAGGGCAAAATTTCCAACGCTACAAAGGCCTAGGAGAAATGAACCCTGATCAGTTATGGGACACCACCATGGACCCAGACAATAGAACACTCTTAAAGGTTAAAATTGAGGACGCAATTGTGGCGGATGAGGTTTTTTCAACACTTATGGGAGATGAGGTTGAGCCTCGAAGAAACTTTATTGAGACGAATGCTCTGTTAGTTGAAAATCTAGACTATTAATAAAAAAATCAAGGAGATACAATGTCAAAAAGACACCCAGTAATAGCGGTTACAGGATCATCTGGGGCCGGAACAACTTTTGTTAAAAGTGCATTTGAACATATTTTTCTTCGTGAACAACTAACCCCATTGATTGTAGAGGGAGACAGCTTTCATGCACTAGATCGAGCAGCAATGAGAGCTGAAGTTGCAAAAAGGGAGGCCGCTGGAGATAGCTTTTTTAGTCATTTTGGACCAGAGGCGAACTTGTTTGATAAGATAGCCTCAACTTTTAACGAGTATGGCAAGAGCGGGCAGTGTGACCGTCGCTATTACCTGCACTCAGAAGAAGAGGCAGAAGAGCACAACGATAGACTGGGAAGCAAACTTTCTCCGGGAGAGTTTACTCCATGGGAAAAAATAGGCAAAGGAACTGACTTGCTTTTTTATGAGGGCCTACATGGGGCAGTTGTAACAGAAACTGTTAATGTTTCAAAGCATGCCGACCTTAAGATAGGAGTTGTGCCTAATGTTAACTTAGAATGGATCCAAAAAATACACAGAGACAAGAAAGAGCGCGGGTACTCAGCAAAAGAAACCGTCGATACAATTCTTAGAAGACTACCTGACTACATTAATTTTATTACTACCCAATTTTCTGAAACAGACATAAACTTTCAGCGCATTGCAACAGTTGATACTTCTAACCCTTTCATTGCACGAGACGTCCCCACTCCAGACGAAAGTTTTGTTGTTATTCGTTTTCGTAATCCAAAACAATACAACATAGATTTTGTATATTTAACGAGCATGATACAGGGCTCATTCATGTCTAGAAGGAACACTATAGTAGTTCCGGGCGGAAAAATGAGTCTCGCAATGGAGGTAATACTTTGCCCAATCATTGGCGATTTAGTTTCAGCTGCTAAATAATTATGTGTTTGCTTAATTTAAAAGGCAATCATCTCTTCAGAAACTGAAACAACATCAAATAATAGGCCAGAAAAGCCTTCTTTTTTTCAGTTTTTTGTTTACTGGCTGAAATTAGGCTTTATTAGTTTTGGGGGGCCAGCAGGCCAGATTTCTATGATGCACCAAGAGCTAGTAGAAAACAGGCGTTGGATTTCAGAGCATCGCTTTTTACACGCACTTAATTACACCATGGTTCTTCCTGGGCCTGAGGCACAACAACTAGCAACATACATTGGTTGGTTGATGTATGGAGTAAGTGGAGGCCTGGTTGCTGGTACATTGTTCGTTCTGCCCTCCCTATTTATACTTGTAGGCCTAACTTGGATTTATTTAGAGTACGGAGATGTGAGCTATGTTCACGGTGTTCTCTACGGCATTAAACCAGCAGTAACAGCAATAGTTGTGTTTGCAGCATATAGAATCGGGAGCAAGGCATTATCAAACAACATATTAAGGGCTATAGCGCTGCTTGCTTTTTTTGCTATTTTTGTACTAAATATTGCATTCCCGTACATAGTTATAGGCGCAGGCTTTATTGGTTTTATAGGAGCCAAGCTCACCCCTGATACCTTCACACTTTCGGGGCATGGTACTAACAGTAAAGCTAGTTACGGTTTAGCCATTATTGATAATGATACTCCGACGCCAAGTCATGCTGTTTTTAGTTGGCTTCGCCTGGTTACATACGCTTTAGTTGGAGTGGGTATAGGTATTGTGGTAATGGGCTTAATATCAAACCCTGTTCTGCAAGATATGGCAGAATTCTTTACCAAAGCTGCAATGGTTACTTTTGGTGGAGCATATGCTGTTCTTCCGTATGTTTATCAGGGCGGTGTAGAGCAATATGGTTGGCTAACAGCAACCGAAATGATTGATGGCCTGGCACTAGGAGAAACAACCCCCGGGCCTCTCATTATGGTTGTTGCTTTTGTAGGATTTGTGGGCGCAGTTACAAAAGATATCTTTGGCGCAGACGCAACACTAATCTCGGGTTTGGCCGGAGCTGCAGTTGCAACTTTTTTTACCTTTTTACCTTCATTTATGTTTATATTTTTGGGTGGTCCGGGTGTTGAGGCAACAAGAGGGAATTTAAAATTTAGTGCACCACTCAGCGCTGTTACAGCTGCTGTTGTTGGAGTTATTTTAAATCTCGCTGTATTTTTTGCACAAGCAGTCTTGTGGCCGAATCATGGGAATGAGTTTGATTGGATTGCTGCAATAATAGGGATTGTAGCGTTTGTGGCTCTATTTAGGTACAAGGTTGGAATTATGAGTGTAATTGCAGCTAGCGCAACTGGCGGATTAATAATTTCAGTGATAAGTCCAGTTATTTAACAACAAAATTTACAAGTTTGTTTGGTATCAATACAGTCTTAACAACATTTTTACCTTCAATAGATTTATACACATGCTCATTAGCTAGGGCGCTAGCCTCTATCTCGTGTTTGGAGGCGCCTGAAGATATCATAAGTCTTGCACGCAATTTACCGTTAACCTGAACCACTATTTGTACCTCGTCCTGTTCCAAGGCACTAACATCAACTTTTGGCCATTGTTCTTCAATAATGCCGCCTTTGTGCCCCAAGTCGTGCCATAGTCTGTGACAAATGTGAGGAGCAAAAGGACTCAAAGACTTAAGAATTATTTCTATAGTCTCAGATCTTACAGCCATTGATTGTCCGTCAGTTTGGCAGAACTTATTCAACGAATTGCTGAGCTCCATTAGCATAGCAATTGCAGTATTAAAAGAGTGCCTACGAGAGACGTCATCAGTAATTTTTTGTAATGACAGGTGAGTCTTTTGTCGCATTTCTTTTTGTTCTTGGTTGAGCGAATTTAAATCTAATTTTTCAATTTCATGAGCTTTACGGTCATTATTAAATACAGAAACCTGTCTATATATTTTCTTAATAAATCTGTGCGCACCTTCAAGTCCAAAGTCACTCCATTCTAAGTCTTGTGTTGGCGGGGCTGCAAATAAAATAAACAAACGTACAGTGTCGGCACCATACTTTGCAATCATTTCTGCAGGGTCAACCGTGTTACCTTTGGACTTACTCATTTTAGCGCCGTCTTTAATTACCATTCCTTGGGTTAGTAAGTTTTTGAACGGCTCGTCAGATTTGATAAGACCCTCGTCACGTAAGAGCTTATTAAAAAAACGAGCATATAGAAGATGAAGTATAGCGTGCTCTATGCCGCCAACATACTGATCAACTTCTAACCAATAATTAGCCCTATCATCAAGCATAGCAGAATCACTATCTACACAAGCATATCGTGCAAAATACCAAGAAGACTCAAAGAAAGTATCAAAAGTATCTGTCTCACGTTCGGCGTTTGAGCCGCATTTAGGGCATGAAACCTGAAAAAATTCCGGCATTTGTTTTATGGGAGAACCCACACCATCAAAATTAACATTTTCTGGCAGGGTTACAGGTAAGCTATCTTCTGAAACTGCTACAGAGCCACATTTTGGACAATTTATGATCGGGATAGGGCAGCCCCAGTAGCGCTGTCTTGAAACCCCCCAATCTCTAAGTCGATAGTTTGTTTGTCTTTCACCAAGCCCATCTTTCTCAAGGGTATCTGCAATTAAACCAAAGGCGTCTTCAGAGCTTAGGCCGTCAAACTCTCCAGAGTTAAACAGTACCCCCTTGTCAGTAAAAGCGCCCATATCGGGGTATGAGCTACCATCATTTGGTTTTATTACAGGAAGTATTGGAATGTTGTATTTATTGGCAAATTCATAGTCACGTTCATCATGTGCTGGAACGCTCATTACTGCCCCTGTTCCGTACCCCATTAGTACAAAATTAGCAATCCAAATCTGTATCTCTTCACCAGTAATAGGGTGCGCACAAACAAGTCCAGAGTTGACCCCCCTCTTTTCCATTGTTTCCATGGCAGCTTCGGTTGTTTCTAGTGTTCTACATTCATCTATAAAGGACTGAACAGTTGAATTGTTTTTCCCAGCCTCGATAGCCAATTGATGCTCTGCTGCAACAGCCAGATAAGTTACCCCAAAGAGAGTGTCTGGCCTTGTGGTGTATACACTTATGGGGCCGTAACCTTTCATAATAAAGTCAATCTGTAATCCAACAGACTTCCCAATCCAGTTTCTTTGCATGGTTTTAACTGAATCAGGCCAGCCCTTTAGTTCGTCCAAAGACGACAATAACTCTTCAGCATAGTCTGTAATCTTCATAAACCATTGTGCAATTTCTTTTTTTTCAACCAATGCATCTGAGCGCCACCCTCTCCCATCAATAACTTGCTCATTGGCCAGCACAGTTTCATCAACGGGGTCCCAGTTAACAATGGAGTTTTTTTTGTAAACCAGCCCCTTTTCAAACAACTTAACAAATAGCCATTGCTCCCACTTATAGTATTTAGGGTTACATGTTGCAATTTCACGTGACCAGTCATAAGCGAAACCAAGTTGAGTGAGCTGGGCTTTCATGTAACTAATATTTTCATAAGTCCACTTTGCGGGTGGCGTTTTGTTCTTTAATGCGGCATTTTCAGCGGGTAATCCAAAGGCATCCCAGCCAATAGGCTGAAGAACGTTTTTGCCCTGCATTTTTTGAAAGCGGGATATAACATCTCCTATGCTATAGTTACGTACATGGCCCATATGTAGCCTCCCAGAGGGATAGGGAAACATACTTAAACAGTAGTATTTTGGCTTTGTGGTATCCTCAACAACTCGAAAAGATTTGTTTTTTTCCCAGTAGTCTTGAGCCTGTTGCTCAATTTCCTGGGCGTTGTATTTTTGGTCCATGATAGTTTTATTTTCTGGGGTCAGTTAAAATTACAATGTTCTATATCTGAATTTAGATTAAGTGTTCCAACTAACTCATCAACACTAGAGAGCCCATTGTTAGTCAGATATACGCTAATTCCTTCGTTTATTTTTTTACATATTAGGGGGTCATAAAACAAAGCAGTACCAATTCCGACAGTGTCAGAGCCGGCTATTATAAATTCAATGGCGTCATTCGCGTTATTAATTCCTCCTTGGCCAATAATAGGTACGCCATGCTTCCTGCTTACTTGGTAAACCTGATGAACCTTTAATAGCGCGATTGGCTTTATAGCAGGTCCAGACAAGCCCCCCTGATTGTTACCAATTACGGGCTTGCGAGTTGAGGTATCAATCGCCATTCCCATCAGAGTATTTATAACTGCCAGCCCATCAGTGCCAGCATCAATACAACGCTGTGCGTTTTGGGCAATGTCGGTTTGGTTTGGCGATAGCTTAGTAATGATTGGCTTTGAAGTGTTTTTTCTACAAATATCAACGACACGGAAAGACATGTCAGGGTCGTTACCAAAGGCTACACCTCCCTCTTTTACGTTTGGACAAGATATGTTTATCTCAATTGCGTCAATATCTGTATCATCGAAGCGCTTGGCTATTTCCCCGTACTCTTCAACAGAGGACCCCGATATATTGATTATGAATTTAGTTTCAGAGGTGTCTAGTTCGGGCATTATTTTGTTTATTACAACATCAGCGCCAGGATTTTGCAATCCTATCGCATTAATCATTCCGCTAGGAGTTTCTATAACTCTATGTGGGATATTGCCTAGACGCGGCTCTAAGGTAGTTCCTTTCAAACAAATCGCCCCCACATCATTGTTTGAAAAGCCTTCGATGCGAGTGTACTCTTCGCCAAAGCCAACACAACCAGACAGTAAGACTACGGGTGTGTTTAGGCTTAATCCACAAAAACTAGTTTTTAGGTTCTCATACATGCGCGCCATTATACTATACAGCTGTATTTAGACAGTCACTAAGTACGTCTTTAAGGGCAACACTCTTGAGATAAAATACTAATATATGAAAGGTCTATTTGTAAGTGGCAGCGGCACAGATGTTGGTAAAACATATGTGGCGCTTCTATTAATAAAAATATTAAACAAAAAATATACTGTAAGGCCTAGAAAGCCGATTGAGAGCGACTGTATAAAATCTAAAGGTGGGCTAATACCTAAAGATGCAACATTACTAGCTGAGGCGTGCAACTCAAACGAGCCTTTGGACCACGTATGTAGATTTAGATTTGAATCTTGTTCCAGTCCAGAAAAGGCAAGCAATGATGAGGGGGTTACAATAACACTTTCAGAGCTAAAGTCAGCATGCCAAAGCAATACTAATGAGGACTATGTTATTGTAGAAGGGGCTGGTGGCCTGTATTCACCGATTGCAAGAGAGTTATTAAATAGTGAATTAGCACAGGCGCTAGGTCTGCCTGTGGTATTAGTAGTCAAAGACGAATTAGGGGCTATAAATCAGGCACTAATGTCAGTTCAGGCGGCGAAAGCACAAAAACTTGAAGTTGCAATGATAGTGCTAAACCAGATTGTGCCGAACAGCTTAGACAATAAAAAAGCTATATCGTCCTATACCAACGTCCCTGTAGTTGCTCTAGACAACAAACACTTGAAAAGATTTAACGTCGAGGCTGGCTCCCTAATCTAGGATCTTCAGACCGCCCTTCGGATCCTTGTCTTGTGGGCTCTCTGTGTCCCCCAAAAACATACCTTCCCCATTTTCACCGGCATAAATTGTAAGCACAGCTGTAATTGGAACCTGTACAGACATTGACTTTCCTGAAAACCTTGCCTTGAAGGAGATCATATCATTGCCCATAACAAGGCTGTTAGCGGCGCCATTACAAATGTTGAGCACAATCTTGTCGCTCTGAATAAAAGCCTTAGGCACAACAACACCATTAACTGTACAATTAACTAAAATATGAGGAGTAAGTCCTGAATCCTCCATCCATTGATGGTATGCTCTAATAAGGTACGGCGCTACTGTGGTCACTGAACAGGTCAATAACTAGTTGTACTCTTTTTCGCAGTCAGTCAGGCTTTCTTGAAAGCTGTCTTTAGAGAACAGTCTTTTGGCATAGTCGTGTATTGGTTTACCTTTAGTCCCTAGCACGATATCAAGCTTTTTTAAGCGCCAAAGCAGAGGGGCTAAGCAAGCATCAACTATTGTCATATCGTCACTCTTAAAGTAGGGCTTATAAGCAAATAGGGGTACAAGCTCAATAAGGCTGCTTTTTAGAATGTTTCTAGCTTCTTCGGCCTCTTTTTTTGTTCCTGTCTCAATTGTACTTACAAGATCGTACCAGCAGCCTGGGGCACGGGTAAACCTAAAAATTAATAGCCTTTTTTCGGCCTTATCAATCGGGTCAACTGGAAGAAGGGGAGGGAAGGGAAAGCGCTCATCAAGGTACTCAGTAACAACAGCCGTGTCATACAGAACCATCCCCCTATCAAACAGTGTAGGTAAAGATTGGCACGGGTTGAGCTCTAATATTTCCTCAGGTATTTCGTCAACATTGAGGTTAAAAACATCTCGCTCAATAGACTTTTCAGCCATAATGAAGCGTACTGAATGAGACTCCATCTCATCAGGCGAACAATAAAGTGTTGTTGAGGCTGGGTTAGGTTTTGTTAGCATATTGGGTTGCCTATATTAAAAATAAAGCAGTATTTGAGTAAATACCGACGTTGCGCAATTTTAACAGAAATTAACTCTTTACGCGCCATTTACCGTATTTAACGTCTTTCCAATACTCTTTTTTCAGTAGAAAAGTAAGTATTAGTAAAACCAATAAGAATCCAAGCACTTTAAACCCAATAGTTGGGCTAATAAGCTTTGATGGTTCGCCAACGTAGTCAAGGAAATTGACAATATCACGAACACTATCATTGAACTCTTTTTCAGTAGAGCTGAGCTTTAGATGCCATAAAATATCAGGCATTGATACGTTTTTAAACACCCTGTTATTGACACCGAAAGGTCTAGAGCTGTCAGGGTAAAAAGATCTGAGGTAGGAATAAATCCAGTCAGTGCCCTTATAACGAGCAACCAATGATAAGTCAGGTGGAACCCCACCAAACCATCTAGTTGCACCATCAGGCGGCATAGACGAAGTAATTGTTTCGCCAGTTTTTTCGCCATTGAACATAAGATTTTCAACCACATAGTTTTTTGGAATGGCCAAATCCTCGGTGAACTTGTTATAGCGTAAAAACTGTAGTGAATGACAGCCAGAACAATAATTCATAAACAGCTTCGCTCCGTTTTGTAGAGAAGCTTTATCGTTGATATCAGTGTTTGCAGCATCAAGGCTAACCCCTGAAGAGGCTGTTGAACCTAGGGATACAATTATTGCAATAATTGCCGTAGCTGATTTAAATATATTATTCATAATTTATTTCGTGAGTCGTTCCGGCACCTGCTTAGTTTTGCCAATAGATGTAAACCAAGGCATCAGGACAAAGAAGCCAAAGTAAAGCAAAGTAAACAATCGTGCCATTATTAGGTAGAGCGCGGTTTTAACCTCCATTCCAACTAAGTTTGCTAATGATGTGTACCACTCTGGCGAAATAACTGGCTGCATACCTAGCCAGCCAAGAACTACAAAGCTTAAAGCAAAAATACCTAGAGCGACCTTGTATGGCCATGAACGGTAACGAACAGATTTAACTTTAGACCTGTCAATCCAAGGCAAGGCTAGAAGAATTAGCAATGCAGAAAACATAGCTACAACTCCAGGGAATTGGGACCCAAGTATTGGCGGTATGGCTCTTAAAATTGTGTAGAACGGGGTTAAATACCACAGAGGAGCAATATGTTCAGGAGTCTTAAGAGGATTAGCTTCAACAAAATTTGCAGCCTCTAAAAAGTAGCCGTTAAGAGCAGGAGCGAAGAACAAAACTGTAGAGAAAATCATTAAAAACACTACCACGGCAACAATATCTTTAACGGTATAGTATGGATGAAAAGGGATCCCGTCTTTTGGGATTCCTTTTTCATCTTTGTTTTCTTTTATTTCAATTCCATCAGGGTTGTTTGATCCAACGGTATGCAGAGCAACTATATGTAAAAATACCAACACTACAAGTATTAAAGGCAGTGCTATGACGTGTAATGAGAAGAAACGATTTAGCGCCGGGTCGCCAACTGCATAGTCTCCTAGAATCCAAATAAGTAGGTCGGTACCAACAACAGGAACTGAGCCGAAAAGAGAAATAATAACTTGAGCGCCCCAGTATGACATTTGCCCCCATGGCAACACGTAGCCCATGAAGGCCTCAGCCATCAAAGCAATATAAAGAACCATTCCGAGTATCCAAACTAATTCTCTTGGCGCCTTATAGGATCCATACAGCAGCCCTCGGTACATATGTAGATATATAACAATAAAGAAAGCTGACGCACCGGTAGAATGCATATACCGTATCAACCAGCCCCAGTTAACGTCCCTCATTATGTGTTCCACCGAAGCAAAAGCATTAACTGTGTCAGCCTTATAATGCATAGTTAAAAATATGCCAGTAATTAATTGCATTGCCAGTAAAAGCATTGCAAGGGAGCCAAAAAAGTACCAAAAATTAAAATTTCTTGGGGTATAGTACTCCGCTAAATGCTCATTCCAAACCTTTGTTAATGGAAACCTTTGGTCAATCCAACTTTTATTGTTCATAGCTATTAAGAGAGTCTATTACGTTTCATGATTGGAGTTTTTTCAAACTCTTCAGGGCTAACACCAACTCTGATTAATGTTTCAGTAACAAAATGGTATGGTGGAATTTTCAAGTTAGTTGGGGCGGGAGCGCCTTCGTATACCCTTCCAGCTAGATCAAATTTAGAGCCGTGACACGGGCAATAAAAACCGCCCTTCCAGCTTTCTCCCCCTAGGTCAGCTGCACCAACCTCAGGCCGGTATGTTGGTGAACATCCAAGATGAGTACATACACCGACAATAACAGCTACTTCCGGCCTTAGGGAGCGGTACGTTTCTGTTATATAAATTGGTTGCTGTTCTTTAGAGTTGCCAGAACTTTTAGGGTCCTCGAGCTCACTCTCTAATACTTGAAGGTTCGCCAGAGTTTGCTCATCACGTTTAAAAATCCACACAGGCTTTTTGCGCCACAATACCCTTACAAGTTGACCAATTTCGAGCTTACTAATATCAACATCCACGGGTGCTCCAGCAGCCTTAGCGCGAGCAGATGGACTCCATGTCGAAAGGAATGGCCATGCAACCACACCAACCCCTACAGCCCCAACCACACTTGTTGCACTTGTTAGTAGGCGTCTTCTTTTTAGATCTATTTCTTGCTCTGACATATTATTAATGCGCCTAAAAATAAACTGTTTGGTTGCCAAACATGTAATTAAAAGTCGGTTATTATAGAGTTTATAAACAACAATAAAAACAATTATAGAGTAATATAATCAAATAATTATATAGAATTAACTTTTATGTTAATTTTTTTAACATATGAAAGACCGTCTATAGCGTGAAGAGATTTTAGTAATAATGCTTTTTGTTGTCGTGCCCTATAAGCTGAAGACTGATCGGCAGCAATGAATGTTGCCGTACTTTCCTCTATAGTGCAAAGCTGTACAGAATTAAATATTCTAGGTAATTGAGAATACAAAAAGTCATTTATTTGGTTGTATTTTTTAGCTTGCTCGAATAGCTTGCCAAGACCGCCTTTGTGGGTTAGGCTGGCAATATTCACCGGATTATTGTATTTTTTTGGCATGGCTCTAAAACTAATACGAGAAATTTCTAGCAACGATTACGCTATAAAGATAAATTTTATACGACTAATAATACAAACATTATTATATGTCATAGCTTATATGAGAAAATAGCACTATTTTTAAAATCATTCAAGTTTCATAGATGAACATAATAAACAAAGTTGCAGCAAAGATTGTAGGATCAAGAAATGATCGCTTTGTTAAGAAGCTTTATAAAACAGTTGCAGTTATCAACTCGTATGAAGATGAGTTGAGATCTCTGAGTGACGAAGCTCTTAAGTCAAAAACACAGGGATTTAAAGACAGAATAGCAAATAATGAGGCCCTAGACACTATACTTCCGGAGGCTTTTGCAGTTATGCGGGAGGCGTGTGATCGAGTTATCGGTCTAAGGCATTACGACGTTCAATTAATTGGCGGCATAGTGTTAAATGATGGAAATATTGCTGAAATGGGAACAGGAGAAGGTAAAACACTTGTTGCTACCCTGCCAGCATACCTTAACAGTCTAGGTGGCATGGGCGTGCATATAGTTACTGTAAATGACTACCTGGCATCACGTGATGCGCAGTGGATGGGTGCAGCTTTTGAATTTCTAGGTCTAAGCGTTGCTGCAGTTACCACAAGCCTTTCACCAGAAGAAAGACAGCAAGCCTATGCATGCGATGTTGTGTATGCAACTAATAACGAGCTTGGGTTCGACTATTTGCGCGACAATATGGCTTTTAACAGCGCACAAAAGGTGCAAAGAAAGCTAAATTTCGCAATTGTTGATGAGGTCGACTCAATCTTAATTGACGAAGCAAGGACGCCTTTAATTATATCGGGCCCGTCGGATGATTATTCGAGCATATATCAAGCAATAAACCATATGATTCCCAATTTTACTAAGCAGATAGAGGCTGGAGAAGGGAAAGAAATAGTTGTAGAGGTTGAAGGCGACTACACGGTTGATGAGAAGCATAAGCAAGTCTTTCTAACTGACGGCGGTCATGCAAAAGCTGAAAGCTTACTAATAGAGGGTGGAGCGCTTCCTGAGGGAGCCAGCCTGTATGATGCGAGCAATATATTACTTATGCAGCATATTAGTTCTGGGTTAAGGGCGCATATTCTTTTTCAAAAGGATGTCGATTACATCGTGTCAGAGGATGAAATTGTTATTGTTGACGAGTTCACCGGAAGAAGCATGCCTGGACGTAGATGGTCTGAAGGATTGCATCAGGCAATTGAAGCTAAAGAGGGTGTAAGCATTAAAAAGGAAAATCAAACCCTTGCGTCAATTACTTTTCAGAATTATTTTAGGCTCTATTCAAAACTATCAGGCATGACAGGAACCGCTGATACAGAGGCCGTAGAGTTCCAAGATATTTATGGCCTAGAGTGTGTTGTTATACCCTCAAATCAGCCATCAACAAGGACCGACTCTTCAGATCAAATTTACTTAACCACTGAAGAGAAGTTTGCTGCAATAGCAAATGATGTGGCCAGCTGTAAACAAACCGGACAACCGGTTTTGGTGGGTACTAGTAGCATTGAAAACTCTGAACTTATCTCTAGTCTTTTGAATAAAAAGAAAATTAAGCACGAAGTATTGAATGCAAAACAGCACGAGAGAGAAGCCAGCATAATTGCTAACGCTGGTTCAATAGGGGCGGTTACAATTGCCACAAACATGGCCGGACGGGGAACAGATATTGTGCTTGGTGGAAGGATGGCAGAAACCCCTAGTGAGGCACAAAAAATAGAATGGAAAGAGCAGCACGAAGCAGTAATTGAGGTAGGCGGTTTACACATAGTTGGAACCGAGAGAAACGAATCTCGTAGAGTTGATAATCAACTAAGGGGCCGCTCTGGCAGGCAGGGCGATGTTGGCTCTACTCGTTTCTATTTATCACTGGAAGACAATCTAATGCGGATATTTGCCAGTGAAAAGATGGCAAACATGATGAAAAAACTAGGCATGGAGGAGGGCGAAGCGATTGAGCACAAGATGGTCAATCGTGCAATTGAAAATGCACAGAAAAAAGTAGAGGGAATGAACTACGATGCCAGGAAGCATCTTTTAGAATATGACGATGTGGCCAACGACCAAAGAAAAGTTATATATGGCTTGCGTGACGAGTTAATGAGTGTAGACGATGTTCGTGATCGATATGCTGATATGCGTAGAACTGTAATTGGTGAGCTGTTTGCAGGCTACATATCAACAAGCCAGTCTGAGGAGGATTGGGATCTTGAGGGCCTACATAATGCTTTAAAAGCTGACTTTGCAGCTGACTTTCCATTACAACAATGGCTAGATGAGGGGCTAGATGTTGACGAGCTAGAGGACAGAATTATTGATGGTCTTGCCGAAATAAGTATGCACAAGGAGGGGCTAGTAGGAGAACAACAGATGAGAGGGTTTGAGAAGGCTGTGATGCTGAGAGCTCTTGACCATTATTGGAAAGAGCACCTTGCCTCAATGGACTATCTACGCCAAAGCGTTAATCTGCGTGGTTACGCTCAAAAAAATCCAGCCCAAGAGTATAAGCGTGAATCATTCGCCATGTTCACCGTGCTGCTTGACACTATAAATATAGAAATAGTTAAAGCACTATCATCAGTAACGATAAATGAACAAACAAAAGCCTCTGAAGTAGAGCCCCAGACTAGTGAAGACGTTGATTACCAGCACAATGAAGTAGTTGAGAGCAGCCCCAATAGCAAAAAAACAAAAAAGAAGGTCGGCAGAAACGAGCCCTGTCCTTGTAATTCAGGAAAAAAATACAAACACTGCCATGGCAAGTGAGAAAAGTCCAATATATTAAAAACACTTGTACTGGCATTATATAAAGCACCTTAACATGGTTTTAAATTATATCGATGCATGAACTTAAAATACTAAGGCCAGATGACTGGCATTTGCATATTCGATCGGGAGACGAGCTCAGGTCAGTGGTAGGTATGAGCGCCGCACAAATGGGCAGAGCAATTATTATGCCCAACCTGAGCCCGCCTGTGACGAACGCAATACAAGCACAATCTTACCGTGAAGAGATACTTAAAGCCTTGCCGGAAGGTTCTGGATTCACCCCTCTTATGGTGCTCTATTTAACTGATAATACTACCCCTAAAGATATCGAGTTTGCGTCGACAAATGAGTTTATTAAGGCTGCAAAACTTTACCCATCTGGGGCAACCACAAACTCCGAAAGCGGGGTTACAGATATTAATAATATATATCCTGCCCTCGAGTCAATGCAGAAATGCGGAATGCCGCTACTAGTGCATGGAGAAGTTACCCACAAGGATGTCGATATTTTTGACCGCGAGGCGGTTTTTATAGATACAACTTTGTCTAAGATAATTAACAAATTCCCAGACCTTAAGGTAGTTTTTGAACATATAACCACCAAGGAGGCGAGAGATTTTGTTTTATCAAGTAGCGATAATATAGCAGCCACAATAACCCCTCACCACCTTTTAGCAAACCGTAACGACATGCTGGTTGGTGGAATTCGTCCTCATTATTACTGTTTGCCGATTCTAAAAAGAGCCATCCCACACCAGTCAGCTTTATTGGACGCAGCTACTAGCGGTAGCCCCAAGTTTTTCCTTGGTACTGATTCAGCTCCACACGTTAAGGCGGCGAAAGAATCATCATGCGGTTGTGCCGGTGTACTAAATGCTCATTGCGCAATCGAGCTCTATGCCACAGCGTTTGAATCTAAAAATGCCTTAGATAGGCTTGAAGGCTTTGCTTCAAAATTTGGCCCAGATTTTTATTCACTCCCAAGAAACAAAGACACAATAACCCTTACCAGGACAGAATGGATAGTGCCAGAAAGTTATGCATGTGCTGACTCAAGGGTCGTCCCTTTCATGGCAGGCAAATCTATTGGTTGGAAAGCGAACTAGATCTTAAAATAATCTTTCGTAGCCTGGGTGTCGAGGCTTATCTGTTGCTTAAGTGCATCTATGGAGGGAAACCTCTCCTCGCTCCTTATTTTTTTCTTAAAAATAACTTTTGCTTGGAGGCCATAAACATCGTAATCAAAGTTGAATATGTGAACTTCTAGCAAAGTCTTCAAACCATCAACTGTTGGGCGCTTACCGAGATTGCAAACACCATAGTGCCGTTTATTGTCTATTTCAACCTCAACAGCAAAAACCCCTAAAATAGGGCTAATCTTTCTCTTTATTGGGATATTTATTGTTGGAAAGCCTATAGTCCTGCCTTTCTTATCGCCATGAATAATTTTCCCAGTAATGCTGAACTCTCTACCTAGCATGCTTGATGCCAAAGCAAACTCACCAGAACAAAGCAGTGACCTTATTTCAGAGCTGCTTATCCGATCGCTTTTATGTAAAACACTTGAAGTACTTTCAACATGAAACCCGTTAATATATGACAGCCTTTCAAGCATTTTAAAGTCACCTATTCTGTCTTTCCCAAAACGGAAATCATCACCCACAAGGCAGTATCCCATCTTAAGCTTTTCAACTAACAATTGTTCGATAAAGTCTTCAGCTCGAATTTCAGAGAAGCGCTTATTAAAATTAATAATAAGATGCACGTCAACCCCAAGGGAGTCTAGTAACAGGTGCTTATCTTTGAAGCTACTTATAGATGGTTGTGGGCGACTGAAGAACGATTGAGGTGTTGGAAAAAACGTTACAACTACAAAGGGGACACCCAACGACTTCGATTTTATGAGCGCCCTGCTAATGACCTCTTGATGGCCAAGGTGTACACCATCAAAATTACCTATAGTAACTACGCAGCCCTTGTGTTGAGATAGATTGTGTAAACCACGAATAATTTTCATAGATATATTTTAGTCTCGATACTTAAATTGAGCAATGGCGAAGACTGGTTAGTAAGTGCGCACTAGTAAAAATTAGACTACTTGATGGCCAAGGGGTCCTCAGGGTCAACGCCATCCATAAATGGCCTATTAATGTCTTCATGGGTAACCTGATAAACACAACCAAGCCAGTTACTAATTATAGCGCCAGCCGCGTCACGCCATGTATTATCAAGGGTTTTAGCAATAAGAGTCTCAGGAAAGTTAGATAGATTAAATTCAGTGCTTAGGAGTTTATCTTTGAACTCATCTAGAATGGCTCTGTTTTGTGCATTCAAATAATTTTCTGGAAACAAAGGATAGTCAGAGCGTTTGTTGCTTAGGTATGCAGCAATTTCCCGCTTATATTCCTTAAGCAGGCTGATACTGTCATATTCTGGGTGGCCCTGAAAAAAAACTATTCTAAACAGATCCCGGCTTACGCACATGTGAGCTCCAATATCGCTTTTAACCAAGACCTCAACGCCTGCATCAGCGAACTGGTGCAAAGAAATCTCGTTATATCTAGAGTGGGGAACATTAAATCGAGTGTTTATGCCTTTAAGGAGGGGGTGCTGTCTAGCGATCACCTCATGCGGGAAGACTCCCCAACACTTTTCCCCTATAGGCTGTCTTTTCTTGTTGTAGCGAAATTCCATAACAGCATGTGTTGCTAGGCACGAGCATATAGTCGAAGTAACATTGTCGTAGGACCAATCAATAACCTCTTTTAGGTGCTCATAAAAAGGCTCTTCAGAAAGGTTTGCCTTGTCAACAGGCGCACCAGTAATAATAAGCGCATCAAGGCCATTGGATTTGATCTCTTCAAAACTTTTATAAAATTCGGAAATGTGCTTTAAAGCATCATTGCCACGAGAAATCGAGGGCAGAGTGAATGGGTGAAGATAAAATTGCGCGATTTGATTGGAGCGCCCTATTAACCTAAAAAACTGCCTCTCAGTTGCCTCAAGGGCCGCATCTGGCATCATATTAAGGAGCCCTATGTGCAACTCTCTTATAGCTTGATGGCTCGCCCTGTCTTCAGAAAGTATGGTTTCTCCCTCGTCCCTCAAGCGTTGGAATGCAGGCAAATTTGAGTGTGCAATTAGTGGCATTACCCTAAGGCCTCGTGAATTAAATTAAAAACCTGTTCAGAGTTTTGACATTGATAGAGGTCTTCGCTGTCAATAGTGTATCCATATTTATTAGCAATTGCAGCGTACTTTGGTTTGCGGTACTCAAGCAAACGCGGAAATATCCAGCGAACAAAATCATCAGGAACTATCTGTGCAACATAAGTCACACCACACTCCTGGGTATATATGCTGAGTTGTTCTTGTAAGAAGTCAGATTGATAATACATAGGTTTAGGATGCATCTGTGCACGCTGTTTAAGGGTTTCCTCGTTTTTCATGCTGGCCTTAATATAAACGATAACAGTGTGTTCTGCCAAGACTTTGAATACATTTTCATTGTCTATCTCGCACAAGCTGCCACCAGCATCATTAATAAAATTATTAATGCCTTGCTTTTTTGCTTTGTGTATAAATCCAGGAACATCAAGCATTGTTTGTGTTTCCGCCTCTTTATATAATTCTTGACGATAAATAAATTCATCAATCGGAAGCCCTCCAAGCTGTGGGTTTCCAACCTTCCCCAAGAACGAGGACACACAGGACAAGTTATCAAAAGTTATATGATTGCTTATTCCTATAGATTCATTATCCAGAAGCTTTCCCAGCCAAGGATCTAGTTTAACCCTGTCCTTAATGTTTTCTAAAATTGCACTGTTAAGATATTCAGCACCAATTCGGTAATCTCCCGAAAAGTGAAACCACTCATCATCCTCACTCAGAAGCTTTGACAAGTGTGTCTTTCCAACCCCTGACATGCCGAGCAGAGTAAGCCTTTTTTCAGGAGACTGCTTGAATTGTTTAGCGGATAGTTTCATAATAAATTTTTATTAAATTAGCCCATCTTGTTTAAACATACCACGAATACCGCGAACACCTTGGCGTATTCTTTGTTCGTTTTCAATTAAACCGAATCGTACGTAGTTGTCACCATTATTTCCAAACCCAAGACCTGGAGAAACACCGACCTTAGCATATTTTATTAGTTTTTTTGTAAACTCGAGTGACCCTAGCTCTTTGTAGTGGTCCGGTATCTTAGCCCACACAAACATAGTTGCCTTTGGTGGTGGGACGTCCCAGCCTATAGATTTAAGTCCATTACATAATACATCTCTGCGTTGCTGATACATCATAGCGATATCTTTTACGCAGCTCTGGTCAGCCTCTAGAGCCTCGATAGCCGCCACCTGTATTGGGGTGAATACACCGTAATCTAGGTAAGACTTAATTTTTGCTAACGCCCCAACAAGAACAGGGTTTCCAACCATAAACCCAACTCGCCAGCCAGGCATATTATAGCTTTTGGATAGAGAAAAAAACTCAACAGCTATATCTTTCGCGCCCTCAACTTGAAGTATGCTAGGAGCCTCGTAACCATCAAAAACTATATCGGCGTATGCTAAATCCTGCACTACCCAGATATTGTTGGCCTTGGCTATGGATATTATTTTTTCAAAGAATTCCAGATCTGCGCACTCTGAAGTGGGGTTGGACGGGTAATTAATAACAAGCATTTTTGGTTTTGGCCATGTGTTGTTAATTGACCTCTCTAATTCAGAAAAGAAGTCGTCCTCTGGTCCACACGGAATGTGTAATATATCGGCTCCCGCAATAATAAAACCATACGGGTGAATAGGGTATGCAGGATTCGGAACAAGAACAGTGTCCCCTGGTCCAACTATCGCCTGAGCTAAGTTGGCTAGTCCCTCCTTTGAGCCTATGGTTACAATGGCCTCTTTTTCAGGGTCAAGGTCAACGTCGAATCTCTTTTTGTACCAGTTAGATATTGCGACACGTAATCGAGGAATTCCCTTTGAGGCCGAATAGCGATGCGTATCAGGCCGTCTAGCAGTCTCGACAAGCTTGTTAACAATGTGTTCAGGTGTTGGCTGGTCAGGATTGCCCATGCCGAAGTCTATAATATCCTCACCTCTTGCACGTGCCTGAGTTTTAAGTTCGTTTGTTATCGCAAAAACATAGGCGGGCAATCTTTTTACACGCGGGAAGTCGTCGTTCATTGTTTAACACCTATTAATTCAACTTCAAAAACAAGTGTTGCGTTTGGCGGTATTACACCTCCAGCCCCTATTGGCCCATAAGCTAAGCTTGAGGGTATCGTGAGTTTACGCTTACCCCCAACATTCATTCCAACGATCCCTTGTTCCCATCCAGGAATAACCTGCCCTACCCCAAGACGGAATTCAAACTCTTGGTTCCTGTCAACGCTTGAGTCAAACTTCTTACCATTAGTTAGCCATCCAGTATAGTGAACAGAAATGTTATCCCCAGATTTAGCAGTTTCGCCATTGCCTATTTGTAATTCTTCAATTATTAAGTCAGCCATTCGTACTTGTTTTAGTAATCCAAGGTAATATTATAAGAGCTAAACTTTCTAATGTTTAACACTCCGCAATCCAAAATTAAATACTGGGCCTTGATTCCCAATAGAACTCCAGATATGTTAGGAAGTTTATCAAAACTTAATGAGTTAATTTTTCTAGGGTATTCTAACACAGGGTATTTAATCTCCAAAGAGCTCTCATCCAATGTGTTTGCACCTGTCTCCTCTATAATTGCCGGTATCTTAGCAATTAAATCGTTCCTCTCAAATGCTAGATCAACATTTTCAACATCATTTTTCAGCATTTGCCTCCAATTTGTTTTGTCGTTTACATGGCTTTTTAAAGCAACCTCTATTTTTCCAGATTTAAGCCTAGTGTCAACCTCAAGGATTGGTAAGGCCATCACTGCACCTTGATCAATCCAACGACTCGGGATGTTGCTTTTGCGAGTAATTCCTACTTTTATCCCCGAAGAGTTGGCCAGATAGATAATGTGCGGCTCGAAACAATTATTAATTCCCCATTCAGGCTCACGGCAGGTGCCCAGGTGGTGGTGACATTGCTCAGGCTTCATAATACACATGTCACATCTAGCAAGCTTTTGGCAGCAAGGAAAGCAGTACCCTTGTGAATAACTCTTAGAGACTTTATTTCCACAGTTAGCACAGTTTATTTGGCCATCAAAATTAAGGCTAATCCGTTCACCAACTAGATCATTCATGTTTAGAAGTTTTTCACCAATTGGTAACTGGTATTGGGCAACCCCCATACTTATAAGGGTATGCATTTTTGCAATAGAGCCACCAATCTGCATGCTTTGTTACTCCTTACACAGAAGTGTTTGGACTTCTGTGTATTTGTCGGCAGTTTTTTCAACAATTGTTAGTGGTAGCTTTGGGGCTGGAGGGCTTTTGTTCCAGTCAAGCGTCTCAAGATAGTCTCGTATTATTTGCTTATCAAAGCTTTTTGGACTTGAGCCGGGAATATATCCTTTTTCAGGCCAAAAACGGGAAGAGTCAGGGGTCAGCACTTCATCCATTAAGGTTAGCTTATTGTTTTCATCAAGCCCGAACTCAAACTTAGTGTCTGCTATTATTATCCCGCGCTGGAGCGCATAATCTGCTGCAAATTTATATATCTCGATGCTTACATCTTTGACAAGCTTAGCCAAACTATCACCAAGTATAGAGACAGTAGTGTTAAAGTCTATATTGGCATCATGATCGCCCATATCGGCTTTGGTAGAGGGAGTATATATAATCTCTGGAAGTTGTTCTGCTAAAACTAAACCGTTAGGCAATGGTATACCACATATAGATCCGGTTTCTTGATAGTCTTTCCAGCCAGAGCCAATAATATAACCACGCACAATAGCCTCAACAGCTAGGGGTTTTAATTTTTTTACTATTACGGCTCTTCCCTTTACAAGGTTAGCTTCAGATGCAGACAGAACGCTATCAAGAGGATCATTAGTTAGGTGGTTAGAAATGATATGTCTAGTTTTATCGAACCAGTGATTAGAGATAGAGGTAAGAATTACACCCTTCTGGTTTATCGGCTCATCAAAAACAACATCAAATGCACTTAAACGGTCAGTAGCAACCATCAGTAGGCGAGAATTATCAACCTCATAAACATCCCTAACTTTGCCTCTTTGTAGTAGTGGCAAGCTAAGATTAGTGTTAAAGAATGTGTGCATGTTTTAGTATTGAATGCTTTAATAGATATTTTAATCTATTATGGTAAAATATTTAACACTAATAATATGTTAAAAAAATACCTCATAACGGCTATTTTGATAGTTAATAGCGCACACGCATCACAGCTCACAGATAGTGCACTACGCTTAATTCAGATTGGCACAGAAATCGGCTCACCTGATGTGGTTTTGCGCGGCAATTCGTTGCTTCTTAAGGGCGCATTTGACCTTAATGATCTCGATGCTCTTTACGAAACATCAATACAGGCTAGATCTGGGAATGAGCTTATGGGCTATGCACCGCAAAATTCAATGGCTAACGAGCTTTTGATGAGACTAGTTATACTGGGATACGACAAGGCTATGTATGAATATGGTTTATACCTGTTGGACGGAGATGGTGGATTATTGAAGGACGAGCTTATGGCTTTGAACTTGTTTGAGCGATCATTTCAAGTTAATGGCAATCCTAACTCTGCGTTCATTGCTGCAGTAATCAGAAATGAGTCCTTAGTTCCAGGCACTAACGATATGGCTAGCGTAGAAGAGATGCTGTCTTTCGCTATTCTGAGTAATGTTAAGGGTGCAGCAAATTATCGCGAGCAACATGTTAGGGGCGGGCGCTGGAGAAGTCTTTTACCTTCAGGTTGGAGGCGGTGGCTTGCAGACCAATAACGTTACAAGCTGTTTATGATGCTACTTGCGCGCCTTTTGAATAGAGCCAAGTCAACAGACTTAAGTAACGCCTTCTCTGTCATGTTGTATTTTAATGGATCCTTTCTTTCGCCCTTGTAGCGCAACTCGTAATGCAGATGTGGTCCTGTTGAGCGGCCGCTAGAGCCAACATAGCCGATAGTTTGACCCTTACTCACTTTTGCATTTTTCCTAAGCCCGTTAGCAAACTTTAAAAGATGTGCGTAGACGGTAACGTGGTCGTTGCCGTGTTGTATATAAACAACATTTCCCAGTGCCCCATCTTTCTTAGTATGTTTAATAATGCCGTCAGCTGTAGAGTAGACAGGGGTACCTGTTTTTGCAGAGAAATCGACAGCTCGGTGCGGCTTCCAAGTCTTTAATATTGGATGATAGCGTGATTTTTTAAATCTAGAGCTAATACGGTCAAACTTTAACGGTGCAGTTAAAAAAGAAGGCCTTACTGATAAGCCATGTTGATTGTAGTAGTCCACATTTCCAAATTCGTCTTTGTATGAGAAAAGTGCAATATTTTTAGAGTGGCCCTTATAGATTAAGGCCACAGGCGCCTTGCCACTATCTTTAACAACGATAAACTTGTCGCCCTTTCTAAGATCTGTATTGAAGTTTATATTCCAAGCAAAAGCACGAACAATTGTGTTTACAGTTGAGGGGTCAATGTTAAGTTGTTTAGCGTCATAACTGAGAGATCTGTTAATCGTTATTGTTGTAGAGTTTAAGCTCGTAGACTTGTTTTTCTGGCTTGTTTTTGTAACAAAATAGTTACCACTTTTGTTTATCTTAATCGAGTTGTCTCTGTTTATGTCATAGGAAAGTGAATCAAAATGTTTGTTTTTATCTAGACCTATAGTTAAGGAATGGCCAATACTTAAATGATTTAAAGACTCGTTTCTCTTGTTCGCAGCTAACATATTTGAAAGTATTTGTTTGCTTATTCCGAGGTGGCTGAAGTACGAACTCAATGTGTCCCCTTTTTTTACAATGAAGCGGTACTCTGTTTCTGCAGCGTTAACTGATAGGCCCAGTATTGCGCCACACAGGGCAGCCAACCAGAACTTGTAAAACCTACTTAATGGAATAAGTGCTGCTCTATACATATGAACTTATCACCTCATCAGCTACTTGTCTTGCGTGTTTATCGTTTGCAACAACATCTTCAAGGCTTTCAAGCTTTGAAGATGCTACCAATCCAAGGGTCTGATCAATAACTTTATTTATATCTAAGAACTTAATTTTATTGTTAAGGAAGGCGAGAACAGCAACCTCGTTAGCTGCATTTAGTGATCCCATAGAGCTAGCACCACTATTTAGGGCGTCAAACGCAAGCCCAAGACAAGGGAATCTGTTTGGGTCAGGCTTATAAAACTCTAGCTTTTGTTTTGTTAAGTCTACCGGCTCAACCCCGGAGAAAATGCGATTCGGGTAAGACATAGCATACGATACAGCACTACGCATATCGGGAACCCCTAGCTGTGACAATGTGGATCCGTCATTATAATAAACAGAAGAATGCACAATACTCTGCGGGTGAATAACAACATCGATCTGGCTAGAACGTAGGGCGAACAAGTAATGAGCCTCTATAACCTCTAGGCCTTTATTCATCATTGTTGCAGAGTCAACCGAAATTTTTCTACCCATACTCCAGTTAGGGTGCGCACATGCCTGTTCTGGGGTTATTGATCCCATACAGTCTATGGGAGTGTTAAGGAACGGCCCACCGCTCGCAGTTAGCTGAACTTTACTTATGGTTGAACCGCCATCGTGAGTATCAATTGCATCACTTCCTGTAGATAATAGGTCTCCCTGAAGGCATTGAAAAATGGCGCTGTGTTCAGAGTCTACAGGTATTAATTCCGCACCAGAATTTTTTATTGCCTCGATGAAGATGTTGCCTGCTAGTACTAATGACTCTTTATTAGCCAACATTACACGCTTTCCTGCGTTAGCTGCAGATAGGGCCGAAGACATGCCGGCGGAACCTACAATTGCTGCCATCACGTAGTCTGTTTGTTGGTGAGATGCGATCTGACATATAGCATCGTCACCGCTCAGCACATCTGTGTCATTATCAAGAACATCTTTAAGCTTTGAGGCTGAACTTTCATCTGCCATTACGGCTAATCTTGGGCTGTATTTTTTACATAATTCAGCCATATGACGCCAGTTCGTGTTAGCGCTAAGAGCAAAAACCCTAAACTTGTCAGGATGAGCCTCAACAATCGACAAGGTGCTAGAACCGATAGATCCTGTGGCACCGAGGATAGTAATATTCTTCATAGAAGGTCAATACCAACTATAAAAAATGGGGCAGCAGCAGTTAAGCTGTCAATTCTGTCAAGAATACCCCCATGTCCTGGCAAAATTTGACCACTATCCTTTAAGTTAGATACACGTTTTAACAGGCTCTCGTGCAAATCTCCAAGAACAGACACACCTACCACTATGAGTATCAAGAAAAAATAGCCAGCATAATCAGTCAACATGACAGTTTGCCCTTCTTCGGAAAATTGTAAAAACAATATGAGAGCAGACATTGAGAAGACAGCCCCGCCTATAACACCTTCTATGGTTTTACCTGGACTAACAAATGGAGATAGCTTATGTCTACCTAAAGCTTTTCCTACGAAGTATGCCCCTGAGTCTGCAGCCCATATAACTAACATAAGTAGCAAGAACCAAGAGGGACCATAGTTTTGGTGCAACAATATCAATGCGAGCCACATTGGCACCAAGAGCAAAACCCCGCTCAATAGCCTAGCCAGCACTGGGTCAAACCATGTAGATGTTTTTTGAGGATAACTAACAACCCAGAAAAGGTTAACAAACCACCATACTATTGATAGGTACATTACAAACGGCACAATAGACTCAAAATTACTAACAGTGATTGCTATGAGTACAATAGATAATGAATAAACAAACCTCAATAAATGATTCTTCAAGTTTATTAGCTTTGAAAACTCCCACGACCCAAGTAGTACAAAAGCCAACAGAAGGTATGAAAAATACTTAGTAGGCATATCAAATATTGCCCAAACAAACAGAGGCGCCATTACTAGTGCTGTAATAATTCTTGGCAATAAACCGTTTAGCATGCTTGCTCCTTTCGAGATCCAAAGCGGCGCTCTCTCACGCTGAAGCTTTCTACAGCCTTATCAAGTTCAGCGGTGTTAAAGTCGGGCCACAACACGTCAGTGAAATATAATTCGCTATAGGCAACATCCCACAACAAAAAATTACTTAATCTTACCTCTCCACTGGTACGAATTAACAAGTCAACGCTAGGCTCATCTGCCAATGATAGGTACTTTGAGAACAGTTCAGGGTTAATATCGTTAGCACTAATCTCTCCCTCAGTGCAAAGCTCTGCGATACGCTTCGATGCCTGTGCAATATCCCATTGACCCCCATAGTTTGCAGCTATTACAAGTGTCATACCAGTGTTGTTTTGCAGTAACTCAAGTGCTGTAGATGCGTTTCTTTGTATTTCATCAGAAAACAAAGACATATCACCAATAATTTTCAGCCTGACGTTGTTTCTGCTAAGTTTTTTGGTCTCATTTTTTAGAACAGTCAAGAAAAGTTTAAACAGTAAAGACACCTCCTCACTTGAGCGATTTTTATTTTCGCTGCTGAACGCAAAAAGAGTTAGAGTGCCAACATCGTTCTTTGCACAATATTTAACAATTTCTCGTACAGTTGTTACTCCTCTCTGGTGCCCATGAACTCTAGGCAGTAAACGCTTTTGAGCCCAACGACCGTTACCATCCATGATAATTGCAATGTGTCTGGGAAAATTCATAGGCGCTCATTATACCCTAGAGATTAAAACAGTTAAAAAACACTATAACTGACTATATAGCACGAGATTGTTATGAACCAAGAAGGTCGAGTAGGTTAGGTTTGTTAAGTCTTAGTATTAACTATCATGTGGTCTAACTTTAGTTAATTACGGTAAAATTATAAGTATGAGTTTAGCAAAAAGAATCATCCCCTGCCTAGATGTTAGAGATGGCCGAGTCGTTAAGGGAATACAGTTTGTTGATATTAAGGATGCTGGTGACCCAGTCGAGGTTGCAAAGCGCTATGATAGAGAGGGCGCAGACGAGATTACATTTCTTGATATTACCGCATCTCACGAGAATCGCGACACTACAACACACATGGTAGAAAAGATTGCAGAGCAAGTATTCATCCCGCTTACTGTTGGTGGCGGTATCCGTAAGTCTGAAGATGTTAGGGCGATGCTTAATGCTGGAGCTGACAAGGTGGCAGTTAATTCAGCAGCTATAATCAATCCAGGCCTTGTTCCTGAGTTGTGTGAAGAGTTTGGCTCGCAATGCATTGTTATAGCTATTGACGCAAAGCAAGTCTCTGAAAACCCTTCTAGATGGGAAATATTCACCCATGGAGGCCGCAAAGCGACAGGGATAGATGCAGTCCAGTGGGCCATACAAATGACTCAGGGAGAGAACGGAGCTGGAGAGGTTTTATTAACATCCATGGACAGGGATGGCACCAAGGATGGGTTTGACCTCGCTCTAACGAGGGCAGTGTCTGAATCCGTTAAGGTTCCCGTAATTGCTTCGGGCGGTGTTGGCAATCTGTCCCACCTGTCTGATGGTGTACTGGAGGGAGGTGCGGACGCAGTTCTAGCCGCTAGTATTTTTCATTTTGGCGAGTACACCATAAAGGAAGCTAAAAGTTCAATGCAGTTGTGTGGAATTGAGGTCAGAGTTTAGGTTGCCTTGGTTGGCTTCTTTTCTAAAAGATTTATGTATTAGGGTTAGAACACTAAGAAGGAATAGAAGAGCAACCAGGTTATGCATAACAGCTACCGTGATCGGTAGGGCCATAACCACGTTAAGAATTCCTAGCGTTAATTGAGCTAGTAGCAAACCAACAATCAGCAAAAGGGTTGGCCTCAAATTTAGGTAGTTTCTGAACATATACACCAGGGCAATAGATATAGTGCTCACAGTAAGCGCACCAATCCTATGAAACATTTGGATAGCGGTTCTTGCTGGGTTTTGTAGCACCCCGTATTCGTAGTCTACACCTAGAGGCCCCCAATAAAGAGCTCCAGAGAAGTCCATACTTGGCCACCACTGGCCTTGACATGTGGGGAAATCAGTGCCACAAGAGATTGCTGCATAGTTGCTGCTTGTCCATCCGCCCAAAACTATTTGAAATATTATCAGAACTAAAACAAAAACTAAAAAGTATTTGTGTCTAATAGAGACCTTTGAGGCAATAGTCGAAGGCTTGTTTTGGTTTAGAATTAACCAAAATAACATAGCCGTAGTAGTGAAACCACCTACCAGGTGCATAGACACTATCCCGGGGTGTACAAGTTCAGTCACGGTCAACATGCCAAGAGCTCCTTGGAGTGCCACAACTATGAGCAAGGCGCCAGGTAAAGTTGCGGACTGGCGATAACCCGTGCTACCCTTTAAGGACACTAAGAATATAACTACAATAACGAGTCCTAGTGAGGAGGCCGCGTAACGATGAACCATTTCTTTCCATGCCTTTTCGGGCTCAAGTGGGCGTACATACTCTTCAGAGACCTCGTCTGGAACTATGAGTTGTCCATAACAGCCTGGCCAGTCAGGGCAACCAAGGCCGGCATCACTAAGCCTAGTATAAGCCCCAAGCACAACCACAATCAATGACAATATGACGGCTATCAATAATAACTTTTTAAACATAAATCGCTATTTGTTTTGTTTGAAATAATATCAACACATTTAGTTGTGATTCAGAAACTAATCACTAGCATCAGTATGGGGGCATTATACGAGCGAAAACAGAACATGTAAACTTACTGTTAAATTTTATAAAAATATTGAATAAATATTTCTGACTTGCTTGATTTGTATCAATAATATTTAGTGCGTTTATTGTAGAATTAGCAATTATTACGTATTAATTCTGAGTTTATATCACCATAACTATATCAGAAAAAGCTAATGAACTTGAAATAATGACAAAATTGACTATCATATGCGCAGTATTGCTAAATAGTTTATCCTGGATTGTATAACCTTGTTAATTGTAGAGGTATACTAAAAATATGTATAATTTATAGCTGCGTACTTAAATTTATGTATGCATTTAGAGGCAATTTTGTAGGTGTTAATAGCCTACATATGGGGGTATTAACCTGAAGTGACAGCCTAATCTTAGGACTATCACCGGATTAAGTTTTAAATAACAACCATTAAAAAGGGGAAAGTAAATGAGTAACATAGTTAAATTATTTAGTTTACTGCTAGGTATAGTAGTTTCAGGATTAGCGCTAGCAGAATACGGAATTAATTTTCCTCAGCCGGTTACAGATATAGGTCAGGATATATACAACGTACACATGTACGTTATGCAGGTAACCACAGTATTAATGCTTGCAATATTTGTTGGCATAGCATATTCATTATTTAAGTTTAGAAAGTCTAAAGGCTATGTGGCAGATCAAAACTTCCATAAAGGTTGGTTCGGCACTTGGTCATGGACCATAATCCCTGTAATGGTACTAGGAGTAGATCTATTCCTAGCCGCAGATGCAACCCCTATCCTAGAAAAGTTCTGGAATGCACCTAAACAAAGCTGCGAGAGAGTTGACTCAGATCCAGAGCATTGTTTTGATATGAACATAAAAATAATCGGACACCAGTGGTGGTGGGAGTATGAGCTTCCTGATCACGGAGTAGAGTATGAAGGCAAATTCTATCCAGTGACAGTACAGTCAAGGGCTATCGAATTGGCTGACTATGCTGAAGGAATTGAGCCGGCTGAAGACTCTAACGGCGAGCCAAGAAACGTAGACAATTATTTGCGCGATGTAGACAACTATATGGTAATGCCAACCAACAAGACAATAAGGTTCTTAAACACTTCGGTGGATGTATTACATGCATGGTGGCTACCAGAGTTCGGATTCAAACGTGACGCAATCCCTGGTTATGTTATGGAGACTTGGGGAAGAATTGAAAAAGAAGGCATATTTAGAGGCCAGTGCGCTGAGCTTTGCGGAACTTGGCACTCCAAAATGCCGATTGTCGTGAAGGCGGTATCGCCAGAAGAGTTTGACACTTGGATTGAGAAGAAGAAGTTAGCAATTTTAGCCGGACTTACAGAGGCAAACTCAACTAAAGAGTGGACTAAGGACGAGTTAATGGCTAGAGGTGAGGATCTTTATAATACAAACTGTTCAGCCTGTCACCAAAAAACAGGTCTTGGCATGGTTCCGGTATTCCCTGCACTGAAAGGCAGTGATGTAGCTATAGGACCAGTAAACGACCACATAAGAAGGGTTCTTGATGGCAAGGGAGTTATGCCTGCATGGAAGGCCATGGGTAGTTTAGACTTAGCTGCAATTATTACCTACGAGCGTAACGCTTGGGGCAATGATACTGGTGACGTGGTAACACCTCAGCAGATTGATGTTGCTAAGGAACAGTGATTAAAAACAAAAAAGGAGAGAGGAGAATGAAGAGTAATATAAATACAATAAAGACAGGAATGATGGTGTTAGCGTTATCTCTTGGGGGGACTAGTGCGTTTGCTGATGGTGAATCGCTCTACAACAAGACTTGTTCAATGTGTCACCAAAAAACAGGTCTAGGGATGGTGCCAGTATTCCCTGCACTTAAGGGCAGCCCTATGGTTACAGGCCCTTTAGCTGCACATATACTTCAGGTGCTAAATGGAAAAGGCGGAATGCCGGCATGGAAGTCAATGAGTGACGATGATCTTGCTGCAATTATTACCTATGAGCGTAACGCTTGGGGCAATGATACCGGTGATACAGTTACTGCTGGAGACATTAAGGCGCTAAGATAAAACTTTTAAACACACGAAATATATAAAAGAAAATAGGAACAATTATGAGCACAGCAGAAATGGACATGACACACGATAACGATCATCACGACGATCACGGGCCACAAAAAGGTTGGCGACGTTGGGTCTATAGTACAAACCACAAGGATATTGGTTCGATGTACCTAATCTTTGCATTGATTATGCTATTTTTGGGTGGTGCAAGTGCTATGGCTATGAGGGCTGAGCTCATGTTTCCTGGTATGCAGCTACTTGACCCTGATTTATATAATAACATTGTAACTAACCACGCTCTTATGATGATATTTGGTGCAGTTATGCCTGCAGCAGCAGGACTCGCTAATTGGATGATACCTCTAATGATTGGTGCTCCAGATATGGCACTACCTAGAATGAATAACCTAAGTTTCTGGATATTGCCAGCGGCAGCTACGATGTTGGTTCTATCTTTTGTATTACCTTTCTTTCCGGGCGGAGGCACGCCAATTAATACTGGTTGGACTCTGTACCCACCACTATCACTGAAGGTCGGCATGTCGATGGACTTTTTAATTTTTGCAATCCATTTGCTTGGTATTTCTTCAGTACTAGCCTCAATCAACATTATTGTGACCATCTTTAATATGCGTACCACAGGAATGTCTTTAATGAATATGCCGATGTTTGTTTGGTCATGGTTGATTACAGCGTTTCTACTGATATTGGTAGTGCCGGTTCTTGCTGGCGGTGTAACCATGTTATTATTTGATCGACACTTTGGAACCAGCTTCTTTGACGCCGCTGGCGGTGGCGACCCGATACTGTTCCAGCACTTATTCTGGTTCTTTGGTCATCCAGAAGTGTACGTTTTATTGTTGCCATCAATTGGTGTGTTGTCAGCAGTTGTACCTGCATTTTCTCGTAAGCCTTTGTTTGGATATAAATCACTAGTTGGAGCCATGCTGTCTTTAGGCTCTCTTGGAATGGTGGTCTGGGCTCACCATATGTATGCATCAAGCGGATTTTCTGCTGCGGTAGTGAATTACTTTATGATAGGAACGATACTCATATCGATACCTGTAGGTCTGATGAAGTTTAATTTCCTTGCCACCATGTGGCGCGGTTCATTGTCATTTGAGGCTCCAATGTTGTTTGCAATATCAATCATAATTATGTTTATTTTTGGCGGCATGACAGGAGTCATGTTGGCGATAGTGCCGGCAGATATGCAGTACCATGACACCATGTTTGTGGTCGCTCATTTTCACTACGTTCTACTTCCTGGCGCGGTTATGGCTTTATTCGCTGGAGTCCTGTATTGGCTACCCAAGTGGACAGGAAACATGTATAGCCCAGCCCTAGGCAAGTGGTTCTTCTGGACTAACGTGATAGGCTTTAATGCGACATTTTTCATACAGCACTTCTTAGGACTGGCTGGCATGCCACGAAGAATTATCGATTACAATGTGCAGTTTGCTGAGTTTAATTACTTGTCGAGTATTGGTGCATTTATTTTCGGACTGAGTCACTTACTACTTTTAGCTATCGTTATACAGTGTGTAAGAGGCACTAAAGGAGCAACTAAGGCAGAGGCACGTCCATGGGACGGGGCAACTGGTTTGGAGTGGGAGGTTGATTCTCCGGCGCCATTCCATACTTGGGAAGAGCCACCTACAGTTGATGTAGAAGGTCATCTTGTAAAAGCTTAATGGAAACAA
>Ga0315334_10000184_pt1 | contig 41050 bp, 31 predicted proteins | sample M150034915metaG_FD_205555 | JGI IMG/M metagenome (GOLD analysis project Ga0315334, IMG submission 205555) | Ammonia-oxidizing marine archaeal communities from Monterey Bay, California, United States - M1 500m 34915 | ecosystem: Environmental > Aquatic > Marine > Intertidal zone | place: USA... | reverse complement strand
GCGAACCTACCACGGGGTGATAGTTCTGAGATGAAACTAAGCAGATGGGACTTGGCAACGCCTGGGTCGCCCATCAGAAGGATGTGTATGTCCCCTCTGGATCTGGTCTTGTCGTCAAGCACTCGGGAAACGCCGCCGAATAGTTGCAGGGCCAGAGAGCGCTTGACGTGGCTCAGTATTCCCGTAGCAAAAACTGAGGGAGCTATCGAGCGCTGAACAAGGCCCATCAGATCCTCGTGTTGTGAGATTTCGATGATCTTGGCTCTGTCTTCGTCGTCGATTGAAATTTCTGTGAAGGGTATGCTCTCGTGCTCGGAGCTGATTAGGTGGAAGATGACATCGAACATTGGGGTCTTCTTACGGTTCCTGACCTCGCTGCGAACTACGGGTACCACATTTGCGGTAATTCTCTCACCTGGCAGGTGCTTGTTCACTTGATCTCCCTCGATTAGAACCATCGCCCTCCTAGGCTGAGCACCACTGGGGACGTTTTCGGGCTGCTCCTGGATCTCTATCCACTGGTTGTTCACCATCCTCGAACTAACCAGAATTAAATCGAATCTTGTTTTAGGTCTCGATGCGCCGCATCCCGCCGGTTCCGTAGGGCATTTTAGGGGCTCCTTGAGCTCCCTCTCATTCTCCTGGCTTACCTCTATGTCACATCCGCATGCCTCGCACTTGAACATGGCCATGTGGATTCGAGGCTTAATCTCGGAGATTTTGGTGACTATGACATCGACGCTACGTAATCTGTCTATGTCGTCGCTTCCAATTTCTCGCAGGGGCTTGCGGCTATCTCCTGGAAGTTCGCCGACGCGAAGCATTGCATCGATGGCCTCACCCCGTTCCCTGCAAATCTCCACCAGAGTCCTCGATCCGGAGGCTAGGATTTGCTTAGGGTGCTTGAGGATATCTTCGGCGAACTCTGGATCGAAGCTCTGCAATTCATGGAAGGGAATGGCCAAATAGGGGTAGTTTGATTGCCGTGAGAGCAGCGCCATAACTTCCGATTCCTTTGCCTCCTCAAGGAAGGTACGCCATCTAGAGGAGGCGTCATGTGCTGCCATTGTCAAGATATTTCACCGTCCGGCTCTGCATCTCCACAGACACGGCCTATCAACAGTACGGTGCCTGATTACGACCCCTTTGCTTCCATTGGAGAAATCATGACTTCGCAGGTATCGAAAGTCTGCTCTATCGACTTCTACTGCAACTCGTCTGAGAATCACGCCGGCTAATGTGAAGAGTCACTGGGAGAGTTTGAAATCACATCGGCAAACCGATGAGCATGGAGCACAGGCGAGTCGGGCGTGATGTCTTCGTGAGGCTGGATGCCGGTGACGAGATGCACGCCTCCATCAGGGAGTTGAGTGTGTATGGCATTTCAGCGGCTGCGATAACGAGCGGAATCGGGAGGATTCGCAATACTGTGATAGGATATTTGGATGCGGGGGGCGTCTATCAGAAGGAAGTTCACGAGGCGCCAATGGAGTTGCTCTCCACTCAGGGCAATCTTGCCCCTGGACCTGACGGTCCATTCACCCATATGCACATAGTCGGTTCCAACGACAACCACGAGGTGCACGGAGGGCATCTGTTCGAGGCAACAGTAGAGGTTACTGCCGAGATGCATCTTCGAGTTCTGGATGGCGGCGAAGGTTGCGCTTTCGAGAGGGTTCCCACTGAGAGTGAGTTCTTCAGCCTGTCATTCTGCGACATCGAATAGAATCAGAGAGTGGTTTGATGGATCCGGAAGGGCTCCTTCACGAAGTTGAGAAGATGGCCTCAACGGGAGATTCCTACTGGTTCAGGAGTCTCAGCGGCAGAATGGTCGATCTTGAGAGGGCGATTGTCTGGTGCAATGAGAACAACTCAGACACTGGAATCAAAATATCCTCGTCGATTTGGAGATACTGGCTTTACTACGGATACGTCAACAGAGGGGTGGGGATTCTTGATGCTTCGATTTCTGCATCCGATAAAGAGGGAGAGTCGTTGAGCAGAGCATTGCTCGGGTTGGGGATACTTCACCTGAAACAGGGAAATCTGGACCTAGCAGAATCTTGCCTGCACAAGTCGATTTCAATTGCTCGAGATAATGAGTACTTGGCGCTGGTCGGAGTCTGTACCATGATGCTTTCCAGAGTTCACACCGACAGAGGGGACTTCAAACTAGCAAGAAAACTGATTGATGAGAGTGAGGGTATTTCGATTGACGATTCTGACTACCGTTCCCGGACCCTCTCACTGCACGCCAAGGCCTACAACATGCGGATTTCAGGTAACATAGATGGTGCTGTCAGTGCGTATGAAAGGGCAATTCAAATCTATCGTGAATATGGTGATGAGAAAAGAGCTATCGACGAGATGAGAAATCTGGGTACCGCCAAGTTCCTTCTAGGAGATTTCGAAGGGGCGTCATCTCTGCTGCTACACGTTAGCAACCACAGGGAAAGTGGAATACCTTACTTTGATGCTTACTATCTCATAGATGATGCAATTATGGCATTGATTGGTGGTGAATTGGTGAATGCCGAGAATCTGGTTGATTTGGCAGAGGAGTCGGTTCTGCGATGTGAGCAGAATGTGGATCCTGATGAAGAAATTATTGTTAGATTTGTTAGAAGGGTTTCTCAGGGGGGGATTGGAATTTCATGAAGCAGGAAGAGGGAGAAGATCGATTCGATATCAGATGTCGTGCGGCCCTAATGGCCCGTTGACCCGAGGAAGTATTCTCCAATTTCCGGGTCCGTCAGGATGTGCTGGGCATCTCCGGTGTGGACCACCTTGCCGTTTGCCATGATGTATCCTCGATCTGATCGGGCAAGCGAGAGGCGTGCGTTCTGTTCAACGATGAGGATGGTGATTCCCTCATCGCGCAAGGAGTCGATGCGTTCGATGATCTGCTGCTGGTAGAGTGGTGACAGGGCAGCTGTGGGCTCATCGAGAAGGAGGAACTTGGGATCCGAGATTAGAGCTCGGGAGATTGCTAGCATCTGCCTCTCGCCGCCTGAGAGGGAGGCAGCGAGGTCGTGTTCGCGCGAGCGCAGGTCGGGGAACATCTCGAGAGCTCGTTCGATGCGCTGGTTGAGGATGCTGTTCGAGAGAGTGTTGCCGCCCATCTGCAGGTTCTCCTCGACGGACAGGGAAGGGAACACGTTGTCCACCTGGGGGACGTAAGCAATACCGTGGTTGACCAACTGGTCAGTACGCCATCCGGAGACGTCTTGGCCTCTGTACTCGATGGTGCCGCCGTAGTAGGTGGCTATGCCGAAAATGGTCTTGATGAGGGTCGACTTGCCGCAGCCGTTGGGACCTATGATGGTGACGAACTCGCCCTCTTCTACGTGAATATCGATCCCGTACAGAATCTGGACTGTTCCGTAGCCCCCATCGAGATTCCCCACTTCAAGTATTCTGCTCATTGGTCATCGCCTCCAGAATCGCCTGCCGCACCAAGGTATGCCTCGATTACTGCCCTGTTGCCGCGAACCTCGTCTGGGGTGCCCTGCATCAGCACATCGCCCTCTTTCATCACGATTATGCGATCCACTCCCTGCCTGAGAATGAAGTCCATGTTGTGCTCGATTATGAGGACTGAGATTCCGGACTCGTCGACGATGTTCCTAAGGTTGTTGAATATCTTCAACGCTAGCGGCCCTGCTACCCCTGCTACCGGCTCGTCGAGAAGCAGCAGCTTCGGGTCGCCCATCATCGAGCGTCCGATGTCTACCAGTTTGCTCTGTCCGCCCGACAGTTCACTCGTCAGGTTAAACGCCATGTGCGGGACCTCCAACTGATTCAGCACTGCGTATGCCTTGCTCAGGCGTTCACGCTCTGCAGGACGGGAATCTGGCTGGAGGAGAGCCTGGATCGGGTTGGGTGCGAACTGTTTCCTCGGTGGCACCATCAGGTTCTCTACCACGGTCATCTGCCTCCACAGGCGTGTGTGCTGGAAGGTCCTCGTCATACCGAGATTCTGAATCTGATCTGGCCGCAACTCCGAGACATCATGACCAAACATCTCGACGGTGCCGGATGTCTGCTGCAGCAATCCGCTGATGCAGTTGAAGGTGGTCGACTTGCCGCAGCCGTTGGGGCCAATCAGGCCGACGAATTCGCCCTCCCCGACATCGAACGAGACGTCATTTACGGCCACCAGCCCACCGAACTCCATTCGTAGACCTTCTACCTTGAGTACTGGATTCACCCTGCATCACCTCCTGGGGGTCGGTCTGGTCTTACGGGGACCTCAGGTAGCAGGCCCTTGGGGTTGTACTTGAGCGAGAAAAGTATGAGACAACCTATCAAGAAGACCTTGACGTAGGCCATATTTGCCTGGATTGCCCCTCCGAGGAACGACTCTTCAATAGAGCGCTCTCCCAACATTCGGAGGGTGAAGGCGAATATCAAAGCCCCATAAAAGCCAATCTCCACCAACACCCACTTCCTAATCAGGAGTCCGAAAGCGGCCAGCATGAGGAAGGTCTCCACGGGAGTCGTGTGGGGCCAGAATGAGAGGTCTCTGCCTGTAACAAGCCATTCGAACAGATTGTCAATCTTCACGGAAGTGTCGTGCAGAGGTAGAGATTCCGATCCCTGTCCCGCCACGAGCACGTTAAACACAGAATCCATCAAGACGATGATGAAAGCGCCAACAACCATCCCCTTGTTGTTCGCAGCTCCGCCGACGACGAAGGCCGCCCATACCAGGAACGTTGACTTAGCCGGGCTCATGAATAGAGGGCCGAAGCCGCTGAGTTTCCATGCCCATAGGCATCCAGCTAGCGCGGCGATAGCAGCACCGAAGGCGAGGCTAGCCGCCTTGTGGGTCAGGACATCGTGGCCATGATGCTGGGCTACCTCCTCGTCCTCGCGAATCGCCCTGAGTATCCTGCCCCAAGGAGACTTCAGGATGGTCTCCAGCAGCCACCAAACAACGAGGACGGAGCACACTCCCAAGACTGCCAGGAGCGTGAAGTAGGGCGCGGGCTGGCCGAGCTCCATCGAGTAAAAAGTAGCATTGTAAATGATGTCGCCTTCGACAACCACTCCAGTCTCATTGAGCATTGGAACGGCCAAGTATTCTTCGCTGGAGCGACCCAACAACTCTGATGGGCTACCTATTCCTACTACATCGGTGCATTCGTCGAAACTAAGGAGATCTCCAGATTCATCGAAACGCTCGCTGGATCCGCACTTCCACCAGGCCTCCAATGGGCGCGGGTAATTGGAAATACCAACTGCCGAACCCCAAGAGCCAGCTCTGAGCAGTGGCTCGCCCGCAAGTAGGTAGCGGACAATCTCTCCCAGAGAGATGGTAACTATTGCGAAGTAGTCCATTCTGAGGCGAGCGGTCGGATAAGCTAGGAGCCAGCCCAATGCGGCCGAGAGGAGTACCCCGACGACTACAGCCCAGAATATTGGCCAGTCGTAACCATGGAGATCTTTTGGTGCGGTCAGCACGCCGACCGTGATTGCGCCTATACCCACGAAGAAGATAACGCCGAAGTTGATCATGCCAGTCATACCCGTGTGCAGGTTCAGGGAGAAGGCCATCAGAGCGAAGATAGAGAGATTTAGGAGAATGCCAGAGACTTGGAGGACCTTGATGAAGCGCATGCCATCCTGCTCTGCCACCGGTAACCATTCCACGAATAGGAACAGGAACAACATCATTGAGAAGAACATCAGCCAAGAGCCGAATGGGCTCTCTCTGCCATAGGGAGTTAACCGTCTTAATTCCGGAAATGGATTGCCTCTCGAGCGCCAAGCAAGGATGCATAGCCCGATACCGTAGAGTAGGCCGAGTATGACTACGGACTTGGCAAAGAAGGCAGGGAGTACGCCTGCTAGGATAATTATCAGTAGAAACAGGAAAAGGTTCCTCTGACCGTTGTCGATGCCTGATCGGAACTCGCCGGCCCCTTTGTACAGCATCTCGTGGAACAAATCGAGAGGGGCGCTTGCATACCCCAGCATTCCAGTCATAGCAACCGAGCCTGTGTTTCTGGTGTTGGTTATCGGTGCCGACATCCCGTCGATGAGGTCCGTCACGGGTCGTAGAGCGTCGTCGTCACGTCCCTTGAGCAAGAAATACCCCTCGTATACGGCAATCAGCCAGATTAGAATCGGGACGGCCGGCCACACCGCATCGCCGAAGTTGACGAGGTGGTCCACGAGGGTGAGTTCGGTGTTCATCAGGTCGGTCCAAGAGTCGCTAATGGAGTCCACCCATGAGGCGTTCATTTCACCTAGGGTGTCTGTGCGCCACAGATCGCGTGAAGCTTGGTCAAGAAGAATCGGGTCGCCAGTTCCGTATGCCGGCGAGTCGGTCGGGATGATGTCCCCGACCGCCGAGCGATCCGGAATCATGCCCGCAATATCGTGTGCTTCGGTGTAGGTCTCCACTGGGGAACCTGTGCCGAATGCCGGCGAGTCAATAGGGATGTAGTCTCCCACTGTGGAGCCCTCTGGAATCATGCCCGCAATATCGTGTGCTTCGGTGTAGGCTTCCGTGTTGGGAGGGTTTGGCACGTCTTCCAGACTGTATGGGGCATCTGACAGGACGAATGGTGAGTCTCCTGAGAGGAACTCCCTTTCACTCCGGCCTGTCTCCATCTGGAAGTTGTCGAGAGAGTAATTGCTAATCTCCGTCTGCAACTCTTCTATTCTTGACAATAGCTCGGAGAATCTCTCATTACTCGAGGGATCAACTCCGAGTTGAGTCAGCTGTTCGGAGGTCATCAGGAGCTCATTCAACTCGATCTGCTTGTCATCGAGGGGCGCTTGGCATGCATCGGAGCATGCGCCCTCGGCAAACGAGTTGTTTCCGATGAATCTAGAGATTCTACTGATAATGTAGGCGCCTACGGTGACTATCAGCATTGATTCGCCTCTGGAGTTCTTACGCTGCTGGAAGTTGTGGGCGCCCAGAGCACCCAATGGAGAGATAGCGATAATCCCCCCAATTTGTTTCGATGGTTGGATTTCAGCTCTTTTGCGAAGCCTGTCTACCTTCCACTTCTCGTAGGCGTGGCCGATGCCTTCTGGCAAGATTAGCAGAATTGCAACGAGGAAAATGTATGGCATCACGCCCTCCAAAGCGGCGTAGTTGGAGCGATCTAGTGAGTTGCCGAATGCTATCAGCATTGGCGCAGAGAGTGCCTTGATGAAACCGACTAGCAGTGATGCGACGACAGCCCCTGGGATGGAACCTATAGTCCCCAGAACAATTACTGCGAACGATGGCAGGAGGAGGGTGAATGCTGTCTCAGGAGCGAATCTGACGGTCATGGCGAAAATCGCTCCGCCCATTCCCGAAATTCCTGCTGACAGGAAGGCACTGGTAATCTGCACCCGCTCCACGTTGATTCCACTGCTAGCGGCGAGATCGGGGTTGTCCGCGACTGCCCGCATTCTGCGCCCTAAGCGGGTCTTGCTGAGCAGTATTAGGAGGAGGAATACGGAACAGAAAACCAATACTGGGACGGCTCCCTTGTGATACGCGTAGCCGGTCGTGACTTTGTCCACGCAGTTTGAGGCCATGTCGTAAATCTCGAAGGTGGGGACGCTTCCGGTGGCATCGACGTTGTCTGGGTTCCACCCCTGTCTGACAATTCTATTGAGAACAGGTTCACCGGTTCCGTACGCTGGCGAATCTACCGGGATGAGGCCTCCCACGCTCGATCCATCTGGAATCATGCCCGCTATGTCGTGCGCGTCCGTGTACATTTCCGCCGGCGTGCCCGTTCCGTACAACGGCGAGTCGGACGGGATGATGTCACCGACCTCTGGTGCAAAGTTAGACGAGTACACTGAGCCTTCCGGAATCTCGCCCGCGTCGGCGTGCGCTTGGGTGTATGTCTGACTCTGTTCGCAGGTGCCACCGTAGGTGTAGGTCTGATGGCTGAAGTCGAACCTTCCGTCTGCGTCTAGGTCCTCGCCGGACCCGGGAATGATGTCGCCCATCTCAAAGCCTTCTGGAATCAGGGCCAAGTCGGCATGCGTCTGGGTGTAGGTCTCGACATCGAACTCGCCGTTCGCGTTCGCGTCCTCGCTCGGTCTTAGGGATCTGTCACCGAACACTATTCTCAGTTTCTTGGTGGGTAAGTCCCAGCGCAGCGTCGGAACTCGCCAGTCAGCACCGGGCTCGAACAGGTTCTTGCTCGCGCCGAACCTGAGGTAAACTATAGCTCGCAAGATCAGAGCAACGCCGAGAGAGGCAATCATCATCACTTGAGGAGTGGCCTTCCTCTCTCGAAACCCCCTGTAGACTAATCTGTCGATGATGATGCCGGCGAGTCCCGTCAAGACGAAGGCTGCGAGCAACGTCCAGAGCATCAGGGACCAAGCGAAAACGCCGTCACGAGGGGCGTCTGACAGAGGCAAGAAGTAATCGCTCCAAATCATTACCATGGACAGGTACATGCCTATCATGAACAGCTCACTCTGAGCGAAGTTACCGTAGCGCTGGACCTTGTAGGTGAGAGTCAGTCCGACTGCTATCGCGAGGTAGGTGGAGGACCAAATCATGGTGTTGGTGGCTATGGAAGCCAGATCCAGAGTCACCCTTGAGTCTTCATGGAGGCCTTGGAGCAGGCTTTCCAGTGTCAAACCGATCATAATCAGCAGGAACAGAGGGGAGCAGGCGATACCCACGGATCTCTGCCAACTGGCGGGGACGTCGTCGAATAGAATCTTGACGAAGATGAAGGCGGCTGAGACTGATTCTACGAACTGGATCAGCCAGATCATGTCATTGGGGATTCTGTCTCCGACGAGGTAATCGAGTTGGTTGAGAAGGCCCACCCCATAGAGGAGTCCGATGTTGGCGTCAATGAGAATGAGCAGGGCGATGGTCGTCCTGCGAAGGGATCGAGGGAGTGCTTGCCATCTGATTAGAAATGATTCTGACGCGTGCGTTTTGGTCTCGTGGTACTCATCGGCCTTGACGCCAGTGATGAGGTCAATCGCATCTTTCCTCTCGTTGTCCGAGGAATCATCTGCTTGCACAGGCTAACGCTGTCAGTAAGCGGTAATGATTGTGTTGGGGGGCACCTCGGCGGGAAACGCCCGCCGAGGTGCTTTATGTCCCTAATTTGTGGTAGTTGTGATACCGTCTATTGCACTCCAGTGCCTGTTGCAGGTGAAGGCGGCCACGCCGTCGGTGACCGTGAAGTCACCAATGCAGTAGCCTGCACCGCCAACATCGCCGTTGTCAAGGAACGTGTGGATGCCGCTGGCGCCCACGAAGCCCTGACCTGTTGCCTGGATGAAGGTACTAAGTTCTCCGGCGCCGCCACCAGACAGATGCGCGAATATCGCGAAGCCGATGATTGCGAGGGCGTCGAAGGCCTCGGCGGTGTAGATTCCAGCTGCGCAGTCGGGAACCGCGCCACACAGGTAGCCGAATGCCACCGAGCGCTCGTTGGGCTCGGGTGCTGCGGGCTTGGTGGCTACGATACCGTCGCACAGGTTGACGTCGGAGAGCAGAGTGCACAGGCCCTCTTCGGCGATTCCGTCACCGCCGAATATCTGGCCAGAGAAGCCACCAGTCGAGAGTTCCTCGACTATGGCCGCTCCATCAGTTGCGTAGGATACCAGAATGACGCTGTCACAGCCGGCGTCGACTATAGATTGCACCTGGGACGAGAAGTCCGTGGTTGAGTCCTCGTAGCCGATCTTGGAGCACAGAGTGCCTCCGTTATCTGCCCAAGCAGCGTCGATTGAGTCCGCTAGGCCGGCTCCGTAGTCGTTGGTCATGTGGAGCAGGGCCGGGTTGCTGGCGCCGTCGGCATTCACTACGTCTGCTATGGCGGGCCCCTGGATGGCGTCGCTGGGCACAACTCGCCAGAAGAGCGGGTAGGCGGCAGCGTCGCTGAGGCCTGGGTTGGTGCTCGCGTACGATACCATCGGTATACCGGCCTCACTCAGGACTGCGTTCGCGGCCATCGTGGCTCCGGAGCAGGCAGCGCCCGCTACCGCGACTACGCCCGAGTCAATCAGTGACTGGGCGGCCGCCGCGGCGGCGGTTCCATCGCAGCCAGAGTCGGCCGTGACAAGCGCGAACTGCAGGCCATTACTCCATCCTGCAATGTTCATCAACTCGAGGGCGATATCCGCTGCGGCGGTGAAGCCGGGAGCGTAAACCGCAATCGGTCCGGTGAGCGGGTTCAGGAACCCGATTGGCACCGTCATGCCCACGAACGGGGTCTCTTGGACTCCTCCGGTCGCAGTCCAGTAGAACTGGCAGTTGAAGTAGATGTCAGTCGAAGACAGAGCCGCGAAGCCGCAGATGTCGTATCCAGCGCCACCCACGTCCCCGTTTTCGAGGAAGGTGTGGGTACCGCTAGCGCCTAGGTATTCATCTCCGACCATCCAAAGGTGCAGCTCCGTGTGGTCACCGCCCTCCATCATCGCGGCGAGACCGATCATCATCACGGCGTCGTATGTCTCCGCGGTGTAGATACCGCCAGCGCAGCCCTCGTCGTCAGCGCAGCGATCGTTGAAGTCGCCGAAGCTTGAGCCGGCGCGAGGCTTTGTTGCAATCACGCCGTGAGCCGCAGCGGGCACGGTGAAGTCGTCCAGCCACGCAGAGTCTGCGATCCCGTCAGCGCCGAAGGTCGGCAGGGACATTCCCAGCACAGCCATCGTCTCGACGATTGCAGCTCCGTCTGTGGAGTAGGATACCAAGACGACCGATCCGCAATCGGCATCGGAGATAGCTTGCACCTGGGACGAGAAGTCCGTGGTTGAGTCCTCGTAGCCAATCTTGAGGCATAGGTCACCGACGTTATCGTTCCAAGCACCCTCGAAGGAGTCGGCGAGGCCGGCTCCGTAGTCGTTGGTCATGTGGATTAGAGCCGGGTTCATGTCTGACGGCATGATTCCAGCCACGAAACCTGCCGTGACGACCATGTCAGCCATCGCTGGGCCCTGTATGGCATCGCTCGGGACCACTCGGAAGAAGCCGGGGTAGGCCTCAGCGTCGCTGAGGCCCGGGTTGGTGCTCGCGTACGAGACCTGCGGTACACCGGCCTCGCTCAGGATCGCGTTGGCGGCCATCGAGGCTCCGGAGCAGGCAGCGCCTGCGACACCGATAACGCCCGCGTCAACGAGCGTCTGAGCGGCGCCACTGGCAGTGGGGCCGTCACAGCCAGAGTCGGCCTCGATGAGCTCGAAGTCGCCTCCCAAAGCATTCAGGTCATCAATCGCAGCCTGAGCAGCCCAAGTGAAGGGCGGTGCGTAAACTGCAATCGGGCCGGTGAGCGGGTTGAGCAGGCCGATCTTCAACGTGGTGATACAGGAACCGTCGTCAGTGTTTGCGTGGGAGTCGTAGTTCTGCGCATCCTCGTTCGTGCAGCCCGAGATTACGCAAATTGAGTCGGCGGAGTCGTCGTCTATGGTTGCGTCTGGATTGTAGTTGTCAGCAGCCGGATCCATGCACCCAATGACACGGGTTGTAGACACAGTGGGGTTGTCCGCGCCAGTGTAGTGGGCGGCTAGTTCCTCGGCTATCGCGTAGCCGATGTCGACATCGAAGCCGACGGCCATTCCGGCAGAGTCCAAGCCCTCGAAGGGCATGTAAGCTGTGTCCGAGCAGAATTCCAGTACGCCGCTCTCGATTACATCGGTCAGCGTGCTACCCTCGGTGGCCTCTGGGTAAGAGGTCGCCGTGTCGGCGGTCCTGTCGTCGGTTAGGACGACCATTCCATCGAACCAGTAGCCGAAGATATGGTCGTAATCACCCGATTCGATGATCGCGGTTATCGCGACATCGAGGGCGTCCCTGAGGTCGTTGGAGTCCTCTCGCACGCCGATTCCGAATGTCTCATCGGAGAAGGTGGCCAGAAGGTTTCCCTCCAAAGCGAGCACGGGTGCGTCGCCGAGCGCGTAGTCAGCGTCGCCGTTCATCACGGCCGCGATGACCGAGGGGAAGTCCTCGTACGCCTGTATAGTGGCAAGGCCCAGATTCTCAGAAGCGTAGATGTCCGATGTGGTCCCGGACTGCAGTGCAATTGTGGTGCCTGCCGCATTGAGATCGCCCACACTGTTGATATCCTCAGAGACGGACGATCCGAGCACGCCCTGGCTGCTGGTGTAGTAGCCACGGGTGAAGTCGATGACCTCATCGCGTGCAGCCGTCTTGGTCATGGCCGAGAGGATTGCGTCGCACATCTCGCCGCCGTTCAGGTTGGGGATGATTGGGTCCCAAGCCGAGGTGACGAAGTCTGCGTGTATTCCCTCGTATGGTGTAAGCGACCAGTAGGTGCACGAGGTGTCGTTCTCGGTAGCATGCTGGTTGTAGTTGCTAGCCGCGCTGTCTGTGCAGCCAGCTGTCTCGTCAGCGTCGTTCACGCCGTCATCGTCCAAGTCGTAGTCGCACGAATCGTCTTCTTCAGTCGCTGTCTCGTCGTAGTTGTTGGCTACCTCGTCAGTACATCCGTTAACCTCTAGGTTGTCGGGAGTTCCGTCATCGTCGGCGTCGTAGTCGCACGTGCCGTCGTCTGCCGTGGCTGCTTCATCGTAGTTGTTCGCAGTCATGTCGGTGCAGCCCATCACTTCCTCAGGGGCGTCGTCGCCGGCACAGCCAGCGAGAGCAGACGCCATCAGACAAAGTGTAAGCATTGTTGCAATCATTTTTCTTTCATTCATTAGATATCACTAATCCGTAGGTCCTGCGGGAATCGTTTTCGTTATAGAGATTGTTGAAGATTCATTTATAAGTAAACAGCGAATTACAGGGTCTAATCCCCGATTATTGCCCTTTGTTGCCATTTGTTGGTTCGCGTTTAAGAGAAGGTCACTCCGAGAGAATCAAGTTGTTGTTTTCGCCCGCTTGGCCGTGGCAGAGCCTATGGACTACGCTTCCAGCGGTGTCGATATCGACATGGAGGGCAATGCAGTTGCCAGTCTGATAGCTGCCCTAGGTTCCTCAGGGAGGCGCCCGGGTCAGTTGGGAGCTCCCGTTCCACTTCTCGGAGGCTTCGGAGGCGTGGTAGAGTTTGGGGACTCCTGCTTGGCGATGGCGACCGATGGAGTGGGCTCAAAGCTCCAGATAGCCAGTCAACTAGGACAACTGTACGGAGTGGGTGTGGACTGTGTGGCGATGAACGTGAACGACCTGATCTGTGTGGGGGCAGAGCCCCTTGCTTTCGTAGACTACATCGCCGTTCCCGCGGCTGATCCCGCAGTGCATTCATCTCTGGGCGCATCGCTCTCAGAGGGTTGCTCTAGGGCACGTGTCACACTCGCGGGTGGAGAGACGGCGACGCTTCCTGGAATTGTGAAAGATCTCGACCTCTCCGGGACGGCCCTAGGGTGGTTCCCCCGAGGCAGTAGCATCACTGGAGAAGGCCTGAAAGAGGGAGATTTGCTGATAGGTCTTCCAAGCAGTGGGATTCACTCGAATGGCTACACCCTAGTTCGGGCAGTTCTGGAAAGATCGGGATGCTCGCTGGAGAATCCCCCTCCATTCGACTCGAGCCACCAGTCGAGGGTGATTGAGAGGTTTCCGGACTGTGAAGGTGAAATCTCGCTTGGAGAGGTATTGCTCAACCCGACCCGGATTTACGTTGACCCAGTGGTTGACCTGATTATGGGGGTCAGAGATGGGCAGGGCATCTGCCCAGAGGGTTCTATCAAGTCCATAGCACACATCACTGGGGGAGGTCTGTCTAACCTGCTACGTCTCCACGGTTCGCTGGGATGGCACATTAGCGAACCGCTGTCAGTGCAGCCTGAGTTCGAGTGGATAGCAGAGGTCGGCGCAGTGAGCAACAAGGAGATGCACCGAACTTTCAACATGGGAATGGGTATGGTGATAGCCGTCTCTCCCGATGCAGCCGACTCCGTTTCCGAATGGTTTGCAGGGCGCCTGCCCGGTAGTAGGGTGGTGGGGGAAGTCACTGCCAAAGGGAGGTTGGTCACGCACTTTGACCCGGAAATTTCCTTCTCTGACTACTGAACCTAGATGTCAATGTCTTTTCTTACGAGTCCCTACGCGTGACCATGGCCAAAGGCGACGATGGGGGATGGTCGGGCTTTGCTCATCGAGAGGGGAGGACCCTGATGCGACTCCCGAACGAGCCCAGAGGAGAGGTTCAGGGACCTAGGACGAAAGGTTCTGACCCGGTCTTCTATAACCCAGCGATGACCGGGAGCAGGACACGTAGCGTTCTCCTCCTTAGGCACGCCATCGAGAAGGATATTCTCGGCAAAGGAGTCATCTACGCGCTGGACGGTTTGTCTGCATCTGGTTTGAGGGCAAGGAGATGGCTCAACGAACTACCACCAGAGATGGCTGAGAGAATCAGTGCCACTATCGTCGACCTCGATCAAACCGCCCTAGCTTGGGCCACAGCATCCCACGAAGAATATCCCCCGGCACACGAACAGGGGGAGTTGGTTCCAGTACAGGGGGACCTCAGGGGCATCGTTCTCAACAGTGGAAGACACTGGGTAGACATAGATCCCTACGGATCCCCATTGCCTTTCTTGGACACGGCGCTACAGTCGCTGGCAAGAAGCAGCGTCATTGAAGTCAGCGCGACCGACACCGCAGCGTTGACGGGTTCCTCCAAGAGGCCGCTTCTGAGGCGCTATGGAGCACGAGTCAGAACTGATTGTCTAGCGCACGACTCGGGGCTCAGGGTTCTGCTAGCGGTCGTCGCTAGGACAGCTGCTAAGCATGACCGAATGATTGAGCCCTTGATTTCAATATGGGACTCCCACCACCTCAGGGTCTCAGCTAGAGTCATGAAGAGCGTAGAGGGTGCCAATGCGGTGGAGAGTAGGATCGGATGGAGAGTATATTCGCCGACAGAGGAGGAGGTCTCAGCATCCGCGGCATCGAACTTGCATCACGGCGATTCGTTCGAGCAGATGCCCATGAGTTGTCTTCTGCCCATCGATTATCCGCTGAATCGCAATGATGCGAGAGTCTCGGGGCCGCTCTGGGTTGGTGCTATGGGAGATGCCTCGGCAATGTTCTCGATGACCACAGAGCGGGCTCTAGAATTCTGTGGACCAGAGGATGACGATGACGATCCGTTGGGTTGGGGTCCTCGCGATTTCGAGCAAGAGCGCAGGAGGGTTGCCAGAAGTGTGCGCAACATCAGCGAAGAAGCAGGAGTAATCGATGCCCACCACCACGTAGTCGTAGACGACTTAGCCTCTTGGCTCGGGATTGGCGCCCCGCCGAGCCCAAGTAAGATGGTCAAGGAACTACGTGATGCGGGTCACAGAGCGGGGTTGGCCCATTACGGCCGTCCTTCGTTCAGGACCGATTCCCCCTGGCAGGATATCGCCGAAGCAGCTAGGTCGCTTCAGCCACCGATGTAGGACATCTCTATCCTAGGTAGGGACGAGGTCTCAGATGACCTCATCTCGCTGTATCTGTCAGTCCTGCGACTCCATACCGCCGTGATTGCTTCAGTCAATTCACCAATTTCTGAGTCACCATGAATAATTGCACGGAGATCGTGGCCTCCGGAAGCGAATAGGCAGGTGAACAGGTGCCCATCTGCGGACAACCTAGCTCGAACGCAGTCGCCGCAGAATGGTTCCGAGACGGATGAGATGAATCCGATCTCGCCTGAGCCGTCCGTGTGCGCCCACCTAGTTGCTACATCGCTGGGTGACTCTGCCTCGATTGGGGCAAGATCGAACTCACTTTGCAGAATCTGGAGAAGGTCGCACGAGGGGATAACCTGGCTGGGGCTCCAGCCATTGGTTCTACCAACGTCCATGTACTCGATAAATCGGACGGTGACTCCTGTCCCCCTGAAGTGTCTGACTAGAGAGGGGACTTCGGTCTCGTTAATCCCCCGTTGAACCACGCAATTTACCTTCACCGGACCGAGGTCGTTATCGATGGCGGCCTCGATGCCGTTGAGCACTGACTCGACGGGAGTTGTGCAATCAGCCATACTAGAGTGGATTTGTGGGTCTAGTGCATCCAAACTGACCGTTACGCGATCAAGTCCGGACTTCGCAAGAAGACTCGCTTGGTCACTGAGTAGGGATGCGTTCGTCGTGAGGGCGGTCTCGACACCGAGAGCTGAGAGCATTCCCACTAGTCTCGGCACATCTGGTCTCAGCAGAGGTTCGCCTCCGGTAATCCTGACCTTGGTAAGGCCGAGCGGTAGGCACGCACCGACGAATCTCTCAATTTGCTCAAATGACAGGAGGGCCCTCCTAGGTAGGAAAGTGTGCTCCTCGCCAAATCTCTCTCTTGGCATGCAATAGCGGCATCTGAAGTTGCACCTATCGGTTACCGAGATTCGAAGGTCCCTGAGGGGTCTACCAAGCCTGTCACGCACCACGAAGAGACGGGGCGGTTCGGGGTGAAGAGTTTGACTGACGGCGAACAGGTTGAAGAAAGGGGAGTTGTTGCCAAGGTCGAGCAGCATGCTGGAGATCACACAGAAGGCCAGGGACATGCTCGGCCAGTTCGCAGAGCAGGCTGAGAATGGTGGAAATCTATCTCTCAAGGTTGAAATTGTGGGGCGTGGCCCAAAGGGATTCCAGTACGATTTGCAACTTATTGGAAGCGAAGATGCTCAAGATGACGATATCGAGGTCGAGGTCGATGGTGTTGCTGTTTTTGTGGGAGCTCGGAGCGCGCCATACCTAGAAGGAACCACTCTTGACTACAAGGAGACTCTGATGGGTGGTGGATTCAGCTTTGACAACCCCAACCCCCTATGGATCGACGATCTCTCACGAGAAGTTGCCGAAGTCATTGCCGAGCAGGTCAACCCAGTGGTGGCAACACATGGGGGGCACGTGGACCTAATTGGTGTCGATGATGGAAAGGCGGTCATCGCATTCGGCGGTGGATGTCAGGGTTGTGGCATGGTTGACGTCACCCTGAAACAAGGGGTTGAGGCGATAATCACCGAAGGTGTCTCCGGCGTCTCTGAGGTGGTCGACATCACGGATCACGCAGCTGGCACTAACCCCTTCTACTAGTTAGTACACCATGGGGACGTCGTCATCGTCGTCTGGTTCAGGTGCGGGGAGAGCGGTTGCCTGTGCACGTTCGAAGGCCTCCCTCACTCGTTCTTCGATGTTCTTGGCGTCCTCGAGCAGGCCCTTCACCGGGATCTCCAAGTCCATTAACTCACTCAGTCCCTCAATAGCAATCAGCGCGGCCCTCGCGTCTGGGTACATAGGGTTGCACTCCGCGAGTAGGGCGGTGACATCGAGTCCTCTCCTCTCACCCTCTGCTACCAGATAGCCAGCGATTCCCGCCACGACTCCTTGCTGAATGCGTTGTATTTCCGAGTTGTCGAGTTGATCGCGCCCGATGCCGGTCGATGACACTCCCCACAACTCACTTTCCTCCTTGATGCCTAGGTCATTGCTGACCACGCCATCGATTACGATAAGCCGGTCAAACCCGCCCTTGGTGAACCACTCCAGAACCGTGTTGGCGAAGTAGACGTCGTGCTCACTGGGGAACTGAATTTCAGAGGTGAAAACACCGATGCCCTCGCCTTGGTAGACACGAACCGGGTGCTTTGGCACGGAATCATGAATCAAGGCGACTGCGGGGAATTTGGGATGAAGGACGGTGCCCATAGGGTTGAGGTTGAGGGAGCTGATCAGATGCGAGGTTGCAATCACGCCGACAGAACCCACGGTAGAGAAACCGCAGATTGCCGTCCCACCAAGTCGGGAAGGGTCAGCCTCGGTGTGCAGTACGAGAGGATACCCATTGCTCGAATCGTCGCTCATGCATCTTCCCCGAGGGGACGCTCTTTGAATCTCACGGCTTCAGGGATTAATTCGTGATGTAAAGGAAATTGCGAAAAAATTAACCTGATAAGTCACGAGCGCGAGGAAGGAGCATGGCAACCGGCGCGGAAAAGGACCTGGGGAGGATGTACCTCATGCTTGGTTCGCAGGAGATCAACCTTGCCGACTACACCAAGGAGGCCAACGATAGATGGCTCAAAGTCACCCCCCAGGACACTTGGTCGTCTACTCTGTCGAGGGTCAGGATAGCACGTCAGGAGGCATTGGAGAGATCTCTCGAGGTAATCCGCAGCAGCGGCTTCCCAGACAGAGGGTCCTCGTTTGCAAGGCTCCTGGATTCTTGTGGTATCGAGAACAAGGCGGATGTCGTGCTGGCTGCCATCCAGTACATGAGGTCGGTCGAGAAGGAAGGGCACACGCAGCCTCGCGAATTGCGCAGACTAATCGTGGAGACTAGGAAGTGGAGCAAACGTGCTGTGATGAAGTGGAACATCTCGCTGTACATCAGCAGGATGCTCGAAGGCGGCTTCGGTGGAGGGAGATATCCTTTCTTGGAGTACCCTCGCAGGCGCCCACGCAAGTACGGATACGTCGTCCTGACGGAAGCCGGAAGAGACCACTTGGACCGTCTCTCCCTGAGCAGGTGAGGCGATGACGGAGAGGGACAAGGACTGGTCATTCACGTCCCACGTCGGGGAGGACTTGCGGGGCGCTGAGCTAGCAGGGGCAAACCTGCGAAGGGCAGTGCTTGACAGGGCTGACCTCGAGGGTGCCAACCTCTCGGGAGCTGATTTACGCAACGCCTCGATGAGGGGAGTCAATCTGATGAAGGCGACATTGGACGGCGCAGACCTCAGGGGCGCGAGGATGGTCAAGGCCAGGCTGGGACTTTCAAATCTTCAGGGCGCGAGGCTGGACGGCGCGGACATGAGGGGTGTCCGTGGCAAGTACGCAGTCTGGCGAGACGCCAACTGGTGGGATGCGAAGATGGATGACTCTCTGCGCAGTGCCCTGGAGAAGAAGTGGCCACGGGGCTAACCATCAGGTGACAGTTTCGAAAGCCCTTCCCGCATCCAATCGGGGACTGGTATCTTCTGCTTCACGTCGCTCATGTCGACGCAGACCGTGACTTGGTCAGAGGTCCAGCACAGAACGTCGTCCTGATTGCGGAACTCGTAGCGCCATGAGATCGATGTGTTGCCAATTCGCGGGACGGTGATGGTGCAGTGCACGGTGTCGCCATAGGCCAGAGGGTGCAGGAACTGGGCATCGCTGTGCACCAGCGGGAACCCTATTCGGTGCTCGCTCAGAATCTTGTCGTAGTGCATCCCGCACGAGTGCTCCCAGGACTCCTCGTAGAACCGATGGGCAAGATCCCAGAACTGGGGGTAGTAGACGATCTTGGCCAAGTCGACCATAGGGAAGTCGACGCGTCTCTGCGAGGTGAATGCCATGAATCTCCCTCGGGGAGACCATCTTTGAACGCTCGCTTGCCATAGTGGCGGACCCACCGCGATTCGAACACGGGTTTCCAGCTCCGGAGGCTAGAGTGATATCCAGGCTACACTATGGGTCCAGAGAGAGTCCTAGGGCCCTCCCTAATTGAACCGGTCGCACATTGGCGACCGGTCAACTGGGGGGTTGATTGCCTAAGCTCAGCGCATTGGGGGCGCGTACTGGATACCACCCTCTGAGACGAGGGCGTTTAGGGTACCGGAACGCGCAATCAGGCAGCCTGACATGGCTGCCGATCCGCTGGTACCGTCGTAGGTGCCGTCGCAGAACGCGTCGTCGTAGGCTTCGCCGTAGTTTCCTACTGCAGACAGGACATCCTGCATCCAGGTGTTCAAGAGCGGGTTGTCGTTAGTTCCCAGACCGAGGTTCTCGGTCAGAAGTCGACACATTCCGGGGTCGCTACCATCACACGCCGCGGAGGCCATGGCAGCGTAGTTGGACGAGGTCACGCCCATCTCCTCGGCGGTCACCATGCCGTACCATACCCATGCCACGACGTCCTTCCAGTCTGTATCGTAGTCCCTGACTGCAGCGCCCAGTGGCTCCTTGGACATCAGCTCGGAGGCAATCCAGATGTCTGATCCGACATCGCCATCGTTGTCCAACTGCCACTTCTTGGCTACCATTGCGGACATGTCGCCGGTGAAGGCGTCGCACTCACCAGAGGTGAACTTGGCAGTTGCCTCTGCAGCGTCAGCCACGGGGACGGAGGTGAACGAGATGTCCCTTGAGGTGAACCAGTCCACCATGTTGCCCTCGGTCGTGGTACCTATTCCGACGCAGATGTTCGCGCCGTTTAGTCCAGCGGCCGAGTTGCCAGCATCCGCAGCCGGGTACACGTCCTCGCGTATTAGGATGCCCTGCCCGTCGAAGAAGTTCATGCCTGCGAAGTCTGCGTTCAGGTCCGCGTCACGGCTGGTAGTCCAAGTCGTGGTGCGGATCAGCACGTCGATTGTGCCGGCGGCCAGCTTCTCGAAGCGGTCCGAGCCCGAGGCCGGGATGTACTCCACGTCGGTGTCGGGGTTCAGCCCGATCGCTGCTGCCAAAGCTCGGCAGTAGGATATGTCCAGACCAGAGCGCACGCCCGTGGCTGAGTCCAGGTATCCCATGCCGTACTGGGACTCCTTCACTCCGCACTTCATGGAGCCACGAGCTATGATTACGTCCAGTGTGCTTTGGACGCCGGATCCTCCGGACGAAGCGCCGTTCTCGTAGCCATCATCGTAGCCCTCACCGTAGCCCTCAGTGTACGCTTCCGAAACATTGACCTTGAGGTCCGCCACCTGTGAGATCAAGTGGGCATTTTGGTTCTGGAGTACGGTATTGTCTCCTTCGCCGGCCGCTATCAAAGCCTCGAGGGCGGCTATCTGCGCCTCATTGGCGGCTATCTGCACCTCATTGGCGGCGATGGTTGCTTGATCGGCCTCCATTGCGGTTTTATTCTCCGCCGCTGAGGCCTCCAACTCAGCCACTCTGTCGATATGTGGCTGGGCGTCCTCTCCTGCGCAACCCGCGAGTGGTGTTGCAATCATTATTATGGCCATCAGAACAGCAGTTCCTCTATTCATAAGCCTCCGTGGCAAGTTTGGCTAATTGAGTTTCCTCCGGAATCGGAAGAGTGTTGGCTCCGCGAGTCGTTCATGGATGGCGGACCCACCGCGATTCGAACACGGGTTACGAGCTCCGCAAGCTCATGTGATATCCAGGCTACACTATGGGTCCAGCGGTGTTTCGACGGTAGGCTCCTGCTTAATCCCGACGGTTTTCAGTGTTCACATCACGAGCGGGAGGATCGCCTTCCATCTTGGCTCTGCCAGCTTCTTCGCGTTGGGGGCAATCCTAGTGTTCTTGATCTTGTGAGTGAGGACACCGTGCATCCCCTCAACGGAGAACTTGACCCTTAGCTCGAGCATCCTGTCCCTCTCCGCAGTGGTCATCTGGTCGGAGTCCAGTTCAACCGAGGTTGAGTTCTCGTCGCCCTCGTTATGCAAGTTCAGGGTGCGGCCTTCGATGCTGGCCCTAGGGGAGAAATCGAAGTCCTGGGGGTCGTTCATTCGGACGTCGGCATCGACCACCAAACGCCCTCTGACAGTCACTTTGGTTATCTCAAACGACTTGACCACGCCTCTGCCAAGGTCAGGTGGTTGAAAGGCCTTCGCACGGGGCCATGAGCATTCAGATTCCGACCTCGCTGATTCGCAGAATAAGCACTACGAAATGTGCCTCGAGGGTCCAGTCGTTGCCCTGATCCGGGTCGATGCCGTCAATGGGAAGATCGGGGTCACACTGCAAGGCGGTGATGGTCCACTCCCACACCCCCTGTCCCACCCTCTCGCCGGGCTGGTTCAGCAATGATGACTCCAATGCTTGCTTGGAGTCTGCAGTAATGGTGTAGCCTGACTCTGGAATTGAGTTCATGTCCATTCTCTCCAAGTAGGCCGACGCGTTCTCAGTGATGTTGTCATGAGTGGTGATAGTCGATGAACTCAAGCCAGAGAGGGGGACTTCCATACCGAGGGTGAAGTTGTCCTCAGGCCACTGGATGGGCAGGAGATCTCGGGCCAAGGTGAGAGTTGCGGAAACAGAAATGACTCTCGCCCCTTCGCCCGGATAATGCTCGATTTCGTACGAAGTGCCCTGCTCCAGGTACCCAGACCAGTCGTAGTACAAGTGAGTCTCCTCCCATACCACTCTGAAGGTCCGCGCTAACACCCTGAGTGTCCATAATGACGTGGTTGTGGCCCCGTTGTCATCCACCACTGTGACGGCTCCCGTGTGGTTGCCCGTTTCGTTGTACATCACCTCAGCTACTGCACCGCTCTGATCGGCATCGTTCAGGGGGTCGCCGTCACCGTTCGAGTCCAGATAGGCGTCGAAATCCCACATAAACTCCAATGCCCCTCCCTCGTAGTCAGTGGATGAGCTGGCATCCAGCAATGCGGTCTGGCCTGTCTTAACGAAATCTGGCATTTCTAGCACAATTTCCGGGGGAGCGTTGACGAATATGCTGATGCTAGCAGAGTCGGTCGAGCCCTCATCGTTGGCAACAACGACCTGCACAACGAAACTGCCAGGTTGACTGAACATATGGCTGACTATTGCCTGCTTGGTTGTCCTCGAATCACCATCGCCGAAGTCCCAGCGGTACTCGTCGATTATAGTGGGTTCCGGGCTGGTCGAGTCCCTGGCATCGAAGTTGACCGTCTCACCGGCGTTGATTATCTCCCTATCTGCATTGATGTTCGCATTCGGGCTCCCTGGACCCATCCCTCCGCAACCAGAGAGCATCTGCGCGACAAGCAGCAATGCAACTGCAACGGCGCGCGAGTCCATTCCCATCAATAGTAGTATGAAACGGCCCCTCATAGGTATGTTGGGTGTTCGGGAACTCAAATCTGCATTGGGAGAGTTGAAGGGCGGTCTCGTTCGGAAGGAACCGTGACCAGTGGGATGCTAGCAGGACACCGAGTCTTGGGATTCGATCTCGAGACGACTGGCTTCAACCCCCGGTCAGATAGGGTGATTCAGTACGCGCTTGTAGGAAGCGAAGCCGACGAAACTCGAGTGAACCTGCACTCGTTGGTAAATCCTGGAATGAGCATACCAGATGAGTCGACTAGAGTTCATGGCATTACTGACGATGATGTCAGGGGATTGGATGGTTTCGCAAATCATGCTGAGAGGATATGTTCTCTGATTGAAGGAGCCGTAATCGTCGGTCACAACGTTATCGCTTTCGATTGGAAATTCGTTGAGATGGAGTGCATGAGGATTGGTTTCGAGGTGCCACAGCCTCATGCAATAATAGACACCTTGGTCATAGCTAGGAGGTTTGGGGTTCCGGGTAGCCACAAACTGGGTACGCTGTGCGATCGCTTTGACATCAGTCTTCAGAGGTCACATCGTGCGGATGTAGATGCGGGCGCGACTCTGCTCCTGCTGTGGAAGATAATGAAGGCGTATCCGATGAAGTTCAAGGGCACAGTCAAGGAGTTCGTGAGCTCACTGTCTCGTTGACCTGAGCAATGGCGACCATGGCAGAACCTCGCACCAGTCTCCGAGGTGCATTATCTTGCCATCTACTCTGGCGCTCCCGAGAAACAGTGCTCCGTCGTATTCGGAGGATGAAATCTCCTTCAATTGTTCTAAAGCTTGGTCCTTTAGTATAGCTCCGAACCTATGTTCTGAAACGTCCAAGTCGCCGTCATAGCCTACCGGCGGGGTCCGTTCAAATAGAGCGGCTCCGGATTCCTCGTCGAGCCGAACCAACCGAACTACCTCGTCCCGGAACATGCTGCCTGGTGGTAGTTCACCATCCCTTCTAGCGGCCCACCAGGCAGGGCACCACGCCTTCCACTCACAGAACGAACATGCTGCCGCACTAGGAGTTGCCTCAAGCGGCTCCTTGGTGGGTCTGATTCCCTCCCACGCCTCAAGGGCCTCGTCCAGTATGGGGGGGCCGTCTGCCCTGTGGACGGTCTGATTAGAGGAATACCACCCTTCGGCGTGGACCGGTGGATGGTCGGGTTTGTTCTGCTTGAGCAGGTCTCTGTAGAATCTCAGCTGCCTACTGACCTTCTCGTTCAGTTGCGCCTTAGGTGGGTTGCCGGTCTTCAGATCGGCAACAATCCACCCCACGAACTTACCATCCCTGACGTCGGAGATTAGCAGGTCGAGTCGTCCCATTAGCCGGCCGCACTCGGAAACCAACGTCTCTTCAGTTGCTAGGACGGTCGTCTGCACCTCCTTCCAGGTTCCCACGGAAACCTGAGAAAGTTGGGTTTGGGGTATATTGGACTTGGTGAACAGTATGTCCAGAGCCCCTACCAGACCGTCATACGCCTTGGTAATCATCTCCGACTTCCACCTAGGATGCCTAGGAGTATCTAGGAACCGGGTGCGTTCGATCTCCCAGTGGCTGTCAAGCACTTCCTTGGCCGTCGTTGGCAGCCAACCGGTCTCGTCGGCGTCCTTGTCGGCCAGAGGCAAATTGCACAGATCCTCCACGGAGTTGTGGATGGCTGTTCCCATCGATGAGGGCATACTGGCTTTGCGGGGCAGTCCCTGTCGTGAGAGCCAATACTTCCTAGGACACTCCTCGAACCTGTTCCAAGATGACGGAGATAACTGATAATCTCGGAATTCTTCCTCCACGTCCATAATCCATCTCCTTGGTCCGTTGGAGGGCCAGACGTGACAACGGTTAACAGCATTGAGTAGGAATTGTCCAACATGGCGGAGGGGCCAATGGTTGACGTCGACGAGGATGTCAACGCCTCTGGGGCGCTGCTGGTGAGTTGTTTTCCCTCTGTTGGCTTCGTAAGCAGTATAGTAGCCCATTACCTTGTTGACAAGTTGGAATTGGAGCTCGTTGGTGGCGTCCGCCACCGGGACTTGCCTCCTGTTTGCCTCGTTCAGGATGGTAAGCCTCTGCCCCCCCTCAGGTTCTACGCAGGTGAGCCGATATGCAACATGGAGCAATGTGACAGGGTTGTGTTAATCGCCTCCGAGATTCAAGTTCCACCTCAACTGAGCCTCCCGCTTTCGTCGGGTCTGATAGACTGGATCATCGAGTCTGGTGTTAGCTCCACGATAATGGTGGACTCATTCGCGCACGGGATAGGCAGCAGTCACAGCATATTCGATGACGACGAGGGTATGGAGTCGATGCTGGGTATCGGCTCCACTGACGCCACGCATGAATTGCTGAAGGAGATCGGGGTTCCTCTGCTGAAGCAGGGAGTCGTGGGAGGAATGACTGGCGTAATGATGGGAGAGTGTAGGAGGAGAGGCATAGACGCGATTGCTATTCTAGCCGAATCCGACGGCGAGATTGGGCAAGGGGCGATTCCGGACGCCAGAGCGGCTGCTAGGATAATCACCTGCATGGACGGCTTGCTCCCCGCGGTGCACTTAGATCCGGAGCCTCTGCTTGAGGAGGCTCAGAGGATAGAGGGTCAGATTCGCGACATGATGGCCTTGCACCTGAATCCTCCGAAAGAGAGTGGTAGTGCCCCGACTGGGATGTTTGGCTAATCAGAACTCACCGAGCGTGTACTGTCTCTCCTGCGGTAGTTCCTCCAAGATTCTGCCCCCAAGTAACTCATCCAACTCGGATTCCGAGACTATCCTCACACCAAGCCTGGTGGCCTTGTCCATCTTCGAGCCGGCGGATCCCCCTGCCACGAGGTAGTCCAAGTTTCCGGAAACTGAGGAAACAACTTTGCCGCCCTCGGATTTTATGGAGAGCGTTATCTCCTTCCTCGGACGGCTCAGCGTCCCCGTGATGCAGAAAGTGGAGCCGGAAAGAGGGCCTTCGGAAGGCTTGGCTTCATTCCCTTTGATCTCAATCTGATCATGGAGGTCCAGTATGGTCTCCCTCCTCTCGGAGACTCCGTCCAGAAGTAAGTTTGCAACCGTCTCCCCAATCCTGTCAATGGTCACTAGACGCTCGACCGCATCCTCCCTGTCCGTGGTCATCTCCATTAGGTCGTCTAGAGTTCTGATCTCGGTGCACACAAGAGATGCTATCTCGGGGCCGATCCGGGGCAGTCCCAGTGCCGAGATGAAGGTGCTGAGAGGCATCGATCTGTTGGCATCCAACTCCTCAAGGATATTACTGGCCGATTTTTCCGCCATCCTCTCAAGGCTCAGCAACTCTTGTTCCCTCTCCCCGAGGCGGTAGAGATCGGCGATGCTTTCAACCAGTCCAGTCGAGCACAGTTGCTCGGCGAGTTTCTCTCCTATACCGTCCATTTCCAGAGTTCTACACCAATACAGAATTCTCCTCTCGAGACGGGATTGGCAGTTCATGTTCGTGCAGCGGATGAAGGCCCCGTCCTCAATCAGCGTAGTTGAGCATCGGGGGCACTCTGTTGGGATTTTGACTTCCGATCTAGCCGGGAGGTTTTCGGCGAACTGCGTCCCGTCGGAGTGTAACCTTCCACTCAAGTCGGACTCCTCTGCCGGACCCAAGACCTCGGTAATCTTCGGGATTACATCGCCTCGACGTACGATTCTGACTCTGTCGCCTATCCTAATGCCGAGACGCTCGACCTCGCCGCGATTATGCAGAGTGGTGTTTTCAACGGTCACTCCAGAAACCGTTACTGGTGCTACCCTTGACACGGGAGTGACGTTTCCCGTTCTACCAGTCTGCCAGAAAACGTCCATGAGGACTGTTGTTGCCTCCTCGGGAGGAAACTTCCACGCCAGTGCCCATCTGGGATGATGGGCCGTCATACCCAGAAGTTCGCGCTTGTCCAGACGGTCGAGCTTGATTACAACCCCGTCAATCTCCCAAGCGGCGGATTCGCGAGATTCGAACCACTGGCTTGTCAGGGACACAATCCCATTGGTAATCGAGGCATCGTCCTCACCGGATACAACCGTGTTTCCAGCAATCTCGATACCGGCCTCTTCTAGCCATGAGATAGCATCTGAATCCAGATTGAAGGATGGGGGTTCAGGGCTCTCAGGATGGCGTTCGGTGCCTACAGGAAACTCGACTCCGTAGGCCATGAACACCAAGTCCTCCGGGCGCCCCTTGCCGGCATCGGCGTGCTTCTGGCGCAAGGAGCCGGCGGCTAGATTACGCGGGTTCGGTGCGACCTCGGAGTACTTGTCTCTGAAAATAGTCAGTGGCATCACAACTTCTCCCCTGACGTGGCAGTCCCCCTTCCAGCCGATGGACTCGGGGACGTTTCTCAGGCGTCGTGCGTTGGCAGTCACATCCTCCCCCCTCACTCCGTTCCCCCTAGTAGCTGCCCTGACTAGCCGCCCTCTCCTGTACTCAAGTGAGAGAGCGGATCCGTCGAGTTTGGGCTGGCACACGAACCTCCGGCCCTGAGCTGTAGTCTCAGAGACGAAGTGGGAAACCTCCTCCTGAGAGGTAGCTTTGTCGAGACTCAGCATCGCAAACAGGTGGTTCACCTTGATTGAGCCTGGAGGGGGGTCCGATCCAACCCTGTTCAGTTGGGGGTGATCCGGAGAGAGCTCCTTCAACTGAACCCAAAGCTCGTCAAACTCGGCATCGGGTATCTGTGGTTTCGCCTTGTTGTAGTAGAGGTCGGAATGGAGTTCCAGTTGCTCTGCTAGCCACTGGATTCGGGCGTCATTTCCGGCCTCGGCCGAAGGCTCCGCTGCCATGGTGACCCAAAGGGGGCGATGCCCTTCAAACTGACCTTTGAGGCTTCAAAGAGAGGGCAGTGGTGGGCCTGCCAGGATTTGAACCTGGGTCGCGCGGCCCCCAGCCGCGAAGTATAGGCCAAACTAACCTACAGGCCCTTGGGCTTCCCCGGGGAGTGGGTTCTGGGTCAAAGCCCTGACGGAAGATTATTGTTGGCGCTCGACGCTGAAAGGGGCGACCTCATCGATTAGATCGATGTGGCCTACGAACATTCTACGGCAGCAGTATCGCTCGAATCCTAGGTCATCCAGAACCTTTCTGGGATTCTCTCCACCATCAACCGCCTCCTTGAATTGCTGATACTTGTGAGCGATTACCTTGCCGCAACTCCAACACCTAACTGGGATTATCATTCGGACACCTACCTATACGATTTCTGCCATTTCTTTCGAGCGCCGCGACCCATTTGATGCTTAGGCTCCTTGCGACGGGTGTCGCTAACAATCAAGCTCCGGTCGTATCTCTTGTATACTTTCTCTAGTTCCTCGTCCTCGCCCTCGGCTCCATCGTTGTACTCAACGAGACCTCGGGCGATTGCGGTCCTAATCGCGTCCACCTGGCCCATCTGTCCGCCTCCCTTGACATCGACCGAGATGTCAACTCTTTCGAGGCGATTCATCGCATCTGCGATTGTTAGTGGCTCTATGGCCTTGCTGCGAGCGAGTTCGGGTTCCATGATGTGGATTGGCTTGCCATTGACTCTGACTCTGCCTTTCCCCGGTTTAAGGGTGGCTCGTGCGACAGCGGTCTTGCGCTTGCCGCTGGTGTTGACAATCTTGGGTCCCTTCTTCTTGGCCATTGTCACTCACCCCCCCATCTTGTTCCATCGACCCCTAGGTGAGAACTGATTTCACCTAAGCGGATGAACTTGTTAGGGAACTTGCGCTCGATGTTCGAGGTGTCACCCCACTCGTGGTCATCGGGCAGATTGTCGCCAGAGAGGTTTGACGGAGTTCCGATCATCACACGGAGATCCCTGAGCGCCTCGCGACCGCTGCTGTTCTTCTGGTACGGCAGCATTCCTCTGACTGTTCGCTTGATGATCATGTCAGGCATCCTGGGGAAGAAGGGTCCCTTCCTTGGGTGGTTTAGTTTGTACTTAGCCCTGTAGTCGCTGAGAACCGTCGACCTCGGACCGGAGACAATTGCTTCCTCGGCGTTGATTATTATGACCCTCTGCTGCTTGCCAGACCTGCGGGCCGATATCATCTCCTTGGCGACCTGGCTGGCGAGCCTTCCCAGGATCTTATCCTTGGCATCGTAGACGGTGGTATCAGACAAGTATCCTAACCTCCTTGCCGTTCGGATTCTCGTCCATTAGCTCGCGAATGCTAAGCGTCCTCCCCCCGGAAGCCTCTATCTTGGTCCTAGCCCCCTGACTGAAGCTGTACGCAGCGACAGTCTGTCCGCCGTTGATCTCACCGCTTCCCAAGACCTTTCCTGGAACTAATATTGTCTCCTTCTTGGAGGAGTGTCTGGAGATTTGGCTCAGGTTTGGCTCTGCCCAGTTTCTACTACTGATCTCTAGCCTTCCTGCTATGTCCCGCCAGAGCGATGAGCCGGTGTTTCTGCTGTGATCCTTTAGGTCGTCGATTAGTGACACCAAAGAGTGATTGGTCTTCCTATGTGCTTTACTCATAGCAATCGCCTCCTACTTCGGGTAGCGCGGCCACCGGAGTCGGTGTTATGAATCCTACGGGACGCCCCAGAGGGGCGAGTCGCGCTGGTCCGTAGAGCAGGCAGTACTCGGCCCTAATCAGATATTGAATCCCTCGTCATCAGCCGAGTCGTCAACACCGGCGAACCTGATGTTGCCCTCAGCGTCCACAAACTGTCCCGCCTTTATCGAGGCCCCGTACAGAGTGGACTCGGTGGAGGTTGTCCTCAGTAGCATGCTGTCGCCCAAGGAGTTGTTCATCCTGCTAATCATCGCCGAAAGGACTTGGATTGATCTTTCTCGCTGGTCTGAGCCAATCTGATGGTCAGAGTACCTAGCCTCCTCGAAAATTGAGAAGAATTGGTCGAGTTCTTCCGGTGGGATGACACCTCCGAGCAGATTGTTGATAACGTCCTCGAACTCCCTCGTGGTCTCGAAGACCTTCTTCATCGCACCCTTGGACCTGAAGTACCTGATCAAGTCCTTGTAGCAATCGAAGATGGCTTGGATATGGTCGTTAGAGGCCTTCAATGACATCAGTGAATCGGTCAGTATTCCACGCAACACCTCGATCTTTCGACGTTCGCGATAGTTCTGGTACATAATCACCCCAACCAGTATCAACGCAGATGTGGCAATCCCGGAAATCACCATCGCCTGGGTTGTCAAGAAGCTCGCCCTAGCATCAACGATAGGTTCACCGAGGAAAATTACAGGAGTGCTGTTGAGCCACTGTTCGACGAAGAACGGCAGGTTTTCGTCGGCCGATTGGAAGTGCACCAGTACACGCCATCTGCCGTCGACGGCAACTACTTCGGTTCCCTTCCCAGGCACCACTTCGCCCGTGTAAACGAAGGAGAAATTGGCTACACCGCCCTCGTTGGTGGTCATTAGCTCGACCTGCTCGATCTCCCACTCCGAACCGTTCCAAAACTGCCGGATGAAGTAGACTGTCTGGCCCTCAACGGCGATGTCCAGCCTATCCCTGTATATGGCGACCTCCCCCGCTATTATGTCCCCCTCTTCGAATCCCGTCGGGCTTGACCAATGCTGCTTCAGCAGGATATCGACTTTACTTCTGACGAGTACCTCAATGTCCACGTAGGAGCTGTTCAAAACGGGGTTGTCCTCAGCTCTACAGCCCCCAGGAATTTCCCTGTCGGGTTCGTATGCGACTCTGACGGTCCTGAAACCCTCGAGTTTGTTTCCGCTTGGTTCCACGCCCCTTCTACTAGGGTTGTCATCCGGGTCGGCCGAGTACCAGTCGAACTGGCCGGTGCCGTCGGTCGTGATTGCTGTAGCAACCGGGCGGGTGTTGGTTTTGGGGTCCAGATAGATATTGAGGCACTTGCCTCCTATCGGCTTGCCGTTGGTCTGAGCCAACTTAGCGTTGATGTGGAAAGATTCCTTCAGGTACAGGATTTCAAATGTAGAACCGTTCGGGAAGGTGTATGTCAAGTAATCCGATCTAAAGGGACCGATTTCCGTTATGTCTACGGTCGAATTAGAGAAAACTGGGAAGAACTTGGTCATACTGGCATTGTGATAGCGATATCTGTCATTGTTCTCGTATGAGTTGTACTCTATCCTTACCTTCGCTTGTCCGGCGTCTACACCTGAGAGGGGGCAGACTATCTCGAAGAAGCCGTTTTCGTCGGAGATTCCAGGTATACATGAGGTCACTCCCCTGTCACCGGTATCCATCTCGTAAGTGATTCGAATAGCCCTGCTCGACAAGTTCCCACCAAGCTCGTCGACCAGTTGCCCTGTGACAATCATCGGCTTCTCAATGGGCTTACCTGTGTTCGGGTCAATCTCTGAGGTGTAGACTATCTGGTCGTCTACCTTCAAAGTTGTTCTACCGATTAGGCTGAAGCCATCAACTTGGAACTGCAGTACCTTCCTGAAGTGGTCGCTATTCTCGATGATTGCGCACGGATCCCAAGCACCCGAGGTTGCCAGCATTTCGGCTGAAAGGGGCTCGCATCCCTCGTGGGGTAGGTTCTCCTCAAACCTCACAATAACGTTGACAGGTCCGAAGCCATTGGGCAGGTAGGAGAATGGGTCGTCCTTGAGCAACTGCGGGTTCAAGATGGTCTCATACCAAATCCCAATACCGCTTGGGCACAGTTCGGAATAGGGGTCGTCCATTGCCTGTTGTGCAGTTATCATCTTCCGATGGGTTCTGTCCTCGAAATCGGTTCCCTCGAGAATAATAGTGACGTTGCCGCCCATGTCGTAGCCGTTGGAGTCTTGGAAGACTCCCGCGCACCCGTTGAGATTGTCGCCGCCGGTGTCCTTGATGAAGGCGGTTTCATTGTCTTGTAGTATTTGTGCGGTGACGCGCCACTTGTCTCCGCTAGACATCATATTTCCAGAGGTGTCCTGTATGTTGATGTAGGTCCTGGAAACCACCCAAAGGTGTATCCCTGCGGAGCTGCCCTGCCTAAGGGGGTCTCCGAGATAGGAAAACCCGAGTGTAAAGTTTCCGAGGGTGCCGAGTTCTGTCAGGTTCACCTTGAAAATCCCGTTGTTGTCGGTGATTGCGATACCGTTGGAGCCGTCCTCCGACCAGTTCCAGTTGACAGGGACTTCTCTGACTGGTTGGTATGCGTTGTCTATCAGACGGGCTTCCACCGTTGTGTTCTGCCCTCGATAGAGGCGCGGTACGTTGTTGAGTTGGAAGTCCGTTGTTCCGATGACCGTGACGTTGCCGTAGGCGCCGGTTGCCGCCAGAACATCTTCCTGATCTCCAGTGAAGTAGTAGTCTGTGAGTGTGAAGTCGGACTTAACACCGAACGTTCCAGCGGGATATTGGGAGTACCAAGTCCAGTTGTAATCGAAAGTAGCTAACCCGCCCACCATGTTGGGAGTACGGGAGTACGCCGTCTCTAGGCTTCCAGCGAAAGCCCCATTTTTATCCACGTCAACTTGGAGAGCAATCGCGTCCTGAGTCCATGGAGCCAACGTCCTATTCCAGACAGAGCCGATGACTCTGAAGGTCTCTCCAGTGAACATCTCGGGCACTATTTCGCACCTAACATCGCTATTGGGGAGGAGGGGGTCGACCGGTCCGCAAGGCGGTGCGTCGAAATCGGCGCCGTTCTGCATTGAAATGGCCCAGTGAGTCCCATTCGATGATAGGAAGGGGTTTAGCGCGCCACCCGCTATCTCGTTCAGGCCTGAGGGTGACCCATCCCACAAGATGGGGTATGCCTTTCCGAGGCTAGTCTCGGAGTAATCCAGACCCGCGTTCGCCAACGACGGGGCGTGGAAGAGTGCCCGCCAAGCACCGAATGAGGAGCCTGTGAACTGGGTTGCGTCCCAGAAGTAGACCGGTCTGAAGGATGACACGTACATCTCGGCCTCGATGTACATCCTGTGCATGGAGCGGATGAAGAACGAGTCCGTCTTGGAGCCCTCGAGGTGGGGCCAAGGGTACTCGTAGGAGTCGTCCAAGCACCGGCCCAAATCAGGTCTTGAGTATCCGATGAAGCTGTAGTCACCAACCGGGAGAGTGGTGTTCTTGTAGACGTAAGCTGGGCTACCGGGTGGTTCTACCAGGGAATGAGAGCCTACGATTCCATTATCAGGGTCGCATCGGTTCCAGATGATTTCCTCGTAGCCACCAGTGAGCATGCCGGGTCCGTTGTCCAACAGAGAGTTCCACTGGACCTGTTCCCAGACATCATTTGACTGGTTGTAAGACAAAGAGACCCAGCCACCCAAGTCCGCCCTGTATCCAGATCCGAAATGGTCGTAGACGGTTGGGTGTGTGATGTTCCCGAACTCTCCCCCACTGACAGTGAAGGATATTGGGGCGTGGGGAATCCTGTTGTCGAATATTCCCCGTTCGTAGTCGGCCGTGTAGTGGAGCTTAAAGTCGAGTTTCAGCGGTTGCTCGTCGGCCCTGAACCTCTGCCCAGCAACGAATCCAATGGTAGTGTTAGCCTTCACCTCCACTGGGAAACCCGATTCCTTGATGCCATCTCCGTCCATGTCAACAAGCGTGGTGCTGTGGTCGTGCACGAACATCTCCGTGACCTCCGCATATACCTCGTATGTCCAATTAGGCCCAACACTGATGTCCTCAGGAAATAGGAACTGCCCCACGATGTACCGTCCGAGATCGTCCGTAAGGACGTCGATTGTCTCAATAATTGAAGTTTCGTTGTCGATGTAACGGATGTGGACCTGGACTGGGAGCTGGGGTGCTGGAATAAACGTCGAGGTATCCTCGTCGAGCCAGAAAACGGTTCCATTGAAAATTGCTGGTCTGTTTTGATCCAGCCAAAGAACCGGTTGCGAGGTCAAGGTGATTCGGGTGGTAATCTTGTCATCGTCATCAAGAATTCCATTGTTGTCGGAGTCCCAATCGGAGCTTCCCCCGTCGAATTCCTCGGTCTTGTTATCTGGATTGGCCCAGTTGCCTACCGATGGGCTGTTCCAATCCAAGTCGAGTCTGCCGTCGTTGTCGTCATCTACGTCGAAGTAGTCGGGTCCGGTAGAGTTGTTACTGGGATTGGCCAAACCTACGCCTCCGCCGAAGTCGTCGTGGTCCCAGGGGTTGGTCGACTCCATGCCGAACCTAGAGGGCCAGAGCATGACTTCGTCCTCGTCTCTCATACCGTCATAGTCGTCGTCATCGTCGATGTCGTCTCTGATATCGTCGTTGTCGTGGTCCCAAGGAGCGATGGGGAAGTCGAGGCCTATGGGGAGGCGCTGTAGCTCCAAGTCGTTGGGGATGCCGTCCCCGTCCCAGTCGTCGTCGGCCCAGTTGACCAGGCCGTCGTTGTCGTGGTCCCAGGTCCTCTGCTCCTCGCCTATGAAGCAGTATAGTGCCTCCTCGATGGTGTCGGGTACGCCATTGTTATTATCGTCGAAGTCCTCACCGTCGGGTACGCCGTCGTTGTCGTTATCTACGTCATAGTACTCAGGGAACAAGAGTCCCTGTCCCAGCACTCCCTGGTCCCAGACCGACTGGTAGATTCCGTCAAGGTCGGGGTCGGTGTCGAGTCCGTCGTCGTCCCCGTCCTCGCAGTTGGAGCCAGTGAAATAACCCCAATCGTCTGTTCCTTCATCGTCGTCCAGATCATCGTTGGTGTCGATCTCGAAGTAATCCCAGATGCCATCGTTGTCGTCATCTACGTCATAGTGGTCGTAGACTATGTCCCAGTCGTCGTCCAGATCGTTGGTATTGTTGTACATGCAGTTGGGTGTCCAGGAGAAATCAGGCATTGGCTGGCCGCAGTCTATGTCTGGGTCCAAATGGTTCGGGAGGTAGTCCGCAACTTCGTCGGGGAAGAGATTGGCATTAACATCGGCAGTCCATTGGAAAAGGCCGAAGTTCAGGCCGATGTAGGCAATCCAGAGGTCACGGTTGTTCTTCATCTGCACATTAAACTCGCCGGTTTGGTCTTCATGTATCGGCGACATGGTGCTGTAGGGGATTGCGATGGTGGGTGCTGGGTTGCTTCCTGGATCGAAGGTGAACCAGAAGCAGTTACTTTCGCAGGCGTACCAGTCGTTTGGATGATTGCTACCATCGTATGCGCCGTCGTCATGCTCCGAGTCCGGGCGGGAGCTGTAAGGTACGGTGAAGATTTGTCCCTGTGACTGGGTGGCGGACATGAGAGGATAGCCGAAAAGGAATGCATATTCGAGGCCGCAGAATCTTTCCTGTGTTGCAGACAGAATGATTGTGCCACAGGAGTTGCCGTCGAAAGAGCCCCCCATCTTGACGTCGTTCACATCGAGAATACCGTCATTGCCCTCGTCTTGATCCCACCAGTCGGGAAGTCCATCTCCGTCCTGGTCTACGTCGATTCCGTTAATTAGAGAGTCGCCGTCGATGTCGATGTCGAAGAAGTTGCCCCCATTATATGGGCTCCACTTCATTATTAGGAACCAATAGAACTCTGTGATTAGCCCGTTCTCCACCGGGAATGCGCTCTCGTCGTAGCCGTTGTAATCGAGCATGAAGTTATTATCTTCGATGAACGGGTTGAATCCCCATGTCATATTCCAATAGTAGTGGGGAACAGCAGCGTATGCATTGCCGTCCTCGGAGCCGTCGATTGCTTCGCCGTCGTCCTGTGGCCAACTGTTGCCATAGAACATGTCGGTGTTGTCGACGTCCACCAATCCGCAGTTTCCGTCGTCGGGGTCGTAGAAGTCGTTGATTCCATCGTTGTCGTCGTCCCAGTCCTCGTCATTCTGAAGCCCGTCTCCGTCAACGTCGGTATCGATGTCATTGGGTCCATCATCACGGTACATCGAGCCGTTTAACTCGTGGAGATCAGCATCATTGTCCAAGTCGCAGTCGGGGTCGATGTCCAACCAATCGAGAATGCCGTCGTTGTCGTCGTCGACGTCGATCCAGTTGTTCAAACCGTCACCGTCCCAATCGTTGAACCCGGTGTACGAGGTTCTCCACAGTATGCAGTTGTCACTGGGGTTTTGTGGGTTCGGGTTTAGGACGCTGGGGCAGTCCCACGTGACAACCTCGGACGAGTCGTTCAGGGGATAGGCGTCGAGTTCGTTGACGATACCGTCGTTGTCGAGGTCCCAAGGTATGTCAGTTCCATCGATCTCCCATCGTGTGGGGTTGTCTGGCCAATCAGTACCCCCCATATCGGAATCTAGCCAATCCCAGACCATGTCGTAGTCTTGGTCGATTGGCCTGAAGCGATCGTCGTCCAAGTCGCCATCGTAGTCAATTTCGCAATCAATTCCTGGCGTTTCGAAGTCCAAGGAGGCCACCGGGTAGTCTCCTTGCCCGTCGTTGTTTGTGTCAATCTGGTGGCAGGTGTCAGGTATGCCATCATTGTCATCATCCACGTCATACATGTCTGCGAGGCCGTCGTTGTCGTCATCCGTGTCCGTGGAGTCAGGGGCACCGTCATTATCGTTGTCAGGGTCGAGGAAGTTGGGGATTCCGTCACCATCCAAGTCGCCGTCTATTATCGTGGAGAAGCTCTGCTCGCGGGGGTGGTTGAGTGATTCCAGTAGAACATAGTTGAGACCCCCGACATAGTCCTTGTAATCGTCCCACGAAAGTGTCTGTGCTTCGTCCCAAAGTATCCCCTCATCCGAGTCGATTCTTATGGTGGGGTCATCGAATCTCCAAGGATGAATATCCTCTATGTCGTTCAGACCATCACCGTCGTCATCGAGGTCGAAGTAGTCCTGTATGCCGTCGGAATCGAAGTCGCAAGGCCAGTAGAACTGGTCTATTCTGCCGTCGTTGTCGTCGTCCTCGTCGTAAGAGCCCCGTCCCGAGCCGTCAATGTCCTCGTCGGTGATACCGTCGTTGTCGTGATCCAAGGGATTCTGATCTACGAGGTAGTAGTCCCCAACAGGATCGCCAGTCCAAGGGTGAATCGTGATTGGGTCGACAAATCGTTCCGTAGGGTCGTCCCAAGGATTATCGCCCAATGAGTAATTAATTGGCCCTTCTAGGATGCCGTCGTTGTCGTCGTCCCAGTCGAACTCGTCCGTGACACCATCGTTATCGTGGTCGAGTGGGTCGGTACCATAGCAGCCGTCGAATCGTTCGATGAGGTCGTTTATTCCATCGTTGTCGTCGTCCAAATCATTCAGATCGTCGATTCCATCGTTGTCGTGATCGTCGGTATTGGTCTCTTCGAGGAAGAAGCCGTAACTGGGATCGAGAGTGAGCGCCGAAACATCAGAGACTTTTCCGTATAACGATGCTGGATCGTAGTAGAAAGGGTCCTGAAATGCGGGCTCCTGGAAGGGGTTAGTTGCTGCGGGGTTATGGTTCTCGCCCTGAGTCGGACCAGAATGCTGGTTCAACTGCTGGTAGGCAGTTCTCTTAGGAACAACATCGATATTTGGTTGATTGTTACCTTCGTCCTCATTTCCCATAAGAACAAGCAATTGAGTGCTCATTAGCATTAGTACGGCCATAGAGATTGCTGACAGTATTCCCTGAGTTCCATCTCCGTCTTCCCTAATTGTCATCATATCACTGCTTACCCTCGGGAGGGTTGGCCCTGCCAAACCGGGCTGCTTATCAATGGATTGCCGTCCACTTACCTTTTCGTATCACACCGGCTTTGTAGTATCATCACGGTTTGGTGCTTTCTCAATCTCTGTGGTAGGGAGAACCGCGATTAATTTCTGTGGCCCTGTACAGTTGTTCCATCAAGACTGCAGCAGCCATCTCATGAGTCAGGGTAAGCTCGGAAAGAGAGATAATGGCGTCTGCTCGCTCCTTGATTGAGTCGCTGAAGCCTTGAGCAGGTCCAATGGCCAAATGGGTCGACTTGCCTCTTAGTTCCGCTGAGGTGAGCCAAGAAGCCAGATTCGCGCTGGAGATGGAGTCTCCTTCCTCGCCGAGCAAGACCAGTAATCCCGGTAGGGCTAGGATTCTGGCTTCGTAGTTCAAACCTTTTTTGTCAACATGAATCTCTAGGCTGATTCCACGGTTCCTGACTCTGCTTTCGTAGTCTCTCAGTATAGAAGCAATCGCCTTGTCCTTCGGCTTGTCCAGCAGGTGAACTACCACGCGACCCATGCCCTCTCGTGGAGAGCGTCCCACTTTAGGGGTTCACAAACCATCAAGACTGTCGGCTACGACGTCGGACTGAGAACATGGGATGGCGGTCCTTCAAAAACAAGCCGAAAACGTTCGACAACGAACCACATATTCGGGGTTCGAGGTTGTGGATAACTGACTTGCGCGAGGTCTGCGAGCTCTTCTTCAACAACCGAGCCGAAGGGCAGAGGAGAATTCGACAGATGCAAATTGAGTGGCAGGATGCGCACGCCGAAGGCGAGGTCGAAGACTCACTACTGGAAGGATTGGAAAGGAGGGCTTTCAGGCTACTGAGAGCAGATGATTCCGAGTGGATGGGTTGGTTGGACGAAGACGACTTCTGGAAGCCCGGATGGGGCAGCAGTGTGGATGCCGAGTGAGATTATGTTATTCTGGATTGGTCTATTTGCAGCAGTCGGGTGCGTCAGCTACTACCTCAGTAGAGTTCAACCATTCCCTGAGATTGGTGGACGGTTCGCTGCGATTGTGCTGATGTTAGCGATTATACTCTGGATTTCCAACACCAGTCCTAGGTCAGCGTCGGAGCAATTCCCCGCGGTGCTATCGGTCTCGGTAGGGGGCCTAGCTGTGATATGGGGGGTGAGAAGCATGGGCATAGAGAAGAGAGATGTCATTCTAGCCCCGTTAGGTGGCGTTCTATTCTGCATCGGTGGCATCTCTCTGCTCGCAGACCGATGGGAGGGGGCAGGGCAGCCAGAGCAGATTGGCTCCTTCGTTCTAGTCAGCATCCTAGTGATGTTGGAGCTGTACCTTGCATTCAAGGGACTGGTTATTGGGGTTCCGGGGATAACTTGGTCAAAATCTGGACTAAGGCAGATTCACAGGGGACTCATACTTGGTCCCAACGGCGCAATAGCCCACTTCGAGCGCTCATGGGACATGGATGACCCATGGATCAATTCGATGAGCCACGCTGCACTGGTCCTGATACACGGGAAGCTGGGCAACACGGATGAGGAGGGAGAGCATCTCCTTGAGCTGGAGAGGGGAGGGGGTTGGGACTCTGTCGATTTATCTTGGACAAGAGCGATAGAGTCAGCTCTGTCTAAACTCAACCTCTGACACTGATACGATTGATAGTGTGAGCCCCCTCGCAACGCCATGGTCCGAATCAACAGGGTCCATACGGGAACAGGGGATGATGGTGAGACATCGCTGCTGGATGGTACTAGAGTAGGCAAGCAGGACGACAGGGTCGGACTGTTCGGGACGATTGATGAGTTGAACTCCCAGATTGGCGTTGTAAGGATGGAAGTTAGTAGATTCGAATCACTGCGTGATGGTGTTGCCATCTCCGTGAACAAGGCTCTTGGGATAGTGCAGCAGGAGTTGTTCGATGTGGGTGCTGAGTGTGCTTGTCCTCCGGAAGCATTGCCCGATAGTGTGGCCCTGGTTGGCGACATTCAATCTGACCGCCTAGTATCACAGATGGATGTCTGGCTGGATGATTTGGAGCCTTTGGAATCATTTGTCCTCCCAACTGGCTCCGCGCCAATCGCTACCTTGCATGTCGCAAGGACAGTCGCCAGAAGGGCCGAGAGGGTCGCTTGCTCGCTGAGGGAGAAGGAGGGTGAGGTGGCTATCAGGCAAGAAGTGTTGGCTTATCTAAACCGACTGTCAGATTGGCTTTTCGTACTGGCTAGGTGGATTGGACACAACTCCGGCGAGTCCGAGACTCTCTGGACTCCTCTGGGAGAACGTGGATTCTAGACTTCCCGCCCGGTTGCCCTGAGGTGCTCACGAGCAGAGCGGAGGAGGTTTTTCTCCTGCTCAAAAGTAATCTGATCTAAAGCCTCGTCGAATTCAAGCCATAGGTAGTTCCTGTGTTCGTGTGATAGTGAGACTTCTAGCTGATCGGTCTCAGCGAGGTACCAGAAGACTTGTTTCGGCGTTTGCTTGCCCTTTCTGAAAAAAGTGTATTCGGTCTTCTGACTCCAATCCTTGTCGATGCTGACCCTAGTGATTCCAGTTTCCTCAGTGAGTTCCCTGAGGGCGGTGGAGTGGTGATTTTCATCATCATCTTCAACGTGACCCTTCGGGTAACTCCAATGTCCCTGAGGGTACTGCAAGAGCAGTATGCTGTCATAGTTGACTAGAATGAATCCGCAGGATGTCTCGAGGGTTCCGTTGACCGCGCCGTACATGACCATGCTGTGCGGCGGCTCCGAATAGAAACCTTCCGTGACTGGGGTGTTTTGTTGCGAAACCACCATTGGGGGTAGGCCACGGCTTCCTCAAGATGGTGTCTGGGGCTCTGGACTTAGATATACGACGAATCGTCACTGACAGCGACTTTGACGGAGTGGTCACAGCAGCGATACTGCGACGGTGGTGGTCGGGCGCCGAGGTGATTTTCGGGCATCCGGGGGAGTTGCGGGCTGGACTTCTAGATCAGCACATAGACCGGCGAACTGCAATCTGCGACCTCCCTAGGCACCCTGCATGCGGGCTAAGTATAGATCATCACCAGTCAAACGAACCCTCCGGCAAAGGTGGATCTGACTCCATCGATATTTGGCGCGATACCCCCTCTGCTGCGAGGATAGCATTCGATCTTGTTTCTCAGAGAGTTGACCTATCAGACCTAGAGGAACTTATGGAGTGGGTGGACAAGCTGGATGGGGGCGGGGTTTCACGAGTCGAATACCTCTCAGACCATCCCTCAATCTGGCTGGGTCGCGTGATTGACGTAGGAGAGGGGACAGCCATGAGGGTGCTTGAATCATTGCAGAACGGTGAGTCGGTCGAGTCAATTCTCTCAGAGCCGGACATCGCGGCCAAGGTCGCTGGTCGTCGTGCCCAACGAGAGGTTCTCTCGGAGGCGATTATGAGTGATTTGCGCGTTGAGGATAGGTTGGCGATTGTGCGACTGGAGAATCTCGATATTCGCTCCAACGGATACCATGTTACCGCATTGGTTGGTGATAGGTGCGATGCCTGCGTTATTGTGCATGGTGATGTCGGCGCTTCATTCGGTGAGGAGGGGAAGTATCCGGTTTCGGCCTCCTTCTACACCAACTCGTTCCTGCACGAAAATGGGGGATTGTACGACCTGACTCTTCTCGCTACTCGCTTTGATCAGGATGGCGGCGGGCATGCCAATGCTTGTGGTTGCAGGATTCAGCCGCTCAGCGACGGTATGCGAGAAGACAGGTCAGTGGTACACTCAGACATCGAGGAGAACTTGGCAGCATGGCTCGAGATGTGGGCCGAGCGTTAATTAGAGGATGGTTAGCAAGTACAGGAAACCTAGGAATGCGTGTATTACAACTAGCATTGCAATCAGATCGCTGAACTTACCGTGAATCTCCTTGGACCTTGCGAACGTGTGGCCTGAGGA